>Ga0137455_1000429_pt1 | contig 11371 bp, 10 predicted proteins | sample EasRivERMGT600_2_FD_102334 | JGI IMG/M metagenome (GOLD analysis project Ga0137455, IMG submission 102334) | Soil microbial communities from meander-bound floodplain in the East River, Colorado, USA - East River MetaG ERMGT600_2 | ecosystem: Environmental > Terrestrial > Soil > Floodplain ... | reverse complement strand
GGCGGAGGCCGCCGCCAGGGGACTCATCGTGGCGGACACCTCGACCTCCCGGCCCGAGGATTCACAGAAGCTAGGCGCCGAGCTTGCGAAGCGGGGCATCCGCTTTCTCGATGCGTGCGTGAGCGGCACCAGCGCCATGGCGTGGAAGAAGGATCTCATCGTCATTGCCGGCGGGACGGTCGAGGACTTCGAAGCGGCCAAGCCGCTCTTCGCCGGCTTCAGTCGCGCGGCGTACCGGATGGGCGCGGTCGGATCCGGCGCGATGGCGAAGCTCATCATCAATCTCATCCTGTTCGGCAACCGGCTGGCGCTCGCCGAGGGACTGGTGCTCGGCATGAAGGCCGGCATGGAAGGCGAGAGCCTGCTGCAGGTCCTGCAGGACGCGGCCTGCAGCTCGAAAACCATGATCGACAAGGGCCCGAAGATGCTGAAGGGGGACTACTCGCCCGAAGGCCTGGTGCGCATCTCGCTCAAGGATGCGCGCTTGACCCTGGAGCAAGGCTCGCGCCTCGGCGCGCCGATGCTCGTGACGAGTTTATGGGCCCAGCTGCAGCAGGCGGCCTATCAGCAGGGCCTGGCGGAATTGGACAGCTCCGCGTTCATCGAGCTGCTGCGCGAAATGGCGGGCCTGCCCAAGCGGACGCGGCGGGATTCCAAACCCGGTGATGAGTAATGAGTAACTGCTGTTGATTCTTGTTTCTCTCGGCGTCTCGGCGGTTCCAAACGGCCGTGAATCGTGAATCGTGATTCGACCCGTTGTTTTTCCTTTGTGTCCTTCGTGTCCTTTGTGGTTAAACATTCTGGTTCTCTTGGCGTCTTGGCGGTTCAGTAATTGTTTCACCCGCCTCGCTACATCCAGTCAGTCGGCCTTGGCGCCGCTTCTCTTCACCACGTCCGCCCACTTCGCCATGTCCGCGAGCAGGAACTTGTGGAAGGCCTCCGGGTCGCTGCCGACGGGCGTGCCGCCGAGGCCGATGATGCGCTTGTTGGTCGCGGGCTCGTTGAGCACCTTCATCAGCTCGGCGTGGATGCGCGTCACCAGCGCCTTCGGCATCTTCGGCGGCCCCGACACGCCGTACCAGCCGATCACCTCAAAGTCGGGCAGGCCGGATTCCTTCACGGTCGGGATGTCCTCGTAGCCGGGGATGCGCTTGGCGGTGGTCACCGCGAGCGCGCGCAGCTTGCCCGCGCGCGCCTGGGGCAGCGCGCCAAGCAAGCCCGCGAAGTTGAACTGGTACTCCCCGCTCATGAGGGCGATCAGCGCCGGGCCGGTGCCCTTGTAAGGGATGTGCGTCGCCGTGACGCCGGCCTGGAGCTTGTAGAGCTCGCCGGCAAGGTGGCCGCCGCTGCCGTGGCCGGCGGAGCCGTAATTGAGCGCGCCCTTGTAGTTGCGCGTCCACTCGAGGAACTCCTTGAAGTTCTTCGGCGGCGAGCCGGGGCTGATGATCAGCACGAGCCCCGCCTCGGTCAACTGCGTGATCGACGTGAAGTCATTGACCGGGTGATACGAGAGCTTCATCAGCGCCGCGTTGACGGTGTGCTGGTGGTACGGGATGAAAAGCGTGTAGCCATCCGGCGCCGCGGCCTTGACGATCTCGGCGGCCAGCACGCCCGAGGAGCTGCCGCGGTTGTCGACGATGACTTGCGTGCCGAGCGTCTCCGTCAGCCGCGCGGCGAAGATGCGCGCGAGGCCGTCGGTGGTGCCGCCCGGCGCCGCGGGCGTGACGAAGCGGATCGGCCGCGACGGCCAGTCGGCGGCCGTTGCCGCGGCCGCGGCGAAAGCGAAGCAGAAGGCCAGGACAGAACTCAGGAGCGGGCGATTCGCGCGCATGACGTGATCTCCTCGAAATCTTGTTGATTGACGACCCTTCATAGTGCAGACATGCGCCTTGCCGCGCAAGTTCCGCGCCGCCGGGGGCGAATTCCAGCGCCGGTGACTCGCGGATCGCGCGTCAGGGATCGCGGCTCGCGCATTCACTCACGCTGGCGGTCGCACGCATCGAGGTCGCGCTGGCAGGCCTTCTGGCACGTCTGCGCGGACGCGTCCTCGGTGGTCGTGCGCCGGCAATATTTCATGCAGGAAGTGAACGCGTCCTTGCAGCCGGGCCCCTCGTCCACTTCGCTGATCGCCTTGTAGAGGTAATAGCCCGCCGCGGCGGCGATCGCCAGGATGACCAGCATGCCGAAAAAGCTCAAGCCCCGCTGCGAATGCGTCATAACGCGGTGATGATCCATATTCTGATACTATTTTCGCTGAGTTTACACAGGCGCATTCATGTCGCCCGCTCCCCATCGACTTTCCGCCGCGGAAGCTGCGCGCCGCATCGCGCGCGGCGAGCTGACCAGCGAGGCGCTGGTCGCGTCCTGTCTCGAGCGCATCGCGGCGCGCGAGCAGGCCGTGCAGGCGTGGGCCTGGCTCGACGCCGACCTCGCCCTGCGGCAGGCACGCGCGCTCGACCGCGAGCCGGCGCGCCGCCCGCTGCACGGCGTGCCGGTCGGCATCAAAGACATCTTCGACACGGCCGACATGCCGACCGAGTACAACTCGCCGATCTACCGCGGTCACCGGCCGAAGTGGGATGCGGCGTGCGTCGCGCTGCTGCGCCGCGGGGGCTGTGTCGTCCTCGGCAAGACCGTCACCACGGAATTCGCCCACGTTCATCCGGGGAAGACGCGCAATCCGCACAACCCGGCGCATACGCCGGGCGGCTCCTCCAGCGGATCAGCCGCCGCCGTGGCCGATTACATGGTGCCGCTTGCCCTCGGGACGCAGACCGGCGGCTCCGTCATTCGTCCCGCGGCTTTTTGCGGGGCAGTGGGCTGCAAGCCCAGCTTCAACACGATCAATCGCGCCGGGCTCAAGTTTGCGGCGGAATCGCTCGACACCATCGGGGTGTTTTCGCGCAGCGCGGAGGATGCCGCGCTCGGCCTGCACGTGCTGTCGGGACGCGCCCTCCCCGACTTCAAGCAGACGGGCGCGCGCAAGCCGCGCGTTGGCCTGTGCCGCACGCCGCGCTGGCGGGACGCGGACGTCGAGACCCATGCAGCTATCGAGCGCGCGGCCGCACAGCTCGCCAAGGCGGGCGCCCGGGTCGCCGATTTCGAGCTGCCCGAGGGCGGCGCGGCATTGTTCGAAGAGCACGGCAAGATCATGAATTACGAGTCGGCGCGGGCGCTCGCCTGGGAATACCTGAACCATCCGGACAAGATCAGCGCCGCGCTGCGGCCACGGATCGAGGAGGGCTGGCAGATCTCGCGCGAAGCGTACGATGCGGCGCGCTCGCTGGCGCGCGACTGCAGGCGCCGGCTGGCGGACCGGATGGCGGATTACGATTTCCTGATCACCCCGAGCGCGCCGGGCGAAGCGCCGGCGACGCTCGAGACGACGGGCAGCTCGGTGTTCAACCGCGTGTGGACGCTGCTCGGCGTGCCGTGCGTGACGCTGCCCTTCGGCACCGGCCCGCACCAGGTGCCGCTCGGCGTGCAGCTCGTGGGTCCATTCGACGGCGACAGCGCTCTGCTCGCCTGGGCGCACTGGGCCGAGCGCGCGCTCGTGTCAGCTTGATCCCCGCGCGCATGGGAAATGGAGAAATAGGCGAAAGGGGTGAAAGCCGCCGGAACCCGGCCTGAATAATGCGTGACGTGATGGTGCGAGGTCAGTCAATCACGATTCACCCTGTCACGCAGTATCAAATCCCCAAGTAGCTCGACTTGACGCTCTCGTTGGCCCAGAGCTCCTTAGGGGTGGCGGAATAGACCACCCGCCCCTTGCTCATCACGTGCACGTAGTCAACCAGCTTGATGGCAAGGGCGGTGTTCTGTTCGACGAGCAGGATGGAAAGCCCCTCCTTCTTCAGTTTCGCGATGGCTTCCCACACCCCCTGGATGATGATCGGAGCAAGCCCCTCTGACGGCTCGTCCATGATCAGGCAGTCCGGATTGGTCATGAGCCCGCGGCCGATGGCGAGCATCTGCTGCTCGCCCCCCGAGAGCGTCTTCGCGCGCTGGGCGCGCCGCTCCTTGAGGCGGGGAAAGAGCGCGTAGACGCGCTCCGCGTTCCAGCTGCGGCGGCTGAACCCCCGCTCCGCCACCTTCAAGTTCTCTTCCACGCTGAGCGAAGGAAAGACGCGGCGGCCCTGGGGCACCAGCCCCATCCCGCTGCGAACCGTCTCGAACGAGGTCACCTGGGTGATATCGACGCCCCTGAAGAGGATTCTTCCCCGGCGCGGCGGATTGAAACCCACGACCGAGTTGACGAGCGTCGTCTTGCCCACGCCGTTGCGCCCGAGGAGCCCCAGGATCTGCCCCTCTTCGACCTTCAGCGACAACCCCTGGAGCACGTAGGCGTCGCCGTAATAGGTGTGGATGTCCTCGACTTCCAGTATCGCCACGCGTCACCCCGTCCCGAGGTAGATTTCCTGCACCTTCTCGCTGCGGCGGATGCGTTCCGTCGCGCCCTCCTCCACCACCTGGCCGAAGTGCAGGACCGAGATGTGGTCCGCGAAGTCGAACACCACGTCCATGTCGTGCTCGATGAGGAGGATCGCCAGTTGTGGATCGAGCCGCTTGAGAAACTCCGTCATCTCCTGGGATTCGCCCGACGCCAGCCCGGCCGCGGGCTCATCCAGCAGCAGGATCTTCGGGTCGCTGGCGAGCCCGAGCACGACTTCGACCTGGCGCCGCTCGCCATGGGAGAGGCTGCGGACTTCGACCTCCCGGCGGTCCCAGTAGCCGGCGTTTTCCAGGAGACCGCGGGCCTTCTCGTAGACGTCGCGGTAGGAGGAAAGCGGCCGCCACATCACGAACTTGGTCCGGCGCAGGCCCTTGATGGCGAGCAGGACGTTTTCCAGGACCGTCAGCTTCGGAAACAGGCTCGTGACCTGGAACGTCCGCGCCATCCCCAGCGCCGTGCGCCGGTGGCTCGGCCAGTCCGTGACGTCCTTGCCGAACACCAGGACCTGTCCCGACGTGGCGGGCAGGACACCGGTGACGACATTGAACAGCGTCGTCTTTCCCGCCCCGTTCGGGCCGATGATGGCCTTGCGGTCTCCCGGAAAAATTTTCAGGTTGACGTCCTGGACCGCGTGGAGGCCGCCAAAACTCTTGGACAGGCGCTTCAGCTCGAGAACCGGTCCCGGCCCCCGGATTCCCTCCGCCATGCTCAAGTCACTCGCAGTACTTGCAAGGCGGATAGTCGCGGCTGTAGACGGGCTGCTTCAGGAATTCCGCCTTGGGGTATTTCCAGAACTGGCCCACGTTCGGGTAGGTCTTGATCACCACGTTCCAGAGCTCATCCTTGTCGTAGCCGTGCATCTTCGTTTTCCGGACCATCCGGATGTACACGTTGTGCACAGGGTTTTTCATCTCGTCCAGGTGGACGGGGCCGCGCGGGGTTTCGAGCTGGACGCTTGAAAGCAACTTGACGAATTGCTCGGCACCCGGCCACTTGCCCTTCGTCTTCTTCATCACCTCGTGAATCATCTGGGCGGCCGTGTAGTTGCCCTCCGAGTAGTAGGACGGCACCTTGCCGTACTTCGCGCGGTACGTCTTCACGAAGGCATTGTTCTTCGGCGTGTCCAGCGCCGCGCTGTACTGAAGGGCCGATATATGGCTGATCGCTTCGTCCCCCATGGAGGGGAGCACGAACTCGTCGTAGCTCGTGCCGCCGCCCAGGACGGGCAGCCGGATGCCCGCAGACGCCAGCTGCTTGGGAAACTGAAGCGACATCGGACCCGCCATGAGCGTGAAGATCGCGTCCGCGTCCTTCTTGATGGTCGGGATGTAGGGCCCGAAGTCTATCGTCCCCAGCGGTGGCCAGATCTTCTGGATGATCCTGCCGCCGCAACCCTCGAAGGCTTTCTGGAACCCGCCCACGACCTCGTGGCCGAAGGCGAAGTCGGCGCCGATGGCCACGATGCGCTTGTAGCCCTGCTGGCAGGCCCACTCTCCGAATGGATGGCTGGGCTGGGAGCTCGTCCAGCCCGTTCGGACGATGTAGGGGTATTTGGAGGCTTCCCGCTGCGTCAGGTCGTCCGCAGCCGGGGTGGATACCACGTAAACCGTCTTCAGCCGCGTGCTGACCGGAGCGAGCGCGTAGCCCGTCGAGGCGAGCAGCCCGCCGGCGAACAGGTGGACCTTGTCCTGGCGAATGAGCTTTTCCGCCTTGCGCACTGCGACCGGCGGCTTGGCTTCTTCGTCCTCCACAATGAATTTCACCTTGGCGCCGGCGAAGTCGCCTCCAACTTCGTCCAGGTACATCTGGAATCCGTTGGCCATGTCCTTTCCGACCTGGGAAAACGGACCGGTCATGGGGGCGATGAAGCCGATGCGCAGCTCCTCCGCCGCCATGATTGGCAACGGGCTCATCAACGTCCCGAGGGCGAGGGCTCCTGCCATCAACCCCCACCTGAAGCTCCGTGCGTTTTGGTTCAACATGGCGATTCCTCCTTTAGAGACGGTAACAATATGAAGGGATACTCCCCTCATGCTCCCCTACACAGAGGCCGTTTCAGTCATATCAAAACGGCCACTTAACGAGATGCAGATTGAATGGGTTTGGCCTCATAGCAGCCCGTCACGGCACCGCCTGCGACAGGCTGCTATCAGCAAAACCGCCTGCGGATTCGAGTCTATTCCAGAATGAAGGTCTCTCTTGGTCTTTAGCAGATTCGCAACACCTGGAATACCAGGTGCTCGCGTCCCTTTTCTCTCCTTATCATGCAGGCGGTTTTGCATTAGGAGTTTGTCGGACGAGGGTCTGACAAACTCCTGCCCGGTGACCGTGTGCGCCAGTGGCGAACCCGCTCCGGTATGCTCATCAAGCCGCCCGGCAGATATAGTATTGTCAGCACGTAGACGCCGCCCAGCACGTATTGCCACCACGGGACGAGCGTGCTCAAGTACTCCCGCAGGAAGACTACGATCCCGGCGCCGATCGCCCCTCCGACCAGCGTGCCCGGCCCCCCCAGCACCGCCATCAGCAGCGCGTCCACCGAGGTAGCGAGGACCACGTCTTCGGGACTGACCAGGCCGTGCGCGTGCGCCCACAGCACCCCTGCAAGCCCGCCGAAACCGCCGGCGATGATGAATGCGATGTATTTGTGCAGCCAGGTGTTGTATCCCAGGATGCGCATGCGGAGCTCGTTCTCCCGGATGCCCACCAGGCTGCGCCCGAACGGCGACCTGACCAGTATAGCCATCATCACCAGGGAGACCGCGAAAAAACCGAACACCAGGTAGAAATAGGTCACGTCGTCAGCAAGCTCGATACCGAATGCGGGCCGGGGCGGAAGCACGATACCGTTGTCCCCGCCGGTCATGGAGTTCCAGCGGTAGGCCAGTCCCCATACGCACATTCCGAGAGCGAGAGTGATCATCAGGAAATAGACGCCGCCCGCGTGGACGGCGAACAGGCCGAACAGCGCCGCCGTCGCCGCGCCGATCAGCATGCCCAACACGACCACCAGCCAGAAAGTCCCATCGAGACCGAACTGGAAGCGGGCGGCCAGGATCGCCGTCAGGTAGGCGCCCATGCCCAGGTAGGCCGCCTGGCCGAGCGAAGGCAATCCGGTATAACCCAATAAGATGTCCACGCTCATGGCCAGGATGGCAAAGATCAGCGCGTGCGTGACGAGAACGATGACGTACGAGCCGGAAAAGGGCGTGAGAACCAGGACGGCCAGCAGCGCGGCGATGATGATGAGAAGTTTGCGCCGAGGAGCATGTTTGTCTTTCATCGGACATGCTCCTTACGCAAAACCGCCGGCAAGAGTGCGCGAGTACGCTGCTGTAGCGGCATGAAGTCGGTCGCTATCCGGATCTTTGGCTACACGGCACATGCGTCATCCTGTTCTGCTTCATCCCAAATCCTCCGGCGGTTTGCGGTTAGCAGCCTGCTGGAGGACTCACTCTAGCAGGCTGCTCGTCACTCCCGTCCGAACAGGCCCGTCGGCTTCAGCGCGAGGATCAGGACCATCGGCGCGTAGAGCGTGAAATACGAGATCTCCGGGAACAGGGCCTTGCCGAAGTTGTCCGCCAGGCCGACCAGGAGGCTGCCCACAGCCGCCCCCGCCAGGCTCCCCATGCCCCCGATGATGACGACGGCAAAGGCGATGGGAAGGATCGCGAAATCCAGCCCCGGATAGACGCCGAGGAAGGCCCCTCCGATCACGCCTCCCAACCCGGCGAGAAACGCGCCGAGCGCGAAGATGAACATGGATACGCGGGAAGTATCGATCCCCACGCCGCGGGCCATTTCAGCATCATCCACCGTCGCGCGGATCATGGCCCCGATGCGCGTCTTTTCCATCGTGAGCCACAGGATCAAGCCCATGACGAGCGCCATGCCGATCATGAAGATCCGGTACATCGGAAAATGAAATCCGCCGAAGACCGCCGTTTCCCTGAGCATGCCGGGCGGGGTGATATCCAGGTTGTCTCCGCCCCAGATATCGAGAGCCGTTTGCTGAAACAGGTAGGCGAAGCCCACCGTCAGCAGCACTTGCCGCAGCGGGTCGAATCCCAGCGGTCTCAGGAATACCCGCTCCATCAGCAATCCCACGACGGCAATGACCAGGGCCGCCACCGGCAGGGCGAGCAGCCAGGAGCCCGTGGTCCAGATCACCGTCAGCGCGACGTAGCCCCCCATCAGGAAAAAGGACCCGTGCGCGAGATTGACGATGCGCATCACCCCGAATATCAGGGAGAGCCCGCTCGCGAGCAGGAACAGCAGGGCGCCGTAGGAAACGCCGTTGAACGCCTGGATCACCCAGAACTGCGTATCCAATTCCCTCGCTCCTCCAAATCCCCCCTGCCCCCCTTTGTCAAAGGGGGGTGCGCAATTCCCCCCTCCTACCCCCCCTTTGTCAAAGGGGGGTGCGCGAAGCGCGGGGGGATTTCGTCACTGCGTCACTCGCCACTTTATCACTGGGGTTCGATCTTCGCGATGCGCGTGATCTCGGCGTAGCGCTTCAGGTCGGCGCGGAACCGCTTCCCCCATTCCGCCGGGGTGCTGCCCTGGGGCTCGTAGCCGGCGTTGAGGAAATGATCGCGCACGTGCGGCACCTGCAATGCTTTGTAGATCGACTCCTGCACCTTCTTCACGACCGCGGCCGGGGTCTTTGCCGGCGCGAACACTCCGTGCCAGCCGGCGTCGGCGTAGTATCCCGGCACGGTTTCCCCGATGGTGGGCACGTCCGGCAGGGAGATCAGGCGCTTGTTGCCGGTGAAACCGAGCGCTCTCACTCTCCCCGCCTTCACGTGCGGGATTCCCACCGCCGGCGCAGGATAGTGGACCTGGACCTCACCGCCGAGGGCGGCAGTCATCGCCGGTCCGCCGCCCTTGTACGGTACGTGCAGCATGTCGATGCCGGCGCGCTCGGCGAAAAGCGCCCCGGCGAGATGCTGGCCGTTGCCGACCCCGGCGGTGCTGTAGCGGACCTGCCCCGGATTCTGCTTCGCAAACCCGATCAATTCTTTCACGGTCTTCGCCGGGAAACCCGCGTGGGACACCATCAGGTAGCCCGTGCCGAGCGCGACGTCGGTGACCGGCGCGAAGTCCTTCACGACATCGAATGGCATCTTCCTCACGATCGACGGATTCACCGCGAACCCAAACGACGTGTGAAGCAGCGTATAGCCGTCAGGCGTGGCGTTGGCGACGATGCTCGCGCCGAGCATGCTGTTGGCGCCGCCGCGGTTGTCGATCACGACGGTCTGCCCCAGCTCCTTCTCCGCCTGCGGCCACAGGACCCGCCCGAACACGTCCACGTTGCCGCCCGGCGGGAAAGGGATGATGACCCGGACGGGTCGCGTGGGATAGTTCTGGGCCCAGGACAAGCTGGCGCTGGCCAGCGTGAACATCGCGAGCAATAAAGCGATGCAGCGGTGCATGGTTTTTCTCCTCGAGATATCGACAGGATTATTATCCGCGTTTATCTGCGGCCAAAATGTTCACGAATCACGACTCACGACTCACGAATCACGACTCACGATTATTCAGGCTCGACTCCGGCGAGCTTCACCAGCTCGGCGAAGCGCTTGATGTTCGATGCGAACAGCTTCCGGAAAGCCTCCGGCGTGCTGCCGACCGGCTCCAGGCCGATCGCCACGATGCGCTCCTGCGTTTGCGGGCTGTTGACCGCCTTTTGCACCTCAGCCGCGAGCTTCGCAAGCACCGCGGGCGGCGTCTTCGCCGGCGCGAGCATGCCGTGCCAGCTCGGCGGCATTTCCGTGCCGGTGAGTCCCGATTCGACGACCGTCGGGACGTCAGGCAGGAACGATGCGCGCCGGACGGAATTGTAGGCGATGGCGCGCAGCTTGCCCGACCGGATATGCGGGAGCGACAGCGGCGCCGTCGCGAACATGACCTGGATCTCCCCCGCGAGCAGCGCCGTGATGGCGGGGCCGGCCCCTTTGTACGGAACGTGGACCATCTGCGTTCCGGCGCGGACGTTGAACAGCGCGCTCGCGAGATGGATGGTGTTGCCGACGCCGGGAGAGCCGTACGCGAGCTTGGCGCCCGGCTTGCTGGCAAGCGCAATCAGTTCCTTGACCGTCCGCACGGGCACCGACGGGTTGACGACGATGATGTGCGCCTCTCCCTCCGCGAGTTGTGACACCGGCAGGAAGTCCCGCCCCGTGTCGTACGGCAGCTTTTTGTAAATGCTGGGATTCACCGCGATCGAACTCGAGGTCACGAGCACCGTGTGACCGTCGGGCGCCGCCTTCGCCACGAGATCCGCGCCGATGATGCCGTTGGCGCCGGGCCGGTTGTCGACCACGAACGGCTGGCCCGTCTGCACCGCGAGCTGCAGGCTCACGATCCTCGCGGTCGTGTCCGGCCCGCCCGCGCCGAAGCCGACGATCACACGCACCGGGCGATTCGGGTAGGGTTGGTCCCACGCGGCAGTCCACGAAAGCGCCGCCACAACGGACAAGGCGGCAAGGATCAGTCTTCTTGGGATGTCTGACGAGTTCCTCCGCATTGTCATCCCCGTGGCGACGGGGATCCAGTCCCCTTTAAGCCTGGATTCCCGCCTTCTCGGGAATGACGGCGTGCCTCGTGCGAATCCTGTAGATCCCCCTCATTCCATGTTTTCAGCTTCTCATCCACGCGCTGCCCCAGTAGTTGAGCGTGTATTCGGTGTTCGGCCAGACGCGCGGGGGCTGGTCCGGAGTGAAGGTCTCGAGCTCGGCCGACAGCTCGAGCTTGTTGCCGTCCGCGTCCTTCACCATGAAGAACAGGTTGTTGCCGGGACCGTGGCGCCCCGGTCCCCAGAACATCGGGATCTTCTCCTTCCCGAAGCGGTCCCCCCAATCGCGGATGTCGTTCCAGCAGGTCGTCTCGTAGGCGTGGTGATCGAGCTCGTTC
>Ga0137455_1000428_pt1 | contig 11375 bp, 7 predicted proteins | sample EasRivERMGT600_2_FD_102334 | JGI IMG/M metagenome (GOLD analysis project Ga0137455, IMG submission 102334) | Soil microbial communities from meander-bound floodplain in the East River, Colorado, USA - East River MetaG ERMGT600_2 | ecosystem: Environmental > Terrestrial > Soil > Floodplain ... | reverse complement strand
GGCGCGCGCGCCGCGGAAGAGCAGGGCCCCGACGATCAGCAGCGCGGCGTTCGAACCCACCACCTTGAGCACGGCGAGCTCGGGGCGCGCGGTGCCGGCCGGCGGCACGATGGCGAGCACGATGCCGCCGAGCGTGGTCGCGAAGCCGAGCAGCCCGAGTACCACGGCCGCCGGCGCGCCGCCGGGGACGCGCATCACCTCGGCGCCCGCCGGCTCGCGCTGCACCCGGATCAGCGCCGCGAACAGGAACAGGAACGGAATGAAATAAGTGACGACGCACATGCTGACCAGCACGTCGTAGGCGCCCTGCACGCTCTCCCCGGCCTGGCCGAGCACCGCGAACACCGCGGCCGCCGCCGCCTGCACCAGCAGCGCGACGTGCGGCGTGCCCCAGCGCGGGTGGAGTCGCCCGAACGCCGCCGGCAGCGCGCGATCGACGCCGGCGACGAACGGCAGTCGCGCGGTGGCCGCGAGCCAGGCGCCGGCCATGCCGATCCCGCCCAGGGTGAGCAACGCGGCCGCGACCGGCGTGACCCATCCCCAGGAGAGACGTGTGGACGCCCGCTCGATCGCCTGCATCAGACCCTGTAGCCCGCTGGCTTCGCTCGCGGGGATGGCGATCAAGACCGAGAGCGTGCCGCCGACGTAGATCGCCGTGATCAGCAGGCCGCCGATCAGGATCGCGCGCGGCAGCGTGCGCCGCGGGTCGACGATCTCGCCGGCCATCAGCGACGAGGTCTCGAGCCCGCCGAAGGCGAAGGCGAGCGCCGACCACAGCGCGAGGTCACGCGCGCCGGCCACCGGCGCGAGCGTGGCGGCCGAGATCTCGGTGGCGGGACCGAAGCGCGCCGCGCACACCGCCGCCATCACGCCGAGCAGCGCCACCGGCAGCCAGCTGCCGAAGGCGCCGGCGTTGTGCAGGCGCTTGCCGAGGGTCACGCCGAGCAGGTTGGGCAGCAGCGCCAGCGCGAGCCCGACCAGCGCCGCCCCCATGTGCCAGGCCGCGCTGTCGGCGAGTGCGGCGCCGCGCGGGCCGGCCACGAACAGCGCGTTCGAGGCGACGAAGTAGAGCAGGCCGGGGAAGTAGACCAGGCAGCTCGCCCAGTACATCCACGCCGTAATGAAGCCGGCGAAGTCGCCGAAGGCGCGCCGGGTCCAGACGTAGAGCCCGCCCTCGTCCGGCCAGCGCGACGACAGCTCCATCACCGCGAAGCCCAGCGGCACGAACATCGCCAGGAGGGCGATCAGCCACAGCGTGAGGGCGGCGGGCCCGACCGCCGCGGCGACCGCGATCCAGCGCGTACCGACCACCGCGACCACCAGGAAGAGCACAACGTCGCGGAGCCCGAGGACCCGGCGCGGCGCGGTGGTCATGCCGCGAATCTACACGCCATGGCCGCGTGACGCGCGGGAAGGAAGCGCGTTACTCCGCGGCGGCGCGGGGGCCGCCGGCGGCGGCGAGGCGGACGCGCTGCAGGAACGGCTCGGGGTCCAGGAACCGCTCGACGCGGGTGCCTGGAATCTCGCGGGCGGTGGCGTCGAGGAAGATGATCGTGGGCACGCCGCGGACTCCGTAGAGGCGCCGCACCTCATCGGCCTCGGGCGAGTTGTAGCGCGTGAGATCCACCTTGAAGACGTCGAACGAGCGCATTGCCTCGATCACGCGCCGGTCGGTGAACGTCACACGCTCGAGCTCGTGGCAGGGCAGGCACCAGTCCGCCGAGAACTCGACCATGACCGGCCGGCTGCGCGGCAGGTCTCCGGCCACGGCGACGGCGTCGTAGGGCCGGAACAGGATCCCCTGGCTCGGCGTGGTGGCGATGAAGACGATGCCGGCGATCACCGCGAGCGCGCCGCCGATCCGTTTCACGGTGCGGAACATCGGCTTGTCCTTCGCGCCCTGCACGAGGAAACCGAGCCAGACCCCGCCGATGATCAGCGCCACCGGGGTCACCCAGAGGGCGTGGCGGGGGGCGAGCGCGAGCATCACGTAGAAGGCGCCGACCGAGAACATGATGACGCCGAACAGCTTCTTCACCCACACCATCCAGTCGCCGGAGCGGGGCAGCCGCTGCAGCAGATTCGACGATGTCGCGAGCACGATGTAGGGCAGGCCGAGGCCGAGCGAGACCACGCCCATGGTCTGGACGCCGAACCACACGTCCTGCCGCTTGGCGATCAGCGCCAGCGTCGTCACCACCAGCGGCCCGACGCAGGGCGCGGCGATGATTCCGACGCCGAGCCCCGACATGAAGATCCCGGCCAGCGAGGTGGTGTCCGCCCCCCCGAAGCGGCTCACGATCCAGAGCGGCGGCTGCAGCTCGTATAGACCGAACATCGAGAGCGCGAGCACGATGATGAGGACGCCGATGCCGACGTTGACCCAGGTGTTCTGGAGCGCGGCGCCGAAGAGACCGCCGGTCAGCGCCGCGACCACCCCGAGGCTTGTGTACATGACCGCGATCCCGAGCACGTAGGCGGTCGCGTGCGCCACCACCTTGGGCAGCGGCTCCTGGCGCCGCGCGCCGAAGATCGAGACGGTGACGCCGAGCATGGGGAAGACGCAGGGGGTCAGGTTGAGCGCCAGGCCGCCGGCGAAGAGCCAGAAGAACCAGAGCAGGCTCCCGGTCGTCGCGTCGGCGGGGGGCGCGCCCTCGCCGGGTCCGGGAAACGGCGTGAATCCCGCGTCGCCCGCGGGCGTCCCGGCCGCCGGGTCGGTGCCGGGTGTCGGCGAAGAGGTGTCTGCGACCATGGGTGGAGCGGCGCCGGGCCCCGCGCCGGCCGCCACGGTCACCTGCAGCGTGAACGGGACGTTCACCGGCGCCAGGCAGACTTCGTCGTTGCAGGCCTGGAAGCCGATCGTGCCGCGCAGCGTCTGCACGCCGGGCGCCGTGCCGGCCGCGACGGAGAGCGGCACGCGGACGACGGCCTCGCCGTCGTAGACGAGCAGCTCGCTCTCCTCGAAGGCGAGCTTCTGGCGATGGGCCGCCGGGTAGATCGGCGCCGCCGCGGTCACGCCGCCGGCGCCGGCGAGCGTGAGCGTGGTCGGGATCATGTAGTCGAGCGACGGCGGGTTGGCGTTGATGTGCCAGTCCGGCTCGATGCGGAGCGTCACCCGCGCCTCGGCGCGGCCGCCGGCGGCGACCTCGAGCGCCGGTGCGGTTACGCGCACCAGGCTCTCGGCCTCGGGAATGGCGGTCTGGGCCCGCGCGGGCGCGGCGGCGAGCAGGCCGAGCGAGAGGAGGGTGAGGAGGCTGCGCAGCATGGGCACGGAGCCTAGCAAAGCGGGCCGGAGGCTTGTCAGGGCGGCGTCACAAGGCAAAGGGCCATCGACCTCGAAGCGACGCCGCACGGCGGGACAAACGGCGGCCGCGCTCCCGCGACTCCATGATGACGCCGCCCCTCGTCTTCCACCCGTGCAGGAGGAGATCCGCCATGCACCGCCGCCCCCGAACCTGCCTTCTCGCGCTCCTCTCGCTGGCGACGGCAGCGGGCTTCGCGGTCCCGGCCGGCGCTGCCGGGTGGGCCATCGCCAACAACGGCACCATCCTCAAGTCGACCGACGCGGGCGCGAACTGGTCCACGTCGACGCCGACCGTAGCCTTCCTCAACGGCATCCACTTCGCCGACGACAACACGGGGTGGGTGGTGGGCACCGGGGGCACCATTCTGAAGACAACGAATGCCGGCTCGAGCTGGACCGGCCTCATGTCCTCCTCTACGGCAATCCTCAACGCCGTCCAATTCGTCGGCACATCGAACGGCTGGGCCGTGGGCACCGGTACGATCCTGCGCACCATCAACGGCGGAACCTCGTGGACCTCCCTGTTTCCCACGACCGCGACTCTGTACTCGGTTTTCTTCGTGGACGCGACGACGGGGTGGAGCGTGGGCACCGCGGGCACGATCCTCAAGACCACCAACAGCGGCGCCAGCTGGACCAGCCTCGTCTCCCCCACCACTGCCACGCTCCACGATGTGTTCTTCGTCAGCACGACGACCGGCTGGGCCGTGGGTACGGCGGGCTCGATCTTCAAGACCACCAACGGCGGCACGACCTGGACTGGCACCTTCCCCACCACCGCGACGCTGAACTCGGTCCATTTCACAGACGCCAACAACGGCTACGTGGTGGGCGCCGCCGGCACGATCCTCAAGACGACCAACGCGGGCTCCACCTGGACGGCGATGAACCCGGTCGTTGCGGAGCTGCGCTCGGTGCACTTCGTGAACGCGACCACCGGCTGGGCGGTCGGGCTCTCCGGCACCGTGCTCAAGACCGTCAACTCCGGCGGCTCGTGGGCCTCGACCTTCCCTACGGGAGTGCAGCTCAACGGCGTCCAGTTCGTGAGCATCCCGACCAACATCTCGGTCACCGTCCAGACCAGCCCGGCGGGCCGCAGCTTCACCGTCGATGGCACGACCTACACCACGGCGCAGACCTTCTCCTGGGTCTCGGGCAGCTCGCACACGATCGCGACCACCTCGCCGCAGGCGGGCGGCGCGGGCACCCAGTACGTGTTCGCCAACTGGTCCGACGGCGGCGCCCTCTCCCACACCGTCGCGCCCACCGCGGCCACCACCTACACCGCCAACTTCACCACCCAGTACATGCTCACCATGAGCGCCGGCGCGGGCGGCACGGTCGCCCCGGCCAGCGGCTTCCGCAACGCGGGCTCCATGGTGTCGATCTCCGCCTCGCCGTCGGCGGGGTTCGTCTTCGGCGGATGGACGGGCTCGGGCTCAGGCTCCTACAGCGGCTCGAACAACCCCGCCAACGTCACCTTGAACGGCCCGATCACCGAGACCGCGGCGTTCACCTCGCTGGTCCCCGTGACCGTTAGGACATCGCCGTCGGGCCGCAGCTTCAGCGTGGACGGCACGACCTACACGTCGCAGCAGACCTTCCAGTGGCTACCGGGTTCTACGCACACGATTGCGACGACGTCGCCGCAGCCGGTCGGGACCGGCACGCGCCACCTGTGGACCGGCTGGAGCGACGGCGGCGCGATCAGTCACACGGTCGCACCCACCGCGGCCACCACGTACACGGCGAACTTCTCGACCCAGTACCTCCTCCACCTGCCCGGGGTCGCGAACGGCACAACGTCTCCGGCGAGCGGCTGGTACGCCAACGGCGCGATGGTGTCGATCTCGGCCACCCCGGATGCGGGCTACGTATTCGCCGGCTGGAGCGGTTCGGGAACGGGCTCCTATAGCGGTCCCAACAACCCGGCCGACCTCAACATGAACGGCCCGATCACCGAGACCGCGTCTTTCGCGGCCAACCTGGTCGCGGTGACGGTGCAGACGAGTCCGGCCGGGCTCGGCTTCTCGGCGGACGGCACGGCCTACTCGGCGGCGCAATTGTTCCAGTGGGCGCCGGGTTCGACGCACACGATCGAGACGGCCTCGCCGCAGCCGGGAGGCACCGGCACACGACACGTCTGGTCGAGCTGGAGCGACGGCGGCGCAATGAGTCACACGGTCGCGCCCAACGCGGCGACCACGTACACCGCAAGCTTCGCGACCGAGCACTTCCTCACGATGACGGCCGGCGCCCACGGGTTGGTCGAGCCCGCGAGCGGCTGGTTCGGCGAAGGCGCCGTCGTCCCGATCACGGCCACCGCGGATCCCGGCTACGGCTTCGAAGCCTGGGCCGGCGCCGGCCCCGGCTCGTACACGGGCGCCGACAATCCCGCGAGCGTGACCATGAACGGGCCGATCGAGGAGGCCGCGAGCTTCCGCGGCCCGGTTGGCGTCGAGGACCCGCCGCCGACCGAGCTGGCCTTCGCCGCGCCGCGGCCCAATCCCTTCCGCGGCGCGATCCGGCTCGCCTTCGACCTGCCCGAGGCCGGGCCCGTGAGCCTGGTCATCGTCGACGTGAGCGGGCGCCGGGTCGCCGAGTTGGTGCGCGGCCACTCCCCCGCGGGCCGTCACACTCGGACCTGGCTGGCGCGCGGTCCGCGCGGCGGGCCGGCGGCGGCCGGGATCTACTTCGCGGTGCTCGACGCCGGCGGGCGGCGCTTCACACGGCGGATCGTGGCGCTGCCGTGAGCCCGAGCTCCTGCTCGAAGGCCACCACCTCGGTGACCGGCTGCTTGCAGGCGCGGTTGACGCAGACGTAGGCGGTGGCCGCGCCGCGCGGGGTGTGCTCGGCGGTGAAGGGCATCAGTCGGGCGAGCCGCTCGCCCGCCAGCAGCAGCCGGTCGAACGGCAGGAAGGCGCGGTCGAAGGCGGCGATCAACGCGCGGGTGTCAGCCGCGGTCTTGTCGCCGGCGATCACCACCTCGCGGTGCGGCGCGCGCTCGTTCAGCATCGCAGCGAGCATCTGGGGCATCGCCGTCGGCATCGAGGCGAGGCGGCGCGCGTAGTACTCGAGCGCGCGCCCGGCGACCCCGACCCAGTCCGCGTTGTCGAGCAGCCGGCCGAGCGCGAGCACCACCTGGACCGCGATCGAGGCGCCCGCCATCTCGGCGCCGTCGTAGCCCTCCTTCAGCCGCACGCGAATCGAGGTGTCGCCCTCCGGGGTCCCGAAGAAGCCCCCCCCGCGCGGGTCGTGGAACCGCTGGACCATGGTCTCGGCGATCGCCCCGGCGCGCTCCAGCCAGCCGGGCGCCAGGGTCGCGCCGTAGAGGTCGAGGAATCCCAGCGCGACGTAGGCGTGGTCGTCGAGCTGGCCCTTGCCGGCGGCCTCCTCCTGGCGCCAGCGGCGGGCGAGCACGCCGGTCGCGGGATCGCGCAGCCGCTCCCACACGAAGGTCGCGGCCCGCTCGGCGCGCCTCGCGTAGTCCGGCGTCTCCAGCACCCGCGCGCCGCGCGCGAACGCGGAGATCATCAGGCCGTTCCACCCCGAGATCACCTTGTCGTCGCGGTGGGGCCGCACTCGCTGCGACCGCGCCGCCAGCAGCTTCGCCGCCGCGGCGTCGAGCCGGGTCCGCGCCTCGTCCGGCGCGATCCCGACGGCGGTGGCGCACTCCTCCACGCTCATCGCGCGATGGAGGATGCTCGCACCCTCGAAGTTGCCCTCGGCGGACACGCCGAAGCGATGGGCGAAGAGCCACGCTTCCTCCGGGCCGAGGACCGCTTCGATCTGCTCGGGCGTCCAGACGTAGAAGCGGCCCTCCTCGCCCTCGCTGTCCGCATCCTCGGCAGAGTCGAAGGCGCCCTCGGCCGACGTCAGGTCGCGCGCGACGTAGGCGAAGATGCCGCGCGCGGTCTCGGCGTAGGCCGGATCGCCGGCGACCTGGAAGCCCTCGAGGTAGGCCCAGGCGAGCTGCGCCTGGTCGTAGAGCATCTTCTCGAAGTGGGGCACCAGCCAGTTCGCGTCGGTGGCGTAGCGGTGGAACCCGCCGCCGATCTGGTCGTGGATGCCACCCGCCTGCATGGCGTCGAGCTGGCGCTCCACCATGGCGCGCGCGTCGCCGCGGCCTTCGCGATCCTCCGCCCACCAGCGCAGCAGGAAGGCGAGATTCACGGTCGAGGGGAACTTCGGCGCCCCACCGAATCCGCCGAGCACCGGATCGTAGGCGCGGGCGAGCTGGACCGCGGCGCGCTCGAGCAGCTCGCTGCGCGGAACGCCGTCGCCCTCGGCCTCGCCCATGCCGGAGAGCGCCTCCAGCACCTGCGCGCCGGTCGAGGCCAGCTCGGCGCGTTGCGCCTGCCAGGCCTCCGCCACCCGCGGCAGGATCTGCAGCATGCCGGGACGCCCCATCATGGTGTCGGGCGGGAAGTAGGTGCCGCCGAAGAAAGGCTCGAGCTGCGGGGTGAGAAAGACGTTGAGCGGCCAGCCGCCGCTCACGCCCAGCGCCTGCATCGCGGCCATGTAGATCCGGTCGACGTCGGGCCGCTCCTCGCGGTCGACCTTGATCGGCACGAAGTGCTGGTTGAGCAGCGCGGCCACCGCGTCGTTCTCGAACGACTCGCGCTCCATGACGTGGCACCAGTGGCAGGTCGAGTAGCCGATCGAGAGGAAGATCGGCTTGCTCTCCTTGCGTGCCAGCTCGAACGCCTCATCCCCCCAGGGATACCAGTCGACCGGGTTGTGCGCGTGCTGGAGGAGGTAAGGGCTCTTCTCGGCGGCGAGCCGGTTGGCGGGGCGGTCGCTCACGCCGGGAAGCTATCAGAGCCCGCGCGACCCTGCCGCCTGCGTGCGGGACCCGGTCTCCCGGGCTCGGTCAGCGCGGCCGCAGCGCCGGCGTGGCGAGCGAGCGCGACGTCCAGGCGTGGAGCGCCAGCGAGGCGATCACGACGACCGGCGCCAGCCCGAGCGCGACGCCGAAGCGGATCCACGGGTCGTCGAAGCCCAGCCCGGCCCCGATCGGCTCGCGCAGGCTCGCCGGTATGCCGTGGGCGAGCGATTGGGCCAGCGCGATCTGACCGGCCACCGCCCAGGCCGTGATCGTCTCGCGGCCGGCGACGACCACCGCCGCCAGCACCAGGGCCAGCGCCGTGGCCGGCTGTGCCGCCGCCCGCAGCCACCAGGCCAGGTCGGAGGGCGCAAACGCCACGCCGGCCGCCGGGCTGGGGAGCGCGATGCGCGCCATGACCGCGTCGGTGAAGCCGCGCGGCGCGCGGACCGTCTCTTCTCCCAGCACACGCTCGAGGACGAACGCCGCGTCGAGCGCCCGGGCGCAGCGCCCGCAGGTCGCGCCGTGGGCCCGCGCGTCATCGGCCGGCTCCGGCATGCCCTGGTCGAGCCAGGCCTCGAAGGCGCGGCAGGACTCGGTCACGACTCCTCCTCCATCCACGCCCCCCGCAGCAGCGCGCGGGCGCGCGAGAGATGCGTCTTCACCGTGTTCGGCGGCAGACCGAGCCGGATCGCCACGTCCTCCACCGAACGGTCCTCCCAATAATAGAGCGTCACCACCGCGCGCTGGACCTCGGTCAACCTACCCATCAGCCGCTCGAGCCGGCGCGCCCGCAGCGCGGATTCGAGGTCCCGGGGCGGACCCACACCCCCGGGCTCGGCGACGTCGTCGAGCTCCGCCTCGCGGCCGCGGCGTCCGCGCAGCAGCGCGGCCCGATCGATCGCACGGCGCGCGACGATCCGGTGCAACCAGGTGCCGAACGATGACTCCCCCCGGAACGCCGGCAGCGCGCGCCATACGCGGACGAACGCATCCTGGGCCACCTCCTCCGCCTCGGCGGGCACGCGGACGATGCGCAGCGCGAGCCCGTAGGCCCGGTCGCGGTGGCGCTCCACCAGCGCCCGAAACGCCTCGGCGTCGCCGCCGCGCGCCCGGGCCACCAGATCGCGCTCCTCCCGCCTGGCCTCCGCCCGGGCGGACTCTTCCGCATCCTTGGACCGGCGGACCCCCGGGTCCGGTTTCATCACGGCGCCTAAGCCCTCCGCCCGGGCGCCCTGAAACCCGATCCGGCCCTCGGTCGGTCGAAATGGGTGACGCGGGGGCCCGGAGAGGCCGGACCGCCCCGAAAGCCCAGGCCAGGAGGCTCCGCCATGTTCGGCTTCGATTCCGACTTCTTCATCCCGATCATGATCTTCTCGATCCCCATCATCGCGATCGCGGGCGGCATCATCGCCGGCATCGTCAAGACCCTCGGCCGCCAGCGGCTCGCGGAGCTGGCGCAGCAGGAGCGCATCGCCGCGATTCAGCGCGGCGTGGACATCTCGAAGCTGCCGCCGCTCGGGGCCATCCTCGAGGACGAGGACAGCGTGCTGATCAACGCCACGCCCGAGGAGCGCGACCGTCGCCGGGCGCAGGGACTCATGATCGGCGGCATCATCACGCTGGCGGTCGGCATCGGCGTCGGCACGTTCCTCTCCTTCATGGCGGACGACGAGAACGTCTGGGCCGTCGGCATCATCCCCGGTACCGTCGGCATCGCGCTGCTGCTCAGCTCCTGGCTGGTGCGGCCGCGCGGCCGCGCCTGATCCGCGCGGCCAGGAGTCTCGCATGTTCGATGGATGGTTGTACGACCTGATGGTCATCGGGATGCTGAATCTGGTGACGAGTCTCGCTCCTACAGGTCGCGGATTCGAACCTCGACCCCGCGTTCGAGGTCGTGGACGACCATGTCCTCGATCAGCCGCCGACGGTCCGCGCCGGTGACGAAGTTCAAGCGACCATCGGGACCGCGCGACTCTCGGAACCGCGAGGCCACGTAACCCTCCTCCGCCGTCCGGACCGGCACGCGCCCCAGCCGGTCCTGGCGGACGAAATAGGCGTTCAGCCCGCTGCTGTTCGACCCGACGAACGCATACTCTTTTCGCTCGGCGAGCCGGCACAGCGCCTTGAGCGAGCAGCCGAAGTAGAGATGGGAGTAGTGCGCGCGCACACGGTCGAAGCGCGGGTCGTAGGGGATCGTCACCGCGCGGTCGCGGCCGAAGACGGAATTGTATTCGACGACGACGATGGCCGGTTCGACGACCGTGATCCGCTCCCACACCCAGTAGTCATTGCCGTCGATGTCGATGCTGAGAACACCCAGCTCGCCGCGGAAGCCGGCGCGCTCGATCAGGCCGTCGATGTTGTCACGATCGACAAAGGCGTGAACGGCCGTCAGCTCGTGGCGCGCGTACATCTCGCTCGCCCGGATCGCGTCGACGTGGGCGCGGTTGCCGTCGATGACCAGCCCGCGCCAATTGTCGTGAACGAGCAGGAAGCGGGTGTTGGATTCGAGGTAGTCCTCCACGCCGAACTCGACGAACGAGTCGCTGCGGACGTCCACGTGGTGGAGGAGGTATTGGAGGATCCCGTCATCCCCGAACTGCGAGAACACCTTGAACTCCGCGTCGCGGAGATCCTCGTAGGGGCCGTGCGACCGAACCTGCTCGACCAGGAGCCTTGCGGTGAGCACGCGGACGTCGTCGAGCTGCCCCGGGAGGCCCAGCAGCCCCGCCGGCAGCCCCAGCCTCCGACGCCATCGGCCGAGCCAGCCCATCGGGCGCGATGATGTCAGAGTTCCACCGGAGAGTCACAGGGGGCGTCGCCGAGCCGGCGGTGATGGGCGCGCTACTTGATCAGGCTGGCCGACTGTCCGTCGACGACCTGCACCTGCTTCCACAGCGCCGGCTCGAGCTTGGCGATGGCCTCGAAGCGGGCGCGATGGCAGGTGAGCAGCACGATCTGGTGCTCCTTCGCGTAGTGCTCGATCAGCAGGCGCATGGCGGCGCGGGTGCGCTCGTCGTCGCTGGTCACGAACACATCGTCGAGCAGCAGCGGGATCCGGCTGCGGCCGCGGGAGAGGAATTCGCTGATCGCGAGCCGGACCGCGAGGTAGAGCTGGTCGCGCGCCCCGGCCGAGAGCTGCGCGTCGGCGCGCCCGCGGGCGAGCTGCTGATCGTCCTGGACCTTGACCGAGAAATCGAGATCGTCGCCGAAACGCACCTGCTCGATCCGACTGCCGACGTG
>Ga0137455_1000427_pt1 | contig 11390 bp, 8 predicted proteins | sample EasRivERMGT600_2_FD_102334 | JGI IMG/M metagenome (GOLD analysis project Ga0137455, IMG submission 102334) | Soil microbial communities from meander-bound floodplain in the East River, Colorado, USA - East River MetaG ERMGT600_2 | ecosystem: Environmental > Terrestrial > Soil > Floodplain ... | reverse complement strand
GGCTCCGGCGGCGCGGGGCTGTTCGCCGCGCTGCACGCGCACCAGGCGGACCCGGGGCTTTCCAGCACCCTCGCGGTGAAGGGGCTGCTCGGCAAAGGCGGCCGCACGCGCATGGTGCAGGGCGGCTACAACGTCGCGCTCGCGCCCGGGGACTCGCTCGAGCGGCATTTCATGGACACCATCGAGGGCGGCAAGTGGCTGCCCGATCAGGAACTCGCCTGGACGCTGGTCTCGGTGGCGGTGGAGCGCATCCGCGAGCTGGAGAACGAGCTCGGCTGCTTCTTCGACCGCAACCCCGACGGCACCCTCCACCAGAAGGCATTCGCGGGGCAGACTTTCGATCGCACTGTGCACAAGGGCGACTTGACCGGCATCGAGATCATCAACCGCCTTGCCGAGCAGGTGTGGGCGCGCGGCATGGCGCGGCTGGAGGAGCACCGCGCGGTCGAATTCATCAGAAGCCGCAACGGCGACGCGCTCGCGGGCGTGCTCATGATGGACGTGAGGAGCGGCGAGTTCGTGATGGTGCAGGCAAGAGCGGTGCTGCTCGCGACCGGCGGCGGCCCGACCATGTACAAGTACCACACGCCCTCCGGCGACAAGACCTGCGACGGATTAGCGATGGCGCTGCGGGTGGGGCTTACGCTCCGCGACATGGAGATGGTGCAGTTCCATCCGACGGGGCTGCTGGCGGGGCCCGGGACCCGCATGACCGGCACCGTGCTCGAGGAGGGCCTGCGCGGCTCCGGTGGCTATCTCTTGAACGGTTCGAAGCAGCGCTTCATGCAAAGTTATGACCCCCAGGGCGAGCGCGCCACCCGCGACATCGTCTCGCGCGCGATTCTCACCGAGATGCGGGAAGGCAGGACGACGCCCAACGGCGGCGTCTATATCAGCATGGGGCATCTCGGCCCGGAACGCGTGCGCAAGGAATTCAAGGGCATGGTCGAGCGTTGCGCCGATTGCGGCTTCGATCTCGCCGGCGGGCTGGTGGAGGTGGTGCCGACGGCGCACTACATGATGGGCGGCGTCGTGTTCCGGGGCGATTGCGCCACGGACCTGCCGGGGCTCTTCGTGGCGGGAGAGGACTCCGGTGGCGTGCACGGCGCGAACCGCCTCGGCGGCAACGGGGTCGCCAACTCGACGGTCTTTGGTGGTATCGCCGGAGATGTCATTCCAGGATGGGTACGCCACAATGGAAACTTCCACGAGCCAGATGAAGCGACCGTCGAAAACGCAGTCGCATGCGCGACTGCGCCGTTGCGAAAGCCCGTCGGTGATCTCAACGCGATCCGGGAGCGGCTCTACGACGTGATGTGGGACGACGTCGGCATCGTCCGCGACGCGGCCTCGCTCAAGCGCGCGGAGGGGGCGCTCGAGGAGCTGGAGGAACGGCTGGATGCGACCGGGGTGGGATCCGCCGATCTTGCTTTCAACCTGACCTGGCACGACTGGCTCAACCTGAAGAACCTGCTGCTGGTTTCGAAGGCAATCCGCGCGTCCGCGGTGGCGCGAGAGGATTCGCGTGGCGCGCACTACCGCTCGGATTTTCCCGAGGTGCGGGACCTCGACCACTCGCGCTATACCTGCGTCAACTGGCGCGACGGGCGCTTCGAAACCACGGCGCGCCCGGTTGAGTTCACGCGCGTGAAGCCCGGCGAGACGCTTTTGACGGCGGCGGCTGCCGCCTGATGGGTGACGAGATACGGGTGACAAAATCCCCCCGACATATTCATGTCTCCCCCCTTTGACAAAGGGGGGTAGGGGGGATTTGAAGAAGGGGAGGACATCATGAAGACCACGTTTGCATTCATCGTGACGCTGGCGTGCCTGTCGGCGTTGCCGGCCCTGGCGCAGGAGTATCCCGCCAAGCAGATCAGATTGGTGGTGTCGTTCCCTGCGGGGGGCGGCAGCGACCTGGTCGCGCGCGTCGTCGCGCAGAAGCTTGCGGGCGCGCTCGGGCAGCCGGTGGTCCCCGATAACCGCGCGGGTGCGAGCGGAAATATCGCGGCGGAAATCGTCGCGAAGTCCCCCGCGGATGGTTACACGCTGCTGTTCACCAACTCTTCGCTCTCTATCAGCCCGGCGGTATTCCGGAAGCTCAACTACGATCCGGTCAAGGAACTGACGGCAATCTCGATGGCTTCCTCGTACCCGTTCGCGCTCGTCGTCCACCCTTCGCTGCCGGTGCAGTCGGTGAAGGCGCTCGTTGCCCTGGCCAAGTCGAAGCCGGGCGAACTCGCTTACGCGTCGGCCGGCGACGGCACGATGTCGCACATGGCGATGGAGTTGTTGCGGATCAAGACCGGGATCAATGCCCAGCATCTGCCGTACAAGGGCGCCGCGCCCGCCACGGTCAGCATCCTGGCGGGCGAGAGCCAGCTGGGTTTCGTCGTGATGCCAGTGGCGGCCAGCCAGATCAAGGCCGGCAAGCTGCGCGGATTGGGCGTCGCCGCATCGACGCGGTCACCTGCCGTGCCGGAGGTGCCGACAATGCAGGAAGCCGGCGTCGCGGGTCACGAGGCGGTGCAATGGAACGGCTTTTTCGCGCCGGCCCGCACGCCACCGGCGATCCTCGACCGGCTCCACCGCGAGGTGGCGAAGGCGGTCCACCTGCCGGACGTCAGGCAGCGAATCGAGGCCGAGGGCGCGACGCCGTCGGGCAGCAGCCCCAGTGAGTTCGCGGCTTTCTACCGTACCGAAGCGGCGAAGTGGGCCGACGTAGCAAAGCGCTCCGGTACCAAGCTCGATTGAGCGTGACCGGAGCGCAAGCCGTCAGCCGCCAGCTGTCAGTCGCTGCAAACTGCCCACTTGTCTTCCCTCATCCCTCGGTCGGAGTTCCACATAGTGACACCCCGTCTCCCGCGGCTGATAAGATTGCAACTCTTGATCCATCTCGAAACCCGGAACCTGGAAAATTGATATGTACGACCTTCACCTCACCCCCGAGCAGTTGGAATTCCGCGACACGGTGCGCGATTTCGTCGAAGCCGAGATCAAACCCGCCGCCCTCAACCCGGACCGCCTGCAGCCCTTCGAGAAGCCGCTGCTCACGAACCTGCTCGACAAGGCGGCGCAGATGGGATTGCGCACGCTCGCCCTGTCGGAGGAGGCGGGCGGCGCGGGCGCGGACGGACTCACCTCCTGCATCGTCATGGAGGAGCTGGGCGCGGGCGACGTGGACCTCGCGGCCGTGCTGGGACAGACTTCGGCGCTCGCCCACATCCTGTTCGACCGGCTGATGACGCCCGAGCAGCGCAAGCGCTTCCTGCCGAAATTCGTCGAGGATGACCGCTATCACCTCGCATTTGCGGGACGCGATCCCGGCGCAGCAGCCGGCTGGTGCTACCACCGCCCGCTGGCCGCCGAAAGCGGGGCCGATCCGGTTGCGGTGAAGCAGGGCAACGACTGGACGATCAACGGCACCCTGTCCGTCGTCTCGAACGCGACGGTCGCGAAGTTGTTCGCGGTCCAGGTGAGGACCGACCCGAAGAAGACCGGCACGAACGGCCTCACCACTCTGCTCGTGCCGTGCGATGCGCCGGGCCTCACGGTGCGCGAGCCCCTCAAGGCGGTCGGCGAGGCCATCCGCTGGCACCACGGCGCCGGCGCCGGCGTGGCCTTCAAAGATTGCAGGGTGCCGGCGGACCACTTGCTCGGCAAGGAAGGACGGAGCCCGTTCGCCCAGGGGGTGGACGCGGCGCGCGGCGTCGCGCAGCTCGCGGCGATCAATCTCGGCCTCGGCCGCGCGGCGTACGAAGCCGCGGTGGACTACGCCAAGCTGCGCCGGCAGGGCGGGCGCAACATCATCGAGCACCAGGCGATCGGCACCAAGCTCGCCGACTGCGCGATCAGGCTGGAGCTCGCGCGCAACGTAATCTGGAAGGCGGCCTGGGCGCTGGACCATCCCGAGGCCGTCGCCGACCGCAGCGTGCCCGATCTTCCGCTCCACGTCATCGCGCGGGTCTACACGGCGGAGGCGGTCAATGAGGTCGCCCTGCTCGCTGCGGAGTGCTTCGGCGCCATGGGCGTGATGCGCGACATGCCGCTGCAGAAGTACGTGCACGATTCGATGGTGTTCCTGCACGCCGACGATGCCAGCAGCGAGGCGAAGCTCGCCGTCGCGGAAGCGGTCGCGGGGTATCAGCGACCGGCGGCGAATGCCGCCTGACCGCCGGAAGCAGTGACGAGATACGGGTGACGAGATACGGGTGACGAGATGATGGTGACGAGAGGCTGCTGACACGCGGGGTGTACGTCACCCTTATTCGTCACCTTTAATCGTCACCCTTATTCGTCTCATTTTTGAGGAAAAGAAATGGATTTCTCACTGAACGAAGAGCAGCGCCACTGGCAATCGGAGGCGCGCAAATTCTCGGACGACGAGCTGCGCCCGCGCTCGCTCGAGCGCGACCAGATCGAGGGCGGCTTCGAGCCGTGGGACTGGGGCATCATCGAGAAGGGCTCGAAGCTGGGCTTCCGCACGCTGGCCGTGCCCAAGGAATGGGGCGGCCCCGGGGCGGATTTCGTGTCGCAGGCGCTGGTGATGGCGGAACTCGCCCGCGGCGACAGCGCCATGTCCAAGGCGTTCAGCCAGAACTGGAAGTGGAGCCATCTCATCGCGTCTGCATGCAACCAGGACCAGAAGGAGCGCTTCCTCAAGCCGTTCCTCGCGGACCACCGGTACGTGATGGGGCGGGGCATCACCGAGCCCAATGCCGGCTCCGACAATCGCATGCCGCCGGAAAACGATCCCAAGGCCGGTTACCGGCTGCGGGCGGTCCGCGACGGCGACCACTGGATCCTGAACGGCGAGAAGTGCTTCATCGCGAACGGCAGCGTGGGCTCGCTCTTCTTCGTGGACGCTCGCACCAACCCGGACGTTGGCATCAAGCAGGGCGGCACGCTGTTCATGGTGCCGAAGTCGACGCCCGGGTTCCGCATCGGCAAGGTGTTCAACAAGCGCGGCTGGCGCTTCTACCAGAACGCGGAGCTGGTCTTCGAGAACGCGCGCGTGCCGCACTCCAACGTCGTGGGCGACGTGGGGACCGGCTCGGTCAAGGCGGGCAAGGGCGACACCACGGGCGGCGACATCTTCGGCGACCTCGAGCTGGCGGCGAACGCGCTCGGTGTGTGCGACGACGCGTGCCAGATGGCGACGAGCTTCTCGAAGACGCACAAGCGCGCCGGCAAGCACCTCATGGAGCATCAGCTGGTCCAGCTGAGGATCAACGAGATGCACGCGTTGACCGAGGCGCTGCGCTCGTACGTGATGCGGGTCGCGTGGCAGCACGACCGCAAGGAGCACTCCGCCAACGCCGGCCTGGTGATGAACTGGTCGACCGACGTCATCCAGCGCGTCACGCGCCTGAACATGGAGATCCACGGCGCCGAAGGCTGCATGATGAACGCGCGCGTGGACAAATTGGTGCGCGACGCGATGGTGTGGACGCACCTCGCCGGCGACACGGTGCAGCGGGTCAAGGTCTTGAAGCGTCTCGACAAGGGGGCGAAAGCCGCGGTGGGCGCCAATGCCGATTGACACCGATCGGGGCGAAACCCCGGATTACGGCTCCATTTCTGCGGCGGGACAGGGGGGACGATGAGAAAGCGCCTGATTCTCTTCATGGCAGCGCTTGCGCTCGGCTGTGGATCGACTTGCGTCCGCGCGCAGGGCCCTTCGACAGGCTCAGGACAGGCTTACCCGAACAAGCCGGTCCGCATGATCGTCGGTTTCCCGCCCGGCGGCGGGACCGATGTGGTCGCGCGCATCCTCGCGCCGAAGCTCTCGGAATTTCTCGGGCAATCGGTGGTAATCGACAACCGGCCGGGCGCGACCGGCACCGTCGCCGCGGGGTTTGTCGCCAGGTCGCCCGCGGACGGCTACACGATCATGATGGGGCATGTGGCCGTCAACGCCATTGCGCCGAGCCTGTTCGCGAAGTTGCCCTATGACGTCAACCGCGACTTTGCCCCGGTGACGCTCGCCGCCGCGGTGCCGCATATCGTCGTCGTGCATCCCGCGCTGCCGGTGACATCGGTGAAGCAGCTGATCGCTCTGGCCAGGACGCGTCCGGAAGAGCTCAGCTTTCCGTCGGCCGGCAACGGCAGCACGCCGCATCTTGCCGGTGAGTTGTTCAAGACGATGACCGGAACGAAGATTCTGCACGTCCCGTACAAGGGCACCGGCCAGTCGATTCCGGATCTCCTCGCCGGCCGGCACCAGGTTGCATTCGACACCATGCCGGCGGCGACGCCCTACGTCCGGTCAGGCAGGATGCGGCCGCTTGCAGTAACGAGCGCGAAACGGGTGGCAGAATTTGCAAGCCTGCCGACTGTCGAGGAAGCGGGGGTGCCCGGATACCAGATGACGACCTGGTACGGCGTGTTTGCGCCGGCGGGAACGCCGTCCGTCATCGTCAACCGGCTCCATGCGGATTTCGCCAAGGCGATACAAGCGCCAGGCACCCGGGAGCAGCTGGTTGAGAATGGCTTTGACGGCACGGTCACGCGCACGCCCGAGGAATTCGCGGCGATGGTCCGTGCCGACATCCTTCGCTATGCCAGGCTGGTGAAGGACGCCGGGCTGCGGATCGACTAGAGCAAATCTCGAGAACGCTCCCTCGCCCCGCGGCAGCGGGGAGAGGGTTGGGCTGAAGGGTAAGAGGATCGTCGACCTTCATAGGGGAAACCGGATCATGTACGGGGCCCCTCACCCTATCGCTCTTCCCAACCAGGGGAGAGGGGATTCATGAGATGGGATCTGGTGAACCAGGCGGAACCGGACAAGGATGACAACATATGATGAATGAGCGGCTGAGATTTCTGGGTGTCATCGCAGCGCTGTGCGCGGGCGTGATGGCGAGCGGACCGTCCTCCGCGCAGCAGTTCCCGGCGAAACCGGTCAGGCTTATCGTGGGTTTTGCCGCCGGCGGGCCGACGGATGTGATCGCGCGCGTCATCGCGCAGGACATGACCGCGTCGCTCGGCCAGTCCGTCATCGTCGAGAACCGGACCGGCGCGAACGCGATCATCGCGACCGATTTCGTCGCGCGCTCGGCGCCGGACGGCTACACGGCGCTGTTCTCCTCGCTCTCGCTGCTGGTGAACGCGATCCTGCAGCCGGACAAGATCAAATACGACCCGTTCAAGGACTTCGCGCCGGTCAGCAATGCCGCGCTGCTGCCGATGCTGATCGTGACGCGCCCCTCGACCCCGGTGAATTCGGTGCGCGAACTGGCGGCGCTCGCGAAGAGAAGGCCGGGCGAGGTGACCTACGGGTCGGCCGGCCACGGCGGCTCGGCGCACCTCGGCGGCGCGATGTTCGAGACGCTTGCCGGGGTGAAGATGACGCACGTGTCCTTTCGCGGCAACGCCCCCGCTCTGATCGGCGTGATGTCGGGCGAGGTGACCTTCATGTTCTACCCGATGATCGGGATCGCGGATCACGTTGCGGCCGGGAAGCTCAAGGTGCTCGCGGTCGGCACGCCGAAACGCCATCCCGACTACCCGTCGGCGCCCACCATGGCGGAGGCGGGCATGCCGGGCCTGGCGGAGACCGCGCCGTGGGTGGGGATGATCGTCCCGGCCGGCACGCCGGCGGCAGTCGTCAATCGCCTGAGCGAAGACATGCGCAAGTCCCTGGTCAAGCCCGAGACCAGGGAGCGGTTGAGGGTCCTGGGCGCGGTTACCGTAGGCGACACGCCAGCCGAGTTCCTCGAGTTCCTGAAGAAGGACCACGATCGCTGGACGCGCGTCATCAAGGCCGCCGGCGTCAAGGCAGAGTGAAAAGGAGGATCACATGTTCAAGCGAGGACCGGCTGTTCTGCTGTTGTCAGGCGTGTTGTTCTCGGCGTCCGCCGTTTCCGCGGCGGCGGATTTTCCCAACCGGCCCGTGCGCATCGTCGTCCCTCAGCCAGCCGGCGGCGGCGTGGACATCTATACGCGCATGATCTCCCAGAAGCTCGCGGAAACCTGGGGCCAGCAGGTCATCGTGGACAACCGCCCCGGCGCGAACGGGATCATCGCCATGGAGCAGGTGATCAAGGCCAAGCCCGACGGCTACACGCTCATTGCCGCGTTTACCTCCGTGCTTACGATCAACCCGCACGTCTACAAGTCGCTGCCGTACGACACGTTTCGCGATCTGGCGCCGATCGTGCAGACGGTGACCAACACCATGGTGCTGGTGGTCCATCCGAACCTCCCGGCGCGCTCCGTGAAGGAGCTGGTTGCGCTGGGGAAGTCGCGCCCGGGCGAGTTGAGCTACGGTTCGTTCGGGATCGGCAATCTCACGCACCTCGCGGCGGAGCTCCTGCGCGTGGAGTCGGGCCTGAAGATGGTGCATGTCCCGTACAAAGGCGAGACGCCCGCGATAACCGAGACCATCAGCGGCCAGGTCGGGCTGCTGTTCGCCACCGCCGTGGGCGTGGCCGGCCAGATCCAGAACAGCCGGCTGCGGCTGCTCGCGACCTGCGGGGAAAAGCGCGCCAGCGCATACCCGGACACCCCCACCATGGTGGAATCCGGGCTGCCCGGAGTGGTTGTGACCGGATGGGGCGGCACGCTCGCGCCGGCCGGCACGCCGCGGGAGATCCTCGGGAAGGCGCAGCGCGACACCGCACGGCACCTGCAGGGCAGCGAGCTGAGCAATCGCCTGGCCGGAATGGGCTCGGACCCGGTCGGCAGCACGCCGGAGGAGTTCACCGCCTTTCTCAAGGCCGAGACGGTCAAGTGGGAGCGGGTCTCGAAGGCAGCGGGCATTTACAAGAGCCAGTAGCGGCCACCGGACCGGCGCAACGGGTCGATCGAACGGAGCAACATGGAGTTGGGACTGAAAGGTAAAGCGGCGCTTGTCACCGGGGGCAGCCGTGGGGTGGGCCGGGCCATCGCGGCCTCGCTTCTCAGGGAAGGCGCGCGGGTGATGATCACCGCGCGCGACCCGAAGCGGCTGGAGGCCACCCGCGCGGCGCTGGAGAAGGAAATCGGCGGCGAGGCGCGGGCGCACGCCGCGGACCTCGCCAGCGACACCGAAGCCAAGGCCCTGATCGATGCAACGCTTGAGGCGTTCGGCCGTCTCGACATCCTGGTGAACAACGCCGCCACGGTCATGCCGGCGGACTTCGCGGCGCTCACCGAAGAGCGCTGGATGCAGGTGTTCGAGCAGAAGCTGAATGGATACGTGCGCTGCTGCCGCCACGCGATTCCCGCCATGAAGGGCCGCGGCTGGGGGCGGATCGTCAACCTGTCGGGCTTGGCGGCGCGCGAGACCGGGAGCCGGACGATACCGGTGGGCGTGAACAACATCGCGGTCCTGAGCCTGACCAAGTCCCTGGCGTGGGCGCTCGCCCCGGACAATATCCTGGTGAACGCCGTCGTGCCCTACATCATCAGCACCGACATCCAGGACGAGACCATGCGGCGCTTCGCCGCGCTCACGGGAAGGCCGGAAGCGGACATTCGCAGGGAACGCGTGTCCGAACTAGCGGTCGGACGGATGGGACGGCCGGAAGAGGTCGCCGACGTGGTGACCTTCCTCGCCTCGGAACGTTCGAGCTACGTGACCGGCGCGGCGTGGCACGTGGACGGCGGCGCGGCGCGGAGCATCTAGATAGTGACCGGTGACCGGTGACTGGTGACGGGTGCCCGTCGAATCACGACCCGCGAATCACAACTCACGCACGTCAAGGAGAGCACTCATGAGACACCTTATTCCCGCCATTGCCGTGGTCATGCTCGCGGGCTGCGGCGTTGACACTGCCACCACCGCGGCGACCGGCGCCTCCATCAAGAAGCAGGAGATGGAGGAGGGGAAGCGCACCCAGGACCGCGCGCAGCAGAAGATTGAACAAATGCAGGAGCAGATGCAGCAACGCGCGCAACAGGCCGCCGGCAGCGAAAAGTAATATAGACTGACTCATCCGCTATTCACGATCGGTTGAGCGATGATCCACAGGCTCACCATCGTATAGCAGACCATCAAGGCCAGCATCGGCCACTGGCTGCGCAGGGCCGCCTGCCGGTCCTGAAATTCCCGCAGTGCTTGAAGGTGAGCGAGGTAGAGGGCAGTGATATGACCCGCAACGATCGCGGCAACCGACACGTACCAGATAATGCGGGCGTCGATCAGCCCGATCCGGATGAAGTAGTTGCGGGTGCCGAAGATGTCCCAGCCGAGGCCGAGGGGATCGGAGGCGAGCGGAATCAGGTACTGCGCGGCCATAACCAGGAAGAAAAGGTAATGGGCGAGGTGATAAGCGATCGCGATAGGGACCAGCGTCAGCACGAACAGGCCCGCGATCCGCGAAACGGAATGCCCGGCGGCCGGACTGACGCCGACACGTGAAGGCGACTCTCCGTAGCGAGCGATCAGCCGGCAAAAACCGAGGTAGACCGCGAGGAACAGCGAGACCCAGGCGGCAAGTCCCAGCGTGTGCGCTGAGTGGTGAAAGTCATGGCCGAGCGAATCGACGACCGCCGCCCAGGCCGGCGTATCCCGGAAGCCGTCGAAGCTCACGGCCGCGAGGATTAACAAGACGAGCGCGGTCTGCGATGCAGGCAGCGGCTCGTTGACGAGCAACCCAACCGCGTACGGGCGCAGTTTCCACTCCCGGGCACTCGCGACGCGCGTCTCCGTCGGGGCGAAGCGGGCAAGCAGCCCGAATACCAGAGAAAAGACCTCGCCGCGGCGTAGCCACTCCGCGCGGCCGTACAGCAGCATCCCGAGCCAGGTCAACGCCGAGTACGCAAGCATCGCGACCGCGAGGCTTGCCGGGTGGTCGCTCGCCTCCCACGCCATTTCCATCCAGATGAAGGTGAGGAACAGCGCAACCGCCGGCCAGACACCCAGCGATTCCGGGTATTGCAACCCGAGCGTAAGCGGTTGCCCTGGTCGCAGCCGCCTGCAAATGGACTCGGCCGAGGCGAACAGCGCGTCGAGAGGATTGACGAGAGCCCACAGGTTGCCGAGCAACGCCGACACGTACGCCATACCGACCCACCAGATCGCCCAGACCATCGCCGGCGCGATGTTCTTCAGCGGGCTTTGCGTACCAAACAGCCCGGCGACAACGACCAGCAGGTAGAGCCCGACGCCGAGTAGTCGCAAGCCGAGCAACACGACCGGTGCGCCGAGCACGCGGCCGATCGGCAGCCGCATCAGGTCAATCCGTTTGTGGTCTTGTGCGAGCGGCGCCCTGCGTACCAATAGTGCGATCATCGCGAAGGAGGCTGCGACGGTCAGGCCGGCGCCGGTCAGGTAGAGCCACAGCGGGATCGGCAGGGAATACCGCTGGCCGAAACCGTGCGCCAGCGCCGGCCCGGCGATGGGCAACGCGCAGGCGAGCGCTGCGCCGGCGAGGAGTGCGCGGCGCGCCCGCCTCAAGGAAATC
>Ga0137455_1000424_pt1 | contig 11424 bp, 10 predicted proteins | sample EasRivERMGT600_2_FD_102334 | JGI IMG/M metagenome (GOLD analysis project Ga0137455, IMG submission 102334) | Soil microbial communities from meander-bound floodplain in the East River, Colorado, USA - East River MetaG ERMGT600_2 | ecosystem: Environmental > Terrestrial > Soil > Floodplain ... | reverse complement strand
GTCGTGCAGTTCGAGACCGCCGACGCTATCGAAAGAGCGGACGAGATCGCCGCCGTCGAAGGCGTGGACATGGTGCTGATGGGCACCAACGACCTCCTCGCCGACATGGGCCTGCCGGGACAATACGAGCACGAGCGCGTGCGCGAAGCCTATGCGCGCACGATCGCCGCCTGCCACAAGCACGGCAAGCACGTCGGCGTGGGGGGTCTTGCCACGCGCCCCAAGCTCGCCGTCGAGTTCGTGAAAATGGGCGCGCGCTACGTATCGACCGGCACCGATCTTGCCTTCCTGCTGGCCGAGTCCACCGCGCGCGCGAAGCAGGTGCACGAGATCGCGCTGCGATGAACGAACGCGTATTCGTCGAGCACGACGAAGCCGACGCCTTTGCGAGGGCGCTGCTCGCCGCGCATGGGGTGCCGAAAAAGGACGCCGCGACCGTCGCCGCGTGCCTGGTGCGCGCCGACCTGCGCGGCGTGGACACTCACGGCCTGGTGCGCCTCCCGGGATATCTCGAGCGCGTGCGCCGCGGCCTCATCAATCCCAAGCCGAAGCTTTTCCCGAAGCGGGTGGCGCCCGCGGCGGCGGCGCTCGACGGCCAGAACGGCTTCGGGTTCGTGATCGGCACGCGCGCCATGGCCGAGGCGATCGCATTGGCGCGCAAATCCGGTATCGGGATCGTTTCTGCAAGGAGAAGCACCCACTTCGGCATGGCGGCGTCTTACGTGCTGCAGGCCCTGGACGCGGGCTTCGTTGCGCTCGTTTTCACCAACGCCTCGCGCGCCATGCCTCCCTGGGGCGGGCGCGAGGCCCTGCTCGGCACGAGCCCGCTTGCGGCGGGGGCACCGGGCGGAAAGCTCGGCCCGTTCCTTCTCGACATGTCGCCCGCGGTCGCCGCGCGCGGCAAGATCCGGCTCGCCGGGAAGCGCGGCGAAAAGATTCCGCTCGGTTACGCGCTGGACGCGCAGGGCCGGCCGACCACCGACCCCGCCGAGGCCTTGAAGGGCGTCGTGCTGCCGATCGGCGCGTACAAGGGTTCGGGTCTTTCCATGCTCATGGACATTTTCGGCGGCGTACTGTCGGGCGCGGCGTACGCGGGCGAGGTCGCCGACCAGTACAAGGTGTTCGACCGGCCGCAGAACGTGGGACACTTCTTCCTCGCGATGAGGCCCGATCTGTTCGTGTCGAAGAAGGACTACCGCTTGCGCATGGATACGCTCATCGAGCGCGTGCGCGCCTGCCCCAGGGCCGACGGCTTCGACGAGGTCCTGATCCCGGGGGAGCCCGAGTCGCGGGAGGAGGAAAAGCGCGCGAGGAGCGGCATTCCCTACGGCGCGGGCGAGATCGATGCGCTTCAGGCCGAAGCCGCGCGCGCCGGTATTGCGAAGCTCGATGTTTCGGCCCAGCCCCTGGATTCCTGAGGACCCGACATGAAAAGAATCGCGACCGCCGCGCTGCTCGCCGCTGCAACGGCCGCGAACGCGCTCGCACAGACATTCCCCGCGAAGCCGGTGCGCATCGTCGTCGCCTTCCCGGCGGGCGGGGGCGTGGACATCGTCGCGCGCCTTCTCGCTCCGAAACTCACCGAAGCCTGGGGCCAGCAGGTGATCGTGGACAACCGCGCCGGAGCGAGCGGCGTGATCGGCACCGAATTCGCCGCGCGCTCGGCGCCCGACGGCTACACCCTGTTCATGGGTACGCTCGGCAACCTCGCGGTCAACCCGCACCTGATCGCCAAGATGCCCGTCGACCCCTTGCGCGATTTCGCGCCGGTCACGCAGGTCGTCGCCGTGCATTTCGTGCTCGTTGCGCATCCCTCGCTGCCCGCCCGCAACGTCGCCGAGCTGATCGCGCTCGCAAGATCGCGCCCCGGACAGATCAATTATTCCTCCTCGGGGCCGGGCGGCGCGCCGCATCTCGCGGGCGAGCTCTTCAAGAGCATGGCGAAGGTGAACCTCGTTCACGTTCCGTACAAGGGCAGCGCGCCGAGCTTCCAGGATTTGCTCGGAGGGCAGGTGTCCGTCACCTTCGACAGTCTGGTGCAGGCGCTGCCTTATGTGCGCGACAAGCGGCTCAACGCGCTCGCGGTGCTCGGCGCCGCGCGCTCGCCGCTCCTTCCCGAAGTGCCGACCGTCGCCGAATCGCTTCCCGGTTACGAGCTCACCAACTGGTTTGGCCTGGTCGCTCCGGCGGCGGTGCCTCGCGCGGTCATCGGGAAGATCCACGCCGACGTGACCCGCGTGCTGCAGGACACCGGGGTGTCGGAAAGACTTTCCGCGATGGGTGCCACCGCGATCGGCAACACCCCCGAGCAGTTCGGCGCCGCGATGCGCGCCGACTCCGAGAAATGGGGCAGGTTGATCCGGGAAGCCGACATCCGGGCGGAGTGAAAATGGAAGCGATCAAGCTGGACGACTACGAGATCGACGTCCTGATCCAGGGCTTTCCCGGCAGGATGGTGTGCCACGGGGGACTGGGCTGGAGCACCATTGCTCTCATCCGCGGTCAGGGGCATGTCGCGCTGGTGGACGTCGGCAGCTTCAACATGAGGAAGGGCCTGATCGCACAGCTCGCGAAGCGCGGCCTGGAGCCCGCCGACGTGACCGAGGTCATCCTCACGCATTCGCATTACGATCATTCGCTCAACTGGATCCTGTTCCGCCAGGCGCGAATCATCATCGGAGCAAGAGAGCTCGCCTGGTCGATGGCCGAGCCCTGGGGCGAGACGCCGGTGCCCGAGCTCTACATGCGCGAGCTGGAAAACTGGCCCTCGCTGCACCCGGTCGCGGCCGGGCAGGAATGCATGCCGGGGCTGACGGCGCACGCTGCGCCGGGACACACTCCGGGGCACCTCGTCTTCGTCCTCGAGGGAAAGGAGCGCGACGCAATCTTCACCGGCGACGCGGCGAAGAACCGCGCGGAGCTGCTCTCGCGCAAGGGCGAAGCCACCTACGACGCGGCGCTCAGCGCGGCGTCGATCGAGAGGATCTGGCAACTGTGGCGAAAACGGCCGGGAAGCGTTCTCGTCCCCGGCCACGACCTGCCGATGACGCAGAAAAACGGGCACATCGAGTACATCGGCGAGCGCGAGGCCGCGCTCAAGGCGTGGTTCGGTGAAGACATCGAGACGACCACGCTGATCGAACTGAAAGCGTAAGAATGCGAAAGTGCCTAACGCAAGGAGGAGAGATGCTAAAACTGAAGACCATTGGATCCGCGGCGCTCGCACTGTTGCTCGCGCTCTCGGCGAGCGCGCTGCATACGAACGCAGCCGCGCAGGCTTACCCGAGCAAGCCGGTGCGGCTCGTCATCCCATTCCCGCCGGGCGGCAGCAACGACGTCGTCGGCCGCATGATCGCCTTCCAGCTTTCCGAGCCGATCGGGAAGCAGGTCGTCGTGGACAACCAGGGAGGCGCGGGCGGGATCATCGGCACGGAAGCGGTGGCGAGATCGGCGCCCGACGGGCACACGCTGCTCCTCATCTCGGTCGCCCATGCATTCGGCGCCTCGATGTACAAGCTGCCCTACGATCCCATCAAAGCCTTTGCTCCGGTCGCGCTGCTCGGCACGGGGCCCGTGGTGCTCGCCGTCAACTCCAAGCTCCCGGTCAACTCTTTGAAGGACCTGATTGCCCTCGCCAGGGAAAAACCCGGGCAGCTGAACTACGCCTCGGCAGGCGTCGGCAGCTTCCAGCATCTGGCGAGTTCGCTGTTCAAGCTGCAATCGGGCCTGGACATCGTGCACATCCCCTTCAAGGGCGGCGGGCCGGCGATGGCGGATGTGATCGCCGGCAACACCCAGATCGCGATCGGCTCGCTCATCCAGACGCTGCCCCACATCCGCTCGGGACGCTTGAAGCCGCTGGGCGTCGGCAGCGCGAAGCGCGTCCCCGTCCTGCCCGATTTGCCGACGATCTCGGAGGCGGGCGTGCCCGGCTACGAAGCCACCAACTGGTGGGGCATGGTCGCGCCGGCCGGCACGCCGCGACCGGTCATCGAACGGCTGCACAAGGAGCTCTCGGTGATCCTCGCCTCGGCCGAAACGAAGAAGCGCTTCGAGACCGAGGGCGGGGAAGCCGCGCAGATGAGCTCGGAGGAATTCGGCCGCTTCATCGCGGACGAGACGGTGAAGTGGGCGAAGGTGGTCAAGGAAGCCGGCATCAAGCCCGAGTAGGAAGACTGTCCAGGGAACCTCTGAACAACCTCCGTTTCGTCCATTATTCAGAGCTTCCCTAGAACGAGCGCCCGATTTGCAGATAGCCGACCGTCCTTCCGGGCGCTTCGAACCCTTTTGCGACGCCCGCCCGGAGTTGTACGCCGAACAGATAACCCAGGCGCACTTCCGACAGGAGCTCCACGCCCGCGCTCTTGAAGTAGCGCTGCGAGGCGCCGCTCTCCCAGGCGGCGCCCGCATCGAAGAAGACGCTCATCGAGAGCCGGTTCAGGCCTGCCGGTGGCACCATGAAGTGCCGGTCGATGTCCGAGATCGGGGTGCGCCACTCGATCGTCCCGAGGCGGCTTCGATGGCCGGTGAGCGCCGGCTCGCCGCTGCGGTAGCCGCGCAGCGGAAATTCCCGCTGATTGAGCACGGGCAGCGCGAAGGTTTCCTCGGAAAAGCTGCCGCCCAGCTGAACCGGCTCGGCTTCGGGCTGCGCGTAGGTCTCGTTCCAGCGCAGCGCAACCACCGACGCGTAGACCGGCAGATACACGCGCCAGTCCGCCCGATAGAAATTGCCTGAATAAGCGCCGCGCAGGCGATTTGAAGTCTCGGCGAAGAGCTGCAGCTGCTGCCCCTGGCTCGGCCCCTCGGACAATAACTGGATGCGGCGCGTATCGACTCCGGCGACGAGCCCGAGCACCCGCTCGTCGCGCGGAGTGGACGTGCCCGCAGCGAGGTCGTGCAGGACTTCCCGGTCGAGCGCGCCGCCCCCTCCCCAATAGATGCGGGTGCTGTAGGAAAGATGGCGCCACAGTGACACCCACTGCGCCGTCTCGTTGATGGTGTAGGCGTCGATCTGCGCACCGGAAAATTTCCGGTCGTCGGCCGTGCTCGCCTTGACCGTCATCCACCGGTTCAGCAGCAGTTGGTGCCGGTTGTCGTAGACGTAGGCGGCGCTCCCCAGCCCCTGCTGCTGCGTGAATTCGTACAGGGGCGTAAGCGTGTACTGGTGCAGTCCCAGCGCGTCCTGGCCGAAGGTTTGCACGCCGAGCGCGATCGCCCCGTCGGCCACGTAGGCTGCCGGAAACCACGAACGCGGCAGGAGGGACGACCAGGGCTCGTAAGGCCGGTCGGAGCCGGACGGGCGATCGTCGCGCTGGCCTTGCGGCGCGGACGGGGATGCGGGCTCGGCGGCCACGACCGCCTCGCGGCGCTCCAGCGGCGCCTCGGGCAGGCGATGCAGCCGCAGCACGTCGCCGTCCGCCTCGATGGTCGTCACCAGCATCTCCCCGGCGACCGGCGCGCTGATCTCGCGAACGCCGCCGAGCGCGTCGGTCCAGCGCGCGAGCCGGCGCTCGCTGCGCCGCCACGACCAGACGTTGTCCACATTGCCGTAGCTGGCCACGAAGTAGAGTTCGTCGGCGGAATCGCCGAACCTCGGGGAATGCTTCACCGCCCGGTCGACAAGCAGCACCTGGGCCTTGCCGCCGGCGATTTCGACGAGCGACCAGCGCCCGTCGCGCAAGCTCGTCACGACCGCCGCGTCGCCCCGGGCGGCGAGCCCGGTGAGCGCCTCCCCCGGCGCGGTGCGATAGAGCGAGCGCTCCACGGCGCCCTCGCGATTCACGACGACGACTTCCGCCTCGCCCTCGACGACGCGAATCGAGACGATGCGGCCGTCATCCAGCGGCGCGGCGAAACGGAACCGGCCGCAATCGGTCAGCCGGTCCAGATCGCCTTCCCGGCCGAGCCGATACAGGTCGTAGTAGTAGTTGTAGTTCCTGCAGATCTCGAGCTTGGACAGCAGCACTTCGCCGCGCGGCGAGGCGGAGAGCCGGGTCGAGGACTCCACGCTGCGGACCGATTCAGGCTCCGCGCCCTTCGCCTGCCGCACGAGTTCCGGCAGCGTGATTCCGTCGCCCCGCACATACCAGCGCTCCCCCTCGCGCGTGAGCAAGGGGCTCGTGAGCGACCATGCCCGCGCGATGATCTTGCCGCCTTCATCGGGCCGCACTCCGGCCTCTGCGGGCCTCGCCGCGAAGCGCGCGCGCAGCCAGTCGTGATACTCGAGCCACAACGCGTCCATCGGCTTGCCCGTCACCTCTACCGGATTGCTGTGGACCCTGAACGGGATCAGGTTGTCGCTGTAGTTCTCCACGTAGTCGAGGATCGCTCCGGGCCCGTAGCGCTCGCCCAGGAACAGGAAGAAATAGCTGCCGTACAGATAATCCCGGTTGTGCGGAAAGCCGCGCCCTCCCGCGTTGACTTCGCGCAGCGAGCGCAGCCCCCGGCCCACTTCCGCGCGCATCATGCCCTCGAAATGGCTCTGTCCCAGGCGTCCGAAACCCTGGTTCCGGTCCGATTCCGAGTAGACCGCGAGACCTTCGAGAAGCCAGCGCGGCTCCAGCAGATTCGGAAACACCCAGAGAATGCGGCCGAAGATCCGCCGCAACGCGAGCGGCGCGTGCGTTGCCTTGTCCAGGTGGACGACGTGGGTGAATTCGTGCGTCAGCACCAGTTCCAGCCACTCCCGGTTCTGCAGCAGCTCGCCTTCGTCGGGCGGCGAGAGCACGATGCCCATGAAGTTGAAGGGCAGCGGCGAGGCGAGGCCGTTGGAGAGATCGAGCGAATCGACCACCACGATTTGCGTGCGCGACTCGGGCTTCCACTTCAGCCAGCCGGTGATCCGCGGATACACCGACTCGGCAACGCTCGCGACGAGCTCGCCTTGAGCGCGGGTGTGCTCGGCGAAATGCACCGAAAAATGCGCGGTGTCGAGCGTGCGCCAGCGAAGCGAGGGGTCCACGAATTGCGCCTCGGCCCTGAGCCCCCACGCAAGCAGGACCGCTGCCCCGGCGTGCAAGAAAAGTTTCATGTCTCTCGTAACGCGCCGCGCGGCGGCTCGCACCGGGCGTTCGCGCGGATGCCGGATCGAGGGCGCCCCGCGCGGGTTTTTCGCCGGGAAGCGGGTCAGCCCCGGGTCCTGAACCACATCCTCTGAAACACGCCGTCCCTCGCGACGAGCAGGTGCTGCAGCGCCGCCCCGAAATGGACGAGCACGAGGACGATCAGGACCAGCACGTTGACGTAGTGAACGACGCTCAGAAATTCCTTCGCCGCCGGCACGTCCCAGCCGCCGAAGGGCAGCGTGGCGCCGAAATATTTGATCGGATACTTGCTGAAAGAGGATCCGAGCACGCCGGTGACGGGCTGGATCACCAGGCAGGCGTAGAGCGCGGTGTGGTTGAGGCGCGAGGCGAGCACCTGCCAGCGCGGCAGCGTCGCAGGCAGCGGCGGCGCCGGATGAGCGATGCGCCAGGCGATGCGCGCGAAAATGATCAGGCCCAAGGTGATGCCGATCGACTTGTGCAGGTTGTACATGTCCGCCCTGAATGCGCCGACCCCCTTGGGCAGGCTGATCATCCAGAAACCGAGCCCGATCATTGCGACCGCGGCCGCGGCGACGATCCAGTGCAGCGCCACGGCGGTCGCGGTATATCTCCGGGGAGACCCCGCGCGCTCCGCGCCGCCCGGCGCGAGCGGCAGATTGCCGTTCGAGGCGAGCAAACCGGGTTCGATGGGAGAGGACATGTGAGCAAGGGCGATTGTCTTGGACGCCCCGAAGTATAACGCGCCCACCGCGTGATCTATCGCGCGGCGCCGGCCTTGCGGAGCAGCCGCTCCGTTTCCTTGTGTCCGCCCTCGATCGCCATCGCGAGCGCGGTCTTGCCGCGGTTGTCGCGCGCGCCCGCATCGGCGCCGCGCTCGAGCAGCAGCTGCACCGTCCCCGTGTGGCCGTAGGCTGCCGCCCACATCAATGCGGTGAGATCGTTGTGATACGCGGCGCGGGAGATCTCGCCGTCGGCGAGGAGCAGTTCGACCACCCCGGTGTGCCCGAGACCGGCGGCATAGACCATGGCCGTTTTTCCGATCCGGTCCGCCGGCGCGCGTTCCGCGCCTTTCTTCAGCAGCATTTTCACGAGCTCCGCGTTGCCCGAGAAACTCGCCGCCATCAGCGGAGTCACGCCTGAAAGGTTCGCAAGATTCACGTTGGCGCCTCTTTCGACGGCGAGCCGCGCCATGTCCTTATAGCCGTTCTTCAGAGCGATCAGGAGCGGCGTGTCGCCCAGGCGGTTGCGCGAATTCACCGCCGCACCGCCGTCCAGCAGACGCGTCAACCCGGCGAGGTCGCCTTGCCGCGCCGCAACAAGAAGCCGGGCATTGGGCGCAAGGTCCTGGGCACCGGCCGGGACGCTTGCAAGCAGCGCGAGCGACAGGATCCATTTGCGCGTCGCAGCCATTTCCCGGGATTTTACGTCGAATGCGTTCGTCATAATTGCCGTCTTGCCTGATCGCAGCATTGTTTCTATAGTAAGCGGCAATCGACAACAGCACTCGACAAAAGGGGATTCCATGCGTACCACGCACAGCATCTTTCTCCGTTTCTTCATTGCCGCCGGCCTCGGTTCGCTTGTTTTGACCGGGGTTCAGGCGCAGGAGGTCAAGGGCGGCGCCACCACCACCGCAGCGCCGATGTCCTCGTCGCTCGTGCCGGTGACCCAGGCGATGCTCGATGCCGCCGCCGGCGACGGCGCGAATCATCTGCATTCGAACAGCAACTACGAGCAGACCCGCTACTACCCCGCGGCGCAGATCGACGCGGGCAACGTGGACAAGCTCAAGGCCGTGTTCACGTTCCAGACCGCGGTGCTCGAGTCGATGGAAACCTCGCCGCTGGTGGTAAACGGCGTGATGTTCCTCACCACTTCGTTCAACCACGTGTACGCGATCGACGCGGCGACCGGACGCGAATTCTGGCACTACAAGCACAAGATGGGGCCGATCACCACCTTCTGCTGCGGCCCCAACAACCGCGGCGTGGCCGCGTACGAGGGCATGCTCTACATGGGCACGCTCGACGCCAAGCTCGTGGCGCTCGAGGCCAAGACCGGCAAGGTCGCCTGGGAAGTCCAGATCGCCGATCCGGACAAGGGCTACTCCGAGACCATGGCGCCGACCGTGGTGGAGGGCAAGGTGCTGATCGGCACCAACGGCGGCGAGTACGGCATCCGCGGTTTTGTGAAGGCCTTCGACGCCAAGACCGGCAAGCTCCTGTGGACGTTCTACACGATCCCCGAGAAGGGCCATGAGGGCGTATGGGCGGAGAACGACGCCACCGGCCGCAACATGAAGCGGGACATTGCGGCGGAGAAAAAGCAGCTCGCGGGCAAGGGCGGCGCCTTCTACCAGACGCTGGGCGGCGGCGTATGGATGACGCCCGCGGTCGACCGCAAGACCAAGACGGTGTTTTTCGTCGTCGGCAATCCCTCGCCCGACCTGTACGGCGCGGAGCGCCCCGGGGACAACCTGTACACCGACGCGATGGTCGCAATCGATCTGAACTCGGGCAAGTACAAGTGGCACTTCCAGTACATCGCGCACGACGTGTGGGACCTCGACGCCGTCAGCCCGCCGATCCTGACGCAGGCCAAGGACAAGGACGGCAAGATGGTCGACGTCGTGATCCACGGCGGAAAGACCGGCCACATCTACGTGCACGAGCGCGGCACGGGCAAGCTGATCCGCTTTTCGGAGGCGATGATCCCGCAGGAAAACATGTGGGTGCTGCCGACCGCGAAGGGCGCGCGCATGCTGCCGGGCGCGAACGGCGGGGTCGAGTGGTCGCCGATGGCCATCAATCCGAAGACGCGCCTCGCCTACGCGCTCAACCTGCACCAGCCGATGACCTATCACGTCGAGGCCGCGGCCTATCCGGGCGGAAGCAAGCTCTGGCTCGGCGGCGCATTCAAGGCCATAGCGAACGAGAAGCAGTGGGGGCGGCTCTCGGCGGTCAACATCGATACCGGCAAGGTCGCGTGGAAGTACGACACCGAGCAGCCCCTGATCGGCGGCGCGCTCGCCACCGCCGGGGGTCTGGTGTTCTTCGGCGAGGGCAACGGATTCTTCAAGGCGCTGGACGCGCAGAGCGGAAAACTGCTGTGGCAATATCAGGCCGGAGCCGGGGTCAACGCGCCGCCGGTGTCCTACGCGGTGAAGGGCAAACAGTACGTCGCCGTTGCCGCGGGCGGCAACACGCAGATCGACTTCAAGCGCGGCAACAGCGTGGTCGTGTTCGCCCTGCCCTGATCGCTGCAATCCCGGGAGGCCGCCCGATGGCGGCCTTTTGTTTTTTGCGGCGTCGGATGAAACGGTTTCTTGCCCTGGGACTTCTTTTCGCCTGCCTGCCGGCGGCGCACGCCGATCTCGCCGCGGGCAAGCGCAAGGCCCAGGCTTGCGGCGCCTGCCATGGCGCCGACGGCAACTCGGCGACCGGCCAGTTTCCGGTGCTGGCGGGCCAGACCGCCCGCTATCTGTACCTTCAGCTGAAAGACTTCAAGGAAGGCCGGCGCAGCGAACCCACGATGGCGCCGATGATGGCGAAGCTCTCCCCCAGGGACATGCTCGATCTCGCCGAGTACTTCGCCGCGCAGAAACCGAAGCCCGTCGCGTTCCGTGCGGACGCGGCGCGCGTCGCCCGCGGCAAGAAGAAAGCCGACGAAGTCCTGTGCACCATGTGCCACCTGGGAGGACTCTCCGGGCAGAACGAGATTCCGCGCGTCGCAGGCCAGCACCCCGAGTACGTGATCAAGCAGCTCAAAGCCTTCAAGGCGCGCACGCGCACCAACGATGCCGGCAGCATGACCAGCGTCGCCCAGACCATCAGCGCGCAGGACATCGAGGATCTCGCGCACTACATCTCGAGCCTGGACTAGGAAACCCGATGCCCAGGCCGGCAGGCAAGACCCGCGCGGCGCGGTGAGCCGCGATTGACACTCCCGCGAAGACCGGCTTATCGTTGCCGGCAACGATAGGAGGCAGGTCCGATGCCCTTTTCCCGAAAACCCGTCCTGGCCATTCTTCTCGGCTGCCTGCTCGTGCCGCCGGCGGCGCAGGCTCAGCGCGCCAAGCCTCCCGGGTTCCCCGACGCGCCGGGGAAGGAAGTCTTCGTCGGCAAATGCTTTCAGTGCCACGCCCCGACGATGTGGCAGGACCATCGGCAGGACCGCCGGGGCTGGGAGAGCGTGCTCTACCGCATGGTCGGGCGCGGTGCCCTCTGGACCGAGGACGAAATCAGGACCATGGCCGACTACCTCGCCGCGGCTTACGGGCGGCAGCCGGCGGCGGCATCGAAATAGCGCAGTGCATTGAAGGAGGGTCCATGAGAGAGCTCGTCGCACGCTATCTGTCACGCTCGATTTCACGGCGCGG
>Ga0137455_1000423_pt1 | contig 11438 bp, 9 predicted proteins | sample EasRivERMGT600_2_FD_102334 | JGI IMG/M metagenome (GOLD analysis project Ga0137455, IMG submission 102334) | Soil microbial communities from meander-bound floodplain in the East River, Colorado, USA - East River MetaG ERMGT600_2 | ecosystem: Environmental > Terrestrial > Soil > Floodplain ... | reverse complement strand
CGCGCGCGGGTCGAGCCGGCGATCACGGGCTCGGTGGTCGCGGTCAGCGAAGTGGAACGCCCGCTCACGCTCACCGACTGCAGCGAGAGATCGAGCATCGCGCGATCGCCCTTCTTGGCGGGCTTCACCCCGGTGACATGGCCGGTGACCGGCGTTCCCGCCGGGATTACGACGGCGCCGCCGACGCTCACCGGCTCGGTGATGGTGCCGCTCCAGGTATCACCGACCGCCGCGGTCTTGGACGAGATGGCCTGGCCGAGCTTGACGACGAGGGCGGTGCCCGCGGGGATGTGCGGACCCGTCGCGGCGGGAGGCTTCGGGCGCGGCTTGCTGGCGGGTTTCTCGGCCTGTTCTGCGGCGCCAGGCGCCGCCGAGCCGGCGTCGCCCACCATCGCCTCGCCTTCGCTCACCGACAGCAGCGAGTCCGAGTCGTTGGCGGCGGTCTGCTGGCCACCACATCCGTACCCAGCGAGTGACAGCGCGAGAAGCGGAATCGTGAGGAACGCGGACTTCATCGTGGACCTCCTGCGAGGGACGGCCTGAAGGGGGTGAGCGCCACGGGTGGCGGACGGGCATGCGACCAGACGGGACCATCTCACGCCTCGTCCAGGATGCCGAGCGCTAGGTATTGGGGCCGTATGAAGCACGAAAGGGCGGGGCGCCACGCGCCCCGCCCTGTTCGGGTGAGAACTACGGTCAGCGGATCGCGACCGCCTCGTTGACGGTGAAGGTCAGCTCGCTGCCTGACTTCATCTCCACCTGGTAGCCCTTCGAGGCCGCGACGGCGCCGGTGGCCGCCGCCCCGCCGATCAGGCCGCCGATCAGCGCGCCCTTGCCGCCGCCGCCGATCGCCTTGCCGAGCAACGCGCCTGCCCCCGCGCCGCCCGCGACCGCGCCGATGTTCCGCGCGCGGGTCGAGCCGGCGATGATGCTGTCGGTGGTGGCGTGCACCGAGTGGGTCTTGCCGTCGAACTCGACCGAGCGAACGGCGAGCACGAGGAACGCCCGGCTGCCCCTCTGCGCCGGCTGAGCCCCGGTGACCACGCCGTGCACGATCGCTCCGGCGGGAATGGGCGCATCGGACCCGATCACGACGGCCTCTTTCGTCGTGCCGGTCCAGGTGTCGCCGGCGACCGCCGTCTCCGACGTCACCTTCGTGTCGAACGTGATCTTGACCGAGGTTCCGGCGGGCACCATGACGCCGACCGGCTCGGGCTCGGGCGGAGGCGTGCGCTCGGGCTTCGGCTTGGGCTTGCTCGTGCTCTTCGGCCTCGAAGCCGTCACCGCCGGCGTCGGCGGCTCGGGAGCGGGCTCCTGGTACTCGGTGCTGGGCGTGAGATCGCCCGTCGTCTGCTCGCTCGGATTCACGGACAGCAGGCTGTCCGTGCTGGTCTCGTCGCTCGCGGTCTGGGCGCGCTGTCCGCACCCGGCGAGCGCGACCGTGAGCAACATCACGATCGAAATGGATTTCCACGCAGCACGCATGAGAACACTCCTTTGGTCGCCGGATCCGACCGGCGTCACGGCCCCGCGCCACCATGGCGAGGACCGGTCGAGTCGCCCGACGATCGTCCCGCGCGCGCCCCGGCAGGGCGCACCGCGTCATCGGGTTATCGGCATCGAACGCCTTGGGCTCGCGTTCGATCTTGGCTACGCCCTCCGCCCCTGGGTATTCCGGCCCAGCGGCACAAGGCGTTGGAACATGCAGGATGCCAGTGAGCTTCGCGGCGATTCAAGCGGCTTATCCCGGGGCGGCGGTCGCGCCGGAGGGGCGAGGGCTGCTAGTCTGCGCGACCTCATGGACATCCGACTGGTCAGGGGAGCGCTCACCGGGCGTTCCGCCGCCGCGACGGCGGTCGGCGTCTGCGCGGGGGAGAGCGCCCGACGCGGCGCCGGGGCCAGGATCGACGGCGCGACCCGTGCGGCGATCGAGCGCATCCGGTCGCGGGGCGACTTCGCCGGCCGCTGGCTGGAGACGGCGGTGCTCTATCCCGAGGGGCGGGGGGCGCGCCGACTGATCCTGGTCGGACTCGGGCCCCGCGCCGAGCTCGACGAGCGGCGCGTGCGCGAGGCGGCGGGCCAGGCGGCGCGGCGCGCCCGCGACCTGGGCGCCGACACGATGGCGCTGCCGATCCTCGGGCTCGAGGCCGGAATCGAGCCCGGGCGGGCCGCGCATCTCACCGCCGAAGGCGCCTCCCTGGGGAGCTACCGCTTCACCGCCTACCGCAGCGAGCCCGGCCTGCGGCCCCTGCGCCGGATCGAGATCGTCGTGCCCGATCGGCCCGATCCCGCGCTGCACGCGGCGGTCGCACGCGGCGCCGAGTGGGCCGAGGCGACGCGACTGGCGCGCGACCTGATCAACGCCCCCGGCGACGCCCTCACGCCCGAGCGCCTGGCGGCACGCGCCCGCGAGATCGCCCGCTCGTCCGGCGCGCGCTGCCGGGTGCTCGACGTGCCGCGCCTCGAGCGCCTCGGCGCCGGAGCGCTGCTCGCCGTGGGGCGGGGCAGCCCGCATCCGCCGCGCCTGATCGTGCTCGAGCGCGACGCGCCACGGGCCGCGGGACGGACGCCGACGATCGTGGTCGTCGGCAAGGGCATCACGTTCGACACCGGCGGCATCTCGCTCAAGCCGCGCGAGAACATGCATCGCATGAAGTACGACATGTCCGGCGCCGCCGCGGTGCTTGGGCTGTTCGCCGCGCTGCCGACGCTGGCGCCGGCCTGTCGCGTCGTGGGCATCGTCGCCTCGGCCGAGAACATGCCGGACGGCACCGCGTTCAAGCCCGGGGATGTGCTGCGGGCGCTCGACGGGACCACCATCGAGGTCACCAACACCGACGCGGAGGGGCGGCTGGTGCTGGCGGACGCCCTGGCGTTCGCGCGTCGCTACCAGCCCGAGGTGGTGGTGGACCTGGCCACGCTCACCGGCGCGATCAGCATCGCCCTCGGACACCACGGTGCCGGGCTGTTCACCGGTGACGAGGCGCTCGGGCGCGAGCTGGTGGCGGCCGCGGAGGCGAGCGGCGAGCGGCTCTGGCCGATGCCGATCTGGGACGAGGCGACGGCCGAGCTGCGCAGCGACACCGCGGATCTCGTCAACGCGACCGGCATGCGGGAGGGCGGCGCGGTCGTCGCGGCGGCGTTCCTGCAGCACTTCGCCCGTGGCCTGCGGTGGGCGCACCTCGACATCGCGAGCACGGCGTGGGCACATGCCGACCGGCCTCTCGGTCCGCGCGGCGGCACCGGCTTCGGAGTGAGGCTGCTGCTCGAGTGGATCAGCCGGCGGGTTTCGACCCCGACTCGGGCGCGCCGCGCGGCGGGGCGCGCTTCACCGGCTGCGAGTCGCGCTCGACCCGCAGCTCGCTCGGTTCGTGGACCAGCCGCAGCATCCGCCCGGCGGGGTCGGCCCAGACCAGGAACGTCGTCCCGCCGTCGGAGATCCTGAGCTTGCGCGCCTTGACCGGCTTCGCGGACCAGCGGATGGTCTCGTGCCCGAGGTGGGTCGCGGTGGCCTCGAGCACGCTGTCGCGCTCGCCGAGCGTGACCAGCGAGATCGGCCAGGTCTCGAAGGTGCGCTCCCTGAGGCTCAGGCAGATCAGGTCGAACAGGCTGAAGAGCTGCGCATCGAGGACGAACAGGCGGCCCGGCGGCAGCACGCGGCGGTCGCCCTCGCCGGCCCCGTTGACCTCGCGATAGATCGTGAAGGCGGTGTCGCCGATGACGATCCCCCGCACCAGCTCCTCGCCGCGAAACCTCTGGTTGGACTGGTACATCCGCAGGCCGAAGTCCGAACGGTGCGCGAGCAGCACCATCCGCTTGTCGATGGATTCCTCGCCCTGGTCGGTGCGAAACGTCTGGTAGGCGCGCGAGGAGACGTTGAGGCTGTCACCCCGGGCCTCGATCGAGAAGCTCTCGGCGCCCACGACCTGGCCGCGGCTGTAGACGACGAAGCTGCCCTTGTCGATTTCCTGGTTGGGCGGGGATGCGCCGCCGGTCGCCAGCCAGGCCAGCGCGAGGAGGGTCGTCGGGAACAGGCGATTCACGCCGAAAAGCCTAGCACAGGCCTCGCCGGGGCGAATGCGAAGCCGGGGTCAATCCTGCGCCACGGCCGGCTCGAGCCGGGCGACGCACTCGACGTGCGGCGTGTGGGGGAAGAGATCGAACGGCGTGGTCTCGACCAGGCGCACGCCGTGGCGGGCGAAGTCGGCGACGTCGCGCGCCAGCGTGGCGGGGTTGCAGGACACGTAGACGATCCGCCGCGGCCGCAGCTCGGCGATCCGGAACACGACGCGGGGGTGGAGGCCGGCGCGGGGCGGGTCGACGACGACGACCCCGGGCCGCGGCGCCCCGGCGCGCTCCCCGCGGGCCCACTCGCGCAGCACGCGGCGCGCCTCGCCGACCTCGAACCGGGCGTTGGCGATCCGGTTGCGCCGCGCGTTGCGGCGCGCCGACGCCACCGCGTCATCGACGCTCTCGACGCCCACCGCCTCGCGCGCGGCGCCGGCGAGCAGCAGCGTCAGCGTGCCGGTGCCGCAGTAGAGGTCGAGCACCGTGTCGTCCGCGGCCGGCGCCGCGGCCGCGAGCGCGGCGGCGTAGAGCCGCTCGGCTTGTCGGCTGTTGGTCTGCAGGAACGCGTTCGCCGAGGTCTCGAACTCCAGACCCAGCAGCCGCTCGACGATGGTGCCGTCGCCGACCAGCGCGCGTGACTCCTCGCCGAAGGCGACGTTGGCGCGCGAGCGATTGAGCTGGAGCGTGACGGTGCGGATCGCCGGAGACAGGGCCGCGACGCCGGCCGCCCAGTCCGCCAGGCCGGGCACGTCGTCGGAGGCCGCGACCAGGTGGACCGCGCACTGATCGGTGAGCGGCAGGTGGCGCACCACGAGGTGGCGGACGACGCCGTCGTGTCGGGCCGGATGATAGGCGCGCCAGTGGTGGGCCGCGGCGAAGCGCTGGGTCGCGCGCACGATCTGCACCGTCAGCGGGGAGGGCAGCAGGCAGGTCTCGAGCGCGAACACGCGGTCGTACGCGCCGCGCTCGTGCAGGCCCAGGCGCGGGCCCTCCGCCGAAGGGTGGAAGGTGAACTCCATCTTGTTCCGGTAGTGGAACGATTCGGGGGCGGGCACGATCGATCCGACCACCGGGTCGGCGATGCCGCCGAGGTGGATCAGCGTCTCCCGCACCTGGCGCTCCTTGAGCGCGATCTGGTCCGGGTAGGGCAGGTCCTGGAATCGACAACCGCCGCAGCTCCCGGCGTGGGGGCAGGGCGCGGGGATGCGGCGGTCGGAAGGCGACTCGATCGACTCCAACCTTGCCTCGGCGTGGCGACGTCTCAGGTGGAGCAGCCTGGCGCGAACCCGGTCGCCGGGCAGCCCGCCGTCCACGAACACGACGCGACCGTCGAGACGTGCGATCGCCTTGCCGCCGAGCGCGACGTCGGCGATCTCCAGGGTTAACACGTCATTGACTTTCATCGAGTTATGGAATGCGGGCGGCGTGATTTCCGGGAACCACTGGGCGTCGGCCGGAGTCTTAGAAGGGACTTCGACGCTGGACGCTAGCACAAGAGGGAGGTCGATCATGCAGCAGCCGGCATTCCGTTGGGCCGGCCTTGGCGCCGCGCTGTTCCTGCTCGGTATGGCAGGCGCGCCGCGCTTCGCCACCGCTCAGGAGAGCGCCTGGCTCGGCGTCTACACCCAGAACATCGACGACGATCTGCGCGAAGGGCTCGGCTACAAGGGTGAGGGCATCCTCGTCACCCGCGTCGTGGACGAGAGTCCCGCCGAGCGCGCAGGCGTGCGCAAGGGCGACATCATCGTCGCGCTCAACGATCGCACCCTTTCATCACCCGCCGAGCTGTCCACCGAGGTGCGGTCGTCGCGCTCGGGCCAGCGGGTCGCGCTTCAGGTTTATCGCGACGGCGCGCGCCAGACGTTGAGCGTCACGCTCGGCGCGCGGCCCGCCGCTGACGACCTCGAGCCGCCGGAGCCACCCGCGGCGCCGCCCCCACCGGAGATGCCCGAGGGATCCTGGATGTTCACCGGAATGGGCCGGGGCCGGCTCGGCGTCCGCGTCGAGACCCTGACCCCCGATCTCGCCGAGGCGCTGGGCGCCAAGGCCGGCGGGGCGCTGGTGGTCGAGGTGCTGGACGACACACCGGCTCGCCGCGCCGGGATCAAGGCCGGCGACGTCATCGTCAAGGTCGGAGACCGGACGATCGACGACGCGAGCGAGGTCTCCAGCGCGCTGCGCGGGCGCGAGGCGGGCCCGGTGTCGATCACGATCGCGCGCCGTGGCTCGAGCCGCACGCTCAGCGCGACCCTGGAGGAGGCGCCGCGGATGATGCGGTTCGACCGCGGGCCGATGAGCTGGCACAGCGCGCCGCGTGCGCGCACGCGGATCGACGCGGACAGCCAGCGCGAGCTGCAGGACGAGATCCGGCAGCTGCGAGACGAGGTGCGAAAGCTGCAGGAGCAGATGGAGGGGCGCGAGCGCAACTGACGCGCTCGCGTCGACCCGCCGCCGCGGCGGGGGGGCGTCGATCCGACCCGTCCGCATCCGCGAGAGATGCGGGACATGGGGCGAAGTAACGCCCGTCGCACCTGCGACGGGAACGGGGAGGTGCAGCGCGACGCCCCCTCCACGCGGCGGCGGTGGGAAGCCCGGCCGGGCGACGACGGCCGGGTTTTTCCTTTCCCCGCGCGAGGGTGGCCGGACGCGCTCGCGTTGCGCCGCCTGACGAGCCGCGGGTAGTCTCGCGCGCCCATGTCCGTCCCTGCCCGGCCGCGCTTCTGTCCTGCCTGTGGCGCAACCCTCGTGCGCCGCGACGACCGCGGGCATCCCCGCCCCACCTGCCCGCAGTGCGGGTTCATCTACTACCGCAACCCGGTGCCGGCCGCCGGCGTCATCCTGACGAGCCCGGAGGGCGTGCTGCTGGTGAAGCGCCGCTACGCGCCGCGCGCGGGCGCGTGGTGCCTGCCGGCGGGATTCATGGAGTACGGCGAGTCGCCGACCCGCTGCGCCGTGCGCGAGCTACGCGAGGAGACCGGCCTGGCGGCGCGCCTGACCGGGTTGTTCGGGGTCTATGCCGGCCACGATGACCCGCGGGTCCGCGCGGTGCTCATCCTCTACCGCGGACGGCGGGTCGGCGGCCGGCTGACGCCCGGCGACGACGCGCTGCAGGCGCGCTGGTTCCCGCTCGACCGCCTGCCACGACGCATCGCGTTCGCCGCCCACCGCCTGGCGCTGGAGCAGCTCCGCCGCGACGAGGCGGGCGGCGCGAGGGCGATCAGGCGGCGAGCCGGCTCGGCTGCTCGATCTGCTTCGGGTGCTCGCTCTGCTGGTGGCTCAGCGTCATCGCCAGCACCGAGCCGGCGAGCACGGCGCGATCGAGGTCGAGCTCGTTGAAGGCCGCGCCGCCGCGCTTGTTGCTCAGGTTGAACACGCCCACCAGCCGGTTGGAGTGGATCAGCGGCACGGAGATGAAGGAGTCCGAGTTGTAGGCGTCCTGGTGCGTATAGGTCGCCCCCGGGTCGTCCTTCATCCGCACGAAGATCGGCTTGCGGTGATGCGCGACCCAGCCGGCGATGCCCTGGCCGACGCGCACCCGCACGCCTCCGGCGATCTCGGGCGCGATCCCGTGCTGCGCCGAGATGCTCATCGTGTCCTGCGAGTCTTCGATCCGCATCAGGCTGCAGCGATCGACGCCGAAGCATTCGCAGAACCAGCTCACCAGGGTGCGCTGGAAGTCCTCGCGGTCGTGCTCCTGGGACAGCACCTGGAACACTTCCTTGAGGAAGCTCACCGTGCGCAGCATCTCGGCGACCTGAGTCTGGGTGTCCTCGAGCTGCGAGTACGCGAGCTGGAGGTGCTGGGTCGCCGTCTTCGATTGCGCCTCGAGCGCCCCGAGCTGGCCCTTCACCCGCTCGAGCTCCTCCCGGTAGGCGGACGAGCTGTGGTCGATGCGCTCCAGCTCGGCGGCGAGGGCCTGGAGCTTCGCGCTCTTGGCCCGGTTCTCCTCGCTGAGCTCCGCGGTCTCGACGCTGAGACGCCGGATCCGGTCCTGGAACTCCGCGGCCACGGCCCGGGTCGCGCGGTCGTCGCCGGGGCCCGCCGGTTGCGAGCCACGCTGGAGATGCTGGGCCAGCGCAAGTGCGGCGAGGCTCTTGAGCGGGATGATCTCGCCGGCGATGCGGCTGCCGAAGGCGGCCTTCCGCTCGCTCGTCAGCGTGAGGATGGCGAGGAGATCGTCACGATCGGCGAGCGGCATGCACATGCACGACAGCCAGCCCGAGGCCGGGCACAGGGCCAGCATTGCCGCCGCCTCGGTCGAGTCCGGCTCGTAGAACGGCGACGACTGGTAGAGGTGGGTGAGCAGCGTGCGGCGGTCGGTGGCGTTGAAAAATGCACTCGGGTGGAAGAACTTCCGCACGAGCCGCGGCGGCAGCTGGTCGACCGGGATGACGACGTCGCGGCGCGACAGCCGCGCCGCCTGGCGCGTGTACACGTTGACCAGGGCGTCGCGGCTGACCTCGTAGAACGCCAGCGAGGCGCGCCAATCGGCGCGGATGGCTTGCAGATAGCCCAGGAACTCGAACACCACCGCCTCGGTGTCACGGGAGGCGGCGAGCCGCTGTGAAATGTCGCGCAGGTCGAACTTGGACATGGCAGGGCCCCCGGCGAGGTCGTGAGTGGCGTCGGCAAGTGGACGCGATCGCAAGGGCTATGCCGCAGCCGGGGCGCGACTTGCGGGCACCCGTGTTAGATTGCACGACGCAACGCGACCCGCATTTTCCGGGAGCGCCACCATGACCATTCGACTCGCCGATCGACCGCTGCTGCGCATGACCTCCGAGCTGGGCCGGGTCATGGCCGGGGCGCGTGCGCGCGAGCGCGCCGGCGCGCGCGTGCTCCACCTCGAGCGCGGCGAGCCCGACTTCGACACCCCCGCCCACATCGTCGAGGTCCTGAGCCAGGCGGCCCGCGCGGGCGAGACCCACTACCCCGACGTGCGCGGCGAGCGGCCGCTGCGCCAGGCGCTGATGGAGAAGCTGGCGCGCGAGAACGGCATCCGCGTCGAGCCCGACGATCTGGTCGTCACTTGTGGTGGCACCCACGGGCTGATGCTGGCGTTCCAGGCGCTGCTCGGCCCCGGCGACGAGCTGCTGGTGTTGTCCCCGCACTGGATGGCGGTGCCCAAGCTGGTCGCCTTCGCCCACGGCGCCACCCATCGGTCCGTGCCGGCCTACCTCGAGCTGCTGGACGGAGGTCTCGATCCGGCCGCGTTCGCGGCGCGGCTCGACGCGGCGATCGGGCCGCGCACCCGCGCCGTCTATCTCAACACGCCCAACAACCCCACCGGGGCCGTGCTGTCGTCGGAGATCCTCGGCGCGCTCGCGCGGGTCGCGATCGCCCGCGACCTCTGGGTCGTCAGCGACGAGGCCTACGAGCACCTGCTCTTCGACGGGGCGCGGCACGTCAGCATCGCGGCCCTGCCGGGCATGGAGGAACGGACGGTGAGCGTGTTCACGCTCTCGAAGTCCTACGCGATGACCGGCTGGCGCGTCGGCTACGTCGTCTCGCCTCCGGCGCTGCGCGAGATCATGGGCCCGCTGCTCGCCTTCTACACGACCCACGGTGTGTTCCCGGCGATCCAGAGCGCCGCCCGCGCCGCGGTCGAGGGGCCGCAGGACGCCGTGGTCGCGATGCGGCGCGCCTACCAGGAGCGCCGCGACCTGCTGCTCGCGGGCCTCGACGGTCAGGCGGCGATCCGCGTCCCCCGGCCGTTGGGCGGCTTCTACGTCTTCGCGGACGTCGCCGTGGCGCGGGCCGGTCGCGATCTCTGGACGTTGATCGAGGAGTGGCTCGACCTCGGCGTCGCGGTGCTGCCGGGGACCGCCTTCGGCGCGGAGTACGTCGATCGCGTCCGGCTCTCGCTGGCGACCCGCCGCGAGGACGTGGGCGCCGCCGCGGCGTTGCTGCGCGATCGCTATGCGGGGGTGCGGGCGTGACTGTCGTCCACTGCCCGGAGTGCGGCGCGGCCTACCCGCCCGAGGTCGTCGCCTGCCCGCGCTGCCGCGTCGTGCTCGGGCCGGAGCCGCCGGGAGGCGAAGAGGACGGCGAGCCGGTCGTCATCCACCGGGTGCCCGACGCGGCGGCCGGCGCCCTGCTCTGCGGCGTGCTCGAGCACCAGGGGATCCGGACGGTGCTGCGGTCGGCGACGTTGCCGGCCTACGGGTCGGTGCGCCGCGATTGGTCGACCTCGGCCTGGGGGGAGATCCTGGTGCGGCGCGCCGATGCGGCCGAGGCGCGACTGGTCATGGCCGACTACCTGCTCGCGCTGGAACGCGGCGGCCAGGTCACCGACGAGGACGTCGAAGGGGTCGGCGGCGAGCCCTAGCGGCGGCGGCTGCCCCGCGCGGCGCGGGCGACCGGCCGCTCCGGCTCCTCGATCAGCTCGTCCTCTTCGACCTCGATCACGAAATCGCCGGCCATGCGCTGCGGCACGATCACGCGGTGCAGCGCGATCGCGAACACCTCGTCCATGCTCTCGACCGGCACCATCTCCAGCCGTTCGCGCACGTCCGCGGGCACCTCGTCCAGGTCCTTCACGTTGACCGCCGGGTAGAGCAGTGTGCGGATGCCGGCGCGATAGGCCGCCAGGGCCTTCTCGCGCAGCCCGCCGACCACCAGCACTTTGCCGCGCAGACTGACCTCGCCGGTCATCGCCACGTCGTGGCGGATCGGGCGGTCGCTCAGCACCGAGGCGATCACCAGCCCCACCGTGATCCCCGCCGAGGGGCCGTCCTTGGGCACGCCGGCCGCCGGGAAATGGATGTGGATGTCGATGTTCGAGAAGGCCTCGGGGTCGATCTCCAGCATCTCGGAGCGCGAGCGCACGTAGGAGTGCGCCGCCTGGACCGACTCCTTCATGACCTCGCCGAGCTGGCCGGTGAGGGTCAGCGCGCCGGCGCCGGCCATGCGCGATGCCTCAATAAATAGCACCTCGCCGCCGGCCGGCGTCCAGGCGAGGCCAATCGCCACGCCCGGATCCTTGGTGCGCTGCTCCATTTCCTCGTCGAGGAATCTCGGCGCGCCCAGCATTTCCACCACGACTTCGGGAGTGACGGTGATCGGCGCCTCGTTGCCTTCGGCGCGGCGGCGCGCCGCTTTCCGGCAGAGCGCACCGATCTCCCGCTCGAGGTTACGGACACCGGCTTCACGTGTGTAGCCGCGAATCACCTGGCGCAGCGCGTCCGGCGTGAACTGGATGAACTCCGGCGTCAAGCCGTGGTTCTTCACCTGCTTCTCGACCAGGTGGTCGGTCGCAATCGACAGCTTCTCTTCCTCGGTGTAGCCGGCGATTTCCAGCGCCTCCATCCGGTCCTTCAGCGCCGGGGGCACCGGGTCGAGGATGTTGGCGGTCGTGATGAACAGGACCT
>Ga0137455_1000422_pt1 | contig 11458 bp, 12 predicted proteins | sample EasRivERMGT600_2_FD_102334 | JGI IMG/M metagenome (GOLD analysis project Ga0137455, IMG submission 102334) | Soil microbial communities from meander-bound floodplain in the East River, Colorado, USA - East River MetaG ERMGT600_2 | ecosystem: Environmental > Terrestrial > Soil > Floodplain ... | reverse complement strand
GAGGAGTGCGATCTGCACCTCGGGGGAACCGGAATCTCCGTCGTGGATCTTGAACTTTCCGATGATCCCCTGCTTCTGCTCCTTGGAGAGCGTCACAGCAGGCACCTCCTTGCAATTGGTCGAAGGAACAGGGCCCGACCATCGAGTGCAAGTTCTCGAATGGCGGAGCGGTGGGAACCGCATGCCCACCTTGCGGAAGGCCGAGCGACATTAGCAGCGGACGGGGGCCGCGCCAAGCGCGCAGTACCCGCGCCACGGGGTCGATCCGACCACCCGGGCGGGCACGACTGCGCGGGCGCCGCCCGGCGCGAGCACCAACCCGCCGGACGGCGGGCCCGGGGACTGTGAGCCGGCACAACCGAATTGCACAAATGTGCTGTGAAGTAGAGCAAACATATATAAACAACAATAAACATTGACAAACCGGAGGTGGGTCGGCGACCCTGACCGCAATCCAGGAGGGTCACGGTCATGACCGCCAGCCAATCGCATCCAAGCAGCGCCGGGCGCGTCGAGCCCGTCCCCGGCGGCTTCTTCGCCCAGGTTCTGAGCGATCGCGACCGCTTCTTCGCCGAGGTCGCGGCCGGCGAGGGACTGGCGGCCAAGCTGCGATATTCCACGTTGACCCTCGTCGGCTTCTGCGCGCTCTACGGCGCGGCGGCGGGTGCCTACGCGGGAGCCGCGCAGGCGGTGGCGGCCGCGATCAAGCTGCCGGCGCTCTTCCTCGGCACTCTGGCGATCTGCTTTCCCGGCTTCTTCGTCGTTCAGGTTCTGGTCGGCTCGCGCCTGAAGCTCGCCCAGGTGCTCGCGCTCATCCTCGGCGCCCTGGCCCTGAGCGCCATCCTGCTCGCGGCCGTGGTCCCGGTCACCGTCTTCTTCCTCCTGACCGGGGCCAACTACTACTTCCTCACCCTCCTCCACGTGGTGATCGTCCTCAGTGCGGGACTGGTCGGCATGATCACTCTGCACGAGGGGCTCGCCTTCGCCTGCGAGCAGCGCGGCGTCTACCCGAAGAAGGCGATGGCGATCATGAAGGTCTGGGCGGTCCTGTTCGCCTTCGTCGGCATCCAGATGGCGTGGAATCTGCAGCCCTTCGTCGGTGACCGCGGCCAGCCGTTCCGTCTGTTCCGGCACAACGAGGGGAACTTCTATACCGCCATCGTCTACTCGGTGCAGAGGCTGATGCGAAACGAGGGCACGCCCGCGCCGCCATCCGAGGGCCGCACCTTCGTCGACCCGTTCGATCCAGCGCGCCGGAAGGCGATCGACAGCCTCGGAACCACGCGGTGATGAGCGAGACGGGCCCGATCTCCAACCACGAGATCCTGACGCTCGAGGAAGTGGCTCACTACCTCCGACTCAAGCCCCAGACCATCTACAAATGGGCGCAGGAGCGGCGCATTCCCGCGGCCAAGCTCGGCAAGGAGTGGCGATTTCGCCGCAGCGTCATCGACCGCTGGCTCGACGACCAGATGACGGCCGATGCCGGCCCTCGGAAACCGCTAGGCGACGGCCGCGACGCATGAGGGTCACGGCGTCGCAGTGCCGACGATCCGATGCTTCAGACGCCCTTGTCCCGGGTCATACCCATATGCATAATCTGGCCATCCGATGAACGCCCCCCTCTGTGGGGGCGGGTATGTCGCGCTGGCTGTCGGGGATTCTGGCGAGAGTTCGCGCCCTAGCCTCCGCCGGCAGGGTTCGCTTCACGCACAAGGCCCTTCGCGAGCTGGCCGGTCTCGGCCTCGGGCTGGACCATGACGACTGTTGCGAGGTGTTGAGGAAGCTGACGACCTCGGATTCAGCGGGGCGCATCGAGTCCGGGATCACCGGGGAGTGGATGTACGTCTTCAAGCCGAGCGTCGCCGGGATGCGCCTGTACCTGAAGCTGATCCTGCGAGCTGATTGCATCGTCGTCTCGTTCCACGAGGAGGGCGTCGAGGATGTCCGCTAGACGTAAGGCGGTACGCGTCTCCAGGGCCCGATCCCCGGAGAATGCCTGTCCGCGATGCGGCTCCAGCATGGTCGAACGAAGTGGGACGCTGCGCCTGCCCGTGAACGCCGAGGACATCGCCGTTCCCGGTGCGTTGCATCTGCGCTGCAGGAAGTGTCGCGAGGTCGTTCTCAGAATGGATCACGCCCGCATGCTGCGCGAGCGTGCTCTCGACATTTATCGCGCCCGCCACCAGCTGCTCGCGGCCGACGAGATTCGATCGATCCGGGAGCGTCACCATCTCACCCAGGGCCAGCTCGCGCGCCTGCTCCGACTCGGAGGCAACACGATCTCACGGTGGGAGTCTGGCCGGAACGTCCAGACGGCCGCAATGGATGTGCTGCTACGCCTCGTCCGCGACATTCCCGAGAGCCTCCGCTACCTGAAGAAACACGCGGCCTGACGGGCCGGTCCCGATCGCTCAGGCCGGAGCCAGCGCGCGCAGGCGGCGGCGCGTCTCCTCGACATCCTCCCGCATCGCGGCGACAAGCTCGGCAGGGCTCTCGAATCGCCGCTCCGGGCGCAGCCAGTCGACTAGCTCGACCGACAACTCCCGCCCCACCAGGTCGCCGCTCCAGTCGATGACGTGGACCTCGATCGTCCTCGACCGCCCGTCGAAGGTCGGGCGCATGCCGATGCTCATCGCGCCGGGGAGTGGGGCTCCCTGTTGCGGACCGGAACTCGCGCCGCCGATCGCGACCCGCGCCGCATAGATGCCGTCGGCGGGGAGCAGCTTCTCGTCGTGGAGGCGGATGTTGGCCGTGGGAAAGCCCAGCGTGCGGCCGATGCCCTCGCCGGTCATCACCCGGCCGGCGAGCTCATACGGGCTCCCGAGCAGCACGGCGGCCTCGCGCACCCGGCCCTCGACCAGCAGGCCGCGGATGCGCGTGCTGCTCACCGGCGCGCCGTCGACCTCGAACAGGGGCATCTCGTCGACGACGAAGCCGTGCGTGGCGCCGATCGCGCGCAGCCGTTCGACGTTGCCCGCGCGGCCACGACCCAGCGCGAAGCCGTTCCCGACGACCAGCGCGTGGGGCGCGCAGGGCGCGACCAGGTGCTGCTCGACGAAGGCCTCGGGCGAGAGCGCCGCCAGCTCGCGGGTGAACGGCACGATGCGCAGCTCGTCGACGCCCATCGCGCGCAGCCTTGCGCGCTTCTCGGGGATCGGCGTCAGCGGCGGCGGGATGCGGAACTCGACCCGCGACAGCACCACGTCCGGATGGGGGTCGAAGCTCACCACCACGCAACGCCCCGCGGGCTCGCGCGCCCGGGCCAGCGCGCGCTCGAGGATCGCGCGGTGACCGAGATGCAATCCGTCGAAGACGCCGACGGCGACCGCGGACGAGCCCGTCACGTGACCTGGCGGCCGGTCCGCACCGCCCAGGGGAACACGACGTGGGGGCAGGCCAGCGCGAGCGCCGGGTCCCCGCCGTGCGGGGCGAGTTCGCCGAGCGCGAGCGCCCGGCCGCTGCCGTCGCGCAGCACGACCGAGCGCGGGCCGCCACCCAGCGGCAGGCCCACCGCGGACACCACCGGTCGCCCGCCGGTCCCCACCGCGGCGACCGCCGCGGCGTCGAGCACCACCGCGGGCAGCACCTCCAGCGCCCGATCGAGCGGCACGCCCGAGCGCTCGAGCGTCGCCTCCGGCTCGAGGCCGTCGAGCTCGCGCAATCCCAGCGCACGCTCGATGTCGAACGGCTCGCTGCGGGTGCGCCGCAGCGCCTTGAGCGCGCCGCCGCAGCCGAGCGCGGCGCCGAGGTCGTGGGCCAGCGTGCGCACGTAGGTGCCGCCGGAGCAGCGTACGCGGAAGCGCGCCTCGGGGAGATCGAATCCGAGCCACTCCCACGATGCCACCCGCACCGGCCGCGGCGCGCGCTCCACCGTCAGGCCGCGCCGGGCCAGGCGATGCAGCCGCCGCCCGCCGACCTTGAGCGCCGACACCATCGGCGGGACCTGCTCGAGCTCGCCGACGAAACGTAGCGCCGCGGCCCGCACGGCCGCCTCGTCGGCCGTTACCGGCCGCCGCTCCAGCACCTCGCCCTGGAGGTCCTGGGTTGCGGTGGCGACGCCGAGCAGGATCGTGCCCTCGTAGGTCTTCTCGCCGCCCTGCCACACCTGGATCGCGCGCGTCGCCGCGCCGAGGGCGACGACGAGCAGGCCGCTCGCCGCGGGATCGAGCGTGCCGAGGTGCCCGGCGCCGGGGCTGCGGAGCCGGCGGCGCACCTTGACGACGACGTCGTGCGAGGTGACCCCGACCGGCTTGTCGATCAGCAGCAGACCCGCCCAGCCCCCGCCGGCGGCAGCGGCGGGCTCGATGCCGAGCGGGCGGGGCACCGCCCGTCCGAACCCGGCGCTCCTCGAGTCGAGCTGTGCGGCGTCGTTCGGGCCGCCGCTCCCCTCGAACGGAATCACGCCTCCTCCTCGTCGTCGGCCACCGGCTCGCCGTCGCGCAGCTTGCGCAGGATCTCCTCGACCCGCGCGCCGCGCTCGATCGAGGTGTCCAGCTCGAAGCGGATCTCCGGCATCTCGCGCAGCCCGAGCTTGGGCGCGAGCTCGTGGCGCACGAAACCCGTGGCGTGACGGAGGGCGTCCAGCACCCGGTCGCGCTCGATTCCGCTCGCCAGCACGCTGACGTAGACCCGGGCGAGCGAGAGGTCGCCCGTGACCTCGACGTCGGTGACGCTGATCAGGCTCGAGAGCCGCGGGTCGCGCAGGCGGCCGCTCTCGAGCATCTCGGCGATCTCGCGCCGCATGGTCTGGGCCACCCGCTCCGGCCGGATCCTCATGCCAGCTGCTCCTGCCAGTCGAGCAACTCGGCCCCGTGGGTCGCGTGCACCAGGCTGCGCACGGACTGGAGCTGCTCGTCCACTTGTCGGCGCTCCCGCGAGACCACCACGACGCCCAGCGCCGCCCGCTGCCAGAGATCGAGGTGATCGACTTCGGCCACCGCCGCATGCACGCGGCTCCGGATCCGCTCCTTGAGGCCCTTGACCACCGAGCGCTTGTCCTTGAGCGACGCCGAGGCGGGAATGTGCAGCTCGATGCGAACGATGCCTACGAACATGGGAACCCGCTGATAGGGAAAACCGACGGATCGGGTGTGTTGGCCGTCACGTGAGCACGCTCGGTGCGAAGGGCGTTGGACCGTCGTGTGGTTCCGGGGGTGGTGAGGTTCTCGCCGCGACTCCGGAACTCGCGGGAGCCAGGGATGGCGAAGCGAGGTCCGGCGTCAGCGAGGCCGCGCAGGAAGCGCGGCCGAGCGGCGGCGAGGACCTCACCACCCCCGGAACCCCCTCGGCAAAGACGCCCAACCTACGCGAGCGTGCGAGCCAGCTCCTCGATCGTGTACGCCTCGATGACGTCGCCCACCTTGACGTCGTTCATGCCGTCGAGCGCGATCCCGCACTCGAACCCGCTCGTGACCTCCTTGACGTCCTCCTTGAACCGGCGCAGCGAACCGATGCGGCCGTTCCAGACCGTGATCCCGTCGCGCAGCAGGCGCACCTTGGCGGTGCGTGGGATCGCGCCGCTCGTCACCATGCAGCCGGCGACGACGCCGGACTTCGAGAGCTTGAAGACCTCGCGGATCTCGGCCGCGCCGAGGACGACTTCCTTGATCTCGGGCTTGAGCATGCCCTCGAGGGCCTGCTTCACCTCTTCCACGACCTTGTAGATGACCTCGTAGAGGCGGATCTCGACCTTCTCGCGCGATGCGATCTCGCGGGCGCGAGCGTCGGGGCGCACGTGGAAGCCGAGGATGATCGCGCCCGAGGCGGCGGCGAGCAGCACGTCGGACTCGCTGATCTGACCCACCGCCTGGCGGATCACCTTCACCGCGACCTCGCTGCTGCCGAGCTTGGCGAGCGACTCCGAGATCGCCTCGACCGAGCCGTCGACGTCGCCCTTGAGGATCAGCTTGAGCTCGGTGACCTCGCCGCGCGACACCTGGGAGTAGACCTCGCTGAGCGAGATGCTCTTGGCCGCGCGGAACTCGTGCTCGCGATGGACCGCCTGGCGGCGGTAGGCGATGTCACGGGCCTCGCGCTCCTCCTCGAAGGCATTGAACAGATCGCCGGCGGCCGGCGTGCCGCTCCAGCCCAGCACCTCGACCGGGGTCGACGGACCGGCGCGCTTCACGGCATGACCGCGCTCGTCGAACATCGCGCGCACCCGGCCCGAGTGCTGGCCGGCCACGAACGCGTCGCCGACCTCGAGCGTGCCGTTCTGCACCAGGATGCTGGCGACCACCCCGCGGCCCTGCTCCACGCGCGCCTCGAGCACGACGCCGCGGGCACGACGGTCGGGATCCGCCTTGAGGTCGAGGATCTCGGTCGAGAGCAGGATCATCTCGAGCAGGCGATCGATGTTGGTGCCTTTCTTGGCGGAGATCTCGACGCAGACGTTCTTGCCGCCGTATTCCTCGACGACGACGCCGTGATTCGCCAGCTCCTGCCTGACCCGGTCGGGCTGCGCCGCCGGCAGGTCGATCTTGTTGATCGCGACGACGATCGGCACGTTGGCCGCCTTGGCGTGATCGATGGCCTCGACCGTCTGCGGCATCACCCGGTCGTCCGCGGCCACCACCAGCACGACGATGTCGGTGACCTGGGCGCCGCGCGCGCGCATCGCGGTGAAGGCCTCGTGGCCCGGCGTGTCGAGGAAGCAGATCTTGCGGCCGCCCGGCAGCTCGACGTCGTAGGCGCCGATGTGCTGGGTGATGCCGCCGGACTCGCCGGCGATCACGTTGGTCTTGCGGATGTAGTCGAGCAGCGACGTCTTGCCGTGGTCGACGTGCCCCATCACGGTGACGACCGGGGCACGCGGCGACACGTTCTCCGTCCCGTCCTCCTCGACTTCGGGGGTTTCGTACTCGGTCTGGAACTCGACGCCGAAGCCGTACTCGTCGGCCACCGCCTGGATGGTGTCCTGGTCGAGACGCTTGTTGATCGTCGCCATCACCCCCAGCCGCATCATCGTCGCGATCACTTCCTGGGGGCGCACCTCCATGAGGTTGGCGAGCTCGGCGACGGTGATGAACTCGGTCGTGCGCAGGGTCTTGGAGTCGTCGACGACGATCTCGCCGTTCTCGTCCTCGCGCCGGCGGTGGCGGCGCCGCACGCTCCCGGTGTCGAGGCTCGCCAGGGTCTTGCGCACGCTCTCCTGGGCCACCTTTTCGTCGACCATCTTGCGCTTCTTGCGATCGCGGCGGCGCAGCGCGCGGCCGGAGACCCCCGGAGAACGTCCGCCCCCGAAGCTGGATCCGGTCGGTGCCGGCCGCGCTCCGCCCGGTGCCGGCGGCGGCGCCGTCCCGGCGGGCCGCGACGCGGCGCTGGCCGCGGCGGAGGCGGCGGCCGCGGCGGCCGCGCGAGCGCGGTCGTCGCGCGCGCGCTGCAGCTCCTGCTCGTGCTTGCGCGCCAGCTCGACCTTGACCGCCGCCGTTTCCTTGGACATCTCGGCGCGGATCTTCTCGACCGTGTCCAGTTCCAGCGTGGACATGTGGTTCTTCACCTCGGCGCCCAGGCGTTTGACGATCTGGAGCACCGCCTCGCTGGACATGCCGAGGTCCTTGGCAATCTCGTAGACGCGCGGTTTCTTGACCGGCGGCTTGCTAGGCACGTCGCTCCCCGTCCTCTCCTGCGCTCGGCGCCGTCGACTCCTCGGCCTCGCGCTCAAGCGCCTCCGGCTCGGGCTCCACCGTCGGCTCGGGCTCCACCTCCGACTCGGGCTCCACCGCCGACTCGGGCTCCGCCGCCGGCTCGGGCTCGACCGCACCGTCCGACGCCGCCTCCGGCATGGCCTCGACCGCGTCGCCCGACGGCACGGAGGCCTCGGGCGCGCCGCCGTCGACCGGCGCGGCCTCGCCACCCTCCATTTCCGGCGTGAACGCCAGCTCGGCCGGGGCCGCGGGCGGATGCTCCTTCAGGTATTCCAGGGCCGCCGCCAGCAGCTTCTCGGCGGTCTTCTCCCCCACGCCCGGAATCTCGACCAGGCGCTCGAGCGGCGTCGCCGCCAACTCGTGCACCGTCTCGATGCCGGCGGAAATCAGCTTCTCGGTCGTCGCGTCGCCGAGCTCGAGCTTCTCGATCTCGATGCGGCTCGCCCGCTCGTGATCCTGGCGCTTCTTCTCGTCGGTCTTCGAGATCAGATCGATCTTCCAGCCGGTGAGGCGCGCCGCGAGCCGGGCGTTCTGGCCGCCCTTGCCGATCGCGAGCGAGAGCTGATCGTCCGCGACCACCACCACCATGCGCTTGTCCGGCTCGTGGACGCGGACGTCCATCACCTTGGCCGGCGACAGCGCGCGCGACACGAACACGCTCGGGTCCTGCGACCACGGCACGATGTCGATGCGCTCCCCGCCCAGCTCGCGCACGATGCTCTGGACCCGCGAACCCTTGAGCCCGACGCAGGAGCCGACGGCGTCGACCCGCGGGTCGGTCGAGTACACCGAGATCTTCGAGCGGAACCCGGCCTCGCGTGCGACCGCCTTGATCTCGACGATCGCCTCGGCGATCTCCGGCACCTCGCTCTCGAACAACCGGCGCAGGAAGTCCGGATGCGTGCGCGAGAGGATGACCTGCGGCCCCTTGGCCGACTTGTCGACGTTGATCACCACCGCCCGCACGTAGTCGCCCTGGCGGTGATAGGAGCGCGGGATCTGCTCGCGCGCCGGGAGGAACCCCTCCGAGTGGTCGAGCTTGACGATCACGTTGCCGCGGTCGACCTGCTGCACCACGCCGCGCACCAGCGCGCCGATCTTGTCCGAGTACTCCTTGAAGACGCGGTCGCGCTCGGCCTCGCGCACGCGCTGGATCAGGACCTGCTTCGCGGTCTGGATGGCGTTGCGCCCGAACTCGGCGATCGGCAGCGGGAAGGTGAGCACGTCACCGACCGAGGCGTTCCGCCCCTGCGGGAACTTGCGCGCCTCCTCGACGCTGAGCTGGAGCGAGGGGTCCTCGACGAGCTCGACGACGTGCTTGCGCAGCGCCACCGTGATCACGCCGGTGTCGTTGGCGAACTTGACCTCGACGTCCGCCGTGGCGCCGTGCTTCTTGCGCACGGCGCTCGCGAGACCCGCCTCGAGGGTCTCCACCAGCAACGCGCGGTCGACGCTCTTCTCGCGCGTGATCTGGCTCAGTGCATCCAGGATTTCGTAGTTCATCGAGGCTCTCCTCCCCGGCGCAATTCGGCCCAGGGATCCGTCACCACCAGGCGGGCCGACTTGATCTCGGCCCACTCGAACCAGTGCTCCTGCCCGTCCTCGGTGCGCACACCCGCGCGCCCCCCGGACGGACTCAACAGCTCTCCTTCATAATTGCGTCGTCCGGCACGGGCCTCGTGGGTCGCGACCGCCACCCGCCGACCGGCGTAGCGCTGGACCGCATCGAGACTCGTGAGCGGACGCTCGATGCCCGGCGAGCTCACCTCGAGCTGATAGGGCCCGGGCACCGTCTGATTCATATCGAGACAATCTGCAAGCCGCCGGCTGAAGCGCGCGCAGTCTGAAACCTTGACGCCGCCGGGCTTGTCGATCAGGACGCGCAGGGTCCGCCGGCTTCCCGGGACGGTTTCGACGTCCACGAGCTCGAGCCCCTCCTCCTCGGCAAGAGCAAGGGCCAGATGACGAACCTCAGCTTTGACTCCCAAAATCGCGCTCCCGCGGAGACAAAAAACGGAGTGGGCGCACCTGCCCCACTCCTGATCGCGCAGGCTACTCGACCCGCCCTCGGCCTGGCAAGCCTTCGCTGATGGTCCGACGATTGCGGGCGATCATGGCCGGGGCCGCCGTCGGCGGGCTCCGCCGCCCGGGCCCACCCGGATCGGAAGCCAAGACCATGTCAGCGCGGGCCTTAAGCTCGCGCCCCCGCAATCTTCAGCGCACCGGGGCGAGGGCGAGCGGGCTCTGGTAGACCAGCCAGGCGGCGACGCGGGCGACCTCGGCGAGGCTGGCCGCCGAGACCTGGTCGGGGAGATCGCCGGTCGTGTGCCAGGCGGGATAGTCGAAGTCGATGATGTCGACCGCGGGCACGCCGGCGTCGAGCAACGGCAGATGATCGTCGGTGAGCTCGTAGCGCGGCGTCTCGGCGAAGCCGCGCGCGCCCGTCGCTCGAGCGGCCTCGAGCACGAGCGTCACCAGGTTGGCGGCGCGGCGCGCCGAGTTCGCCTCCGGATGGATGGCGAGATCGCGGTCGCCGACCATGTCGAAGACGAACGCGGCGGCGGGACGGTCGGCGGCGGACAGGCGCGCCGCGTAGCCGCGCGAGCCGAGGCAGAACTCCTCGGCGCGCGAGGCCATGCCCTGATCCTCGGCGTCGAAGAAGACCAGCTCGACCCCGACCGGCGCCCGCTGCGCGGCCAGCAGCTCCGCCACCTCGAGCAGGACCGCGACCCCCGAGCCGGCGTCGTTGGCCCCGGGGACCGGCTGGTCGCGGCGCCGCGGATCGGGATCGCGGTCGGCCGTGGCCCGGGTGTCGTAGTGCGCGGCCAGCACCAGCCGGCGCGGGTTCGGGCGCGCGGGCTCCCAGCGCGCGATCAGGTTGATGATCTCGATCGGCCGCGCGAGCGTCGAGTCGGCGAAACGCTGCTCCTCCACCCGCCCGCCCAGCCGTCGCAGCTCGGCAGCCAGCCAGCGGCGGAACCGCTCGTGGCCCGGGGTCCCCGGGATTCGCGGCCCCATCTCGACCTGGGCCACCACCCGATCGTACGCGCGCGCGCCGTCGACCTCGGGGCGCCGGGCCCCGCACGAGGATCCGATCGCCGCCAGCGCCAGGAACGCAACCAAGCAGCGGCGACCCATCAGAAGGTGAACTGGGCTCGCAGCTCGACGCGGATCGAGCGGGTCGCGATCTCGCGCTGCAGATCGCGGCTCTGCAGGAACCCGAGCTCGAGGTTGCCGGTGACGTTGCTGCTGAACCCGTAGGCGCCGCGCGCGTTGACCGAGAGGCGGTCGTTCTCGACCACGTTCTGCGGCAGGTCGCGGCCCTGCTGCAGCGTCTCGCCGCTGCGCCGCGAGTAGACCGCCGAGAACCCGAGATCGACGCTGGTGCGCACCGTGCTCTCCTTGCCGAGGATGTTCACCTTCTGACCCTGGGTGTACGAGCGGTTGACGTTGAGGTTGATGTCGGTGTTGCGGTCGGTGGTCACCGCGACGCCGAGCTGCCGGTTCTCCGTCCGGGTGACGCTGCGCTCGATCCGCATCTCGGTGCGGGTGCCGTTCTTGAGCTCGCCCTGGATGCGGATCAGCGGCTGCCAGGCGCTGCGCGTCGCGATCATGGTCGCCTCCTCGCTGTTCGCGAACTCGACGGTCTGGGAGCGGCTGAAGCTGGTCGCGAGCTGCGGGTTGAGCAGGAGGCGACGGAGACCGATCGCCTCGGCGATCCGACCATAGCGCACTTCGACGTTGGGGAACTCGGAGCGATTCGAGCGCGTCACCACGGCGTTCGAGTTGCGGTTCTGCGCGTTGAAGCT
>Ga0137455_1000421_pt1 | contig 11468 bp, 10 predicted proteins | sample EasRivERMGT600_2_FD_102334 | JGI IMG/M metagenome (GOLD analysis project Ga0137455, IMG submission 102334) | Soil microbial communities from meander-bound floodplain in the East River, Colorado, USA - East River MetaG ERMGT600_2 | ecosystem: Environmental > Terrestrial > Soil > Floodplain ... | reverse complement strand
GCCCAGGCGCAGGAGCGGCGCGAGCCCCGCGTCGTAGGCGCCTGGGTCGCGCGTCGCGAGCACCAGCTCCACGATGTACTGCTCGAGCGCGCCCGCCATGCGCAGCGCGAGCACCTCGCGCCGCGCGGCGAACACCTGTGCCGGGGAGGCGATCGCCGCCGCCGGCGCGCGCAGTCCCGGGCCCCCGTCGGCGGCTGCGCGCAACGCCTCGCCGCGCGCGAGGTGCAGGATCGCGTGCTCGGCCGCGGGCGCGGGATAGCCGACCTGGACGTGGAGCAGGAACCGGTCGAGCTGCGCCTCGGGCAGCGGAAAGGTGCCGTCCTGCTCGATCGGGTTCTGCGTCGCCATCACCATGAAGAGCTCGGGCAGCGGGAAGCTCGCGCGGCCCACGCTCACCTGGCGCTCCTCCATCGCCTCGAGCAGCGCCGATTGCACCTTGGCGGGCGCGCGGTTGATCTCGTCGGCGAGCACCAGGCTGCGGAACACCGGGCCGGGCCGGAACTCGAAGGTCCCGGTCTCGGCGCGGAACACCTCGGTGCCGGTGAGGTCGGCCGGCAGCAGGTCGGGAGTGAACTGGATGCGGTGGAAGTCCGCTTCGAGCAGCTCGGCGAGCGTCTTCACCGCGGTCGTCTTGGCGAGCCCCGGCACACCCTCCACGAGGACGTGGCCGTCGCACAGCAGCGCGATGAGCAGCCGCTGCGTCAGCGCGTGCTGGCCTACGACGCGCGCATCGAGCGCCGCCGCGAGCGCGGCAAACACCTCGCCCGGCGGGGCCTGCGCCAGGTGGGTCGAGGAATCCTGGTCCCGCAGCATCCCGCCAATATTACGCCCCGCTGCCGTAAGGCCGCGTGATGATCTCGAGCAGGTGCCCGCCCGGGTCCTCGAAGTACACGCCGCGCCCGCCGAAGTGGGTGTTGGTCTCGCCCTTCCTGCTCTTGCCCGGGTCGGCCCAGTAGTGGAGCCCGAGCGCCTTGACGCGGCCGAAGATCCGGTCGAACTCGGCCTCGCTCACGAGGAAGGCGTAGTGCTGCGCCTCGAAGGGGTCTGAGGTCTCAAAGAAGGCCAGCGTCACCTCGTTGCCGGTCTGGACATCGAGGAACGGGCCGAAGGCGACGGGCGCCGCAAGGCCGAAGACGCTCGCGTAGAACTGCGCCGAGGCGCGCTTGTCGCGCGCATGCACGATGGTGTGGTTGAGCTTGACGGTCATGGCCAACGCGCATTATGCGGGTTCGGTCGCGCTTGACCTGCGTCAATCCGCCGGAGCGGCGCGCAGGTAACGTGATTGCGTCCGCAACAGCCACGGGGTCCCGCCGTGAAAATGGCCATGCTCGTCTGCAACACCTACTTCATGGATCGCGTCATGAATATCCTGAAGGAGAACGCCATCGACTACTTCACCAGCTGGGACAAGGCCAAGGGCAAGGGGCCCGGCACCGAGCCGCACCTGGGCTCCGGCGCCTATAGCAGCACCAACTCGGTGACCATGATCGCGTTCGAGGAGGACGCGCCGCTCGAGGCGCTGATCCGCGCCGTCGAGGGAGCGAACCTGGACATCCGGCGGGCGGCGGACCATATCCGGCTGTTCCAGCTGCCCCTGGAGCGAATCGTCTAGGGAGCCAGGCGGAGGCCCGGGTCAGCCGGTTTTTCCCAGAAACTCCCTCCGCGTACGCGGCCCGTAGGTCAGGAAATGCGGCTCCGGCCGCTCCTGGTACGCCAGCTTCTCACTCGCCACCCGATCGCGGCTGGTGACCTTCTTCACCTCCGCCGCGCTCAAGCCGTAAACCTTCGCTCCGCTCAGCCCGAAGATTTTCGCGCGCAGCGCCGGCGTGATTTCCGCATAGCCGTGTTTCGCGCGCAGCTCGGCCGAGATCTGGAACGTGCGGAATGCCTGGATCTGGTCCTGCGGCGATCCGTACCAGATGGAATCCGTCCCCCAGAGGACATTGTCCTCGCCGCAGTGCTTCAGTAGCTTGCCCAGCGCATGGGCCGCCTGTTCCGGGTCGCGCATCAGAAAGCGCCAGGTGCTCCCCAGCTCTGCATAGACGTTCGACCCCGGCGCCACACCATTAACGACAAGAGAGCGGATCAATGTGTCGATACCGTCTCGCTTCGCGTCATGGTCGTAGGGCTGCTCGCGCACGGTGGAAACGAAACCCGAGTGGTAGATGAGGAACTTGACGTCGGGAAAGCGCTTGGCCACGACGCCGATGTCGCTGCACTGGCTGTGCTCGTAGGAGCGCGGGCCGAAGGGCAGCCCCTTGTGCACGCAGATGACCTTGACGCCGAGTGAGCGCGCCTTCTCGATGAAGCGCGTGCCGACGTCGTCGGAGAGGAAGTAGCCCTTGCCGCCCGGGCCGTACTGGGTATAGGTCTTCCACGCCGACACGCCCCAGCGGCCCTTCAGCTCGTCCATGCGCTCGAGGTCGCCCGCCTGATTGGGATTGACAGGGCCGTGGATGAGAAGGCGATGGGTGCCCTCCAGCTTTTCCACGACCCGACGCACGGAATCGGCCGCCTGGATGGTGACCGGCTCCGCGTCGCGCGCCGAAGGCACGAAGGACAGCACCATCATGTCCGTGTCCGAGTCGAGGAATACGTCCTTGATGAAGACCTCCGGCCCCTTCGAGTTGCCCTTGGGCGTGTCGATGAAGTGGCCCTGCACGTCGAAGATGAACTCGCCCTGGTCCGCCACCGAGCGCGCAGCCTGCGGCTCGAGCGCGGCTGCAACAGGCAGGTCGAAGAACCCACCCGTCTTGCCAGCGGCGGCGTTCGCCGCGTTGAAGGAAAGCAGGGTGGAAGCCGCGCCGCAGGCGGAGATCAGGAATTCCCTTTTCGAGATATCCAGCCGTTTGGCGTTGCGCTCTGCGGCGGCATGCGCGAGGCGGTTCGCCTCGCGGTTGGCGCGCGACAATGGCACCGGCACGAACTCCCCGTTCGAGGTCGAATCGAGCTTGATGGGGAGGCGTGTGCCTGCGGGGTCGACGAGGCTTTTCATGCCGGAAAGTATAGGCTTGCTGGCGCGATGATCCTTGAACTCACCGCAATTGCCCTGGGGCTCGCCGCCGTCACCCTGTGGATCGACAGCCTGCGCGCGCGCGAGCACGCGGTGGCCGCCGGGCGGGCGGCCTGCGCGCGCTACGGCGTGCAGCTCCTCGACGAGACGGTGTCCTTCACCCGGCTGCGCCTGGCGCGGGACGAGGAGGGGCGGCTGCGGCTGCGGCGCACCTACGTGTTCGAGTTCTCCGAGACCGGCGACAACCGGCGCCAGGGCGCCATCGTCATGCTCGGCGCGCGGCTCGAGGACCTGCAGCTCGAACCGTATGGCCTGCAATGAGCGGCGCGAAACGACGCAGGCTGGGCTTATACTTTCCGCACGGACCAGGGAGGTGGACCATGAAACTCAAGATCACGCGCAGCGAGATGTGGAAGGCAACCATCGAGGACCAGCCCGGAGGCGCGGCGACGGTGCTCGAGCCCGTGGCGCAGGCGGGGGCGAACCTCGAATTCGCGTTCGCGCGCCGCGCGCCCGATGTGCCGGGCAAGGGCCTGCTGTTCATCACCCCGGTCAAAGGCAAGAAAGTGGTCGCGGCCGCGCAGGCCGCCGGCCTCGGCGCGGCGCCGGACATGCACCTGCTGAGGATCGAAGGCGGCGACAAGCCCGGCACCACGGCGGCGATCGCGCGCGCGCTGGCCGACGCGGGCATCAGCTTTCGCGCGTTCTCGGCGACGGCGATCGGCCGCAACTTCAAGGGCTTTCTCGTGCTGGACTCGACGGACGACGCCGCGCGCGCGGTGAGCGTGCTGAAGAAGCTCTAGCCAGGATGAGGTGAATGCCCTTGGCGAAGCTGGTCTACCATTTCCAGTTCCCTGACGGCCGCACGGAATCGCTGCAGGTAAGGCCCGCAGTCCCCGCTGAGCGCAAGGCGGACCTGCCGGCGTGGACCGCGCTTGGCTTCCACCAGTGCGCCAATTGCCCGCTGTCGACGGCGCACACCGCGCATTGCCCGATGGCGGTCGGCCTGGTGCCGCTGGTCGAACTCTTCGACAAGGTGCGCTCCTACGACGAGGTCACGGCGCAAGTCGAGTCCGAGGAGCGTACCGTCACCAAGCGCACCAGCGTGCAGCGGGTGCTGCGTTCGCTCATGGGCCTGCTCGCTGCCAGCAGCGATTGCCCGCGCATCGAATTCCTCAAGCCGATGGCGCACTACCACTTGCCGTTCTCGACCCAGGAGGAAACCACCTACCGGGTCGTATCGACCTATCTGCTCTCGCAGTATTTCCTGCGCCAGCAGGGCAAGGCGGCCGATGCCGGACTGGGCGGGTTGAAAGCCAACTACCGCGAGCTGCAGCAGGTCAACGCGAAGATGGCCGCGCGGCTTGGTGCGATCAAGCTCGAGGGCGGCGACAGCAGCGTCAATGCGCTGGTCCTGCTCGACGTGTTCGCGCAATCGCTGCCCGAATCGATCGATCAGGCGCTCGAAGAGCTGCAGCCGGCATTTCAGAAGCTGTTGCACGTGAACCGCGGCTGATCCCCTCCCCCGGGAAACCAACCGGGCGCGGCTTCAGAGCCTGAGCGTAATCGTCTGGCAGGGCTCCGGGCTCGCCAGCGAATGGTCCTGGGTGCTCAAGAACTCGGTCTCGCCCTGCAACGCCTTGAGCAACGTCCCGCGCGGCACCTCGGTCTTCTTCGCCGCGCTGCCGTGCTTGCCTTTCAGCGTCGACAGCGCGGTCTTCAGCCGGCCGCGCGCCTTGCCCCGCTTCGCGAAGTTCTCCCACAGCAGCTTCCTCGGCGTCGCGTTGCGGCTGCCGTGATGGCCCACCTTGTAGAAGTCCACCTCCGCCAGCAGCTTGCGCGTCTTCTCGTGGTCGGGCGCGTCCTGCAGCGCCCAGCTCCAGTTCTCGATCTGCGCGTCCCCCGGAAACAGGAGCCTCTTTCCCCCGACCTCGAACAGCAGGATCAGGCTGGTGTTGTTCATCTGGTCGTCCAGCACGCGCACGATCTCGAGCAGCTGCTCGGCCGACAGCGAAGCGATGCGGTCGCGGAACCAGCGCGCCTCGGCGGGCACGCGCCCGTCCGCCTGCGGCGGCGCGACGCGCATGCCGCGCATCGACCGCTCGCCGCCGAGCAGCTGCCAGAACTGGTCGGGGTCGCTCGAGCGCATCCTGCGGATCTTCTCCGACTGCGCGAGCGTGGGCGGCCCCAGCACGCGCACCTTCACTCCCGGTAGCAGCTTCTCGAGTCCCGAGTTCGAGCCGTGGTGGGCCCACACCGCGCGCGCCCCGGGCCGCGCGCCCATGGCGATGAGGTTGTCCACCGCGGACTTGTTCCTGATGTTGTCCATGCCGAGGAAGCGCAGCTGCTTGGCCACCGCGGCGCTCATGGCGGCCGGCGGATTGAGCGCCACGCGCCATGCGTGCTCGGCGAGCCGGTGCATGGCCTTCAATCCCCCGACGAAGCTCTTCGGCGAGCGCTTGCTGTCCGCGGTCGCGGTGCGCGCGTCGCGCGCCGCCTTCGGGTCCTCGGTCCAGGGCTGCAGCACGAGCCTTGGCTTCAACGCGGCGATGATCCTGCCCGCGCCGCCGCTCTTGCCGTCGGTGGCGAAGCCGCTGATGTGGTCGGCGTGGCGGTGGGTGGCGACGACGGCCGCGAGCGAGCCGCCGCACACCTGCTTGATGTGGTTGGCGATGCGCGGCAGGTGCTGCGAGGGCGTCGCTCCGCGGGGCAGCTCGGTGGTGCCGAAGTCGACGAGCACGTGGCGCGGTTCGTCCTTCGGATAGACGAACGACACGAGAAAGCAATCGCCGAAGCCGACCTGGTAGGCGCGGATTTCCACCAACTTGGGTTTCGCCGCCATGGCTACCAGCCTTCCGCGGCGAAGCGCCGCGCGTCGATGGCGCGCAGCCGGTGCAGCGCCGAGAGGCGCTCGGGCGAGAAGCGCGCCCCTTCCGCGCTCGCGCGCAGCAGGCCCGCGTCCCACAGGTGCTGCAGGCGTTTCGTCTGCCGGCTGCCGAAGACGTCGTTGTGCACGTGGTACTTGAGCTTGCCGTACTCGTCGAAGATCAGCACGCCGCCGCCGTAGACCGGTGTCACCGCCGCGCTTTCGGACTCCTCCTGTGCGTCGAGCGCATCGGCGAAGGCGCGCAGGCTCTGCTCGCGGTGCGCCTGGTTCACGGCGCGGGCATGCTCGAGTTCCGCGAGGTACTCCGGCGGCAACTTGATGCCCTTTTGCGCGAGTTCCGCGGGCGTGAGCCGCGCCACCTGGTAATACTCGGCCACCGTCTCGTGCAGCGTGAAGCCGTCCAGGCCGATGCGCGTGCAGGGCCTCACCGACAGCACCTCGGTGTAGGCGCCCTCGCGCACGCCGAGCTTCCTGCGGTTGTCCCACAGGAAGCGGAACACCTCGTCCTTGTCGGTGCGCATGGACTCGAAGCGCACGCGCTCGTAGCTCATCCTGCCCGGCTCGTGGCGCCAGGCGCCCGGGGCGTCCTCGCGCGTCGAGGCCGGCGCGATGCCGAAGGCGGCGAAGGAGGAGAGCATGTGGCGGCGAAGCTGGTAGCGGCCGTCATCCGGACGCACTTCGAGGTCGGCGGTGATTGCGGCGGAGAGCGCGTCGCCGAAGGTCAGGTGCACCGGCGGCATGTAGTCGAGCGCGCGGATCCACATCGTGGCGAGCGTGTTGGCGATGTCGCAGCCTTCCTCCGCGACCCGCTGCAGCACGTGCCGCTTCTGCTCCGGGGCCTTCGCCGCGAGCAGGCGCGCTGACCACGCCTCGAGAAAGCCGTGCATCACCGCGGCCACCAGGATCTCGCCGCGGCGGTGCGGCTCGCCGAACTCCGGGTCGCTCAGCCAGTCCGGGCCCGGCTTGATGCGCACGCTGCGCCGCAACGCGTCGCCGCGCACCGCGTTCATCTCCTCGCCCATCTGCTCGGCGAGACCGAACAGCGTCGTCTCGCCCAGCGCGCCGGGCGCGACGTCCTCGTCGGCGAGCGTGCCGCGGCTTCCCGGCCCGTGCCGCAGCAGCTCTGCCACCAGCTCGACCTGCGAGAACACCGAGAGCAACGCGATCACGTCGGCGTAGCCTTCGTGGAACGCAGCCTGGTCGCGGCCGGAGGGATCGAGGTAGCGCTCGCGCAGCGCATCGAGCAGGGCGTGCGTCGTCTCGTGCACCACGATGTCGTGCGAGAGGCACGTATAGACGTTCTTGCCGCCGCGGCCCGGGAAGTAGCCGAACACCAGCCCTTCGTCGCCGCGGCTGTAGAAGGCGTTGGCGTCCATCAGGCCGTTGGGCGCCACCTTGAGCTGGTGCACCTTGAAAGACCAGCCCACGCGCCGCCCGAGCGCGAACTCGAAGCGCGCGAGCGTCTTCATCACCAGCGCGTAGACGTTCTGCGCGTGGAAGCGGAAGTCGCCGACGACCTGCGCCTGGCCCTCGGTCCAGGCCCTCGGCTCCTCGCCGGGGGTGGCGGGCAGATCGTGCGCGCCGCGGTAGCGGCCGGTGCTGGAGTCGTAGTCGACCACCTGCACGCGATAGCCGATCGGGCCGGGCAGCAGGTCCTCGGCCGGCACGTCGATGCTAGCCATCAGGATGCGCCCGTCCGCCCGCTGCACGCTCGGATCTTGCGCGATCACGGTCATGCGACGTGTAGCGGGAAGGGGTGTCGTGCCTTCGCCCATCGACGTTCTCCGCGCAAACAGGACCCATTAGACACCGCCTCGCAGCGCAGCGTGCGCGGTGCGCCGCATTTTCGGATTGCCGGATAAGAGCGGATGGTGCATCCGGCGCGATCCGGGTTCAGACTCGCCGTCCGGAGCTAACCAAGCATGCTGAAGCGCCTGCACGGCCTCTGGCTGTGGATCCTCAAGTGGCTCACCGTCACGCGCCCGGCGCGCCTCGCGGTGATCATGGTCGCCGCAGTCCTCGTCTTCCTCATCTTCTCCGAGCAGGGCCAGGACGTGGTGCGCGCGCTCGCGGAGCGAGAGGCCAGCGGCCAAGACGCATGGCAAAGGTTTTTCTTCTTCGGCGGCATGCTCGCCTGGTCGGCATGCGCCTGGTACTGGGCAAGGCAGATGCTGCGCCTCGAATTCCCCGGCGTGCCAGGCGACGAACCGCAGTACTTTTTCTATCGCACCTGGATGCCGCGCGTGCTGGGCACGCTCGCCACGCTCGGGGTGTCCTGCGCGCTTGCCCTCGCCGCGCAGGGCTACGCGACGGACGAGCACCGCCAGGTGCGCGAGTTGCTGGTGGTCTACGCGTGGCTGTGCCTGGCCGGGGCGATCGCGTTCTTCATCGCGGTGACGTGCAGAAGGCGGGTGCAGCGCGCCGTCGGCTTGCTGAGCGTGAGAAGCACCGGGGAGGAGGAGTACGGCAGGGCCGCGCTGCGCGGCCTGGGCAAGGGCACCCTGAGCGTGCTCTGCGCCGCGGTTCTCGCCGCCGTGGCGCTGCTCCTCGTGTTCGTCTTCGCGCTGCAAGCGGCTGCGCCGGCGATCGGCACGGCCGCGATCCTGATCCTCGCCGCCACCGGCTGGATCGCGGCGGGGAGCGTGCTCGACATCTTCGGCATGAGGAAGAGAATCCCGGCGTTCCTCAGCCTCTTCGTCCTCGCCGTCCTCTTTAGCCCCTTGAACGACAACCACGCGGTGCGCACGCTAGCCGATGCCCCGCCGGATGAGCGCGCCGACGTTAGCGCACTGCTGCGCGAATGGATGAAGCACCAGCCGCCGAAGGCGAAGGCGTACCCGCTGTACCTGGTGAACGCCGAAGGCGGCGGCATCCGCGCCGCCTGGTGGGCGGCGAGCGTGCTGGGCGAGATCCAGGGAACGCTGCCGCAGTTCGGCACGCAGCTCTTCTCCCTGTCGGGCGTCTCGGGCGGGAGCCTCGGCTCGAGCGTGTTCGCCGCGCTCCTCGCCGAGCAGCGCGCGGGCAACGCCTTGATCGCCAAGCAGGCGGGGCAGAAAATCCTCGGCGAAGATTTCCTCTCGCCGGTGGCGGCGGCGATGCTCTACCCCGACCTCGTGCAGCGCCTGCTCCCCTTCCCTGTGCCGCACTTCGACCGCGCGCTCGCGCTGGAGCAAGCCTGGGAGCGCGCGTGGCGCAAGCACCTCCCGGGCCGCGACCGCCTCGCCGAGTCGATGGAAAAGCTGCGCGAAGGCGCGGGCTGGGCGCCGCTGCTCTTCCTCAACGCGACCTGGGTGGAGACCGGGAAGCGCATCGTAGCGAGCCAGGCCGCGATCGCGCCGGAGGACTTCGTGGACACGGAGGACGCGCAAGCCTTCTTCGCGCCGCGCAGCCTGCGGCTTTCCACCGCCGCGCACATGAGCGCGCGCTTCACCTACGTGAGCCCCGCGGGGGCGCTGGCGAGGGACGGCAAGACGCACGGCCGCGTGGTGGACGGCGGGTACTTCGAGAACTCGGGAGCCACCACCACGCTTGAGATCGCGAAGACCATCGACGCGATGGCGCGCGACAGGCAGGAAGACCCGCGCTGGCGCAGGGTGGAGACGATCGTCATCCACATCAGCAACGAGCCGGTGAACCCGCTCCATCCCCCTGAGACGCTCGCGCAGGCCGCCGGGCATCCGAAGATCGGCGCGGGAAGCTGGATGTCGGAAATCCTCTCGCCGCTGAAGACCCTGTTGAGCACCCGCGAGGCGCGCGGCACCTACGCACGCGAAACGCTGCGCTCGCATGTGGGAGAGGAGAATTTCTTCCATTTCGGCCTGTGCCGCGAGTCCACCAACGTGCCGCTCGGCTGGGTGCTCTCGAGCAGCACGCGGCGCAACATGAACAGCCAGCTCGCCGGCGAGCGCTGCGAGACGCGGGACACGCCGCCGCGCGTCTTCTTCGACAACCGCGGGAGCCTGGAGCGGTTGCGCGAGCGCTAGAATGGCCGCGGGTTCATCAAGCTGCGCGAGCAGCAGGCGGCGGCTGCCCGTTAGTCGACCTTCGCGCCCGAAGCCTTCACGATCGGGCCCCAGCGCTTGATCTCGTCCTGGATCATCGCGGCCATCTGCTCCGGCGTGCCGCCGACGATCTCGTAGCCGAGGTCGGTCATGCGCTTGATGAAGTCCGGCGCCCTGGCGGCCTTCTGGCCCTCCGCATTCATGCGCGCAATGATTTCCTTCGGCGTGCCTGCGGGCATCGCGAGGCCGAACCATGCGGTGGACTCGTAGCCGGGCACGCCCGCCTCGACCATCGTCGGCAGGTCGGGCAGCGCCGCGGAGCGCTTGGGCCCGGTGGTGGCGAGCGCACGCAGCTTGCCCGAGCGGATGTGCGAAATCGCGGACGGAATGTTGTCGAACATCATGTTCACCTGCCCGCCCATCAGGTCCGCGACCGCCGGTCCGCTGCCCTTGTAGGGCACGTGCGTGATGTCCAGGCCGAGCATCTGCTTGAACATCTCGCAGGACATGTGGATCGTGGAGCCGCTGCCGCTCGAGGCGCAGGTCATGTTGCCCGGCTGCGCCTTGGCGAGAGCGACCAGTTCCTGCACCGAGTTGGCCTTCACGCCGGGGTGCAGCACCAGCACGTTGGCGAATGAAGCAAAGACGATGACCGGGACAAGGTCCTTGTTCGGGTCGTAGTTGAGCTTGGTGTACAGGAACGGCGTGATGCCGTGCAGGCTGCTCGCGGACATCACCATGGTGTAGCCGTCGGGCGCGGATTTCGCGACCATCTCGGAGCCCACGTTGCCGCCGGCGCCGGCACGGTTGTCCACGATGACCGACTGGCCGAGCGTCTTGGTGAGCTCGATGGCCGCGGCACGCGCAATGATGTCGGTCGCGCCGCCCGGGGCGTAGGGGACGACCAGGCGCACCGGCTTGGCCGGATACGATTGTGCCTGGACATTCTGCGCAGCGAAGAGCGCAAGGGCTAGCGTTACAGCCAGCGACGGGGAGGCCATGGATTTCATGAAGCCATGTTAGCCGAAGATTGGCGCGTAGAATTCGCCGCAGGCTCGAGCGGGAGGGGGAATGAGCGAAGTCCGTCGCAGACATGTCGCGCGCAAGCAGATTTTCGCCGTCGTACTGGCGGTGGCCTCGGCCTGGGCGCCCCAGTTGCACGCGCAGGCGTATCCCAGCAAGCCGATCCGCGTAGTCATCGGTTATGCCCCCGGCGGAGCGGCGGAAGCCGGCATGCGCCCGCTGGCCAGGGCGCTCGAGCCCTTGCTCGGCCAGCCCCTCGTCTTCGATTACCGGCCCGGGGCGGCCGCGCGCGTGGCGACGGAATACATCGCCAAGTCACCGCCCGACGGCTACACCGTCTACTACGCCGACAGCGGCCCGCTGACGGTCGCGCCGCACCTCATCGCGGTCGGCTACGACAGCCTCGCCTCGTTCACGCATCTGGGCCACGTCTGCGGCAGCGGCAGCATGCTGGTGGTGCATCCGTCGACGCCATTCAACAGCGTGGCAGACGTGGTGGACGCGTCCAAGCGCGAGCCCTCCAAGTGGAGCTACGGCACCTCGG
>Ga0137455_1000419_pt1 | contig 11491 bp, 7 predicted proteins | sample EasRivERMGT600_2_FD_102334 | JGI IMG/M metagenome (GOLD analysis project Ga0137455, IMG submission 102334) | Soil microbial communities from meander-bound floodplain in the East River, Colorado, USA - East River MetaG ERMGT600_2 | ecosystem: Environmental > Terrestrial > Soil > Floodplain ... | reverse complement strand
GCGACCACCACGCCGCCGAGGCCGAGCGCGAAGTGGGCGGCCAGCGCCGCAGCCAGCGCCGCGGCGTCGTCGAAGCGGGCATCGACCGGCAGCCCGGAGTCGCGCCGATAGAACGCCGGGAAGCGATCGGTGCGCCAGCCGTAGACCGGAACGCCCAGCGTCTCGAGCCGCTCGACGGTGCGCGGCAGATCGAGGATCGCCTTGGCCCCCGCACACACCACGGCGACGCGGTGCCGCGCCAGCGCCTCGAGATCGGCGGAGACGTCGCCGGCCTCGCCGCGGTGCACGCCGCCGATCCCGCCGGTCGCCAGCACCTCGATCCCCGCCCGCTCCGCGACCAGCATGGTCGCGGCCACGGTGGTGGAGCCCGGCGCGCCGGAGGCCAACCCGACCGCGAGGTTCGAGGGGTTGAGCTTGGACTTCTTCGGCGCGGTGGCGATGCGCTCGAGCTGATCGCGGTCCAGCCCCACCCTCGCCGCGCCGTCGAGCACGCCGATCGTGGCCGGGGTGGCGCCGGCGGCGCGCACGATCGCCTCGAGCCGGAGCGCGACCTCGAGCCCGCGCGGATGGGGGAAGCCGTGGGTGACCAGCGTGGTCTCGAGTGCCACGACGGCGCCGTGGCGGCCGAGCGCTGCGGCGACTTCTGCGGAGAGCGTCGGCTTCATTTCCCCCACCAGCCCTCGACCGCCGCCACCACCTCGGGCCGGTTCTCCACCGGCGCGGGGTAGCCCGCCTTCCAGGTGGCGTCGATGCCGAGCGGCCCGTGGCTGGTGAGCCAGGCGCCGCGGGTCTCGATCCGCGCCGGCACCACGTCGCGCGCGCAGTCGAAGCGGGTGAACACGCCCCACAGCAGCAGCTCGTCGTCCTCGAGCGGCACGTCGGGGCTGACGGCGACGATCAGCCGCACCGCGGCGTACTCGGGCCGGGCGACCAGGCGCTCGACCACCGCGCGGCCCTCGCCCTCGCCCTCGCCCCGGACGGTGACGACCAGCATGGCGTCCCAGGCGAGCCGATGGGCGAGTACGTGGTCGTCGAAGCTCCTTGGATCGGGCAACACCCCCAAGCCCGGCCGCGAAACGCGGCCGGGCTTGGATTGAGCGTCAATGATCATCTTGCTCCCGAGGTTCATCGTGTAGGACGTGAAGTCCAACGTGTCGAGAGGAACCCCAGGCAGGAGGAGGAAGTCCTCGGCGGGATCGAAGTTCCGCGCGATCGCGCCGAACACACTGGCGCGATCACGCGGGTTCACATCCGCGTCGACCAGCACGATCGCCTTGGTGAGCGAGAGCTGACCGGTGCCCATCAGCCCGAGTGCGGTCTTCATGCCCTCCTTGGCGAAGCGGTTCTCGACCGCGACCGCCAGCAGGTTGTGGAACCCGGCTTCGAAGTAAGCCCACAGCGCCTGCACCTCGGGATGGATGACCCGCAACACGCCGGTGAAGAACTCCTGCACCGCCTCGCCCATGAACTTGTCCTCCTGCGGTGGCTTGCCGACGACGCTGGCCTGGAAGATTGGGCGCGCGCGGTGCGTGATCGCGCGCAGGTGGAAGACCGGGAACGGCGCGGCGTGCGAGTAGTGCCCGAAGTGATCGCCGAACGGACCTTCCTCGTGGCGCTCGCCCGCCGGAACCACGCCCTCGAGCACGAACTCGGCGTCGGCCGGCACCGCCATCGCCAGCGTGCGGGCCCGGGCGAGTCGCGTCGGCCGGCCGCGCAGGAAGCCGGCGAACGCCAGCTCGTCGATGCCTTCGGGCAGCGGCGCCACACTGGCCAGCAGCGTCGCCGGGTCGGCGCCGACCGCGACCGCCACCTCGAGATCCTTCCCCAGCTTCTCGGCGCGGTGATGGTGGAAGCCACCGCCCTTGCCGATCTGCCAGTGCATGCCGGTGGTCTTCGCGTCGTAGAGGTGCATGCGATAGATGCCGAGGTTGCGACCGCGGGTCTCGGGATGCTCGGTGAGCACCAGGCCGAAGGTGACGAAGCGGCCGCCGTCGCCGGGCCAGAGCTGGAGGATCGGCAGCGGCCCGAGGTCGGGACCGTGGTTCACCGCCTGCGCCGGGCCCGCGCCGAGGTGCTGCGGCCGCATCGCCAGCGCGCGCCCGGCGCTGCCGCGCAGGCGCCAGAGATCGGCGAGCCGGCGCGGCGGCACGGCGTGGAGGATCTGCTCCAGCTCGGCGCCGACCGACGCCGGCGAGCGTCCGAGCGCCCATTCGATCCGCCGCCGCGCCGCCAGCACGTTGACCGCGAGCGGGAAGCGCGACCCGCGCACGCGCTCGAACAGCAGCGCCGGCCCCTCGGCCTTCGCCTCGCGGCAGGCGATCTCGGTGACCTCGCAGGCCCAGTCGACCTCGCGGGTGACGCGACGCAGGTCGCCGCGGCGCTCGAGATCGGTGAGGAAGTCGCCGAGCGACCGGAAGCCGCTCACGCCCGGCCCGTCATTCCAGCTCCTCGGCCCGCCAGCCTTCGCCGGAGTCCTCGCCGAGCACGCCCAGCACCTTGTCGGTGAAGCCGCCGACGAGCTGGTCGAGGTCCTTGGGGACGCGGTACCAGGGCGGCGAGATCGGCATCACGATCACGCCCTCGCGCGAGAGCCGGAGGGCGTTCTCGAGCGCGATCGTGGAGAGCGGCGTCTCGCGCAGGCACAGCACCATGCGCCGCCGCTCCTTGAGCGCGACGTGGGCCGCGCGCGTGATCAGCGTGTCGGCGATCCCGACCGCGATCTTCGCCAGCGTCGACACGCTGCACGGGATCACGACCAGCGCGTCGAGCCGCTGGCTGCCCGAGGCGAAGGGAGCCGCGAGATCGGCGTCGGGGAACAGCTTCTTCACGTGCGGCTCGAGGTCCGACGGCTTGAGCCCGGCCTCGGACTGGAGCACCTGGCGGGCCCAGTTCGAGAGCACGAGGTACTTCTCGCCCGGGCAGCGCCGCACGAAGTCGACGCCATGGACGATGCCCGAGGCGCCGGTGATGCCGATCAGGTAACGGGCCATCAGGCGCCGAAGCCGCCGGCGGTGCGCGCCGCCAACACCACCGCGAGCACCGCGAAGCCGACGAACACGTTGACCCGGAAGAAGGCCAGGTCGACGTCCTCGGCCCAGCGCTGCTCGAGGAAGAGCAGGACGCCGGCCGCGGTCAGCGCGGCGACCACCCCGATGAACGCCCCGCCCGAGACGCGCGGCGCGTGGCTCAGGATCGCGCCGGCGGTCGGGATCAGGCAGGCGAACGCCGCCGCGTGGAGCGCCGCGGCGACGCGCAGCGCCTGCGGGCGGCCGAGCCAGGCGACCAGCGAGTGCAGGCGGTGGAGCCGGTCGAAGTCCTCGTCGAGCGTGGCGTAGATGATGTCGAAGCCGCTCACCCACAGCAGGGCGAAGCCCCCGAGCCAGAGCGCCGGGACCGGATTGGCGAGATCGGGATGGGCGGCGGCGTAGCCGGCGAGCGGCGCCAGCGCCAGCGCGAGCCCGACGCCGAAGTGGCAGAGCGGCGTGAAGCGCTTGAGATACGGATAGCCCGCGAACACCAGCAGCGGAATCGGCGCGACCCTCAGGAACCACGGCCCGAGACTCCAGCACGCGATCAGGTAGACGCCCGCGCCCACCACCAGGAGGCCCACGGCCTCGACCGTGCGCATGCGCCCGGCGGGCAGCTCGCGGCCCCGGGTCCTCGGGTTGAGCGCGTCGAGCCGGCGGTCGATCAGCCGGTTGAGCGCCATCGCCGCGGTGCGCGCGCCGACCGCCGCGAGTCCGATCAGGATCCAGCGCCCCGCCGACATCGCCGGGCCGGCGACGCTGAAGATGCCGGCCAGCACCAGCGGCAGCGAGAACAGCGTGTGCTCGAAGCGGACGAACGAGGCGTAGACGCGCAGCCGCCCGGCCGCGCCGGGATGAGGGGGAGCGATGGCCATGACCCGCGAGGGTGCCCGATGGGCGTGGAACCTCGCAACCGCGAAGCCTCCGCCCAAGACCAGACGCTGGTGCTGAACGAGCCGGTTGCCCTGGTGGCTGCGTTCCAGGTTGTAGTCGCGAAAGAACCGGGGTGCCGGGTCTCTCGCGAGTCCCGGCTGTGCCGGCAGTCCCCCGACCCGCGCGGCACACCCGGATCCCTGGCAGGAACACGAGTGCCGCGGTCAGCTCATCGCGCACTCCCACCCGTCGTGCGAGCGAGTCTCTCCCGCCGGAGGCAGCCCACCGGCGGGCGGTGCGGCCCCCGTTGACGGTGGTAATGCGATCGGGCGGCGAGATCGTACGCCCGTTTGCGTCAATCCTTGCCGGCGGACCCTGCCCTGCCGGTGATCCACCGGATCGGCCGGAGCCGAGCGAGACTCCCGAGCATTCCCCGGAGCTCGCCGGGCTTCTCGTCGGGCTCGAGGAGGCGGCGAAGCGCATCCATCGATCCCGGCCGCCGCACGGGGTCGGGGCTGATCGCCTGGTCGACGGCACCCACGAAGGACTTCGGCAGATCCGTCCGGCGCTCTCGCAGGGGCACCGCACGGCGCTGGCGATGCGCGTCGCTCAGCTCGCCCAGCGTCTTGGCCTCGATCGGATACGCGCCGGTGACCATGCGGTAGAGCAGCACGCCGAGCCCGTAGACGTCGGCGGCCGGGCCGACCCGGGCGCCGCGCAGCACCTCGGGCGCAGTGGCCAGCGGAGTGCCCCGCATGTGACGGCTGTACTCGGGCATGCCGGCCAGCAGCTCCTTCACCGAGCTGAAGTCGATCAGCACCACGCGACCGTCGGGGTCGAGCATCACGTTGCTGGCCTTGACGTCGCGGTGCACGAGACGGACTCGATGCATGGCGCCGAGCGCGTCGCATAGCGCGATCCCGATCCGGCGCGCCTCGTCGACGGGGAGCGGCCCATCAGCGGCAATGATCTGCTCGAGGTTGCGGCCGTCGATCAGGTCGGTCCACATGCCGGCGAGGCCGTCGTATCGCCCGGAGCCATGGACGGACAGGATCCCCGGGTGACGCACCTTGGCGAGTCGCCGCGCCTCGGTGCCGGTGGTCGTGCGGGTCGCCGTCTCGCGCCAGAGCTTCAGGGCGACGTCACGCTCGAGCCCGGGGTCCCAGGCGCGGAAGACGTCGCCGACGCCTCCCGAGGCGATCGGCTCGCGGATGGTGAGCGGCCCCCAGGTGGATCCCGCGGTGAGCGCGATGGGTTGGCCGCCCGTCGCGGCGGGCCCGCTCACCTCCAGCAGTGCTGCGGCCAGACCGCCGGCCCCGGCCGGGACGGCGGTGCCCTCGACCCTCCCAGCCTCCGCGATCGTTCCCATCCAGCGCAACGAGCGGATCTCGGCGCGGAGGTCGGGAGCCTCGATCTCCTCCGACTCCCAGTCGATCGACTCGCCGTCGGCGAGGCGGGCCGCCAGGCCGACGAGGTCCTCGTCATCCCGGCCAGGAGCCTCGGTCATGCTCAGTCCTTCTCGCCAGCGTGCCTCGCGCCCATGATCCGGGCGACCCGCGTCACGCCCCTCACCACCGACATGCGGGCCGCGTTGGCGGAGCTCTTCCCAAGGGCGCCCGCGATCTCCTGGTACTCGAAGCCGAATTCCACCCGCATGATCACGGCCTCCCTCTGCTGCTCGCCGAGGGTCTGGAGCGCCTGCTCGTAGCGATCGAACGTCTCGAGCCAGGAGACGACGTCCTCGGGAGACTCGCCGGGGGCGGGATGGACGTCCACGAGCGGCGCGTTGCCCGGGCGCGTGCTGTGCCGTCGGATTTCCTGCCTCAGCTGGTTGAAGAGGATCTGGCGGAGGTAGGCGAGGAACGCCCCCTCACGCCGATACTCGAAGTCCTCCAGACGCTTGAATGCGATGACCAGCGTTTCCTGCACGAGGTCGTCGGTGTCGAGGAGGTCGCGCATGGTCGGGGGCAGGCGCCCGTGCGCCAACCGGCGCAGGGTCGGCTGGTAACGCTGGTAGAGCCGGGTCGCCGCGACGCCGTCGCCGGACCTGACGCGGAGCAGCAGGTCGGGCGTCGAGTCGCCGATCCGGTCGTTTCCTGGCGGGTGGGAGCTGCTCTCTTCGGCCATGTCGTTCCTCGGGGAGCGGCTCGAATGGTTCGCGCTCGCCAATCAGACGCCCAACACTAGGGTCTCGGCACCGCCGTGGCGAGGCTTTCAGGGGCCGGCGTACCGCTCCCTGCCGAGTTCCGGCGAGTAACCGTTTCCATCGAGTTCGGCCGGCGTGGTCGGGAGCATCGATCCCGGTCTATTCTCGGAGCCGTCGGGTTCGGTCACAGCGTGGCGGCGGCCCTCGACCGCCGCAGCTCTCGAAAGCGGGGCGTGGCCGTCGCCGTCGTCACCATCGAGGGCCGCGGATGTCCGAACTCCGGTTCCGCCTGCAACTCGGGCTGCAGGATCGCTACCGCGTCGAGAGGCTCATCGGCCGCGGCGGCATGGCCGAGGTCTTCCTGGCCACCGACCTGGCCTCTTCACGCCAGGTCGCGATCAAGGTGCTGCGGCCCGAGGCCGCGGCCCTGTTCGGACCTGCCCGCTTCCTGCGCGAGATCCGCACCGCCTCCGACCTGAGGTACCCGAACCTGCTCGGTCTCCTCGACTCGGGCGAGTCGATGGATCTCCTCTACTACGTCATGCCCTACGCCGAGGGCGGATCGCTGCGCGACCTGCTCGACGCGCAGGGGCAGTTCCCGATCGAGCGCGCGGTCGAGATCGTCGGCGAGATCGCGGCGGCGCTCGACCAGGCCCACGCGGCAGGCGTCGTCCATCGCGATCTCAAGCCGCAGAACCTCCTGTTCTCGAACGGCCACACCTGGGTGGCCGACTTCGGCATCGCGCGGCTCGTACACGAGATCGGGCCGGAGCGGCTGAGCGAGACCGGCATCGTCCTCGGCACGCCGCATTACATGAGCCCCGAGCAGTCGCTCGGCAACCGACGGGTCGATCACCGCGCCGACGTCTACAGCCTCGGCTGCGTCCTCTACGAGATGCTGGCGGGCGTGCCGCCGTTCACCGGCCCGACCAGCCAGGCGGTCCAGGCCCGGCACGTGCACGACCGCATGCCGCCGCTGCGCACGCTGCGCCCGACGCTGCCGCGCGCCGCCGAGAACGCAGTGCGACGCGCGCTGGCCAAGGTGCCGGCGGATCGTTTCGCCAGCGCCGGCGATTTCGCCCGGGCGTTCGCGGCGGGCACGCGCGCGGCGCCGGAGCGCGAGTCGAGGATGCGACGCCCGCTGGCCTGGCTCCTCGCGGGCCTGCTCGCCGTGCTCGTCGCGCTCGGGGCATGGTGGGCGATCCAGCGTCGCTCCGGTCCGGACGAGCGCGCGACCACGGCCGCGACCGCGCCGCCGAGCTGGGTCATCGTCGCCGACTTCGACGGGCCGGCCTCGGATCCAGATCTCGCGGAGGCCACCCGCGCGATGGTGTGCGCGGTGCTCGATCAGTCGAAGTTCTGCGCCACCGTGCCGCGCGCGCAGATCCGCAACGCCATGGTCATGGCCGGCAGGCCGCCGGACTCGCGGCTCGATCCCGAGCTGGCGCGCGAGCTGGCCTACCGCCGCTCGATCCGCGCCGTGCTCGAGGGCAGCGTCGAGCGCCTGGGATCGGGCTACGCGATCATCGTGCGGCTGGTGGAGGCCGACAGCGCTCGGGTGCTGGCCACGCTGAGCGAGACGGCCCGCGACCAGGACGCGCTGATCGAGAGCGTGTCGAAGATCTGCGCCCAGGTCCTCCGCACGCTCGGCGGCGATCCGGCGTCGATCCGGGCGACGAGGCGGGCGGTGGACATCATCACGCCCTCGTTCCCCGCCTATCGCAAGTTCGTCGAGGCCACGAAGATCCAATTCCGGGAGCCCCGCACCGCGATCGCCCTCATGCACGGGGCCATCGCCCTGGATCCCGACTTCGCGAGTGCCTGGGAGGGACTGTTCTGGAGCTACGGCGTGCTGGGCAACGACTCGGCCCAGATCGCCGGGCGCGAAGCGCTGCGCCGGCCGGAGCGGCTCACGGAGAGCGCGCGGCTCAACATCGAGGCCGCGTTCGCGGACGAGCGCGGCGACTTCGCCGAGGCCTTCGACCTCTACCGCCGCGCGGTCGCCGCGAATCCGAGCGCGCTCGGCCCGCGCAACAACCGGGCGAACCTGTTCCTGAGCCTCGGGCGCTACGAGGAGGCGATCCAGGAGTACCGCGACGCCCGGAGCATCAGCGCGCTGCCGATCCCGGTGCTGGACCTGAACGAGTTCCTGGCCCAGCTGGCGTTGGGCCGGCTCGAGGAGGCGGAGCAGCTCCAGCGCCGGATCACAGCGGTCCCGGACATCGCCTACAACCCGCTCTATCTCGCCACCGCGCGCGGGAACTGGGCGCAGGTCGAGCAGCTGGCCCGATCGTTCGCCTCCGACCCGTCGGCCCAGCCCGAGGTGCGGATGATCGGCGAGAGCTTCCTCGCCATACCCGCGGGCGTGCGCGGGTCGGTCGAGGCGGCGGATCGCGCGCTCGCGCGCGGGTCTCGCCTCGCCGGCACGATCGGCCACCTGCTCGAGCAGCGCCAGCTCGCGTGGTCGCACCTGCTGCTCCGTCGCGTCTCGGCGACGAGCCTGCCGGCGACCCCGGTCGCCCTCGCGACCGACACCTCGTTCATCGACCTCGTGATCCGCGGGATGGAGGCGGCGGGCCGTCGCGACCTGGCTGCCGCACAGCGTTTCGCGGGCCGGCTCGACCAGCTCCCCGGTCATCGCAAGCGCCGACTCGGTGCCGCGCCGGCCGTGCTGGAGAGCTGGATCGCGGGCCAGCGGGGCGACTGGCGGGGGGCGCGCGACCTGCTCCTTCCCGCCGCGCGGGCGCGCGGCGAGTACGGGTCGCTCGACTTCGCGGCCGGGAGGGTGTCGGTGTGCTGGCAGCTGGCCGACGCGTTTGAGCACCTGGGACAGCCCGACTCCGCGGCCGCCTACCTCGGCACGGCGCTCGATCCTGTGGGCCAGCCGGAGCAGGTGCTGTTCGCCCGCGGGTTGGCCTGGTCGTTCCTCCACCGCCGGCTCGCCAGCCTCCACTCGCGCACCGGACGGATCGACGTCGCGGAGTACCATCTGGAGATCCTGACCAAGGAGCTGACGCGGCCCGATCCCGCGCTGCGCGCGGTGGTGGAGGACGCGAGGCGCGAGGTGGTGGCGATGCGCGCGATGGCGACGCCTGGCGGAGAGGCCGCGGCCGGGCCTCCCACTCGCTGACGGACCTGCGCCGGAACGATACCCGGTGGGACGGATGAGTTCGCCGAGCTCGGGTGCCCCGCCGTGGGGTGTTGGGGGGTGGCTACGCCGCCCGGGGCGGCCGGCTCTCGGCGGTTCGCTCGACCGCGAGCCGGATCGCGGCGCGATCGGTCTCGGTCAGCATCACGAACTCGACGCCGACCCGCGCGGTCTGCCCGTCGCTCGCGCGGCCGACCGAGCGCACGCGGCCGGCGAGGTCGAGCCGGCGCCCGTCCGGCGGCAGCTGGAGCTCGAGGCGGATCGCGCTGCCGTCGAGCGCGCGCAGCACGCTGCCGACCTCGTCGAGGTCGAGGCTCAGCGCCAGCCCCGAGGCCGACAGGTCGATGACGCTCGCCCCGAACGACCGGTCGCGCATGCCGACCAGGGCGACGCGGCTGCCGAGCGCCACGGTCACCCGCATGTGGCGGCGGCGGTCGGTCGCCGGCTCCACCGGTTGGGGACGGGCCGCGGGGGCCGCGGGTGGCGGTGGTGTGGAGCGCTCGGTCTTCCGTTCCGCGGAGGACGCGGCGGGGCCGACCGGCGTCGACGGCCCGGCGTGCTCCGCGAACGGGTCGCGCGCCGGCGGCAGGCTCTGGGGGTCGGCGTCGCCGAGCTCCTTGGGCGGTTTGGAGCCCGAGGGTTTGCCGGAGCCGGAGCCGGCGCCGTGGCGCGGCTCGAGCTCGAACAGCTCGAACGTTCGTGCCTCGCTCGAGAGCGGGCCGGCCTCCATCGGGAACGGCGGCGGCACCGGGCCGTTGAGGTCGATGATCGAGAAGTCCATCAGCTCGAGCATCGCCGAGAGGTCGTCCTGGTTCGACGGCGGCACGCCGATCGTGAGCCGCGGGCGAGCCGTCGGTCCCGGCACCTCTGCCCCGTCGAACTCTCCGGGACGGCTCGATCGCGACGGCTCCGGCGAACGTGGCTCCTCCTCCGGTGCGCGGCCGGGATCTTTGTCCTCGTCGCGCTCGGGAACCTCCTCGCTCGCCCGCAGCGGCTCCTCTTCGCTGGCGTGGCGAGGTTCGTCATCGGGCGCCCGGCGTGATTGCGTCACACTGGAGGGACTCGCCCCGGGGCGAGTCGGCTCTTCGGTGGCGCGGCGAGGTTCGTCTTCGGGTGCCCGGCGCGGCTCGTCTTCGATCGCGCGGCGTGGCTCGTCTTCGGAGACCTGGCGTGATTCCTCTTCGATCGCGCGGGCAGACTCCGCGAGAGCCGGGGCCGGCGTGGCCGGCGGCTCCGCGAGCCGGGCCACGAGTGACGCATCGAAGCGCAGGCACTCCGAGGGCACTTCGGGCACGAGCCGCAGGAGGCCGCTCACGACGCCGTCGTCGATCCGCACGTTCGCGCCCTCTTCGACGAGCGCCGGCGCGCCGGATCCCGCCGCATCGAGGCTCCACCGCACACGCCCCATCACCACCGCCCAGACCGATCCACCATCGGTGTTGGTTTCGAGCGGCGCGAGGTCGAGCTCCTCGACCCCCATCTCGGCCGCCATCGACTCGAACGTCTCGGGCGAGAGGGCGAGCAGCATGGAGGGCGTGAACCCCGGCGCACTCGCGGGATCGGAGGGGATCCCGAGCGAGCGACCCACCATGCGGAACCAGCGCTGCATCGCGGCGTAGCGCCCCGGCGGGGCGGTGCCCGGAGGCAGCAGTGTGTCGATCTGCCGCTGGATGGCGAGGGCGCGGAACAGGTCGCCGCGGCCGACCGCGATCGGCATCAGTTTCTCGTAGTGGAGCAGCGCCAGCCGCGGATGATCCACGCGGGCGTAGAGCCGCGCCAGGAGTTGACGCGGAGAGGGCTCGAAGGGCTCGGCGTCGACCGCTCGACGAGCGCGGCGGATGCACTCGTCCCAGTCACCGGCCCGGTAGGGTTCGATCAGGCGCTGCCAGAAGACAGCCGACGGCACGGAGTTGCACCTCGCGTCGAGGCGTTCGAAACCGACTCGTGGACACCTCGTTATCGGCGGCGCACGCCCGGCGCTTGATTTCCACCGCGGGTTTTCGCGGCTTCCCCGACCGACAAGGCAGCGGTGGTGGACTCGCTTCGACCAACCGGCCCCCGATTGCGATCAGCCTCGGCTCGTCCGGCCGCCGCCCCTTGCCTGTCGTGGTCGAGGCCTTTCGACCTCGCCGGATCCTCACCGCAACCCGCGGGCCATGGGGGCGGCGGTCCGACTGCAGCCCCAAGTCGTTGCGGGATTACGAGTCGGTCGGTGCGGAGGGCCACCCACGGGTGCCGCCGCTGTCCACGGTGTGCGCGGGGCGTCCACGTCGTGGCGTCGAATCCTGGCCTGTGGAT
>Ga0137455_1000417_pt1 | contig 11509 bp, 6 predicted proteins | sample EasRivERMGT600_2_FD_102334 | JGI IMG/M metagenome (GOLD analysis project Ga0137455, IMG submission 102334) | Soil microbial communities from meander-bound floodplain in the East River, Colorado, USA - East River MetaG ERMGT600_2 | ecosystem: Environmental > Terrestrial > Soil > Floodplain ... | reverse complement strand
TCAGCTTGCCGTCGACGTAGACCGGCGAGCCGCTCATGCCCTGCGCGACGCCGCTCTGGATCACGCGCTCGCTGGTGGCGCGGGCCAGGATCATGTCGCCTTCGGCGCGGCCGCCCTCGACGACGCCGACGATCTCGGCCTCGAACTCCTCGATCCGGTTCCCGGCGAAGACGGTCCGCACCGTGGCCTTGCGACCCGGCTGGAGCTGATCGGGCGGCAGCGTGGCCACGGCCGGGGCAGCGGCGCGGGCGACCGGGGCGATCGCGACGGCCACGAGCAGCAGCAGGAATGTGCGCATGCGACGAGCGACTATATCAGCCGGCCCGCGGCCAGCCAACGCGCGTCGCTAGGTCGACTCGGGATTCGCGCGGCCGTTTGACGAATCGTTGTCGTTGCGCCGACCCGGGCAGGCGGGTGGTAGTCGCCATCCGCGCTAGCGCGGATAGTCCGACACACCTTCACCGCAAGAGCGCCAGGCGCGCGACAGCGGCCTGGCCACCGATCGTGACGCGCACCAGGTAGAGCCCGCCGGGCAGCTCGCGGGGCAGCGAGAGCAGGATCGGATGAACACCCGCGGAGGCGATCAAGTGGGTCTCACCATGCACTCGGCGCCCCGCGAGGTCGAACACCTCGAGACGCGCTGGGCCCGGCGCGCGAGCAGCGAGCCGCACGGTGGCGTCGCCTTGTGTCGGGTTGGGTTGGAGATCGAGCGCCAGAGGCCGAGGAGCTGTGGCCATGGGCTCGGCAGCGACCCGAGTCGTGCGTCGACTGCCGTAAATGATCGCGGCGCCGGGGATGGCTGCCTTCCAATCATAGAATCCGACCACGATGTCGGCTGTCCCGTCGCCGTCGGCATCGCCAGTCATCGCCGATGTGCCGTGGCTGAATGTGCCGGGAATCTTGAACTCCCACATCCCGCTCGTCTCTGACATCGGGTCCGTGATCACTCTCAAGAATGAATGCCATCCGTCCGAGTCAGACGCGTATGCCACGTCCAGCCCGCCATCTTGATCGAAGTCATCGATCACGAGTGCGTCGATGATCTCGTAGCCGTTGTAAGAACGACGACGGCCATCCTTGGGATTCAGAAGAAGTAGCTGCCCCCATCTCTGCCCACTGCTCAACACGACGATCTCCGGCGAGCGATCTCCGTCGAAGTCCGCGACGCGGATTTCGTCAGGCCACTGATATTCATCAAGCGCGATTGTTCCAGATGGCTCAAATCCCCCTTCTCGATTGACGTACAGATCTATGAGGGGAGGCCAATTGTAAAAGCCGATCAAAATGTCATCTCGCCCATCCGCGTCGAGATCGCCGATGCCCATGCTCTTGAAAGTGTTGAGGTTGACTTGAACCTCAGTAGGGACCCGCTTGAATCGCCCCGTACCATCGTTGAGGAGCAGCGACAGTTGGCCTGTCCCGTCCCTGACGACCAAGTCGAGCGCCGGATGTTCGTCGAGCTGCCCCAGCCCCATGAAGAACGCGGGGAATATGCGTTGCTGCAACCGAGGCCCCTCAGGTTTCATGAGCGCGACCTCTAGCCCTGACCACGAGCCAGAAGGAGGTCAGTGCGCCCGTCGCCGTCGAGTTCAGCAACCTCCACCAGCGTACCCTCGACCTGAATCAACTTGGGCTGCCGCAGATAGCCGCCCTCGACCACGGTCCAATGCACCAAGTGGGTGGCCGTCGGTTGAAGCATTTCGATTCCACCGTCACCGTCGAGGGTCACCGGAAACAGTTTCCGCGGCGGCCAATGGTCGTCTTCGATGGTCGGGAGTGGAAGCTCGACCATGCCATTGAATGCCTCCGGGTGGCTGTGGCGCAGCACACCCAGACGGGATCGATTCAGATAGCTCGGTGTCCAACGCCACGAGACAAGATCCTGAGCCCCATCGCCGTCCAGGTCGGCGGTGGCTTTCACGATGAGGTAGTCGGGATAGCTGCCCCATGCGGCTTCTGGGCGATAGAGATCAGGTGGTGGTGCCGGATCGAAGCGCCGGCCCCCACGGTTCAGGAACCATTCGACCCGTTGGCTACCCGTGTTGGATTGCGGTCCTGCGAGGATGTCGATACGCCCGTCACCATCAAAGTCTGATGCGATGACGTAGTGATCGTACGCCTCTGCCATGACACCTGAACCCAGGTGTGACGATTCCGGCACCAAAGGAGCCCGCCACCGGGCGAGCGTATCGCGCTCGGGGAACCCAAAACCACCTGATCGATCGTTCCAAAGAATCACGCTTCCTAGGTTGACCGCCAAGTCGGTCCAACCGTCTTCGTCGAAGTCGGCCGCCGCGGCCGCACCCCAGTAATCAAGGAGTGTGACTCGACCTCCGAAGCGGCCGTCGCCAAGACCCGAGAGGATCGAGGTCTTGCCGACACCCACAACCACGTCGAGCTGGCCGTCTCTGTTCAGGTCGGCCAGCTCAAGTCCCGACGATGGAAAAACGTCCGTCTCGGAGACCTTGGGAGGTCCGAACTTCCCCCCGCTGCGGCCGAGATACGTGACGATCCGGCAGGTTAGTTGGACAAGATCGAGCTGTCCGTCCCCGTTGACATCGGCGACGGCAATCTGTTCGAAGCCAGGCCACCCCGAACGACGGCGGTCTGTAGCGCAGGTCGCATCTGGTCGAGGTAGCAACTCGGGAGGAGCGAGTTCCGCCTTCCTCGCCATGATCACGCGGACCTGCTCGCCAGACACGAACACGATGTCTTGCCAGCCATCGCCGTCGAGGTCGCCGACGGCAACCGACGACGGGTTGGCGCCGATTGCGATCCGTCGCCAGGAGTAGAGAGCACCCGCGCTGTTGTTGCGCCAGATGCTGATGCCGAAGGGTTCTGCCAGAACCACGTCGACCCATCCATCGCGATCGAAGTCGGCCGCGGCGGCGTCGTTGAAATCAACGTCGTAAAGCTCTTCGGCGAGGAATGGAGGGGGGACCGCCGTGGCCTCGGTCGTGACGGTCAGCGCGAACGCCGTCAGCAACGCCTGCCGCAGGGAGCGCTTGGCATGAAAGGGCTCGGAGCGGAGTCGCAAGACGCTTGCCATGGCGGCCTCGGACGATGCGGATTGGGCAGCGGTCGGCGAGTAGTTGGAGCTCGTGACCGCCCGCTCCGCACGGCTCGCGATGGCTGAACTGGTCCTAATGGTATGTGCGACGAGCCGCCGAGGGAAGCCCATCCCTTGGCGAAGACCAGAGAACTACGCCGTCGGGTGACTCACCTCAGGATCGCGAGTCGCGCCACCGCGGCCTGGCCGCCAATCGTGGCGCGCACCAGGTAGAGCCCCGCCGGCAGCTCGCGGGGCGGCGAGAGCCGGATGGAGTGCGGTCCGGCAGCGGCCAGCGTGAGCGAAACCTGGTGCACCCGCCGGCCGGCGACGTCGAACAGCTCGATCCGCACCGGACCCGGCGCCGGCGCGGCCAGCTCCATGATGGCATCGCCACGGGCCGGATTGGGGCTCATGCTCGCGATCGCCGGGCGCGCAGGCGTCGGCGTGACCGGGGGTCCCGCCACTGCAACGGCGGCGCCGCCGGACACGTTGAACATGATCGCCGCCGTCGAGCCGCCCAGCAGCTCGGGGTTGAGGCCGGCGAAGAGATCGACGCGGCCGTCGCCGTCCACGTCGCCCGCGATCAGCGACCGCGCGCCACCGTAGTCGATCTTGCGATCCTCGACCTCGAATCCTTCCGAGCGATTGAGCCCGATGGTGAGGCGGCCGTCCATCCCCTTCTCATCGGAGACGAACGCCACATCGCGTCGTCCATCGTGGTCGAAGTCCGCGACCGTCAGGCCCCGGGGATTCTCCCAGGCGCGGATGCTGCGGACCCCCGTCACCGGCTGCCCGGGATCGAGCACCTCGAGCCAGGCCGGCGTGCCGGCGCTCAGCACCAGGATTTCCGGCGCCCCATTGGCGTCCAGGTCCGCGACCCGGATCTCGGCGACGGCCGCCATGTTGCGGGCCATCTCGAGGGTCATGATCTCCCCGAAGAGGCCGCCGCCGCGGTTGCCGTAGACCGCGATCGTGTCGCCCGGTGACTCCCACGGGAACGACGGACCATCGCGGTTCACCAGGATCTCGTCGCGACCGTCACCATCGAGATCGCCGGCCCCGGGCGTCGACGTGATCGCCATGCCCTCGACCGCGACGCGCGCGAACTGGCCGGCGCCGTCGTTCACCAGCAGCGAGTGAGCCCCGGCGGCATCGCGCACCAGGAGATCGACGCCCGGCGGATCGTCGAGCTGCCCGAGCACGACGAAGGTCGCGTCCGCCCAGTGGGACGTCGCGCCCGGACCGTCCTCGTCCATCAGGACGATCTCGATATCCGAGCCGCGCCGTATCACCAGGTCGCTGCGACCGTCGCCATCGAGATCGGCGGTCTCCGCCAGCTCTCCCGGCACCAGGATCTCCGCCGGGTCCCGCAGCCGCCCGCCCTCCTCGAAGGTCCAGTGCAGGAGTCGATCGGTCCCCTGCTGGAGCACTTCGAGGCGCCCGTTCCCGGCCAGGCTCGCGCCGTGGAACCGGCCGCGTCCGCCGGCGATCAGCGGAATGCCGAGGCGATTGAGACCGCGGAAGGCCTCGGGCAGCGCGTGGCGGAGCACGCTCAGGGAGCGCTCGGAGCTCCCACGCAGCAGGATCGCGTCGCCGGCCCCGTCGCGGTCGAGATCCGCAGTGGCGCGCAGCCACAGGGGATCGTCGTAGCCGCCGATGCCCCCGAAGCGGTGGAGCAGCGGTCCCGGCGCCGGCACGAAGCTGCGGTCGCCCGCGCCGCAGAACCATTCGAGTCGTCCGAAGTGGCCGTCGTTGATGCCGGTGAGCAGATCGAGCAGGCCGTCGCCGTCGAAGTCCGCCACCAGGAGGCTCGAGCCGCCCGGGGAGCCGAAGGCCTGGCGTTCCGGGAAGCCGAAGCTGGGCGAATGGTCGTTCCATCCGATCACCAGGCCGCCCGCGCCCCCGACCGCCACGTCGCCCCAGCCGTCGCCATCGAAGTCCCCAGGCACGACCAGGCCCGTCGGGCCGAATCCGGCGACCTCGGTCAGCGCTCCGAAACCGCCGGCGTCGCCGCCCGGCAGGATCGCCAGGGCCGAGGACGCACCCGGCACGAGCACCGCGTCGAGCCGCGCATCGGCGTTCATGTCGGTGAGGTGGAGGCGAGGTGCGGGCAGCGCGTCGAGCCAGGTGCGGACGAGCCCGGGGCCGAAGCTCCGATCGCCGAGCCCGCGGTAGACCGAGAGCGCCTGCGCGCTCGCGACCACCAGGTCGAGCCGCCCGTCGGCGTCGACGTCCGCGATCGCGACGTCGGAGGGGGTCGCGAAGGTCGCGAGCAGCAGCGGCGGATCGAAGTCCTCGCCACGGCCGAACATCACCCCGAGCTCCCCGCCCGGCTGCGGCTCGGTGCGGACGAACACCAGGTCCGCCCGGCCGTCGGCGTCGAGGTCGGCGCCGGCGACCGCGGCCAGGCCAGCCCCCACCTCGAGTCGCGGGCTCTCGATCAGCCCGCCGCTGCCGTCGTTGATCCAGAGCCGGATCGCGTCCCCGACTACGGCGGCCACGTCCAGCCAGCCGTCCGAGTCGAAGTCCGCGACCGTGACCTCGGTGAACGAGTCCTCGACCGGGTAGTGCTCCTCACCGCCGAAGGGGCTCGTCGCCGCGGCGACCGCCGCCGGAACCGGGAGGGCAAGCGTCAGCCCGAGCGCGAGCAGCGCACGGGTGATGGGGGGAACCATTGGGGGGCCTCCGTTCGATCAGCGGTCGGCCACCGATGATCCCAAGTTCGAGTTCGGCTACATCACTCGAACGAAGACCTCTGCACGGATCGGGCCGGATCGCGTGGCAGACAACATCTTAGGCTGGAAGTCCTTTGCCTTCGTGCCAGTACGGAGTTGACCCTACTCCGCGAGTCGTCTTCACCGGACGCGAGGCTCGGTAGAGCGTGTCCCAGCGTCCGACGGCGAGCTTCGAGTCGACGCGGGATGGGCGAAGGCCCACCCGGCGAGCGCGGCGGCGGAAGGGCTGACTACCGAACGATGGCCAGGCGTGTGGTCGCGGTGCGATGCTCCTGCCTAACGCGCAGCAGATAGACGCCGGGATGAAGCCGCCGCGGCGCCGCGACGCGCGCCGAGATCTCCCCCGGGGCGGTGATTACCACAACCTGTTCGTGCGCGCGACGCCCGCTGACGTCGAACAGCTCGAGGTGGACGGGTGCAGTCGTCGGAACGGCGAGCCGGACCGTGGCCTCCTCCGATGCCGGATTCGGACTGATCCGGCGAATCGCGAGGGCGATTCCCGGGATCTCGACCTCGACCACGTCCGAGTAGGTCGCACCCATCCCATCCCCCAGCCGGAGTCGATAGGCGTAGCGCATGCCGGGCGAGACGGTGCGATCCACGTACTCGACGAGCCCGGTGCCGGGATCGACGGGTGTACCGAGATCCTGCCAGGAAGCATCCGTGCAACGCTGGACCCTGACGTCGTGAGAAGCCTCGCTCAGCAGCCAGCGGAGACGAACTCCGTCCGGCTGGATCTCCGAGCCCGCGAAAGATACGAGGGCCGGAGTGGCGACGTCCTGAGTCGCGTTGAAGCGCAATTGTAGAAAGCTGACGTGTCGATAGACAGTTTGAGCGGCAATGTCGGGTCGTTGATCGCCATCGAAGTCCGCGATCACCATCCCAGAGGGCTGGCCTGCGAAACCGTGGATCTCGGTCGAGAAGTTCATCCCGCCGTCGTTGAAGAGAATCTGGGCGATGCCGAACCAGGTTGCCTCCATGTAACCTCGCACGACCAGATCGGGCCGATGATCGAGATCCATGTCCGCCACATACAGGTCGGCTCCGTTTTCACCCCGCGCCACCAGGAGTGGTTGTGCCTCGAGAACGCCGTCCGCCACGTTGCGAAAGATGTGGATGGAACCGACCCCCCCACTAAAGCCCGAGCTGTGGACGACGACATCCCTTCGACCATCGCCATCGAGGTCCGCCACCTCGACCTCGATCGGGGTGTGGAAGTCTTCGAACTTCCGAACGAAGAGCGGCACCGGTGAGGTCGCTTCGAGCGAGAACACCAACAAGGACGACAGGCCCCACGATGGATGGACGATGACGATTAGTTCATCGGCATCATCGCCCATGACGTCGCCCGCGCCAGTGGAACGGAAGTACTCGAGGACCACCGATGTCTCGGTGAGAGGCTCGAAGTGGCCGCGGCCGTCGTTGCGGGCGAGCCAGACTCGAGCGGCGGAGTCGATCAAGGCGAGATCGAGTCCATGCCTCTTGTCGAAGTCCCCAAGGTCGAGAAACCGATAGGGTGACCAGGTGGCGACGGAAACGAACTGGCCGTCGATCGTGGCCAGCTCGACCTCGATGGCGTCGCCGCGTTGATGGACGAGATCATCGAAGCCATCGCCATTGAGATCCGCGACGCGCGGCTTCGACGGAGGGGCGAAGATCACCGGCTCACCCGGCACAAGATCGGGCCCGAGCTCGATTCGCTCGAGTCCGGCAGTAGTCGGCCGAACCAGAACCGTTCTTCCCGAGGGTGCGGTGCGAAGGGCATGCAGATCCCACCAACCCTTCGTCTCGAACGCCGCGAAGCTCCGGTAGTGGGCGCCCGAGGAGTGCCGCAGCACGTTCATGGTGCGCTCGAGCCGGTCGGCGCCACCTCCACGGTCCATGACGAAGTCCTGGAACCCATCCCGGTCGAGATCGATCGCATCGAGAAGCCGGACCGGGGCGTCCAACGGCCAGTACAGTTCTGGAGTCGTGGGGATCAAGTGGATCGGCCCCGCTTCGAACCGGCGGTCGCCCGTGCAACGGAGCATCGCGATCCACGCATCTCCCGAATAGTTGTTGCCTGCCAGGGCAACGGAAGGCTCTGCCTCCAGCGGCGAGTCGATCACCAGCGATGACGTGGGGTAGCCAAAGCTGGGTTCGAACACGGTCTGCAAAGTTTCACGCGCGGCAAACGTCCCGAAGCCATCGTTCCAAAGAACGACCTGCCTCGTGTCGTACTCACCCTGAGTCGCGATGACGTCGACCGCCCCATCGCCATCGAGGTCCCGGGTGGTGATGGGAAAGCCCACCCAATCCACATCGATCCCGGTCGGCAGCCAGAACGTGCCATCACCTCGGCCGCGGAGAATCTGAATTCCATGCGGCCCCTCTTCGGTCACCACGGCGTCGATCTTGTTGTCGCGGTCGACGTCGGCGAGGTTCATGAAGCGGGGCGTAGGGGCTTCGTGCCATACCAGCCCACTGTCGAGGCGGGGCCCGAAAGTGCCATCGCCACGCCCGAGATAGATCGAGACCATCTCCGAGTTGACGACGGCGAGATCGAGCTGGCCATTGCCGTCGACGTCGAGGATCTGAATCTGATTCGGCAGGAAGTCGGCGTCATGGAAGCTCGGTGGACCGAAGCGGCCATCGTCGAGTCCCATGAGGACCGCAACCCGTCCGCGTGTCAGCGGTCCTGCGGGGATCGTCAGGGCGAGGTCTGCGACGTCATCACCATCGAGATCCGCTGCGCCAATGCCAGCGGCGCCGAGCTCGATGCGTTCGTGCAGTCGGAACCGGCCGGTCCGGTCGTTGAGCCAGATCGAGACCCCACCGCTCTGGGTGGCGGCCAGATCCGGCCAGTCATCACCGTCGAAGTCGGCCGAGACGACCTCTCCCGCCCCGCCCATGTCGGGGTAGCTTTCCTCGCCGGGGAAGCGGGTCGTCGTGAGGCCCGAAGCGGTGTGGGGAACGCCGAGAATGCAGACTACGGCGAGCCACGCGAGCGTCTGCGGCAGACGCCGGATCATGACGACCTCCAGGGTCGAACGTGCTCTACCGAAGTCTTCTGGACCGTATCGGCACAATAAGGCCCGGCGGCGCCCCGTCCATCCACGGCGATGGAACGGGACGCGCGCCGTGTGCCGTCGACCCGGGAAGGCGAGGGCGCCAAGCTCCGGGCCGAGAGGGGGGTGCGGTCCCACGGTCGGTGTCAGCACGGCGCGGGCCATGTGGCGCGTCGCGTGAGCCTCGATCGCGAGACTGCGGCCCTGTTGATCATTGCGGGCACGGCGACGCGACCTGGGAAACACCGCCGTCGAGTGTGCTCCGAAGAAGTGTCGTCTGCGCCGACGATGGCCTCTTCAGGCCCGGTGGCTTGCGGGTTCGCCGAGGGTGCCCGTAGAGTCCCGCGTCCATGCCCTCTCCCTTCCTCGAACGTCTCGCTCGCGGCCCGATCGTCGCCGATGGCGCGATGGGCACGCTGCTCTACGCGCGCGGCATCGGGTTCGATCAGTCGTTCGACGAGCTCAACCTCTCCAAGCCGACGCTGGTCGAGTCCGTGCACCGCGACTACCTCGCGGCCGGCGCCGAGATGATCGAGACCAACACCTTCGGCGCCAACGCGATGCGGCTCGCGGCTCATGGACTGGACGACAAGGTCCGGTTGATCGCGCGCCAGGGGGTCAAGGTGGCCCGGGCGGCGCGCGACATCGTCGGGGTCAACGCCTTCGTCGCCGGCTCGATCGGTCCGCTCGGCAAGCCGCTGGAGCCGTTCGGCCAGGTCACGGCGGCCGAGGCCGAGAACTGCTACCGCGCCACCGCCGAGGGGCTGCTCGAGGGTGGCTGCGACTGCGTGGTGCTCGAGACCTTCCAGGACCTCAACGAGATCCTGGCCGCGTTGCGGGCGGTGCGCCGCGTCACGCTCGACCTGCCGGTGATCGCGCAGATGACCTTTGGCAACGACGGCAAGACCTTCTACGGCCAGACCCCGCGCGAGGCGGTGCAGCGGCTCAAGGAGGCGGGTGCCAACGTCGTCGGGCTCAACTGCGGCGTCGGCCCCCAGCCCACGCTCGAAGTCCTGGAAGAGATGATCGCGGCGGCCGACGGCACGCCGGTGTCGGCGATGCCGAACGCGGGCCTCCCCCAGTACGTCGAGGGCCGCTTCCTCTACCTCGCCAGCCCGGAGTATTTCGCCGAGTTCGCCGCGCGCGCGGTGGCGCTCGGGGTGCGCCTGGTGGGCGGCTGCTGCGGCACCACGCCGGCGCACACGCGCGCGATGCGCGAGCGCCTCGCCTCACACCTGCCGGCCGAGAAGCTCGCGCCCGGCGCCGAGGTCCAGGTGCTCGAGCGGCCGCCGGCGCCGGTCGAGCCGCCGGAGGCGCAGCAGGAGCCGACGCTGCTGCGCAAGCTGCGCGAGAAGTTCGTGGTCAGCGTCGAGGTCGACCCGCCGCGCGGCATCAACACCCGCAAGGTGATGGAAGGCGCGCGGCTCATCGTCCAGCGCGGCGTCGACTGCATCAACATCGCGGACTCGCCGCTGGCGCGCATCCGCATGAGCGCGATGTCGCTCGCCACCCAGATCCACCAGCACTTCCCGCGGGTCGAGATCATCCTCCACTACACCACCCGCGACCGGAACCTGATGGGGCTGCAGAGCGACCTGCTCGGCGCGCACGCGCTCAACATCCGCAACATCCTCTGCCTCAAGGGTGACCCGCCGGCGCTGGGCGACTACCCCAACGCGACGGCGGTGTTCGACACCGACGCGGTCGGTCTGATGCGCATGTGTCATCGCATGAACGCCGGCACCGACCTCGCCGGCACCTCGATCGGCGGCGTCACGCGGTTCGCCATCGGCTGCGGCGTCAACCCGACCGCGGAGGATATCGACGCGGAGTTCGAGTACGTACGGCGCAAGCTCGACGCCGGCCCCCACTTCGTGATGACCCAGCCGGTCTACGAGCTGGCCTGCTGGGAGCGATTCGTCGAGCGGCTGCAGGGCCTGACGCGGATCCCGATCCTGATCGGGATCCTGCCGCTGCAGTCGTTCCGGCACGCCGACTTCCTGCACAACGAGGTGCCGGGCATCCACGTGCCGGAGTGGATCCGCGCGCGCATGCACGAGGCCGGCAACGAGGGCCAGCGGGTCGGCGTCGACCTGGCGCGCGAGCTGCTCGCCCAGTGCAAGAGCAGTGCGAACGGCGTCTATCTCATGCCCTCGTTCGGCCGTTACGAGAACTGTCTCGACGTGCTCGAGGGCACCGTCCGGGGAGGGGCCTCATGATCCACGCGATCTACTTTCTCGTCATCGCGGCGGCGATGTTGCTGATTTCGCGCGTGCTGCCGGGCTTCCAGGTCGAGGGCTGGGCGCCGGCGTTCATCGCCGCGATCGTGCTCGGCGGCGTCAACCTGGTGGTGAAGCCGTTCCTGTTCGTGATCACGCTGCCGCTCACCATCCTGACGCTCGGCCTGTTCCTGTTCGTGCTCAACGCCATCTGCCTGTGGCTGACCGCGCTCCTGGTGCCGGGGTTCCGGGTCGACGGCTTCTTCACCACGCTGCTGGCTTCCATCGCGCTCGCCGCCGTCAGCCTGCTGTGGAGGATGGTCACCACCAAGGATGAGCCCGTCCGGCGGTCCTAAGCTCTTCCGCGCCCGACTGGCGGCGGGTTGCCTCGCCGGCGGGCTGCTGGCGCCGTTGGCGCTGGTCTCGATCACCTTCACGCTGCGGACGCTGTTCGGC
>Ga0137455_1000416_pt1 | contig 11527 bp, 6 predicted proteins | sample EasRivERMGT600_2_FD_102334 | JGI IMG/M metagenome (GOLD analysis project Ga0137455, IMG submission 102334) | Soil microbial communities from meander-bound floodplain in the East River, Colorado, USA - East River MetaG ERMGT600_2 | ecosystem: Environmental > Terrestrial > Soil > Floodplain ... | reverse complement strand
GATGATGACGAGGAGGCAGATCGCCAGAGGCATGCGCCGGGTCAGCGCGTCCCAATTCTTCGTCTTGAACAAGTAGTACAACCCGAAGCCCCAACCCGCAACGAACACGCCCACGACCACCACCGGGGTGATGCCTTGGAAAATGCGCATCACTATCGGGGTGTCAGGCGATTTGTAGCCGCGCGGCCGCTCGAGCGATCGGTCGATCAAGATCAGCTTCTCGCCTTGCAAGCTGACTTGCAGCTGCTCGACGTGCCCGTACTTCGTCGCCGGGCTCCGCCACGCCATTTCCGTTTTACCGGCGGGGAATGATCGTTCGATGAGTTCGAGGTCGTAGCCGGACGCGTCGACGCCGAATGCGTTCTTGATCGCCTCGAGGCCAATCGACGCCGCTCTCGCGCGATCGGCGTGCGTCAGGTTGGCGTCGGTCGCATAGCCCGTCGCAAACATGACGAGCTCGCCCTTCGGATCGAAGCGAACCGCGTAATCGCCGGCGGCGAGCGACTCGAAGCTGCTCGATGGATTCGCGGTATGCGTGATGCCGGCGCGCCAGTACGCGACCGGCGTTCCCTCGCGCACTGCGTCGCGGGCGGCGGGCAGGCCGGCCATCGTCGTGATCGCCTCGATGTCGACGGCGTCGCTGAAGGTCACGCTCGTTCGCGGCCCCATCCCCGAGTAGCCAAAAGTCTCCACGGCGTCGCGCGCTTTCGTGAGCACGGCGCCCTCAGGCAGCGTCAATGGCAGATCGGCGCCGGGCCGGGCAAGAGAGTAGTAGGCCATCGCCACGCCGAACACGATTGCGCCGGCGACGGCGACGGCGGCGGTCATCCACGACACGCCGCTGACAGCGGTTACTTCCGGGCTGTCCTCGGTGAGCGCGCGTTCGATCTCGGCATCGACCGCCTTCGGCGCATCGGCGCTTGCCGAGGCTGTTAGGCGTCCGGTTTCGAGCGCGCTCTTTAGGCGCTGCAGATCGACGCGCAGGTCGGCGATGCTCTGGTAGCGGAGGTTCGGATCTTTCTCGAGCGCCTTCTCGATGATCCATTCGAGCTGCAGCGGCAGCCCACGCGCCACCGACCGAATCGGCGGCGGTTCGCGCTCGAGGATCGCGACGAGGAGATCCGAGGTGGTCGGCGCCGTGAACGGCGCGCGCCCGGTGACCAGCTCGTAGAGCACGACGCCGAGGCTGTAGCAATCCGATCGGCCGTCGACCGGCAGCCCGCGCGCCTGCTCGGGTGACATGTAGGCGATCGTGCCGACGATCGTCCCCGGGCCGGTCTCGACCGACGGCGCAATCGTCGCGTCGGCATCGGAGGAGCCGGTATGACGCGCGAATGTTGCGACGCCGAAGTCGAGCACCTTCAGGTAGCCATCGGGCCGCAGCATCAGGTTGTCGGGCTTGATGTCGCGATGCACGATCGAGGCAGCATGCGCGGCTGAGAACGCCGACGCGGCCTGGATGGTGATGTCGAGGATTTCGCGCAGCGTCAGCGGCGCGCGAGCGACGCGCTGGCGCAGCGTCTCGCCGTCGACGAATTCCGACACCAGGAAGCGCGAGCCGTCGTGATCGCCGACCTCGTGAATCGTGAGGATGTTCGGGTGGTTGAGCGCCGACGCCGCCCGCGCTTCGTGCAGAAAACGGCTCAATCGCTCCGGATCGCCGCTCAGCTCAGGCCGCAATACCTTGAGCGCGACCGATCGCCCGAGCGTCGGATCGACGGCCTTGTAGACCTCGCCCATCCCGCCGGTGCCGAGGAGGCCGAGGATCTGGTAACGGCCGACAGTGCCGCCGGCGGTCAGGGACATGACGAGAAACTCTATTACATAATGGCGCTATGACATTGCATCGTCGCCCTCCTACGCCGAGGCTTCGGAGGACAAGCCTGGCCGTCAGCGTGGTTGTCTGCACGGCATTACTGACCGCCGCCATTGGAGCGCAGCAGGATGAGCGCTGGCGCGCGCTCGAATCGCAGATCGATCGCATCTACGCGCAGAACGAGTACAGCCTGCCGCGATTCGGCCCGGCGCGATGGCTCGCCGATGGCGTGTCGTACACGACCGTCGAGCGCGCCAACGGCGGATCGGAAATCATCCGCTACGACGCGGCGACCGGCACCCGTGGCGTCCTGATTTCGTCCGCGCAACTGACGCCGGCCGGCGGCCAGAAGCCGCTCAACATCGCCGACTATGTCTGGTCAGACGATGATGCCAGGCTGCTGATCTTCACCAACACGCAGAAGGTGTGGCGGCAGAATACGCGCGGCGACTATTGGGTATTGAACGTCAAGAGTGGCGGCCTCAAGCAGGTCGGCACCAGCCATCCGCCGTCATCGCTGATGTTCGCGAAGTTCTCGCCGGATGCGACGCGCGTCGGCTACGTGCGCGGCAACAACCTCTTCGTCGAGCGGCTCGAGGACGGCAAGGTCACGCAGCTGACGAACGACGGATCGGAGACGATCATCAACGGCACGTCGGACTGGGTCTACGAGGAGGAGTTCGGCGTTCGCGACGGCTTCCGCTTCAGTCCCGACGGCAAGTCGATCGTGTATTGGCAGTTCGATAGTTCGGGCGTCGGCATCTTCTCGCTGATCAACAACACCGACGCGTTGTATCCGACGATCACGAAGATTCCGTATCCAAAGGCGGGCACGACCAATTCGGCGGCGCGAGTCGGCGTCGTGAGCGCCGAAGGCGGCGCAACCACCTGGATCAAGACCGAGGGCGATCCGCGCAATACGTATCTCGCACGCATCGGCTGGATCGATTCGAACACCGTCTCGATCCAGCAGCTCAATCGCCAGCAGAACCGCAACGACTTCCTGACCGCCGACATCAAGACCGGCGCGGTCAAGCGCGTGTTCCGCGACGAATCCAAGGAGTGGGTCGACATCGTCGAGGAGGTGCCGTGGGTCGATGGCGGCCGCACCTTCCTGTGGTTGAGCGAGCGCGATGGCTGGCAGCACGTCTATCGCGTGCCTCGCGAGGGCGGCACGGGGCAGTTGATCACCAAGTTCGATGCCGATGTGACCGAGATCGCCGGCTTCGACGAGAAGGCGGGCTGGATGTATTTCCGTGCCTCGCCCGACAACGCGGGGCAGCGGTATCTGTATCGATCGCGTCTCGACGGCAGCGGCGCGCCCGAGCGCGTCACGCCTGCCGATCAGCCGGGCACGCATCGCTACGACATCTCGCCGAACGGCAAGATGGCGTTCCACACGTATTCGCAATTCGAGACGCTGCCGATCACGGAAGTGATCGAGCTGCCCGGTCACAAAGCCGTGCGCGCGCTCACCGATCCATCCGCGGTGCTCGCGAAGGTGAAGCCGCTGCTCAATCCGCCCGCCGAGTTTTTCCGCGTCGATATCGGCGAAGGCGTTCAGCTCGATGGTTACATGCTGAGGCCGTCGACGTTCGATGCCTCGAAGAAGTATCCGTTCATCACGCACGTCTACGGCGAGCCGGCGGGGCAGACCGTGAACGATTCGTGGGGCGGCTCACAGTTGCTGTTCCATCGCGCGCTTGCCGAAGCGGGCTACATCATCATCAGCATCGACAATCGCGGCACGCCGGCGCCGCGAGGGACCGCGTGGCGCAAGATCGTTTACGGCACCGTCGGCGATCTGTCGTCGAGGGACCAGGCCGCGGCCGTGCGTGCCCTCATCGCGAAGTATCCATATCTCGATCGCGATCGCGTCGGTGTATGGGGCTGGAGCGGCGGCGGCACCAACACGCTGAATGCGATGTTCCGTTTCCCTGACGTCTACAAGGTCGGCGTCTCGGTCGCGCCGGTGCCCGATCAGCGTCTCTACGACACGATTTATCAGGAGCGCTACATGGGCCTGCCGCAGGAGAACGTGGCCGGCTACAAGGTCGGCTCGGCGATCAACTTCGCTGAAGGATTGCAGGGCAAGCTGCTGATCGTGCACGGCTCGGGTGACGACAACGTGCACGCGCAGGGCACCGAGAAGTTGATCAACCGCTTGATCGAGCTGGGCAAGCCGTTCGATTCGATGATCTATCCGAATCGCACGCACAGCATTTCGGAAGGTCCCGGCACCACGCCGCACATCTACAAGCTGATCGCGCGCTACTTCTACACGAACCTGCGGCCCGGGGCACAGTAGTTGAAGGACTTTTGGTCCTGGTGGCCGGCGGCGCTCATTGCCGTCCTCGCAGCACCGATCTATTTCTGGCAGCTTGGGTCGGTGCCGACGTTTGGCGGCGATGAAGCGCGGTTCGCCGTGCACGCGCACGAAATCGCCACGACCGGACGCGATCTCGACGGCACCGCCTTTCCGCTGCTGTTCCGCATATACGAATACTCGTTCTGGTATCAGCCGGGATTGTTCTACGCGATCGCCGCCGTGCTGAAGGTGGCACCGCTGGCGGAGTGGTCGGCGCGGTTGCCAATGGCGATCACCGGCATTGCCGACGTGATCCTGATCTACTTCGTCGCCAGGCGATTGCTGGGATCGACGCGCTTTGCCGTGATCGCGTCGGCAGGACTCGCGCTGACGCCCGCGCATCTCATCTTCTCGCGCCAGGCGCTCGATTACATGTTGCCGCTGCCGTTCGTGCTCGGCTGGCTCCTGTGCCTGCTGATCGTGCTCGAGCGTCCGTCGGTGAGGGCAGCGTTGCTGGCCGGCGCGTTACTCGGCCTTTCGGTGTACATGCATTTTTCGGCGTGGATGATGGCGCCGTTGTATTTCGTGCTGTCGGCCGGCGCGCTGTACGTGTCCGGCCGGACGCGCGCAATCTTTCTGATGATCGCCGGCTCCGCCATCGTCCTCCTGCCGCTCGCGGTGTGGCTGGTGCAGCACCCGGATTTTTTCGCGCAGACCGCTCAGCACTACGGGCTCTATGATTCGCGGCGCTTCAACGCGCTGCAGGGGAGCCGCGAAATCCTCAATTGGAACGGCATCGAGACACGGGTCGCCGTGTATTGGGACTATTTCAATCCGGGCTACCTGTTCATGTCAGGCGGCGCGAGCATGACGGCCGCGACCCGCAAAGCCGGCGTGTTCCTCCTGGCGTTCGCGGTGTTCATCCCGTGCGGGCTGGTGTATCTCTGGCAGAACCGGCGCCTGCCGGCGGCCTGGATCGTGATGGCCGGTTTCGTGACCGCGCCGATCGCGGTGAGCCTCGTGGCGACGCGCTACCTGGTGCAGCGCGAGTTATATGTGGTGCCGTTCGGTGTGTTGATCGCCACGTTCGGTGCGGCATGGCTGCTCTCGCGTCCGCGCGCGATCGTTCGCGCAGCAGCCATTGCGTTGCTGGTGTCGATGCCGCTGCAGTTCGTGACGTTCTACCGCGATTATGCCGGGGATTATGTGACCAGATCCGCGATTTGGTTCGACCCGGACAGCTTCGCACAGACCAGCGCTTTCGTGGCCGCGAAGGACGCCGGCGCGGTGCCGGAGATCTGGATCAGCGATGCGCTCGATGATGCGCTGGTGCACTGGCCGTTTCAAATGCGCAAGCGCGGGCGTGCCGATCTCCTCGGCAAGTCGCATTTCTTTGCCGCCGATCGCTATGACGTGGGCACCATCCCTCCCGGCAGCCTGTTGCTGATGCAGCACAACGACGTCAACCTGCCGCGGCTGGTCGGCGATGGACAGTGCTGCGCCATCGAGACGTATGTCAATGGCGTCGACGGCAACCGATCCGTGGCCGTGCTCGTGAAGGGACCGAGGTAGCGGTGCGGAGTTTCTCGATCTCGTTGCTGTGTGCTGCCACGGTGGCGGGCGGCTGTCGATCCTCTCCCTCCACTCCTGAGAAGGTGTGCGCCATCGACATGGGCAGCAACAGCTTCCGCCGCATCGTCGGCCATTTTGCTGACGGGAAATACACCGAGTTGAGCATCGACTCGAACACGATGGGCGTCGGCGACGACGTTGAGATGAACGGCGGCATCAGCAAGGGCAAGCTGGTCCAGATCGGCCTGGTCTTGAAGGCGTACGCTGCCGCCTGTGCCAAGGACGGCGCGCCGAATCCGATGGCCGTCGGCACAGCCGCGTTCAGGGACGCGCCGAACGGCGCCGAGGTCATCGCGCTCGCCGAAAGAGCCGGCATTCGAATGGAGATTGCCAGCGAGGAGCGTGAATCGGAGCTGGCATATCTCGTCGGGTCTCTCGGCCGTGACGGCTATGCGGTCGTCGACAACGGCAGTCGCAGTATCGAGCTGGTGGCGAGGCCAGACGGCGTCTTGCGGTACCACGTTTTCAATCTTGGTTACCGAGTCGCCTACGATCAGTTCTTCGCCAGGACGAACGATCCGGCGGCAGCGATCCTCGCGTTTCGCGAAAGACTCCAAACGGAAACATCGGCGGCGCCCTTCATGAAGGGAGAGGCGAGGCTCGTCGGCGTCGAGTTCATGGAGATGGCGAAGGTCCTGTTCAAGGAAGTGCCGGATGGCTACGTCTTCACGCTCGGCGAGCTCAAGGCGCGGCTCGATGCGATTGCGGCCGACCAGTTTGGATTTGGGCCGCTGAGGATGATGGACGACATCGACCGCGCGTTGCCGCGGCTTGTTGTAGCGGTCGAGCTGATGGAAGCGTTCGGCTACAACGAGTTCATGGTGACGTCGCGACAGCTCGGCGCCGGGCTGATCATCGAAGCTGGTTTGCGTTAGTCCCGCCGAAGCCTTGGCGAAGGCGGACGATAGCTATCGCGGCAGGCGCGCCTGCGCGGCTCTGACCTCATCTTCGGTGAACGCCGCTTCGAACGCCTCGAGCCCCTCGAGGAACGCCGCGACATCCTTCAACGAGAAGCCGAGTGACTGCAGTCGTGCCGTGTCGAGGTGCAGCTGGTTGTTCGCGGCATCGTTGTAGTAGTTGATGAACTTGCCTTCGGCATCGAACTTCTTGTTCAACTGCGCGATGACTTCATCGAGATAGACGCGGCCGCCAGGCGGCGGCTCCGGCGGCGCGCCGTGATCGGCGGTGACGATCGTGACGCTGCGCTGCGGTCCTGCCTTCTTGTCGATCAACGCGAGATACGCGGTCAGCTGGCGATCGAGCTCGGCAAGCGTTTCGCGCTGCTCGGCCGAGTCGGGTCCGTGCGCGTGAGCGGTGTAATCCGGTCCCTTCATGTTCACGAACACCAGGTCCGTGACCTCGTCGGCTCCCACGGCCGAATCGTTGACCACCGCGCGCAGCGCCTCGGCCTCGTATTTCTGGAACGGTGCCGACGCGCGGAATTTCTGCGCGCTCGCGATGTCGTGACCCATCCACTGGCCGCCCGCGGCCTCCCAGACCTTCCGGCCGACGAATTGCTTGAGCACCTCCGGCATCGTGTAACAGGTGGGATTGGTTTCCCATCCGCCATCGGCGCCGCCGTAGCTGGCGGCGATGATCTTCTTGCCGCTGATCAGGCAGGCGCCGCGGCCGACCAGTCCGGCCACCGCGCGAATCGCGCCGCCCTGGCCGATGATGACGGCTTTGCCGTCGGTCGCGAGATTCCATTGATCGGCGAGCGTCAGCGCCATCAGCTCGCGCGTGTCGAGTTGATCGTAGGCTTCCTGCGACTTGCCGGTGGCGCGGTTGAACAGGTTGTTGACGACGATGCCGTGGAAGCGCGGATCGCTGCCGGTGCCGATGTTGGCGTGGCCGACGCCGGTCACCGTCGGCAGGATGACCGTGCGCGCTTCGGAAAACCACGCGCCTTCCTTGCGCATGCGCGTGAGCGTCGGCATCACCGAGGCGTACTTGTCGAAATAGTCGGCGCGCATCGCGTCCAGCACCAGTACGGTGACGACGCGCGGACGTCCGTTGCCGGCGGCGATCGCCTCAGTGAGCGCGCGTCCCGTGTAGGTCGGCAGCGGCGAGGCGCCGATCATCGCGCCGATCGTCGGCGCGATGTCCTGCTGCTTCGCCGGCACGGCGTACGAGCCGCCCTTCACGAACGGCGCGCCGTAGAACAGGATCGGAATCCGCACGTCGTATTCCCAGGGCGATCCATGCATGAAGTAGTAGAGCGGATCGCGCGACGTGACGAACCATCCCTGCTTCGGCACGACGTAGACCTGCCCGCTGCGCCCCGGAAAATACGCACGCGCGAACATGTCGAGCCATTGCTGCCGTTGCGATACCGACGCCTGCGCGCGCTGGGTGATGGCGGGCGCCGGTTGCGTGGTGGGCGCTGGTGGTTGCGATGATTTACAAGCCGCCATCAGCAGCGCGGCAATAACAGCGGTTACACGCAAAGACATGGCCTTCCATTATGATTCACCGCATGAAAAACCGCCTTCTTCTGGCAGCCCTTGCGATCCCAGTTCTCGCGATGGCGGTGTCGGCCCAGCGACCGGCTGACGCCCCGGCCACCGCGCCGTCGGGCAAGCCGCCCGACTCCGTCTTCATCGAAGATCTGACGTGGGCAGAGGTCCGCGACCTGATCGCGGGCGGCACCACCAACGTCATCGTCGGCACCGCGGGCACCGAGCAGAAGGGTCCGCACATGATCGATGGCGAGCACAAGTTCGTCATGGAATGGAGCGCCGACAAGATCGCGCGCGGGATGGGCAAGACGCTGGTCGCGCCGGTCGTGACCTACGTGCCCGAGGGCAGCTGGGACAACATCGGCGGCCACATGGCGAAGCCCGGCACCATCACACTGCCGGAAGATCGATTCGTCGATCTGCTCGTCAGCGCCGGCCGCAGCCTCAAGGCCGGCGGCTTCAAGAAGATCTGGTTCGTCGGCGAGTCCGGCGGCAACCGCACGGGCATGCGCACGGCGGCGGAGAAGTTGAACGCGCTGTGGAACGGCGCCGCGACCGCCTACTGGGTCGATGACTACTACACCAAGGCGCACGCCGAGCAGAACACGTGGGCCGCGAAGTTCCTGAAGGTCGCCGACGATCAGGTTGGCAACCACGCGAACATCCTCGACACCTCCGAGCTCTTGTTCGTCGCGCCGAAGCACATTCGCCGCGATCGACTCACCGGCAACGACTATGCGAACAACGGCGTCAGCGGCAACAACCAGGGCAAGGCGACGCCGGAAGTCGGCAAGGCGCTCCTGCAGATAAAGCTCGATCTCGCGCTCGCGCAGATCAAGCGCATGAACGCGGGCAGCGAACCGCCCGTCGCCGCGGCGCAGGCGCCGCAAGGCGGCGGCGCTGGACGCGGTGGAGCAGGCGGCGGCGCCGGCCGCGGTGGCGCGGGGGCTGCGGCAGCACGCGCGTCACTCGAGCCGACGATGAATACTGCGCCGGCGTCGATGACGCCCACAAAAGCGCCCGACACCGTGTTCATCGACGAGCTCACGTGGGAAGAAAACCGCGATGCGATGAAGGCCGGCAAGACCGTGTTCATCGTCCCCACCGGCGGCACCGAGAAGAACGGCTACCACATGGTGATGGGCAAACATAACTTCATCGTCGCGCACTCGGCGAACCTGATGGCGCGAAGGTTGAAGAACGCGCTCGTGGCGCCAATCATCCAGTACGTGCCCGAGGGCGATCCCGATCGCCAGAACCCCGGCGCGATCTCACTGCCCTCGCCGGCCTACGACATGCTGCTCGACGCCGCCGCGCGCAGCCTCAAGGCCCACGGTGCGACCGAAATCCTCTTCATCGGCGACAGCGGCGGCAACCAGCAGGGCATGCGCGACGTCGCCGCCAAGTTGAACGAGGAGTGGAAGGCCGGTGGCCCGAAGGTCTACGCGCTGACCGACTACTACGAAGGTGGACGCGAGCACTATCGCGCCTGGATGGAAGCGGCGTTCGGCTACACCGACGACATCATCGGCAGCCACGCGGGCATCAGCGATACGTCGCAGATGCTGCACGTGCGGCCGACCGGCGTGCGCAAGGATCAGATCAAACCATGGGGCGGGCCGAAGGATTCCGGCGTGTCCGGCGATCCGATGAAGGCGACCGCGGAGATCGGACGCATGGGGATCGAGTTCAAGATCAATGCGGCGCTGAATCAATACAAAGCGCTGAAGAACCCGCCGCCGCAGCGCGGCGCCCGCCCGCCGGGAGAATAGTCACAGAACTGCACTGCCACCCTAATGGGTGTTGCTGACGGATCCGAAAAACCGGGAACTACTGCCATCCGTCAGCAACAACCTGGGTTAGGGGGTCTTGTGCGCGTTTCCCGCTGTCTCTTCGTCTTCGCGCTCGTGCTTGGGGTGCCCGCGCGACAGACATTTGCCCAATCCGAAATCGGTGCCCAGATCCGTGCGCTGAATTGGGAAGAGGGACCCACCACGGCCGAACTCGGCAAGATGGCCACCATTGAGGTCCCCGAGGGCTTCCAGTTCGTCGGCAAGCCCGGCGCCTCGAAGTTCATGGAGCTCCTGCAGAACCCGTCGGACGGCGACGAGCTGGGCGTGCTGTTGAACGTCGAGGACGGCTGGTTCGTCGTGTTCGACTTCTCCGACATGGGTTACGTCAAGGACGACGACAAGGACGACCTCGATGCCAAGGCGATCCTGGAGTCGATTCGCGAAGGCACGGAAGCGTCGAACAAGATTCGCGCAAAGCGCGGCTGGCCGACGCTGAGCGTGGTGGGATGGCATGAAGAGCCCTACTACGACGCGGATACGAACAACCTGACATGGTCGATCCGCGGCAGCAGCGACGATGGCGAGAGCATCAACCACTCGACGCGCATGCTCGGACGCCGCGGCGTCATGCGGGCGAACCTGGTCACGTCCGCCGAAGAGATCGACGCGGCGTTGCCGGTGTTCAACGAGATGCTGGGCGCGTTTGAATTCACGTCCGGCAACAAGTACTCCGAGTTCACCCGCGGCGACAAAGTCGCTGAATACGGACTGGCCGGATTGATCGTCGGCGGCGCCGGCGTGGCGCTGGTCAAGAGCGGGCTGCTGCAGAAATTCGGCAAGCTGATTGTGGTCGGCGTGGTCGCGCTGCTTGGCTTTCTCAAGAAACTGTTCTCCGGCCTGACTGGACGTCAGACCGCTGACAGTGCGAATGTCTGATTGGCTGTTACTCGGCCTGCTTGCGGTTGGGTTTTATCTCTATGAATGCTGCACGTGGACTGCGGCAACGGCTTTCGCGTGCTATCGAAGGCCGTTCCGCAGGACCTGGGGGGCGGCCAGCGGCGCCGAGCTCGTCGGGAATGAGTCGGGCGGGTTCGCCTTTGGCGATCCGCTGAGGCTGTCCGGCAATCTCGTTCACTGCGCGCACTGGCCCGTCGCCGTCAGTCCCGACGGCATCTGCATCGACACCGCTGACGCCGATCGCTTCTGGTCCTTCGACTCGATCACTTCGATTGCCGCATATGAGCGAACGGTAAAATTCAACGGCGAGGCCGTCTGCCGCGCGGCCACTGAATCGCATGCGGCTGCGCTCGTCGGCCGTCTCGAAAAAATCAAAGAACTCGACGCTCGCGATCGCGCCCGGGCCATCAGCGTCTCGCTTAGCGACACTTTCGACGCGGATGCGTTGACGAGCACATGGGATGGTTTCCAGCGTTCGTCACGCCGGCTCTCCTGGCTTGCCCTATTGCCTCTCGTGTGGCTCGCCGTCGTCACGCCGTCGGCATTCGTGATCTTCGGCCCT
>Ga0137455_1000414_pt1 | contig 11564 bp, 9 predicted proteins | sample EasRivERMGT600_2_FD_102334 | JGI IMG/M metagenome (GOLD analysis project Ga0137455, IMG submission 102334) | Soil microbial communities from meander-bound floodplain in the East River, Colorado, USA - East River MetaG ERMGT600_2 | ecosystem: Environmental > Terrestrial > Soil > Floodplain ... | reverse complement strand
TCCGGCGCCGGGCACGAGGCGGTGCTGGCCGCGGCGGGCAAGGTGCTCAAGCCCGGATACGACTGGTTCTACCCTTACTACCGGGATCGGGCGCTGTGCCTGCAGCTCGGGATGACGCCGCGCGAGATGCTGCTGTCGTCGGTGGCGGCGGCCGAGGACCCCAACTCCGGCGGCCGGCAGATGCCGAGCCACTGGGGGCACGCCAAGCTCAACATCGTCTCGCAGAGCAGCCCGACCGGGACCCAATTTCTACAGGGAGTCGGCGCCGCCGAGGCGCTGGTCAAGTACCAGGAGCTCGAGGGGCAGTACCCCGAGCTGCGCGGCAAGGCTCACGGCGACGACGTCGTGCTGGTCACCACCGGCGACGGCGCCACCAGCGAGGGCGAGTTCTGGGAGGCGATGAACACCGCCTGCACCCTCAAGCTGCCGGTGCTGTTCCTGGTCGAGGACAACGGCTACGCGATCTCGGTGCCGGTCGAGGTGCAGACCGCCGGCGGCAACGTCGCCAACCTGGTGCGCGGCTTCCCCAACCTCCACTGGGTCGGCGAGATCGACGGCAACGATCCGGTCGAGTCCTACGGCGTGCTGCGCGAGGCGGTGGCCTGGTGCCGGCAGCGCAAGGGGCCGGCGTTCGTGCGCGCGCTCGTCACCCGGCCCTACTCGCACTCGATGTCGGACGACGAGACGAAATACAGGAGCGCGGTCGAACGCGAGGCCGAGGCCAAGAAGGACTGCCTGATCACCTTCGCGCGCTGGCTGGTGGACGAGGGCTTCATCGACGAGCCGGGGCTGGAGCGCCTGCACGAGGAGGTCCAGCAGGAGGTGCGGCGGGCCGGCGAGGAGGCGTTGAAGAGCCCCCAGCCCAAGCCCGACACCTGCATGCTCTACGTCTTCTCGCCCGACGTCGATCCGACCTCGGACCGCTTCGTCGCGCAGGCGAAGGTCGACGCCGGCCAGCCGCCCGAGACGCTGCTCCAGCTCATCAACTACTGCCTGCGCGACGAGATGAAGCGCGACCCGCGCATCCTCATGTTCGGCGAGGACATCGCGGACGCCTCGCGCGAGCAGGTGCTGGAGGAGACCAAGGGCAAGGGCGGCGTCTTCGGCGTCACCTCGGGCCTGCAGAAGCTCTACGGCCCGAAGCGCGTCTACAACTCGCCGCTGGCGGAGGCCAACATCGTGGGCCGCGCGATCGGCCTGGCGACGCTGGGGTTCCGGCCGGTGGTCGAGATCCAGTTCTTCGACTACATCTGGCCGGCGATGATGCAGATCCGCAACGAGCTGTCGAACCTGCGCTGGCGGTCGAACAACGCGTTCGCGGCGCCGGTGATCATCCGCACCGCCTACGGCGGCTACCTGCAGGGCGGCGCGCCGTATCACAGCCAGTGCGGCGAGAGCATCTTCGCCCACTGCCCCGGCCTGCGCGTGGTGCTGCCGAGCACGGCGATGGACGCCAACGGCCTACTGCGCACCGCGCTGCGCAGCGAGGACCCGGTGCTGTTCCTCGAGCACAAGCACCTCTATCGGCAGCCCTACGCCAAGTCGCCCTATCCCGGGCCGGACTACACGGTGCCGTTCGGGCGGGCGCGGCGGGTGCGGGAGGGCCACGACGTCACGCTGGTGACCTACGGGGCGCTGGTCCAGCGCAGCTTCCTCGCCGCGCAGGAGGCGGCGGAGCAGGGGATCGAGACCGAGATCCTCGACCTGCGCCCGCTGCAGCCGCTCGACTTCGATTCGATCGCCACCTCGGTGCGCAAGACCGGGCGGCTGATTGTGGCTCACGAGGACACGCTGTTCTGCGGCTACGGGGCGGAGGTCGCGGCCCGGGTGGCGCAGGAGTGCTTCATGGACCTCGACGCGCCGGTGCGCCGCGTCGCGGCCAAGGACTGCATGGTGGCCTACGCGCCCACCAACGAGGAGTACATCTTGCCCCAGAAAGACGACCTGCTGCGCGCGATCGTCGAAGTGGCGGAGTTTTGAGCTGGCGCCTGTTGGGCGTGCTGCTCGCGCCGGCACTGGTCCTCGGCTGCGCGACGCGAACCACCGAGACGACCACCACGGACGCGTCCCCCGCGACGGGCGAACTCCAGGAGGTGTCGATGAGCGTCGGCGCCGCGGACGTCCGGCCGTTCCTCGAGCGCGTGGCGCGACACATCGACTCGGGCTTCGGCGGGCCGGAGATCGCCCAGGTCGAGGAGCTGATCCGCGGGCTCGACGTCGACGAGGACGGTCAGCTCGACTTTTCGGTGCTTCACCAGGGCCGGAACGGTCCGTTGACGATCGTGGTCAAGCTCGAAGACGCGGGTGCGCCCGACCTCCACTTTTTCGCCGCGCCCGCGCTCGCCTCCTCGATCCAGGACGAGATGCAGGCCTCGGCCGGAGCCCGTCGGCCATGAGCGGACCCACGACCCCACGCAACGTCGGCATCCTGATCTTCGACGGCGTCGAGGTGCTGGACTTCGCCGGTCCCTTCGAGGTGTTCTCGCGCACCCGGCTGGTGCCCGGCACTGCCTCCCGGCGCGACGACGCGTCGGCGCCCTTCCGCGCATTCACGGTCGCGCGTACGACCGCGCCGATCACGACCACCGGCGGGCTCGTGATCGTTCCCCACCACGGCTTCGCCGACCATCCGCCCATCGAGATCCTGGTCGTACCCGGTGGCTTCGGCACCCGGCCACTGCTCGACGACGCGCCCACGCTCGACTGGATCCGTGGGGTCGCCCGCGCGGCGGGGCTCGTGACCTCGGTCTGCACCGGGTCGTTGCTGCTGGCGCGCGCCGGCCTACTGGTCGGGCGGCGCTGCACCACGCATCACGCGGTGCTCGACGTGCTGGCTTCGCTCGACCCGTCGCTGCGGGTCGAGCACGACCGTCGCGTGGTCAGCGACGGCATCATCAGCTCGGCCGGCGTCGCGGCCGGGATCGACATGGCGTTCCACGTCATCGAGGTGCTGCACGGCGCGGCGGTCGCCGACGAGACCGCGCGCTACATCGAGTATCCCCGCCACCCGGACTCCCTCGCCGCCGCTCCTCGCTGATCCGGGCTCCCCAAGGAGGCCGCACATGAGGCGCTACCTCACGGAGTTCATCGGCACCTTCTTCCTGGTGCTCACGATCGGGCTCACGGTGCTCGGTGGCACCCCGTTCGCCGGGCTGGCGATCGGCTGCGCGCTGATGGTCATGGTCTACATGGGCGGGCACGTCTCGGGCGCGCACTACAACCCCGCCGTGTCGCTGGCGGTGCTGATGCGGGGCAAGCTCTCGGTCGGCGACTTCGTGCCCTACGTCGTGGCCCAGGTGGCCGGCGCGCTGGCCGCGAGCGCGGCGGTCTCGGCGATGATGCACGGACAGACCTTCGCGCCCTCGCCCGGGCCGGGGGTGACGCCGGTCGCGGCGCTGCTGGCCGAGTTCCTGTTGACCTTCGCGCTGGCGCTGGTGGTGCTCAACGTTGCCACCGCGGCCAAGACCTCGGGCAACTCGTACTTCGGGCTGGCGATCGGCTTCACGGTGATGGTCGGCGCCTATTCGGCCGGCCCGATCTCGGGCGGCGCCTTCAACCCCGCGGTCGGCATCGGTCCGATCCTGTGGCAGGCGATGCACGGTGCCGGCGGCCTCGGGCACCTCTGGCTCTACCTGGTCGGCCCGCTGCTCGGCGGCGCCGCCGCGGCGCTGGTGTTCAAGGTGCAGGAGAAGTCGGCGTAAGCCGGAGCTCGCTCTCGCGCGCCGCCTCGATCCGTTTCCAGTCGAGGTGCAGCGGCACGTAGCGGTGGTTGGCCCAGCGCTCGAGATGGTCGCGGGCGTGCGGGCCATCCGCCGCGTTGCCCGGCGGCACCACGCCGAGCGACGAGTCGGCCACCGCCAGGTCGACGACGTGCCGCCACACCGCGCCGTGCTCGAAGGTGCGCGACCACGGCAGGTGCGAGCGGCCGACGCAGGGGGTCGCATTGTCGCCGTCGGTCGGCACCGGCCGCGGCGCCAGCGTCGAATCCAGGTGCACGAGCGGATGCTGGAACCGCGCCCAGTGGGCACGCCCCCAGCGCCAGGTGGCGAGGTCGGGCCCGAGGCGCTGCTCCAGCTCGTCCAGCGCCAAAGCCAGCGCCGCGACCGCGGCCGTCGCCGGGCGCTCCTGGCCCCGGCCCTCGGGAGCCGGCAGCGACGCGCCGTCGCGGCCGTCGAGCGCGGCGGCCATCAGTCCGGGCAGGCCCTCGAGCTTGGAGCGCCGGGCGAAGGCGCCGAACCAGCCGCGGTAGAGCGTGGGCGCCACGCGGTCGCGGCGCACGACGAAGTCCCAGCGCCGCAGGGTGTCCAGCGCGGCGCGCTGGCGCGGATCGAGCGAGCCGGCCAGCGAGTCCGCGCAGCGCAGCAGCCGCGGCACGAAGCGCTCGGCGCCGCGCGAGACCACGTCGTTCTGGACGCTGGCGGCGTCGGCCAGCGTCACCCGCGTGTCGCCGGCCAGCCGCTGGGCCATGCGCGCCGCGCGGTCGTGGGGCCAGTCGAAGCGCGGCAGCGGCTCGGGATAGGGCGAGCCGACCGGCAGGTTGTTGGCGTTGACGACGAAGCCGCCGGCCGGCGGGCTCCAGGCCGGCATCGAGTCGGTGGCGACGACGCCGAGCCACTCGTGGCGGCCGTCGCCGGGGACGGCGCCGAGCGGAGCCTCGAAGCCGCGGCGCGGCAGCAGCCCGACGGCGCGATAGCGCACGTCGCCGCCGGCGTCGGCCGCGACCACGTTGAGTGTCGGCGTGACCAGGCTGGCGTAGCGCTCCACCACTTCGGCGGCCGAGCGCGAGCGCTCGAGCCCGAGCTGCCGCCCGAAGGCCGGCATGCGCTCGAGCGCGGTCCAGCGCACGCTGTAGGCGCGGCGGCGCTTGCGGTCGAGCGAGACGATCGGGCCGCGAGGCGCGTAGCGGCGGGTCTGCCCGAACACCGGCAGCTTCAGTCCGACGGCCCGATAGCGCATCCGGAACGGCTCCTCGCGGATCGGCTCCCAGCGGCCCTGCCAGAGCACGCTGCGGCCGTCCTCGGAGAGCGAGTCGGCGTAGACGTCGATGACGTCGGCGGAGAGCGCGGTGATCCCCCAGGCGACGTCGCGGTTGCGTCCGCTCACGATCGCGGGCAGGCCGGGAGCGTAGGCGCCGATGGCGTCGACCACGCCGGGGACGTCGAGGTGGATGACGTGCAGCGCGCCCGGCGCGGTGAGTCGCAGGTGGGGGTCGTTGGCCAGCACCGGCCGCCCGCTGCCGCTGCGCGCGGGGCCGACGGCGAAGATGTTGCTCGCCCGCAGGCTCGGGTCGAAGGTCGCGGGCGAGAGCCAGCCGCCGAGCGCCTGCTGCGCCGCCGCCAGCGGGTCCGCCTCACCCTCCGAGGGTCGCGAGCCACTTCGCGTGCCGGCGGGAAACGGCCGGCCGGGCAACGTCGGCCGCGGCGCGCGTCCGTAGAGTCGGGTAGCGGCGCTGTCGGGGATGGTCGACATCGTGAACGCCGACTCGAAGCGGCGGTGCGACTCGAGGAAGCCCGCGCCGCGCTCGCGGGCCGTGCGCTCCTCCTCCAGCTCGGGCAGGGCGAGGTCGAGCAGCGCGCCCAGCGCCAGCTCGATCAGGATGGCGTCCTCGGGGCGCCATGGCTCGGGCTCGCGCTTCAGGCGCGCCAGCTCCGCCGGCCAGGCTTCCGCGCCGGCGCGGCAGCGGGCGACCCAGGCGTCGATCCCCGCCGCGTAGCGCTCGAGCGCCTCGCGCACCGCCGGGTCGCCGCGCTCGCGCTCCCAGATCGCCTCCGCTCGGGCGCGAAAGTCGAAGAGCTGGGCGCCGCCGTCGTCGCGCAGGCTGCGGTTGCCGAGCCAGTCCGACAGCTCCCCGCGCGCCGCGCGGCGGGTGTACTCGAGCTGCCAGAGGCGGTCGCGGGCGCTGACGAAGCCCCAGACGAAGTAGAGGTCGTGGAGGCTCTCGCAGCGCAGGTGCGGGATGCCCCAGCGGTCGGTGACCACGCGCGCCGGAGCGCGCAGGCCGGGGAGCGCGAGCGTGGCGGAGGCGTCCCACGGCGCGGGCGCGCGCGGCTCGCGCGCGGGCCGGCGCGCGCAGGTGATGACCAGGCCGATGCCGGCGGCGATCAGCGCGAGGGCGAGCCATCGTAGGTGACGCACGAGGCCGAATCTCGCACCCGCGCCGCGGTCACGTCCAGCGTGCTAGGTTGCCCGGGCATGACCTCCGACCACGTGCTCGCGCTCGATCTCGGCGGCACCGACCTCAAGGCCGCGCGGGCGCTCGCCGACGGGACGCTCGAGGGCTTCTCGCGCCGGCCGTCGCGGGTGGAGGAGAGCCGTGAGGCGCCCTTCGCGGCGATGCGCGAGGCGGCCGCCGGGCTGGCGGCTGGCGACGCGGCACGTGCGGTCGGGCTCGGCTGCCCGGGGGTGATCGATCCGCTGTGCGGCGCGCTGGTCGACCGCACCGCCCACCTGCCGCACTGGCGCGACCTGCCGCTGCGCGAGGAGCTGGAGAAAATCTTCGGGCGGCCGGTCGCGGTCGACAACGACGCCAACCTCGCCGCGCTGGCCGAGCACACGCTCGGCGCGGCGCGCGGGTCGCGGGTCTCGATCACCATCACGCTCGGCACCGGGATCGGCTGCGGGATCGTGGTCGAAGGCCGTCTGCTGCGCGGAGCGCACGGCGGCGCCGGCGAGCTGGGCCACGTGCCCCTGGGCGGTGGCGAGCCGTGTACCTGCGGCGTGCCGGGCTGCGCCGAGCCCGAGGCCTCGGCGAGCGGGTTGCTGCGCCGGGCCCGCGCCGCCGGGATCGAGGCCGCCGACGCGGCCGGCGTCTTCGACCACGCGGCGGCGGGCGACGCCACCGCCGGGCGGCTGGTGGCCGGCATGGCCGACCGGCTCGGGGCGCTGATCGCGACGGTGGTGGACGTGATCGATCCCGAGGTCGTGGTCGTCGGCGGCGGGGTGGCGCAGGCGGGCGAGCCGTTGTTCGCGCCGTTGCGTCAGGCGGTGCGGCGCTACGCGCTGCCCTCGCACGGAGCCGTGCGGGTGGTCGCCGCCGCGCTCGGCGAGCGCGCCGGCACCGTGGGCGCCGGGCTGCTGGCCTGGGAGGCGGTCAGGCGATCCGGATGAGCGCGGGCTCGGGCCGGCTCGCCGCCGCGGCCGGGGCGCCGAACAGCGTCACCGGGGTCGAGCCCACGATGCGCACGCGGCGCAGCGTGCCCGGCGGCGTGCCGTCGTCGGGGAAGACCACGGTCTTGAAGTGGGCGGTCTTGCCGTAGAGCTGCCCGGGGTCGCGGCGCGCATTGCTCTCGACCAGCACCTCGACCTCGCGGCCGGTGAGCGCCGCGTGGATCTCGCCCGAGATCGCGTGCTGCAGCTCGATCAGCCGGGTGAGCCGCCGGCCCTTTTCCTCTTCGCTCACCGTCTCCTCCCAGCTCCAGGCGCGGGTGTCGGGCCGCGCCGAGTACTTGAAGAGGAACGCGCTGTCGTAGCGCACGCTCTGCATCAGGGCGACCGTGCGGGCGAAGTCGTCCTCGGTCTCGCCGGGAAAGCCGACGATGACGTCGGTCGAGAGCGCGACCCCGGGAATGGCGGCGCGCAGTCGTTCCACCAGCGCGAGGTAGGAGGCGACGTCGTAGGTGCGGTTCATCCGCGCCAGCACCGTGTCGGAGCCCGACTGCACCGGCAGATGGACCTGCGGGCAGACCCTGGAAGATTCGACGAGGGCGGCGATCATCCGCTCGCTCACGTCGCTCGGGTGCGGCGAGGTGTAGCGGATGCGGAGCAGCCCCTCGACCCGGTCGGTGGCGCGCAGCAGGTCGGCGAAGTCGTGGGTGCCGTCGTGGTACGAGTTGACGGTCTGGCCGAGGAACACCACCTCGCGGAAGCCCTGCGCCACCGCGCGCTCGACCTGGGCCACCAGCTCGGCCATCGGCAGGCTGCGCTCGCGGCCGCGCGTGTAGGGCACCACGCAGTAGGTGCAGAACTTGTCGCAGCCGCGCTGCACCGTGATCCAGGCGCGCACGCCGGGCTCGCGCTTCGGCTCGAGGTCGCCGTAGGTCTCGTCGCGGTCGAGCCGCACGTGGGCGACCGGCTCGCCGGCGGCGCGGCGCAGCAGGTCGGGCAGCGTGCGGTAGCCGTCGGGCCCGACCACCAGGTCGAGCACGCGCGCGCGGTCGAGCAGCTTGGAGCGCAGGTGCTGCGCCATGCAGCCGGCCACGCCGACCACCAGGCTGGGCCGGCTCGCCTTGATCCGCGCGAACTCGCCGAGGCGGCCGATCACCCGCTGCTCGGCGTGCTCACGGATGGCGCAGGTGTTGAGCACCACCGCGTCGGCGTCCTCGGGGCGGTCGACCAGCCGCATGCCGGCGCGCTCGAGCACGCCTGCCATGACCTCGCTGTCCGCCACGTTCATCTGGCAGCCGTAGGTCTCGAGGAAGACGGTCTTCATGGGCCGGCGACGATAGCACCGCGGGGAGGCTCGCCAGAAGCCGCGTTCTTGACACCGACGGTCAATCGCCGGGAGAGTGATCTGCGTTCCGACCCTATCTCCCGAAGGAGACCGACATGAAACGCTGCACGATCAGCCTCACCGCCGCCGCACTTCTCGCGCTCTGCGGCGCCGCGTGGGCTCAGGCGCCCGCGGACACCATCGCCGCACCCGCGGTCACTGCGGCCGCGGCGCCGGCCGAGCCGCCCTCGACCAAGCCGTCGCTCAAGGAGCGCATGTACTACGGTGGCTCCATCGGATTCAGCTTCTGGGACGACTACTTCCGTATCAGTTTGGAGCCGCTCGTCGCGTTCAAGGTGAAACCCAAGCTCTCTGTCGGAGGGAAACTCCGTTACGAGTACCTCAAGGACAACCGGGGAGCCGTCGACTACGACGCGCACAACTACGGCGCCAGCGTCTTCTCGCGCTACCGTCTGCTTCCCGTGCTCTACGCTCACGGCGAGCTCGCCACCATGAGCTACGACTTCCCCACCGGGCGCGAGAGCATCCCGTTCCTGCTCGTCGGCGGAGGGGTCTCCAAGATGCTGAGGCCGAATGTGTGGGGGTACGTCGAGGTGCTCTGGGACTTGCTCGACGACGACAATTCCCCCTACGACTCAGGCCAGCCCTTCGTCAGCGTCGGAGTCGGCGTCGGGTTCTGAGGCGGCAGGCTAGTCTTCGCGGGTGAAGCGCAGCGCCAGCGCGGCCAGGTCGTCGATCGGGCGGGCGTGGGCGGCGTGGCTGGCCGCGGCGGCGCAGATGGCGTCGACCAGCTTGTCGAGCGAGGCGTTGCGCTGCTCGGCGGCGACGTCGAGCACCGCCATCGCACCGAGCTCGCGGTCGGCGTGGTTGCGCGCCGTCAGCACGCCGTCGCTCACCGCGATCAGCGTGTCGCCGGGCAGCAGCCGCAGCGACTCCTGCTCGTAGCCGGCCTGGATCCCCGCGCCGAGCAGGGGACCGCCGGTGTCGAGGCGGTGAGTCTCCGAGCCGTCCGCGGGCACCCAGAATGGCGCCGGATATCCCGCGTTGCAGAAGAGCACCTGGCCGTTGGGCGAGAGGTGCGCGATCCACATCGCGACCACCGAGTCGCCGCCGCGCGCGATCAGCTCGGCGTTGAGGCGCGAGGCGATCTCGATCGGTGAGCGGTCGGTGCTGGCCAGGCCGACGAACAGGCCGCGCACCAGCGCGGCGGTCGCCACCACCATCTGGCCCTCGCCGGTGACGTCGGCGAGCATGATCGTGTAGCCGCCCTCCGGGTGCGAGGCGCGGTCGCAGACGTCGCCGCCCACCCGCAGGCCCGGCAGGTGGGCGAAGGCGACATGGGCGCCGCGAATCTCCGAGGCGCCGCGGGGGATGCGCGAGACCGGCGGCGCGGCGACGAACTCGTCGAGCCGCGCGCCATGGCGCTCGATGCGCTCGAGGTCCCACGCCTGCTCGATCCAGCGCGCGGCGTGGCGCAGCGCCAGCTCGACCGCGTCCAGCTCCGCGTCCTTGAAGGTGGCCGTGGGGCCGAGACGGGCGAGGTTGAGCACGCCGAAGACGCCGCGCTCGCTGGTGATCGGGACGCAGATCGCACCGCCGATGCCGCTGTGCGGCGCGCTGCCCTCGAAGCGACTGTCGTCCACCTCGCCGTTGAGGATCACGCCGCAACGGTTGCGGTAGACCCAGTCGGAGATGGAGCGGTCGCGCATCAGCGTGTCCTGGCCCACCAGCTCGCCGGGCATCCCGCGCACGGCCGCGAAGCGGAGGTGTCCCGAGGCGGGATTGAGGACCAGGAGCGAGGCGCGCCCGGCGCCGACACGCTGGAGGAAGCGCTCGAGCACGACGTCGTGCAGCACGACGCCGCGCGCCGACGCGGCGAGTCGCTCGAGCGCGCCCGCCAGCTCGCGCGCGAACGACTCAGGGTCGGACAGCGTGTCGGCCGCAAACGGCTCGGCCCGTTTCGGTGCGGACACGTTCGGTCTCTCCGGAAGACTCGTGGGATTCGTCGCCGCAGGGGTTATCGGCGCGCCGCCGGCGTACTTGACCGTCTCGCGCGGGGTCGCGCAGACTCGGCGCCCATTCCGTCGAGGAGAGCCATGCCGACCCAGCCCAGCCGCGACCTCGTCACCTTTCCCAACCCGCATCCGGACCGCGACTACGTCGTGGTGCACGTCTGCCCCGAGTACACCGCGCTGTGCCCGGTCACCGGGCAGCCGGACTTCGGCACCATCGTCGTGCGCTACGTCCCCGACCGCCTCTGCGTCGAGCTCAAGTCGCTCAAGCTCTACCTGTGGGCGTTCCGCAACGAGGGGCACTACTTCGAGCAGGTGACCAACCGCATCCTCGACGACCTGGTGCGCGCGGTGAGCCCGCGGCGCATGCGCGTCGTGGGCCGCTTCAACGTGCGCGGCGGGATCACCACGACGGTGGTCGCCCTCTACCGCGCGCCGGCGGCGGTCTCCGCCCGCGGATGACGCGCCGGCCGCGGCCGGCGTGAGCCCGCGCCGCGCAGCCCCGACCCGCCGCCCGGCGGTGTCCCCGATGCTTCGACCGGCACCGCCACGTCACGAGCGGCTCTGGGTGGCCGCTCTGCTCGCGCTCCACGGTGCGCTGGCGCTCTGGGGCGCGGCCCGGAACTCCGTCACCTACGACGAGAACTTCCATCTCCCGGCCGGGGTGGCGATCGTCGCCTACCGCGACTTCGGCGTGTCGTCGGTGAATCCCCCGCTGGTCAAGGCGCTGTGCGCGCTGCCGGCGCTGGCCGCCGGTGCGCGCGTGCCGCCGGCCACCGAGTACGCGGTCGGCAACCAGTACACCGCCGGCATCGCCTTCATGGCGCGGAACGCCGACCGTTATCACCGCGTCTTCCTCGCCGCGCGGCTCGCGGTGATCGCGCTCTCGCTCGCGCTCGGGCTGCTGGTGTGGCGCTTCGCCCGGCGGCTCCACGGACCGCGCGGGGCGCTGCTGGCGCTGGCCTTCTACGCGATGGCGCCCGAGGCACTGGCCCACGGCGCCCTGGTCACGATGGACGTCGCGACCGCGCTCGGCCTGCTGGCGACGGTCTACGCCTGGTGGATCTTCCTGCGCGGCGGCCGCTGGCTCGCCTGGGCCGCCG
>Ga0137455_1000412_pt1 | contig 11581 bp, 10 predicted proteins | sample EasRivERMGT600_2_FD_102334 | JGI IMG/M metagenome (GOLD analysis project Ga0137455, IMG submission 102334) | Soil microbial communities from meander-bound floodplain in the East River, Colorado, USA - East River MetaG ERMGT600_2 | ecosystem: Environmental > Terrestrial > Soil > Floodplain ... | reverse complement strand
AGCAGGATCTGGTGGCCGGTCATGCCCAGGAAGTCACCCTGGTTGAGATCCGGCAGCTGGATGTTGACCTCGCCGCCCGGGCGGTGCGCCAATTCCTGCTCCTGCGCCAGGAGCGCCGGCGCCACCAGCATCGTCAGCGTCACGACCATGGCCACTCGTTGAATGAGCCTCATCACCATCGCGTTTTTTATCCTCGTCCTTTGATGGCGCCAGGTAGCGCCATTCCACCCGTTAAGAAAATGCGAATGCCCTCTTCCACCGACACGTCGGGAAACATCACCTGCCCGCGCGGAAACACCAGCACGTCGCCGAGATACAGATGGTTCGTCGGCACGTACACCGCGACCATCGGCTCGGGTCCGGCGCCGCGATCGAGCGTGAACTCGCGCGTCAGGAACCCGATCACCGTCCCGCGCCGGACATCATCCACGATCACGACCTTCTTGAATCCCGACTCGCTGTCGGGAGAGAAGGCCGCGACCAGCTGCTTCACCGGCGCGTAGACCGTCTTGAACAACGGCACGTTCAGCAGCCACCCCTCGCCGCGCTGCAGCAGGCGCCGGCCGATCACGTTCGTCGCGACAGCGCCTGCGAACAGGATGAACGCCGCCGTCGTCAGCACGCCCAGCCCCGGCACTTCGCGGCCGAGAAAATACATCGACGCGGGCCGGGCCACGCCGTCGATGAACCGGAACGTCCACACCAGTGTCACAACGGTGATGAAGAGCGGCACCGTCACGACAAGGCCGGTCAGAAAACTACGCCTTAACCAAGCCATTTATCTCGTCGCCAGCCACAGCACTGTGATCGCGGCCAGCACGAACCGGTAGTACGCAAAGACCTCGAGCGAATGCGACGCGAGGTAGCGCACAAAATACTTCACCGTGATGTAGCCGACGATGGCCGACACCACGAGTCCGACCGCGAGCAGCGTGACCGGCAGGCCGGCCATCCCCACCTCGGAGAGGTCGAGCGTTTCCTTCACCGCCGCGGCGATGATCGCCGGGAGGCTCATCAGAAACACGAACCGCGCCGCGGAGGCGCGCTGCACGTTCAGCAGCAGGCTCACCGTCAGCGTGGCGCCCGATCGCGAGATGCCCGGGGCGAGCGCCGCGGCCTGGGCCACGCCGATCGCGAAGGCTTCCCCGTAGCCGAGCGTGCGCGCCTCGCGCGTCTTGCCGCCGAGGCGCTCGGCGGCGATCAGGCCGATGCCGCCGATCGTCAGCGTCACCGCGACGACGAGGGGCGATCGCAACCGCGCCTCGATCACGTCGGCGAACAGACCGCCGACAATCACGATGGGAATCGTGCCGGCGATGATCAGCCGGCCGAGCCGCTCGTATTCACCGTCGCGGCCGGTCAACGCGCCCGGCGCCGCGGCAATCAGCTTCACGACGTCGGCGCGGAAGAAGGCGACCACCGCGAGCAGCGTGCCGACGTGGCACGCGACGTCGAACGCGATCCCGAACCGGCCGGGATCCCAGCCGAAAAACGCGCGCGCCAGAATCAGATGGCCCGAGCTCGACACCGGCAGGAACTCGGTGAGTCCCTGCACCACCCCCAGCAGCGCAGCTGAGATTAAATCCAAGCGTCGTTACGAAGCCTTGCGCGAGCTGGCCGTGCGTCCCTTGGCCTGCTTGTTGCCAAGAATGATGGCGATCGACGCCGCGATGAAGATTGTCGAGTACGTGCCGCTGATGATGCCGACGAGCATCGTGAACGCAAACGCTTCGAGCACTTCACCGCCGAACAGATACAGCGCCAGCACGGCGAGGAACGTGGTGCCGGCCGTGATGATGGTGCGGCTCAGCGTCTGGTTCACGCTCTCGTTGACCACCTTCTCGAGCGAATCGCGCCGCTTGGTGCGCAGGTTCTCGCGCACGCGGTCGAAGATGACGATCGTGTCGTTCACCGAGTAGCCGGTGATCGTCAGGATCGCCGCGACCACGTTGAGCGAGAGGTCGTAGCCGAAGAAGAACAGAAACGCGATCGTGACGAGCACGTCGTGCAGCGTCGCCGCGATGGCGCCGATCGCAAACGCGAACCGGAATCGCAGGCCGATATAGATCGTGATGCCGACGATCGACGCCAGCGTGGCGTAGATGCCTTTGCGCTGGAGGTCGGCGCCAATCACCGGGCCGACCAGCTCCTGGCTGATGACTTCGAACTTGCCGATATTCGCCTTGGTCAGCCCGTCGACGACGGCACGCGCATTCTGATCGAGCGCGCCGCCTTCTTCGACGACGAGCTGCGGGATGCGGATCAGTTTCTGGTTCTGCGCCGGGTCACCATAGGTCTGGATGACGTTCTCGGCCGTCACCGAGGCAATCGCGCCGCGCACCTGGTCGTCGGTGACCGGCTGCTCGAACTTGACGACCAGGATGGTGCCGCCCGAGAAGTCGATGCCGAGCGGGATGCCTCGCTGGATGCCGTAGGCAAAGCCCGCGATGATCACGATCGCCGAGAGGGCAATCGCGTGCCAGCGCCACTTGATGAAGTCGTAGTTCGCGTTTTCGAAGAGAGCCATATCAGATTGAGAGCTTGGCAACCTGTCGGCGTGACAGCGTCAGCTCGAACATGGTGCGGGAAACGAAGTAGGCCGTGAACACGTTGGCCAGCAGGCCAATCGTGAGGGTGAGGGCAAAACCGCGGATCGGCCCGGTGCCGAAGTTGAAGAGGAACGCGGCCGAGATGAGCGACGCGACGTGCGTATCGAGAATCGTGAGCAGCACGCGATCGAAGCCGGCGGCGACCGCCTGTTTGACGCCCTTCGCGGTCCTCAGCTCTTCCTTGATGCGCTCGAAGATCAGCACGTTCGAGTCGACGCCCATGCCGATCGTGAGAATGAAGCCGGCAATGCCCGGCAGCGTCATCGTCGCGCCAGCGTACGCCATCAGGCCGAGCAGCATGATCAGGTTGATGGCGATCGAGATCAGCGCGTTGAAGCCGGCCAGGCGGTAATAGAACAGCATGAAGAGCGTGACCATCAGCAGGCCGCCGGCCGCCGACATCACGCCGGCGCGGACCGAATCAGCGCCGAGCGACGGGCCAACCGTGCGCTCTTCGAGATAGGTCAGGTTCGCCGGCAGCGCGCCCGATCGCAGCTTCAGCGAGAGGTCCTGCGCTTCCTGGTTGGTGAAGTTGCCGGTGATGCGGCCTTCATCGTCGATGCGCGACTGGATGACCGGCGCCGACTGGACGCGGTTGTCGAGCACGATGCCCAGCTGGCGGCCGATGTTGGCCTGCGTGAAGTTGCCGAACTTGCGCGCGCCCTCCTGGTTCAGCGAGAAGCTCACCGCCGGGCGGTTGTTCTCGTCGAGCGTCGGCCGCGCGTTGCGGAGATCGCGTCCGGTCACCGCAGGCACGCGGCGCACGACGTAATAGCCCGTGCTCGCCGGTTGTCCGGGTCCCGCTTCGATCGTGCCGGGAAGCAGCTGCATGTCGGGAGGCACGTTGCCGCCTAGTGCCGCGCGCGCCGCGTTCTCATCGGAGAACGGTCCCTGCTCGACCTGCTTCAACTCGAGCTGCGCGGTCGATCGGATGATCTCCTTCGCGCGGCCCACGTCGGTCACGCCCGGCAGCTGCACCAGGATCTGATCGGCGGCGCTGTGGCGCGCGACGATCGGCTCGGCGACGCCAAGCTCGTTGACCCGGCGCTCGATCGTCTGGAGCGCCTGATTGACCGTGTCTTCGCGCAGCTGGACGACGATGTTCGGCCGCAGCGAGAAGGTGTAACTGCCACCGCTTCCCGTTGAGCGCTCGTAGTTGACCTCGACCTCGGTCAGCAGGTTGCGGAACGCCGCATCCTGATCGGGCGGCACGCCGTTGACCGTGAACGACGTCGCGTTATTCACGATCACGCCGCCGACGGGGATCTTCCCAGTCTTGAGCTGCTCCGCGAGTCGATCGGCCGTGGTCTGCGTCTCGAGCTTCAGCGCGTCATCGGTCTGGACGCGGAGCACGAGGTGCACGCCGCCCTTGAGGTCGAGGCCGAGCCGGACCTTCTGATCCGGCGGATAGAACGACCACACCGCCAGCCCGACGACAACGAGGATGAACAGGACTTTCCAACGAAGGTTCTTCGCCATGATTTATGAGTTCGGCGCGTCGACAACCGGCGCCTGGCCCTGGTAGCCGACGATAGCGGCCCGGGAGATGTCGACGCGCACGTTAGGAGCAATCTGCAATTGAATGGCCTCGTCACTGATTTTCGCGATCGAGCCAAAGAGGCCGCCGGACGTCACGACTTTGTCGCCGACCTTGAGCGCGGACAGGAAGGCCTCGACCTTCTTCTGCCGGTTTTTCATTGGCAGGAGGATCACGAAATAAAAGATCGCGAGGACCAGCGCGAATGGAATGAGCTGGACCAGGGGGCTGACCTGTCCTGCGCCGCCGAACGCCAGGAGCATTCCGAAAAGGGGATCCGTCGTGGTCATCAAATCAACGCGCGGCGGGTAAACGTATGATGGAAACCCTGCCTGAAATCTTCGAACCTGCCGAACGCTATAGCCTCCCTAATCCGCCGCATGGTGTCAAGGTAAAAGCTCAGATTATGCAACGTGTTAAGGGTGCCTCCGGTCATCTCGCCGGCCATGGAGAGATGCCGTAAATAGGCCCTGGAAAAGTTGCGGCAGGTATAGCAGTGACACGCTGGATCGGCCGGCCCGTCGTCCTCGGAAAACTGCGCGTTTTGGATGTTTAGCGGGCCTTCGCTGGTAAAGAGTTGACCGTTCCGGGCGTTCCGGGTCGGCATGACGCAGTCGAACATGTCCACGCCGCGGGCGACGCATTCGACGAGGTCGATCGGCGTCCCGACACCCATTAGGTAGCGTGGTTGATCGACCGGCAGGCGCGGTGTCGTGGCCTCGACTACTTGGTACATAGTCTCGTTCGGTTCGCCGACACTCAGCCCCCCGATCGCATAGCCCTCAAACCCAATGGAGACAATGAGTTCCGCGCTTTTCGCGCGCAGCTCCGGAAACGTCCCACCCTGCACGATGCCGAATTGCAGCTGGGAAAAGGGGTCGGGACCATTTACGCGGATGGCTGAAAAGCGCTCTCGACACCGCCGCGCCCATCGCGCGGTCAGTTCGATCGACTTGTCGATCACCTCGGCGGTCGACGGCAGTGCCGGGCACTCGTCGAGGACCATCGCGATGTCCGAGCCCAAATTCGCCTGAATATCGACAGCTCGCTCGGGTGTGAGGAGGTGTGAGCTGCCATCGAGGTGCGATCGAAATTCGACGCCCTGCTCATTTATCTTGCGGCGCTGCGCGAGACTAAAGACCTGGTAGCCGCCGCTGTCGGTCAGGATCGGCTTTTTCCACCCGATGAACTTGTGAAGCCCGCCTCGACGCGCGATCAACTCATCGCCGGGCCGCAGCATCAGGTGATAGGTATTGCCGAGAATAATGCTCGCGCCGATCTCCTCAAGGTGTTGAGGAGTAAGGGCTTTGACCGCGCCCTGCGTGCCGACCGGCATGAACGCCGGCGTCTCGATCGCGCCGTGTGCGGTCTGCAGGACACCACGCCGCGCGGCGCCATCGGTGTGGGTAAGGCTAAACAAAAAAAGGGTCCCGACCCCTTATTATCGCTGAGTGAAGAAATTGCGAGTTGGGATCATCTTTGGCGGACGTTCGGGCGAGCACGAAGTGTCCGTCACGTCGGCCTCGTCTATTTTTAAGCACATAGATCGCAATAAATACGAACCGATCGCGATTCGCATCGAGAAGGACGGCTCGTGGTCATTCCCACAGCAGGAGCCGAAGGCGTCGAACGTCGCGCAAGCCATCGAGCAGGCGCGAACAGCGCAACTCGACGAGACGAGGACGAGCGACCCGGCGCTCGGTGCATTGAAACTCGACGTGGTGTTTCCAGTGCTGCACGGTCCGTACGGTGAAGACGGGACGATCCAGGGTCTGCTCGAAATGGCGGGCCTTGCGTATGTTGGTAACGGGGTGCTGGCATCGGCGGCCGGCATGGACAAGTCGATCATGAAGATCCTCTTCGCGGGTCGCGGCCTCCCTGTCTGCCGCGCGCAAGACTTTGTCCGGCCGGAGTGGGATCGCCATCGAAACGCGCTGCTGCAACAGATCGGCGCGCTGGGGTTGCCGGTGTTCGTCAAGCCCGCCAATCTCGGATCGAGCGTCGGCATCACGAAGGTGAAGACGCAGGCGGAGCTCGTGCCGGCGATCGAGCTTGCGCTTCAGTTCGATCGAAAGATCATTGTCGAAGCCGCGGTGCCGCGCGCGAGAGAGATCGAGTGCGCGGTGCTCGGAAACGACGATCCAAAGACGTCAGTGCCTGGCGAGATCCTGCCGTCGCGGGAGTTCTACGACTACGAGGCCAAATATCTCGATGAGGGATCCAAGACGGTGATTCCCGCTGATCTGCCTCAGGCGACGGTTGCCCAAGTACAGCGGCTGGCGATCGAGGCGTTTCGCGCGATCGACGGCGCGGGCCTCGCACGCGTCGACTTCCTGATGGACGGCGACGCCGGCACGATCTACCTGAACGAGATCAACACGCTTCCCGGTTTCACCAACATCAGCATGTATTCGAAGATGTGGGAAGCGTCAGGCATCGCGTACAGCGCACTTGTGGACCGGCTGATCCAGCTTGGGATTGAGCGACATAAAGAGAAGCAGCAGCTGAAGACAACTGCGCTCTGAGAAAGGCAGAAGGCAAAATGCAGAAGGCAAAAGTAATTGCACTTACTTCTGCATTCTGCCTTCTGCATTCTGGCTTGGTCACCGCGCAAGTAGCGCCGCAGCTGGGGATCACGGCTGCGGCGACTGTTGCGCGCGGGTATGACCTCATCCTTGATGCGAATTTTGAGGAGCTGAACAAATCGCTGCCCTCGATCTGCCCGCCCGCGCCCGGCGTGGCATGCCTGGGGCTCAAGGCGCTTGGCGTGTGGTGGCAGATCCAGCTCGATCCGGACAGCCGCACCCTGGATCCCGCGTTTCTGTCGGCGGTCAACGCGGCGATCGCGGAAGCGGAGCGCTTCGCTGCCGCCGAACCGAAGCGCGCCGAGGCCTGGTTCTATCTCGGCGCCGCCTACGGCGTGCGGGCGCAGTTCCGTGTCTACCGCGTCGAGCGACTGGCCGCGGCCCGCGACGGGAAACGGATCAAGGAAGCGCTCGAGAAGGCGCTCGCGATCGATCCGGCGATGCACGACGCCGAGTTCGGCATCGGCATGTATCGCTACTACGCCGGCGTCGCGCCGGCGATCTTCAAGTTCCTGCGCTTCCTGCTGCTGCTCCCCGGCGGCGATCGCGAAGGCGGGCTTGCCGAGCTCGAACGCGCGAGCCAGCTGGGACTGTTGGTCAGGGGCGAAGCGCAGTTCCAGATCCACGTGCTCTATCTCTGGTACGAGCACAAGTCGAAGGAAGCGCTCGCGATCATCCGCGCACTCCAACAGCGCTATCCGCACAATCCGTTGTTCCATCAGATCGAAGCGGAGATCCTCGACGTCTACCTTCACGATCACGCCGGCAGCTTGAAGGCGTCGGAGAAATTACTGTCACTTGCCCAATCGCGCGCCGTCTTCCGCGCCGACATCGCCGAAAAGATCGCGCGCCGCAACATCGCGCGCCAGTTGATCGCGCTGCAACAACCGCAACGCAAGCAGCAGTAGCAAAGACTATCGAAGTTCGTACGACACGCCGACACGTACTGTCGAAGGTGTAGTGGATCGCGATCGATCGGGGGCGTTTTTCGGACTACAACAAACGCTTTGTGCTTGACAACCGATTTTTCTCATCCATAATCTACATCTGGTATGAGGGTGGAGGGCTCAGGCCACTGGTTGTGAAGAGGTAAAAACTCTTCGAACACTAAAAAACAATCAGCGGTTGCCATCAGGCAGAGTCACCCCCCATCAGGAGAGAACAATGGCGAAGAAGGCGAAGAAGGCGAAGAAGGCCAAGAAGCGCTAGTCGCTTACAGGGGCGGTTCTCACAGACTGCCCCACCCTATTCACCAATTGCGCGCGTCGCCGAAGAGCGACATCACGAGCGCGCAAGCGAGGCGCGAAGACGGCCGGAACGGGCAAGGCCGAGTGCCAGGCGGCAGAGGCCTTTAGCAGTGTCGCGGCGGACTTCCGCATAACCCAACCTGAAGGGGGGGATTGACCGATGGCCAAGAAAGCAAAGAAGGCAAAGAAGGCGAAGAAGCGCTAACAGCTTCATCAGCCGTTAGATCAAAAGGGGCGCTTAACGGCGCCCCTTTTTATTTCGGATCTCGGATCTCGGATCTCGGATTTACTGCTGCCCGATCCAGGTCACGCCATCCCACACGCGAATGCTGGTGATGGTGTCCCACTGCTGCAATCGATCGACGACATCCATGCCGGTGACGACCTGGCCGAACACCGTGTAGAGCGCGTCGAGATGCGGCGCCGGCGAATGCGTGATGAAGAACTGGCTGCCGCCGGTGTCGGGCCCGCCGCGCGCCATGCCCACGGTCCCACGCAGGTAAGACCGCTGGTTGACCTCGTCGCGGATCGTGTAGCCCGGTCCGCCTGCCCCATCACCGCGCGGGTCGCCGGCCTGGACCACGAAATCGGGCACGACGCGATGCCACTGGACGCCGCGGAAATAATTCTTGCGCACGAGCGAGATGAAGCTCGCGACCGCTCTGGGCGCATCGAGCACCGCCAGCTCGACCTGGATCGTCCCCTTGTTCGTCTCGATGTAGGCCTGCGGCGAGAACTTCGGCGAGATCATCGCGTCGACGGCGGCGAGCTCCGGGACGCTCTGCGGCGGCGCCGGCCGCATCGACGAGACATCGGCGTTGCGATCGATCCGCAGAAGATTCTCGGCGGCGCGCATGCGCACGGCCCAATCGCGATCGGCGAGGGCGGACGTCAACCAGGGGCGTGCCGCCACTGGATCGAGCGCTGTCAGCGCATCGAGGGCGTTGGTGCGCGACGCCAGAAGCCCGTCGCGCTGCCCGGTCTTGAAAGCTTCGATGAGGGCCGCGGTGGCGTTCTGCGCCTTGATCGTCGCCAGTCCGCGCGCCGCGGCGCCGCGCACGACGGGATCTTCGGCCTTGAGGCGCGCCATCAGCGCTTCGGCGGCGTTGGGGGCACCAATCTTGGCGAGCGCGTCGAGCACCGCGGGAATCACCCGCTGGTCGCTGTCGTTCAGCATCGCCGTCAGCGGCCCCTGCGCGCGCTCGCGGTCGAGATCGCCGAGCGTCCTCGCCAGCGCCGCACGCACCGACCAGTGCGCGTCGGGATCGAGCCCCGAGATCGAGATGACGAACGTCTCGATATCCGTCTTCGCCAGGGCGTTGAGCGCCGCGGACCGCGCCGACGGCCAGTCCGCGGAGACGAGATCGATCAGGATCTCGACCGCGGCGGGATCTTTCAGTTGCGACAGCGCAGTAATCGCTTCCAGCTGCAGGTTCTGATCGACGCGCGGTGAGGTGATCAAGCGGCGCATCACAGCGCCGCCGCGCGCGTCGCCGAGCGCCGCGATGCCACGCACCGCCTGGATGCGCACGGCCAGCGGCACGGCGGCATCTTCGGCCGCGGCCAGAAGGACCGTGGCCGCGCGTTGATCTTTCGTCGCCGCGAGCCCGCGGGCGGCGAACGAGCGGGTCAGCTGCCCTTCACCGTTGAACAGATCGAGCAGTACCGGGGCGGCGCGCGGGTCGCCGACGCGCTGAAACGCGTAGGCGATCGGCCACCAGCGGCTGCGCGGGCGGCCGTCGGCGCCGATGAACGCGCTCGCCAGCCCGTCGTACGACCCGAGGCGAACCAGCGCATAGGCGCCGAGGCGCACGGCCTCGATGCCGGTCGCCTTTGGATAGCCCATGTCATCGGGGTTGATGCCACCGAGAACGTTGGAGTTGACGTGCGCCGCGATCATCGCGCTGATCGGCTGCGCCGCGGCCTTGTGCGCGATCAACCCGAGCGCTTCGGCGGCGCGGCCCTGGATTCGCGGATCGGGATCCGACAACGCGGTCATCAGCGCCGGCGCCGCGGCGGCATCGCCGATCAGTCCCATCGCGAACGCCGCCATCTCCCGCACCTCGGAATCGGCGTCCGACTCCAGGGTCGTGGTCAGCGCAGGAATGCCTTCCGGCGATTTCACGCGTCCGATCGCGAGCGCCGATCGACGGCGCACATTTCCGGCGGTATCGCCGATCAGCGTCGTGAGATCGCCACCGCCACCGCGTAGCTGGCGCGCATCCTCGAGCTGCAGGATCCAGCGCATCTTCTGCTCGAATGCCGTGACCACCGGCGACGGCGTCGTGACGATGGGCGCAGCTTTCGGGCCGCAACTCAGAAGGATCACCAAGGGCCACAGAAGGCACAGACCGATCAGCCAGGGCCGCAGAAGGCACAGAAGGCTCAGAAACGTTTTTCTCATAGGCTCAGATGTCTCAACGTGGCCTTCTCGACACGCTCTTTGACAATGTTCACGCCGATCCCGGGTCCCGTCGGAACTTCTATTGTCCCATCACGCGCGATATCAATCTCGGGATCGATAAGGTCGGGCTGGTAATAGCGCTTGCTGGCGGCGATGTCGCCCGGCAGGCTGAAGTTCGGCAGGCTCGCCAGGTGAATGTTGTGCGCGCGGCCGATGCCGCTCTCCAGCATCCCGCCGTGCCACACCGGGATGCCGTGCGCGGCGCAGAGGTCGTGCAGCTCGATCGACGCCTGGTGGCCGCCGACGCGTCCCGGCTTGATGTTGATGATCCGGCAGGCCTTCGCCTCGATCGCATCGCGGGCGATCCGCACGGTGTGGATCGATTCATCGAGGCAGACCGGCGTCGTGATCTGCTTCTGCAACACCGCGTGGTCCATCACATCGTCGTAGTCGAGCGGCTGCTCAACGAGCAACAGCTTGAAGGGATCGAGCCTGGCGAGCATCGCGGCATCTTCGAGCGTGTAGGCGGCGTTGGCATCGACCTGCAGTGGAATCTGCCCGAACGTCTTGCGCACGCGCTCGACGGCGTCGAGATCCCATCCCGGCTTGATCTTGATCTTGATGCGCTGATAGCCGGCGGCCAGCTCCTTCTCGATCTTGCCCATCAGCTGATCGAGCGAATCCTGGATGCCGATCGACACGCCCGACGCGATTCGATCGCGGGTGCCGCCGAGCGCCTTCGACAGCGGTTGATGCGTGGCGCGCGCGTACAGATCCCAGATCGCCATCTCGACGCCGGCCTTCGCCATGTTGTGACCGCGGATGCGCTTCAGCGCCGGATACACTTCGCGCGGATGCGCGAAGCGCTGTCCGATGATGAGCGGCGCGATGAAGCCGGAGACGATGTGCCAGACGGTCTCGGTGGTTTCGCTGCTGTAGTACGGATTCGCTTCGGCGACCGATTCGCCCCAGCCCTCGTGCCGTGCGCCCTCGAACTCGCCCTCGACGCGGATCAGCACGAAGGTGCGATCGTACGAACGCCCGAAGCTCGTTTCGAAGAAATGCACCAGCGGCAGGCGGCAGAGGAACAGCTCAATCCGGTCGATCGTCATTCAACCTTCTCGACGGTCACGCCTACAAACTATACTCGGCGGCGGAGTGGCCTTTCATTATCTCGCCATCGAAGGCCCCATCGGGGT
>Ga0137455_1000411_pt1 | contig 11593 bp, 7 predicted proteins | sample EasRivERMGT600_2_FD_102334 | JGI IMG/M metagenome (GOLD analysis project Ga0137455, IMG submission 102334) | Soil microbial communities from meander-bound floodplain in the East River, Colorado, USA - East River MetaG ERMGT600_2 | ecosystem: Environmental > Terrestrial > Soil > Floodplain ... | reverse complement strand
CGGATTGGTTCCTGAAATATCTGGCGGCGGCGAAGGTCGCTGGCGACGCCCCGGTTTACCTGAGCAGCCCCGGAGGGCCAGGCCCGAAGGGTTCGCCGGAACTGCCCGCGGGTGTGACCACGCGAGACGTGACGTTCTTCAGCGAAGGCGTGAAGTCATACGGCAAGCTGTTCCTGCCCTCCGACTTTTCCGCGGGCAGCAACGCCGCGGCGGTGATAGTGGCGCCGAACACCGGCCAAACCGCAACCACTGTTGAAGCACACGCGGCCGCGGCGGCTCAGCGCGGGCTGGTGGCCATGGCGATCGACTATCGCGGCTGGGGTAAGAGCGGCGCTTTCATTTACATGGGCGAGGCGATTCGATGGGACGATCGACTGCGATTCTCGCAGCACACGGCAAAGGTCCGGCTGCGCCGCCGGCGGATCATTCCCGAAGCGCAGGTGATCGACATCCGCAATGCCATCACGTATGTCCAGGGCGAGCCGGGTGTGGATGCGACCCGCGTCGGCGTGCTGGGCATCGGACTTTCAGGCGCGCACGTCGTGGCAACCGCGGCGAATGATGCGCGGGTCAAAGCCGGTGTCGCGATCCAGCCGTGGCAGGATGGCAAAGGTGTGGAGCGCCGGGCCTTCGCACCCTCAGCGGCGCAACTGGCGTCGATGGTCAAGCTCGCCCGAAGCGGGGCGCCTGCGACCGATGCTGCGGCCGCGGCGATGAACGCCGATGAGTCGAAGCTCGCGTTTGCCGAGTATCAACCCTTCCGGATCGTCGATCAGATTCCGAAAGACACGGCGATGCTGTATCTGGATAGCCATTCGGTTAGTGGGGCCGCGGACTTCCTGGCAAAGTCGCTGGGGCGAACGCCATCAACTCAGGATCGCCGCGACTGACACGATGAAGGCACACGAGTGCTACCACTGCAAGCAGTGGGTCGAAGAAGGCGAACACCACGACTGCTGGACGACGACCGAGTCGGCGCTGACCGCTGATCTCTCCGAGGAGCTGCAGGACGCGTACGCGCGGCTCCGCGAAGCTGCGGTGGCATTCGGCGAGCAACGCATCTACGCGTCGGGCAGCTGCATCATGTTCTCGCGCACCTCGTGCTATTTCTTCGTGCGTCCCAAACGCAACTGGCTCGAGCTGGCGGTGTTTCTCGGACGGGCGGTCAGGTCACCACTGGTCAAGCGCGCCGAACCAAAATCGAAGGTGAAAATCGCGCACCTCATCCGGGTCACGCATCGCGACGAGGTTGAACCACCACTCACCGATTGGCTCCGCGAAGCCTACGACTTCGAGCCGCTCGCCAAGTCCGCTGCGAAGACCAAGAAAAAGACCACCGTCAAGGCAAAGAAACCCGTCAAAAAGAAACGCGCAAATCCTGAGAGATCCGGCCGCGGCGGCCGTCTATAACAGTCACCATGACACCTCCGAAAGCGGCTGGATTCCTTGTGCGCCTGCCGGCAGGTTCGAACGTGGGCCTGCGCGCCGGTCGAGCTGGCGTGCGCGCGCTCGGCGCGCGATTCGAGCTCGAACCCCTCTTCGATGTGCGAACCGGTTCGGTTGGGGCCGGAAGAGGCGCCGGAATCAAGAAGGCCACCGTCGACTACACCTGGCACGTCGCGCGGCCGGTGTCCGCCGCCGATGCTCCCAATGCCTGGGATGTCGCGCACGCGCTCAATTCGCGCGCCGGCGTGGCCGCGGCCGGCGAACCGATCCTGATAGAGCCGGATTTCGTGCAAGCGTGGCCGTACGAGCGCGAGGGCGATTCCGTCGGCGTGGCGGCGTGCACCTTCGACGATCAGCGAGCGAACTTACCTCGCGATCAGGAATTCGCGTGGCAGCTCGAGGACGACAAGTCGCAATTGCGTAAGGCGCGCGCCGACGCCGGCACCGCGACGCGAATCCGCATCGCCCACCTCGACACCGGGTACGACGACAGCCACGCGACGAAGCCTCGCCTGTTGCGCGCCGATCTGCAGAAGAACTTCGTCGACGATCAACCGGCCAACGACGCGCGCGATCCGAACGATCCCGGCGGCAATCCCGGACACGGCACAGGCACGCTGAGCATCCTCGCCGGCAAGAACTTTCAGTTCTCCAACGGCACCTATCAATTCAATCAGCTGCTCGGCGGCGCGCCCGACGCTGAGGTCATTCCCGTCCGCGTCGGCAAGTCCGTGATCCAGTTGCTGACCAGCAACATCGCGAAGGGCATCAACTACGCCGTCGAATTGTGCGGCAACGAGCAGACCCGCATTCACGTGATCTCGATGAGCATGGGCGGCCTCGCCTCGGCGGCGTGGGCCGACGCCGTCAACATGGCATACGAAGCGGGCATCGTCTTCGTCGCCGCCGCCGGCAACAATTTTTCGGCAGGCGTGTTTGCGTTCCCCGCTCGATCGATCGTCTATCCCGCGCGCTTCAAGCGGGTCATCGCCGCGTGCGGCGTGATGGCGGATCGGCGTCCGTACTACGGCCTGCCCTTCGGGACCATGCAGGGCAACTGGGGACCGCAGAGCAAGATGGCCACGGCGATGTCGGCGTACACGCCCAACATCAGCTGGGCGCAGATCGGCTGTCCGCAGATCGTCGACATGAACGGCCAGGGCACCTCGTCCGCCACGCCGCAAGTGGCCGCGGCGGCCGCGCTGTATCTGCAGCGGCATGGCGCTGCGCTCTCCAACGCGGCCAATTACCCCGAGCGATGGATGTCGGTCGAGGCGGTGCGGATGGCCTTGTTCAGCAAGGCCGACAAGAACGCCGACGGCGGCAGCACGGAAAAACTTGGCAGCGGCATCCTGCAGGCGTCAGCGGCGTTGACGCTCAGCCCGCCGCATCGATCGGCGCTGCACAAGACCGCCGCCGACAGCGCGTGGTTCCCCTTCCTGCGGGTGCTCACGGGAATCGGCGTCACCACATCGCAGACGACGGACGACATGCTCGCGCTCGAAGCAACGCAGCTCCTGCACCGCTGGCGCGTGAAGGACGCGCCGAACCCGCTCGAGCAGGCGATGAGCGATCCGGATCTTCCCGCCGAAGCCGTGTCGAACGCGCAGGTCCAGCAGTTTCTCGAAGCGGTGATCGAGCATCCTGATGTGTCGAAGGCGCTCAAAGCGCGCGCCCGCGAGGCCCGCGGCGCGTACCTACCTCGAACGAAGAAACCGCGCCGCGAAGCGCCGTCGTCAAAGAGCGGCAAAGCGCGTGAATTGAGTCCCGCGCAGATCGCGGACGCCACACCACCGCAGGTGCCGAATCCGCAGCCGTTCGTGCCGGCGCGTCCGGCATTTCGCGCGCTGCGAGGCTACAGCATCGATCCGAGCCTCAGCACGAATCTCGAGACGGCGCCGATCAGCCAGGTCACATTCAAGGTGCCGTGGGAGAAGCTCGATCCTGGTCCCTCCGGCGAGTACCTCGAAGTGATCGATGTCGATCCCGCCAGCGGGGGTTTCTACGAACCCGTCAGCCTCGACGATCCCTCGATCCTCGCGCAGGACGGCCTGGCGCCGAGCGAAGGCACGCCGCAGTTTCACCAGCAGATGGTCTATGCGGTCGCCAGCCTGACGATCAAGAACTTCGAGCGCGCGCTTGGACGCAGAAGCTTGTGGAGCCCGCGTCCGAAACCGCCTGGGCTGAACCCAAAGAACGATTCGGTGTTCGTGCAGAAACTCCGTGTCTATCCGCATGCGCTGCGCGAGGCTAATGCGTATTACTCGCCGGTGAAGGTCGGGTTGTTGTTCGGCTACTTCAAGGCGACCGAAGACGACCCCGGCGATCACGTGCCGGGCGGCATGGTGTTCAGCTGCCTGTCGCACGACATCATCGCGCACGAAACGACGCACGCGCTGCTCGACGGCATGCATCGTTACTTCCTCAAGCCGACCAATCGCGATGTCCGCGCCTTCCACGAAGCCTTCGCCGACATCGTCGCGATGATGCAGCACTTCACGCTGCCCGAGATCCTGCGGCACCAGATCGCGCAGACCCGCGGCGATCTCCGCAACAAGGAAAGCTACCTCGGCGAGCTGGCCGGCCAGTTCGGGCGGGCCAGCGGCATGCGGAGCGCGTTGCGCTACGGCATTGGCGAGGTCAAGGACGGCAAATGGCAGCCGCGCCCGCCGGATCCCAAGGACTACGACAACACGCTCGAGTCCCACGATCGCGGCGCCATCCTCGTGGCGGCGGTGTTCGAAGCGTTCCTCGGCATCTACGGCACGCGCAGCGCCGATCTGATCAGGCTGGCCACGGGCGGCAGCGGCATCCTGCAGCCGGGCGCCATTCATCCCGACCTGGTCGGCCGCCTCGCGGCCGAAGCCGCCAAGGCGGCGCAACATGTGCTGACCATGTGCATCCGCGCGCTCGACTACTGCCCGCCGGTCGACATCACGTTCGGCGAATACCTGCGTGCGATCATCACGGCCGACACCGACATCGTGCCGGACGACGATCTGCACTACCGGATTGCGTTTGTCGAGGCGTTCCGCCGGCGCGGCATCTACCCGCGCGATCTGCGCACACTCAGTCCCGACAGCCTGTTGTGGAGGACGCCGGAAGGCGACGAGATCCGTCCATCGCGGACGCTTCAGGATGCATTGCAGCGCCTGCAGCCGTTTGCGAGCGAGTTCCTGTTCTCGCAAAGCAACGGCATCGTCGAACCGCGCGAGAAAGTGTTCCACCTGCAGCGCGCGATGCGGCGCGATCTGCACGACTGGCTGGTCCCGCATCTCAAGACTCACCCCGACGGGCTGAAGGATGCGGCGTTTCTCGGCCTCGATCCGGACCGCAGCTTTGAAGTGCACACCGCACGCTTTGCGTTGCGGCCCGGTCCTGACGGCGACATCGACACACAAGTGCTGATCGGCATCACGCAGGACACCTTGATCCCATCCGACCCATCCATGCCCAGCAGCCCGATGATGCCGTTCCAAGGCGGTTGCACGCTCGTCGGCGATCTCAAGAAGCTCAAGATTCGCTACTGCATCCGCAAGAATGTCAGGAGCACGACGCGGCAGGCGCGGCAACAAACATTCGTCGGTCTCAGCAGGAACAATCTGCGATCGACGTATTTCGACGATGAGGCACCAGAGGCGTTCGCCTCGCTGCATCGCGGGATGGAGCGCTGACATGGCCCCGAAGGTTCGCGTGCGCATGTATCGCCAGGGTCTCGGCGATTGTTTCCTGGTGACGTTCGATGTCGGCGGCAGCGAGAAGCACATGCTGATCGACTGCGGCACGCTTGGCGCCACGACGACGAAGGTGAAGCTCGACAAGGTCGTCGACAACATCAAGACGACCACGGGCGGAACGAATGGCCATCTCGATCTGCTGATCGCCACGCACGAACATCTCGATCACGTCTCGGGCTTCCGCAGCCAGGACGACGTGTTCAAGAAGATGACGATCGATCGCGTGTGGATGGCGTGGACCGAGGATCCTCTCGATCCGCTCGCGCAGCAGATCGTGAAATACAAGGACGATCTCGGCGCGGCGTTGAAGCAGGCCTCGGCCGCGTTGCAATCGAAACATGCGTCAGCGGCGGCGAAAGAGAACGGCGAGGCGATCGACAGCATTCTCGGCTTCTTCGACGACGATGACGCGCCGCTGGGCGCGTCGAAGTTCAGCCCAACCGTCGACCAGGCGATGGACTTCCTCCGCACCGGCACCGGCACGAACGCCAAGCATTGGAAACCCGGGGCGGGACCGATCGAGGAAGCGTGGCTGCCGGGATTCCGATTCTTCGTGCTCGGCCCTCCGCGGAGCGTAGAGGCACTCAACAACCTCGGCGAGCACGATAGCTCGCAGCTCTATTCCCTCTCCAACGGTTTGGGAAGCGCCGCAGCGCTCTTTGCATCAGGCAAGCCGGCCGACCAATGTTTTGCGGTCGACGGCGAGGAAAAGAATGAATTCGCCGCGAGCGCGCCGTTCGACATGCGTTTCCGCTGGGACGCCGGTTGGCCGGAGACGAAGCGCAGGTTTGCGAAGTATCTGGAAAAGGACGAGTGGCGCCAGATCAACGACGACTGGCTGAACATCGCGTCCGATCTCGCGCTGCAGCTCGATAGCGCCACCAACAACACCAGCCTGGTGCTGGCGATCGAGCGCATCGCCGACGGCAAGGTGCTGCTCTTCCCCGCCGACGCGCAGGAAGGCAACTGGCTGTCGTGGCACGACGCGACGATGAAGTGGAAAGTGGGCAGCGATACGATCACCGCGTCGGACCTGTTGTCGCGGACCGTGTTCTACAAGGTCGGCCATCACTCGAGCCACAACGCGACAGCGAAGGGCAAGGGACTCGAGCTCATGGGATCGAAAGAGCTGACGGCGTTCATTCCCGTCGATCGGGCGGTCGCGTTGAAGCGCAATCCGAAGAACTCGTGGAAGATGCCGGCGCGCGCTCTCTATAAACGATTGCTGGAAAAGTGCAGCGGCCGCGTCGTTCGATCCGACATCGGCTTTGCCGCGGATCCGACCTCAGCCGGCGTCGACCAGACGGTTGAGCAGGAATTCGTCGGCATGGCAACGACACAGGAATGGACGGACTGGGCTGCGGGACAGACAGCCGCGACGGCAGCGAAGCTCATCGCGATCGATCCGCTGTTCATCGATTACGTTCTGGAGTGACATAAGCTAGTGCGCATGAAGTATCTGTGCCTGGTGTATCTGGAGGGCGACAAGTTCACTGCCGTCCCGGATAGCGAATGCATGAACTGCGGCGATGATCTCAGGAAGAAGGGACTTCTCCTCGCCGCCGAACCGTTGTTTCCCGTTGACACTGCGAAGACACTGCGCATCCGCAACGGCCGCATCGCGATTACCGACGGGCCGTTCGCGGAGACGAAGGAGCAGCTCGCCGGTTTCTATCTGATCGACGCCGCCAATCACGACGAGGCGTTGCAGATCGCCGCGAAGATTCCGCCAGCGCGCGCCGGCAGCATCGAGGTCAGGCCGGTAAGAGAGCTGAATCCCTGACCCCTCGACTATGCTCGGGGCAGGTCAGCGTTCGTCGCTGGCGCGCGGACGTTCCGCGCCGAGGCGGAACGCCGCCATCTCCTCGCCGTTCCTGACCAGCAGCACGTTGCCCACGACCACCGGGTGGTTCCAGGTCTTGGCGTCGAACAACGGAACCTTCGCGATCTCCTTGTATTGATCGGTCGTCGCGCTGACCAGCGCGAGCTCGCCCTCTTCCGACGTCACGAGCAGCAGGTCCTGATCGGCGAGCAGCAACATCTGTCCGTTGCCGTAGCGTCCACCCTTCCACTTGCGCTTGCCGTCCGCGAGATCGATGCACGCCAGGATGCTGTTGTCGAAGCCGTAGGCGTGGCCTTTGTGAATCACGTAATCGTTGAAGTACGGCTTCATCCCGTTCGTGGTCCAGCGCTCTTCGGGCGTCCAACCGCTCGCGTCATGCTTGATCGCCAGGCGCCTCGTGCCGAGGCCGCCCATTGCCGACATCGCATTGATCAGGATGTCGCCGTCATCGGTCAGCGCGGGCTGGATGATCGCGCCGCCCTCGTACTTGTAATCCCAGAGCAGCTTGCCGTCCGCGGGATTCACGCTCACCACGCCAGGCGAGCTGAGGATCAACACCTGCGTGACGCCGTCGATGGTGGCGAGGTGCGGCGAGCTGTAGCTGCCGCCGTGCAGCGGACCGGTCCATCGCTGCGTGCCGGTTGCCGCTTCATAACCTGCCAGCGTGCCGCCGACGCTGACGATCACGACATCGTCCACCACCAGTGGCGAGCTCGAGATGCCCCAGAACGGCACCTCTCGCTTTGTCTCCTTCGATGTCTCGTGCGACCAGATCTTCTTGCCGGTGCGCGCATCGAGCGCGTTCAGGATGCCGGTCGCTCCCATCGAATAGACGCGATCCTTGTCGATCGTCGGCGTGCTGCGCGGGCCCGCGCCGCCATTCGATTCATAGAACCGCACCGGGTCGGCATGGCGCCACACCGGCTCGCCGGTTGAGACGCGGTAGCACGAGACGATTTCCTCGTTGCCACGTTGTTCTTGTGTGTAGAGCAGATCGCCGCGCACCGAGAATGACGACCATCCAGGGCCGACCGGCCGTCTCCATATCTGCACCGGCGGCGACGCCGACCAGTCCGTGTTGATGCGAACGTTCTTGACCACGCTGTCGCGATTCGGTCCGCGGAAGCCGGGCCACTCCGCGGGTCCAACTTCCTCCGGCGCGGCCGCTATTTCGACTTTCTTTTCGATCTTCTCAGCCGGGACAGCGGCGACTTCCGCCGGCTTCGCCGGCGCAGCACTTGGCGTGGCTTCCTTCGCGGGTTCCGCAATTGGAGCTGCCACCGGCGGCAGCGGCTTCAGCGGCTCCGCACCTTGCGCCAACAACAGCTCCTCGGGCGTCGGCGTCCATCGCGGGTGCATCACGAAACCGCCGGCGCCCTGCACGCCCTCGAAGCGCATCAATGTCACGGGCAGCCAGCCGATCACCAACAGCGCAGCGGCCAGCGAGAGCCAACGCGCCTTGCCATCGAAACGATCGGCAATCAACGCCCACGCCGCGAGCGCAAAGCAGCAGAAGAACACGCCGAGGATGTAGCTCAGCATGAGCTGCGCGCCGCCGACGATCGACAGGTGCGCAGTGGCGCGGACGAGCGCCACTGTTACTGCGATCAATGCGAGCGCGCCGATCCGCTCCTGCCATCGCGATCGACTGAGCGCGATCCACCAGATCAGGATCAGCAGCGAGCCCACCGCGGCTGCGATCAGTGTGATCGACTCTTCCAGCACGAACAGCGACGCGACGACCGCGGCGGCGAATGCCACCCAGATCGCAATTACCGGCCACAATCGCAACGGTTTGCGAACGGCTTCGTTCATCGTCATGACATCACCTCTATGGTGCGCTCGGTCGCGATCGGCGAAGCCGTCACGATCCCTCGCACTGACTTCCTACCGCGCATGCGCCACTGCCAATAGAACATCACGGCGATCGGCGCCAGCACCGGTATCGGCAGCAGCGCCGGGATGCGAATGATTTCGGGCACACGGTTCGGCGGGCCCCAGAAGAGCGACGCAGCGGCCACCCACATCGCGAAACACATGCGCCACAAGTGGCGCTTGATGCGCGGCTTGCCGTCGATGCCGCCGGCCCGCAGCATCTTCCGGTCGCCGATCGCGCCGCCGATCGCCATCGCGCTGAAGATGAACATCGGAATTGCCTCCGGCCGCCCTCGTTGTGCGAGCCACCAGCCCGCCCAGATCGCGGACAGGCCGACAACAAACCCCCACGCCATGGCGATCGTCTCGATACGTTTCTGTCGCGGAACCGGCATCACGGTCAGAAGGCCGGTGATCACGAAATAGAACGTCAGCAGTCCGGCGATGATGGAGCCACGGTCGGGCTTCAGCGACGCGATGAAGGCGCCAGTCAGCGACATGACGACCATGGCCATCACGAAGCCCATCCCGCTCTTGCGGTGCAGGGTCGCGCCCTTCGTCGCAGACAACGCTGTGTATCCGAACAGCAGCGCGAACAGTCCGCCGAGAATGTGCAGCGGCAAAATCACGCCGATCATCTAGACCGCCTCCGCGGCGTTGATGTGAACGATCTCGCGAACCGGACGCTTGGCCCGCAGGCGCAATTTCCAATACGCAATCGCGGTGAGCGGCAGCAGCACGCCGGCGGCGCGAAATGCCGGAATCTGCAGCGCCTCGGGCAAGCGATCGGGGCCGAGATAGAACGCGATCGACGACACGAACAACGCGAAGCACATGCGCCACAGGTGACGCATCAGCCTCGGCGCACCCTTGAGGGCGCCGTCACGAATCATGCGGCGATCGCCGATCGCCGCGGCGAGCGCGACGCCGCCGAACATCACCAGCGGATACGCCATGCCGGCAGCTGCGCCGCCCTGCGCCAGCGAGACCACGATGAAGATCGCGCACACCAGCGACGCGGCAAAGCCGAACATCATCGCGGCGACGTCGAAGCGCCGCGACCATCCCGCCGGCGATCCGACGGTCGTCATGCCGGTGATCACCAGGTAGAACGCCAGCAGCGCCGTGGGAATGTTGATGGCCGGCGCCACGCCTCGGCCGGCGGATACCAGGCCGCCGGTGATCGACATCGTGACCATCACGTAGACGAAGACCATCCCGGCCTTGCGATGCAGCGGCGCGCCTTTCGACACCGCGAGGGCGATGTAGCCGGTCAGCAGGCCAAGCGCGCCGGCGAGAACGTGAATCAATAACGTGAGTCGCATGGTGGTGCTCTATTCGGATCGCAGCGCCTGCAGGATGTCGACGCGTGACGCTCGTGCCGCAGGCATGAGTGACGCCGCGATCGCCGCGCCGATCAGCACCGCGGCGGCGCCAAGCAGCGGCGCCAGGCCGGGCATCGTCAGCTGCTGGAAGTAGCTCGATGCGATTCCGGCGAAGAGATACCCGAACGCGGTGCCGGCGATGATGCCGACGCTGACGATGACCGCGCCTTCCTCGAGCACCTTCATCAACAGCAGGTACGGCGTCGATCCGATCGCGAGCCGCACGCCGAACTCGCGCGTCCGCGCGCTGACGCCGAACGCGAGCACGCCGGCGACGCCGACGACCGCGATCAGCAAAGCGACACCCGCGAAGCCGGTGAACACGAACGCATTGAGGCGGTCGGGCGCGAGCACTTCCGCGCGCACATCTTCCAGTGTCGCGGCGCGCTCGACCGGCTGGTTGATCGACAGGCCGTGGACGATCTGCGTGATCGGCGTCACGAGCGAATACGGATCGGCCGATGCCCGGACGAACAGGCGGCCCGCCACGCCAAATTGCGCCAGCGGGTGATAGACCGCCATCACCGGGCCGCGCGCGATGCGCTCGTCATCGACGTCGCCAACGATGCCGACGATGCGGCGCGGGACCGGCTTGGGCCCGAAGTACGGATCGATCCACCAGACCTTGTGATTGAGCGCCTCGCCATTGGGATAGATCCGCTCGGCAAGGCTCTGGCTCACGATCACGACCTGCTCAACCGGACTTTCCGGCGTGCCGCGGCGATCCTCCGGCGTGAAATCACGGCCTGCCAGCAACGGCACTCCCATGACGTTGAAGAAGTCGGGCGAAACGATTCGAATCCGCGCGCGCGGGTTGTCTTCGCCGTCCGCGGGCGCGAAGCCATCCGCACCGAACGGAATGCTGCCGAGCTTGCCGGCGTCCCGCCATGGCGTGACGGCGCCCATCGACACGCCTTCCACACCCGGCAGCGCGGCGATCTTCTGCGTGACCTGCTGATAGAACGCCAGATCTTCCGGCCGGCCTGCGCCCAGCGTCTGCATCGGCAGGTCGATCGCCAGGACCTGCTGCATGTCGTAGCCGGTATTCACGGAGCGAAGCGCGATCAACGTGGCAAGCAGCGTCGCCGCGCCGGCAAGGAGCACGAACGAGAACGCGACTTGCGTCGTTGCGAAAACCTTCAAACGGCGATTGGTGCCGGGCGTGATGCGAATGCTGCCGGCTGCGAGCCCGTTGCCCGCGGGCCCGCCTTCGCCACGGCTACGGCGGGGCCCCCCTATCCCCGAAAGGGCGCCCGCAGGCGACGTTGGAAGCACCCCCGCGACGTATGGGAGCCAAACCGCCCCGG
>Ga0137455_1000409_pt1 | contig 11608 bp, 8 predicted proteins | sample EasRivERMGT600_2_FD_102334 | JGI IMG/M metagenome (GOLD analysis project Ga0137455, IMG submission 102334) | Soil microbial communities from meander-bound floodplain in the East River, Colorado, USA - East River MetaG ERMGT600_2 | ecosystem: Environmental > Terrestrial > Soil > Floodplain ... | reverse complement strand
GGGCGGTGTTCTATCCCAATCCGCGTGGCAGCTCGAACTACGGCGAGAAGACGCTCAAGGCCAACATCAACGATTGGGGCGGCGGCGACTTCAAGGACATCATGACCGGCGTCGACGCGCTGGTGGCGCGCGGCGTTGCGGACCCTGACAAACTCGCGCACATCGGCTGGAGCTACGGCGGCTACATGACGGCGTGGACGATCACGCAGACCACGCGCTACAAGGCGGCGATGGTCGGCGCCGGCCTCACCAATATGTGGAGCATGTATGGCACCAACGACATTCCGAGCGTGCTGATCCCCTACTTCGGCGGCATCCCTAACACGAAGACGCTGCCGCTGTATCTCGATCGCTCGGCGATGACGCACATCGACAAGGTGACGACGCCGACATTGATCCTGCACGGCGCCAACGATGAGCGCGTGCCGACGGGTCAGGCCTACGAGCTGTACCGGGGACTGAAGGATCGCGGCAAGGCGACGGAGCTGGTGTTCTATCCGCGCGAGGGCCACGGCTTCACCGAGTATTACCACCAAAAAGATCGCATGCAGCGCATCTATGACTGGGTCACGAAGTACACTTTAGGGACAGGTGGAAACCGGACGACCTCCCAGCAATAGTCCTTCGACTCGCGAAAGCGAGGCAGGCCTCGCTTCCGCTCGCTCAGGACAAGGATCGTCAGGAGCGTCGGATGCAGAGCTCCTGACGATTCTTGCCGAGCTGGCCCGGGAGGTCAGCTCGGTGCTCGACTTGAAGGAACTTCTCGAGAAGATCCCGAACCTCATCTCCCGGCTCACCAACTTCACCGTCTTCTCGGTCTATCTGTTGAACGAGCAACGGGAAGAGCTGAGCATTGCCTATGCCCAGGGATACCCCGAAGAAATCGTCAAGCACTTCACGCTGCAGGTCGGCCAGGGAATCGTCGGCACCGCGGTGGCGGAGCAGCGGCCGATCCTGCTGAACGACGTCGATCAGGATCCGCGGTACCTCGCGGTCGTGCCCGGCGCGAAATCACAGCTCGCGGTGCCATTGCGCAACAAGGGCCAGGTGATCGGCGCGCTCAACCTGCTGAGCGACAAGATCGGCGCCTTTACCGAGCGCGACGAGTGGATCCTGCGGCAGTTCGGCGCGCACGTCGCGCAGGCGATCACGACGGCGCGGCTGTTCGAGTCGGAGCGCGAATACGCGGAGACGCTCGAGACGCTGGCCGAGATCGGCCACGAGATGAGCGCGATTCTCGATCCCGACGAGCTGCTGACCAGGCTCGCGCACCTGATCAAGCGCGTCATCGATTACCGCATCTTCGGCATCGCGCTGCTCGTCGAAGAGACGCAGATGCTAGAGCTGGAGGTGACGATCAAGTACGGCGACGATCCGCGAGCCGCACTGCCGGTCAAGCTCGGCGAGGGCCTCGTCGGCTACGCGGCGCTGCACAAGGAGGTCGTGCTCGTTCCCGACGTGACGAAGGATCCGCGCTACATCGCGGCCATTCCCGGCGTTCGGTCGGAGCTGGTCGTGCCGCTGCTGCTGAAGGATCGCTGCATTGGCGTCTTCGATCTCGAGAGCCCGGAGCCAGATGCGTTCAACAAGAAGCACGTCAAGCTGCTGACGCTGCTGGCGTCGGAAGCGGCGGTCGCGATCGAGAACGCGCGGCTGTATGAATCGATTCGCACGAGCGAAGCGCGATTCGAAAAGGAATTGCGGCTGGCGCAGCGCGTGCAGATGGCGCTGCTGCCGCAGGAGCTGCCGAAACGCCTGAAAGGCGTCGACGTCGGCTGGCACTTCGATCCCGCGCGCGAGCTCGGCGGCGACATCTGCGATTTCCTCGCTCCGGAACCCAACACGCTCGTCGTCGTGCTCGGCGACGTGTCCGGCAAGGGCGTGCCGGCGGCGCTCTATGGCGCGGCCATCGGCGAGATGATTCGCGGACGCACGTTCAGGCGCCGGCTCGAAAAGAACGTCACCACGCCGGCGGCGCTGCTCGGCGGCATCAACCGCATCCTCCACGAGCGTCATCTCGAGGAGTACTACTGCACGCTCTGCTACGCGATGTTCGAGTTCAAGAAGCAGATCGTGACGTTCGCGAATTCAGGCCTGCCGTACCCGGTGAAGTGGTCGAACGGCAAGGCCGTGCAGATCGACATGCCGGGCGTGCCGCTGGGAGCGTTCGGCGGCTCGAAGTACGACGACTTCCAGGTGTCGCTGGCAGCGGGCGACATCTTCGTGCTGTGCTCGGACGGTATTTTCGAAGCGTTCGACGAGTCGGGGAAGGAATTCGGCGCCGAGCGCGTGATCGACGTGATCGAGCGGACACACGACAAGACGTCGAAAGAGATCGTCAACGAGGTCTTCAGCGCGGTGCAGCAGTTTTGTGGCGATGCGCCTCAGTCAGACGACAGGACCGTCGTCGTCGTGAAGATCAATCAGCTGGGACCCGCGAAACCTCAGTGAGCCTGTGCGTGAGGATGATGGGCCTCGACGCCGCCCATTTCATCACCATGGTCGTCCACGTGAGTGGCGGCGGTGAGGTAGATCGCGCCGAGCGTCAGGAAGATGAACGCCTGCAGCGGTCCGACGATCAATCCCAGGAACTGAATCGGCAGCGGCGCGATGAACGGCACGATGCTGGCGATGATCAGCACCACGAGGTGCTCACCGAAAATGTTGCCGAACAGGCGCAGCGTGAGTGACAGCACGCGCGACATGTGGCTGATGATCTCGATGACGAAGATCAGCGGCGCCATGATGAGCGGCACGCCCGGCATCACGGCGAAGTGCTTCAGGTAGTTGAGCGGGCCGTTGGCGCGGATGCCCTGCCAGTGATAATAGAGCCACAACGTGATCGCCAGGGCGAAGGGCACGTTGATGTTGCTCGTCGGCGATCCCAGTCCGGGAATCTGCCCCATCAGGTTGCCGAGCAGGATGAACACGAAAATCGATCCGAGCAGCGGCAGAAACTTGCGCCCCTTCGGGCCCATGTTGCCTTCGAGCACGCCGAGGAGGAACGCGACGACGTCCTCGAGAACGATTTGCAGCTTGCCGGGGTTGTCGACGCTCAGCGACGAGCGGATGGCCAGGCCGATGAAGAGGATGAAGAGGGTGATCAGTCCGATGAAGACGAGGTGATCGGGCACGTGGATCCCGAGCGGCGCGAAGAGGAGATTGATCAGTGCGACGAGTGGGGAGGGATGTTCGATTGCTTCCACAGGCAGACATTGTACAACGTTTCACAAGCACAGGTAGTCGGGTCGTCAGGTAGTCAGGTAGTCGGGCCAAAACGTAAAGGCCGCCAGGAGTTTCCTCCTGACGGCCTGACAACCTGACAACCTGACGACCTGATCCCCTGTATTTACAGGTACTTAATCGACTTCTCCCGCAGGTGAAGTCCGAAGCTGCGGCCGCCGAAGAGACCGACTTCCTTGACCTCGCCGCGGACTCGGACGCGGGCGTCCTTGCTCGGAATGCGGCTGTCGTCCGAGATGACCAGCATCTCTTCCGTACCGTCGCTGACGCGGAAGACCTTGAAGGGCACGAACGGGATGCCGAACGACGTCGTGACGACGCCCTCGACGGTCACCGTCTTGTCGTGGAATTTGCCCGGGTTGGTCTTCACCTCGGAGATCGAGCGACTCCCCATCGACGCGCAAGCGCCACTCAGTGCCGCCGCTGCGACCATCAGACCCAGAACGAAATTCTTCGTGCGTGACATGGCTATCTCCTTCAACTTCCTTTTGCAAGAACGCCGCCCTTCGACTCGGGACTGGCTGCCTGAATTCTGAGCAGCCGCGGCTGGATCGTGAAGAGTGCGGCCGAAGAGCGGCGATGCCAGCGCCTGCCTGATAGTTCGCCCTTCGGTGATCCGCCGCGGCTGGCCATAGAGACTCCAAAGGGCGTGCCACGACTACCAGGGCCACAGAAAGCACAGAAAGTCCGGAAACATTAAGGTTTCAGAAGTTTTCATTTGAAGTTAGCGCGCAGTACCTGTCCCTTGCGACGGACGGCTGTCCTCAATAAACGCCGAGGTACCTGTCCATCTCCCAGGGCGAGACGTGTCGGATGTATTCGTCCCACTCGTTGCGCTTGGCTTCGAGGAAGTGGTTGAAGATGTGCTCGCCGAGCGTCTCTTTGACCAGCGTGTCCTTCTCGAACTCATCAAGGGCTTCGCTGAGATTCGCGGGGAGATCGTCGATACGCAAGTGACGGCGCTCGCGGTGACTCATCTTGTAGATGTTCTTGTTCACCGGCGGGCCCGGATCGAGCTTTTGATCGATGCCGTCGAGGCCGGCGCGCAACATCACCGCCAGCGCGAGATACGGATTGCACGAGGGATCGGGCATGCGCAGCTCGACACGCGTGTTGATGCCGCGGGCCGCGGGCACGCGCACGAGCGGACTGCGATTTTTCTCCGACCATGCGATCGCCGTCGGCGCTTCATAGCCGGGTACGAGACGTTTGTACGAATTCACGAGCGGGTTGGTGATCGCGCAGAAGCCCTTCGCGTGCTGCAACAATCCGCCGACGTAGTGCAGGCACGTCTGGCTCAACTGAATATCGTTTTGCGGATCGAAGAACGCGTTCTTGCCGTCCGTGAAGAGCGATTGATGCGTGTGCATGCCCGATCCGTTCACGCCGAAGATCGGCTTCGGCATGAAGGTGGCGTGCAGGTCGTTGTTGAGCGCGACGTTCTTGACGATGAAGCGGCAGGTGCTGACGTTGTCCGCCGTCACCAGCACATCATCATAGTGAAAATCGATCTCGTGCTGGCCCGGCGCGACCTCGTGATGCGCGGCCTCGATGTGCATGCCCATCTGCTCGAGCGCGACGACGATTTCGCGGCGGACGTCCTCACCGAGATCGATCGGCGCGAGATCGAAATAGCTCGCCTTGTCGTGCGTCTCCGTCGTGGGCTTGCCGTCGCGGCGTAGAAAGAGGAAGAACTCGGTTTCCGGTCCCGCCATCATCGTGAAGCCGCGCTCGGCGGCGAGCGCCATCACGTTCTTCAGCGTCGTGCGCGGGCAGCCGGTGAAAGGGCTGCCGTCGGGATTAGCGATGTCGCAAATCAGGCGCCCGACCCGCGCGCCGTTGGCGTCGGCCCAGGGGAAGACCTGGAAGGTCGAGAGGTCGGGACGGAGATACATGTCCGACTCTTCGATTCGGACGAAGCCTTCGATCGACGAGCCGTCGAACATGATGTTGCCGTCGAGCGCCTCGCCGAACTGGCGGTCGGGGACCTCGACGTTCTTGATGACGCCGAGGATGTCGGTGAACTGAAGGCGAAGGAATTTCACGCGCTCTCTTTCAGCCCGTTCAAGGATCTCTTTCTTTTCGCCCCCGCCTTTGACCATTGCGCGATTGTAATGCGGCTGTGGAGGGCTGTCCGGCGTCAAACGCTGTTGGAGAAGGAGACTTCGACATGAAGAATCTCAAGTTTGGAGCGTTTTTCCTGGGACTCGTCGTGGTTGTGGCGACGCTTGTGACGGGCGTGAAGGCTCAGTCGCGCGAGCGGAATTTCATGGTCCTCGACGGGCGGGGCAGCGAGCTCGGGGCGATGGTCAGCGACGTGGATGTGAAGAGCGCGACGCCCGGGGTGAAGGTCGATGAAGTGCATTCGGACAGTCCGGCGGAGAAGGCCGGCCTCAGGGCAGGCGACATCGTCGTCGATTACGACGGCGAGCGCGTGCGCAGCGCGCGGCAGTTCACGCGGCTGGTGCAGGAAACGCCCGAGGGCCGTTCGGTGGCGATCGGGATCATGCGCGACGGGAAGAAGCAGACGGTCAAGGCGACGCCCGAGGCGGGACGGATGACGTGGAATTTCGGACCCGACGTCGATCGCGCGCTTCGCGAAGCCGAGCGCGGCATGCGCAATTTCCATTTCGAGATACCGCCCGACTTCCATGAGTTCCGCTTCGACGATCGCGATCGCGACAACCGTGAGCCGCGGCGATTTGAATACCGCGTGCCTCAAGAGTTCCGGGTACCGGTTCCTGGTTACGGGTTTGGACGCGGACGTCTCGGCGTGACCGTTCAGTCCCTGACCGACGAGCTCGAGGAATTTTTCGGCGCGAAGAACGGCGGCGCGTTGGTGTCGAGCGTGTCGAGGGACTCAGCGGCGGCGAAAGCCGGCATCAAGGCCGGCGACGTGATCGTCTCGATCAACGGCAACGCGGTGTCCGATTCCGGCGACTTGATGAACGCGCTCGAGGACATCACCGGCGAAGCGACGATCGTCGTCCTTCGCGACAAGAAAGAGATGACGCTGAAGGCGACCATAGACAGGTAGTCAGGCCGTCAGGTTGTCAGGTTGTCATTTCGCGGTTAATAGCCGCGTCACCTCTTCAGTGAGCGCTGCGGCGGCGACGGGCTTCGTCAGGTAGACGTTGGCCCCGAGCCGCAGCGCTTGCAGCTCGGTCGTCGAGCGATCGGCGCCGGTGACGACGACGATCGGGAGCGAGGCGGCCCTGCCGATCGCCTTCAGTCGCGCCAGCACCTCGAAGCCGTCGATGTTTGGCATCACCAGATCGAGCACCAGCAGATCGACCTGATCGCGCTCGAGCGAGGCGAGGGCCTCGGCGCCGTCGCGCGCCTGGATCACCCGGTGACCATTGCGCGTCAGCGACGCGGTCAGGACCCCTCGCAAATCATCATCGTCCTCGGCGACGAGGACCGTCGCACCGCGCCGGCCGGCGAGCGCCAGGCTGATCTCCCTCAGCAGGCGATCGTGGCCTTCACCTTTGGCAATCACCGAGACGTCGGTCGGCAGGCGCCCGTCGGTCTTCGCGTCGGCTGCGCCCGAAACGACGACAATCGGAATGTCGGCGAGGCCTTCTTCCTGCCGCAGCCGATCGATGAAGCTCCAGCCGTCGATGCCGGGCATCAGGAGATCGACGGTGATGACGTCCGGATGCGACGCGCGCGCGATCTGAATCGCCGATTCCGCATCACGCGCATCCAACACGTCGTAACCGGCGTAGCTCAACTGCAGCCGCATCAATTCCCTGAAATCATCATCGTCGTCGACGATCAGCACGCGGCGGGCCACCAGGCGCGCCGAGCCGTCGTCGTTGGCGACGACCGGGGCGATCGACGCGGCCTCTTCGGAGCTGGCGGTCGGCAGCGTGAACGAAAAGCGCGTGCCCTTGTGCAGCTCGCTGTCGACGAAGATGCGGCCGCCGTGCTGTTCGACGAGCGCCTTCGTGATGGCGAGGCCGAGGCCCGTGCCGCCCTTGCGCCGGGACGATGAGCTGTCGACCTGCTGGAACTTGCGGAACAGACGATTGAGATTCTCGGGCGCGATGCCCTCGCCGTGATCGGCGACCGCGATCGTGACCATGTGCTCCGAGCCGGTGACCGTGGTCGTGACCGCCGAATCCGGCGGCGCGAACTTCACCGCGTTCGACAACAGGTTCACAATCGCCTGCACGATTCGATCGGGATCGACCATGACCGGCCAGATGCTGGCCGGCACGTTGACTTCGAGCCTGACGCGGGCGTTGGCGGCCGGCGAGGCGACAACCTCGATCGACTGGCGCACGAGATCGGCGACGTGGACCGCCTTCCGGCGCAGGGTCAGGTTGCCGGACTCGATCTTCGAGACGTCGAGAATGTCGTTGATGATGCGGACGAGCCGCTCGCAGTTGTTGAGCGCGATCTGGAGCAGCTTGCGCATCTCGGGATCGGGAACCGAACCCGGCTCGTCGAGCACCAGCTGCACCGATCCGCGAATCGACGTCAGCGGGGTGCGCAGCTCGTGGCTGACGATCGACACGAACTCGTCCTTCAAGCGATCGACTTCGCGAAGACGCGAGATGTCATGGAACGCGACCACCGCGCCGGCGACGTGGCCGAGCTCGTTCCTCAGCGGCGCGCCGCTGGCGAGAATCGGGAAGACACGGCCATCGGGATGATGAATCTCGAGCTCTTCGTTCTTGGTCGTTTCGCCGTCGAGCGCGCGCGCCGAGATCCATTTCTCCGGCGGGATTGGCGTGCCGTCCTTGGCGATGCGCTTGAACCGGCTCCAATAGTTCTTGCGCAGCTCGGGGGTTTGCGGCTCGATGCCGAAGACGTCGGTCGCGGCGCGATTGCGCAGCCGGACGCTGCCGTCGGCATTGAAAATCATCAACGCCGCCGGAATGGTTTCGAGCGTCGCGAGCAGGTCGGCGTGCGCGGCCTCGACGCGGCGGCGCGATTCGGAGGTGACGCTCGCCAGCTCGCGCGATTCGGAGAGCGCCAGCGCGAGCTCGCGCTCGCGGATCTGCAGCGCCTGGACCATCTTTGCGAATGAATTAATCAGGACGCCGATTTCATCGGCGCGCAACGTCTGGTGCGCGGCGCTGAAGTCTCCCTGCTGAATCTGATCGGCGGCGGAGGTCAGTTCGGTGAGCGGGTCAAGGACGACGCGCTTGGTTGAGTACATCAACCACGTCATGAGCAGCATTGCGCTCACGAAGATGCTGGTCATGATCGAGAAGAACAATTGCCGGCGGCGCGTGAGGAGGCGTTCCGATTCACTCGCCAGCTCGCGTCCGCGGCGATCGAAATCCGACAGCAGCGAGCTGATCGGCGCGAAGTCCCTCTCGCTCATCGCCACCAGGATGTCGGCCGGCTCCGATCGATCCACGCCGCTGGTCCAGGTCGCGGACCACTTGTCGTATTGCTCTCTCAGTAGCCGGACGCGTTCGACCTGCTGCGGATCGCGCACGAGCGTCGCTTGACGCGCCAGGTAATCGTTGACCGCGCTTCGCTCGGCCTGCAGCCGCTGCTCGATCGAAGGGAGCGAGAGCACCGCAACGTCATGCTGATCGTGCTTGAGCTCGACCAGCGATCGCCACAGCGAGCCGTGGATGTTGACGATCTCAGCAAGACGCTGACGATCGGCGTCCTGCTCCGAGGCGACGTTGAGTGCGTAGATGATGAACCCGACCGTGCCCGCGACAAGGATGGTAATCACCCACAGGACGACGAACGCGCGGGTGCGGATCTTCACTGATTGATCTTGCTGACGATGTCCTTCACGTGTTGACCGAGCGTGAGCGCGTCGAACGGCTTGGTCACGTAACCGGCGGCGCCGAGACTGAGGCCGCGCTGGATCTCGGCTTCCTGCGATTTGGCGGTGAGAAAGATGACGGGGATCGCCGCCGTCGCGGGATCCGACTTGAGGCGGCGGCACGTTTCGGGGCCGTCGAGCTCCGGCATCATCCAGTCGAGCAGGATGACATCGGGCGGCGCCGCCTTCACTGCCTCGAGCGCCTCCTGGCCGTTGCCGACGACCTTGACGAAGAAACCGGCCCGCTTCAGTGCGAGTCGAGCGACGAGTTGGATATCGAGATCGTCTTCAGCAAGGATGACGTTCATGAAAATGCCGCCCGCCTAAAGAGCCGCGCTCTTGGATTCCACCTTCGCGGGGGGCGCTTCCGTGGATACTGCGGCCTGTCTTTCGGGCGGAGCCGCCATCGGCATCGCCAGCGTCGCCAATTGTGCCGCAATGATCGCAGCCAACGCGACCTTTGGCTCATCCACGGGCTGACCGGCCTTCAGCTCGATCGAAAGGACGCCGGCGGGACCGGTGGGGCTGCACATCGGGACAGCGAGCGCGCCCGGTGTGGTTGGGGTGACGGCGCTGATCCTGGGCTGATTCTCGCGAAACGCGGCCGCGGTGAGGTTCGAGCTGTCACGGCCGATCTTGCCGATGCGGGCGACGATCTTCGGATCGAAGCCGTGTGTCGCGACCGGCGCGAGTGTGGCGCCGTCGTTCGATGCCACCCAGACGATGAGGCCCGTCGCGTTCAGCAGCGCGCTGACGCGCGCCAGCGCGCCCTCCAGCGCTCCCGGATCGCTCAGCGCCGAGAGATCGCCGCAGATTTCCGCGACCGTCTTCAACGTCGCGAGCACGTCGGGCGCCCCGGGCACTTCGGGCGCCACGATTACAGCGGGCGTCGGGGTCGGGGGCGCAACGGGGATTGGCCTCTTCAGCGTTTCCTTGAGCTCGTTCCGCCAGTGCGCAGGATCCTGGACGGCCGGTTTCGGTTCGGTCGGCAACAACAACAACGCGATCACGATCCAAATCGCGACGCCCGCCGTAGCGAGCGAGAGCTGTTCCTGCCGGATCGCCGCGGCGCGCCGATCGTGCTCGGGGGTCAAGCCATTCGCCACGGACTGGACCTGCGTGGTGGCGGCGGCCAGCAGGTCGCGGACTTCCGTGAAGATGACATCGCCGGCCAGCTGCATCTCGTCGCGGCTGACGTAGGTGCGCGCGCGCTGCTCGGCCGCGCTTAGTTGATCGACCGCGTCAAGCGACTCGGCCAGCGATCCGCCACGCGGCGTGACGATGCCATCGAGATTGACGAGGCTCTGCCTGAGCTGGTCGAGGGTTTCCTGGGCGCGCTTGCCCCAGAAGGGCAGGCCCTGGCCCGGCGCGACATACGCATGCAGCGAAGCGCGCAGGTCGAGCAGCAACTCTGCCGTCTTGTTGACGGCAGTCACGCCGGCGGTGGCGGCTCGCTGCTCGCGGTTCAGCGCGTCTTCGTTCTGGAGGGTGCGATAGGCGAGGCCGGCCGTAACCAGCAATCCGACAACGAGGCAGGCGATGCGTACGGTCCTGCGAAACATCAGGGAACAGGATAGCTGCTTGCACTTGTAGTTGAAAGTTGAAAGTTGACGGTTGACAGTTGAGCCAACTACAGAAGGCTAGAAAGTCGGCAGACACGGCGTGAGCCACTGCGCGATGATCGTGAAGCGGTTGAAGAAGATCAGCAGGCCGATCGTGATCATCAGGCCCGAGACGATTTCAATCGTGTGGTCGTAGCGGCGGATCAGACGACGAGTCCGTATGCCGGTATCACCGTGAGTCCGGGCTCTTCGCGGTCAGCACCACGTAGGTGGGGAGACCGACCGCGCCAAAGCGCTGCATCACTTCACGCGCCGGGGACTCGTCCGGCGATTCTGCCTGGAACTTGATCTTCACGAAGCCGTCGAGCGCCGCCTTTACCGACGGATCCACCAGCGTCGTCTTGTCCATCGTCAGGCAGTTCTTGCACCACGTCGCCCACATGTCGATCAGCACGGGCTTGCCTTCGCGCTGCGCGACGGCGAGGCCTTCGGCGAGGTCGGCGTGCCAGCCTTCCTTCAATAGTTCGTCCACGCTCGACGACACCTGCGCGGGGTCGACCGAACGATCCCGGAAGATGCCGTACGCGGTGTAAGCGTAGAAGGCAGCGGTGAGCATGATGATCACGCCGAAACCCTGTTTCACACGAACCATCCACGCGCCCGGCTTCGGCAAGGCGCTGATGCCGGCGCCGGCGAAGGGCCACGGCGCCGCCATGCCGAGGCCCAACACGAACGGCAGCGCAAGGGCCGCCGCCGTTCCGGTTGCGTAGAGATTGGTCGAGAACAGCACGACCTGGATCACCACCGGCGCGACGCACGCCCCGGCGAGCAGCGCAGCCACGCCGCCCATAGTGAAGGCCAGCATCACCGAGCCGCGGCTCGATCCGGTGCCGACGTTGGCGGAGTATTTCGAGAAGTCGATCTCGAACACGTCAAACATCGCGAGCGCGAGAGCAATGAACAGTACGGCGATGCCAAGGTTGAACCATGGCGAGGCGTTGAT
>Ga0137455_1000408_pt1 | contig 11636 bp, 10 predicted proteins | sample EasRivERMGT600_2_FD_102334 | JGI IMG/M metagenome (GOLD analysis project Ga0137455, IMG submission 102334) | Soil microbial communities from meander-bound floodplain in the East River, Colorado, USA - East River MetaG ERMGT600_2 | ecosystem: Environmental > Terrestrial > Soil > Floodplain ... | reverse complement strand
TCGCGGCCTTGCGCGTGGCGGAGCGGCTGGGACCTGGCGCCACCGTTGCCACGATCATCGTCGACTCAGGTCTTCGTTACATGACGACCGACGTGTTCGCGAAATCAAGGTAGCGAGTGCGTTCTTTTTGACGTCCAAAATTCACGGTCGCAAGAGCTGAAACCCACCGGTTTTCAACCACGAAGAATTCGAAGCACTCGAACGTCTAAATGGTTGATCTTCGTGACCTTCGCGCCCTTCTTGGCTGCGTTTCCATGTGCGACAATATATCTACATATTGCTAGTGCCCTAAATAAAAAGCCCTATATGTAGTGGTTTGACGCTTGACAACTCTGGGGACTGAGCGCACTATCACGTCCGCGCTCAAAGAGGTTGAAACGGCGGGAGGCGCCCAGCATTCCAGCCGCTTGAAGAGCTCATCAGGACATCTCGGGCGCACATCAACAATCAAAGATTCCGGACCTCCCGCAGGGGTGAGGAGTGTCCAAGTTAATTCGGAGGAACCATGGAAAGAGGCCCTGCCCGCGAAGCTGTCGCAGCCGGTCAGCAGGCGGAGACTCAGAGCGGAGCCGTCGACCCCTCGACCCGCACGCGCAAGAGCGCCGAGGTCAGGGGCCCTGCGGTTCAAGGACTCGAGTTTCCGCGCTACTTCACGCTGCCGGGCGTCGATCCGTTCGACGAGGTCGAATGGGAGATCCGCTCCGCCGTGATCGGCAACGAAAAGGGCAAGGTCGTCTTCGAACAGCGCGACGTCGAGATCCCCAGCTTCTGGTCCCAGCAGGCCACCAACATTGTCGTCTCGAAGTACTTCCGCGGACAGATCGGGGCGCCCGAGCGCGAACACAGCGTCAAGCAGCTCATCGGCCGTGTCGTCGACACGATTACGCGGTGGGCGCGCGACCAGAAATATTTCGCCAGTGAAGATGCTCTGCAATCATTCAGTCACGAGCTGAAGCACCTGCTCGTGTATCAGAAGGCGGCGTTCAACAGCCCGGTGTGGTTCAACTGCGGCTTCGAGGCTGCACCGCAGTGCTCGGCGTGCTTCATCAACTCGGTGAAGGACACGATGGACTCGATCCTCACGCTGGCGAGGACCGAGGGGATGCTGTTCAAGTTCGGCTCGGGCACCGGCAGCAACCTGTCGACGATTCGATCGTCGCAGGAAGTCCTGGCGGGCGGCGGAACGGCAAGCGGTCCTGTCTCCTTCATGAAGGGATACGACGCGTTTGCGGGGGTAATCAAGTCGGGCGGCAAGACGCGCCGCGCGGCGAAGATGGTCATCCTCAACGCCGATCATCCGGACATCGTCGAGTTCATCAACTGCAAGGTCGAGGAAGAGAAGAAGGCGTGGGCGCTCATCGACGCCGGCTACGACGGGTCGTTCACCGGCGTGGCGTACGGGTCGATCTTCTTCCAGAACTCGAACAACAGCGTGCGCGTGACCGACGACTTCATGCGCGCGGTGCTGGATGACGGCGACTGGACGACGAAGGCGGTGCGCGACGGAGCGCCGATGGGGACGTACAAGGCGCGCGACCTGATGCATCAGATTGCCGAGGGCACGTGGGTGTGCGGCGATCCGGGCATGCAGTTCGACACGACCGTCAACGAGTGGCACACCTGTCCCGAGACGGATCGCATCAACGCGAGCAACCCGTGCTCCGAGTACATGTTCCTGGACGACTCGGCGTGCAACCTGTCGTCGATCAACCTGATGACGTTCGTCAAGGATGACGGCGAGCTCGACGTGGCCGCGTTCAAGTCCGCGTGCCGCACGATGATCACCGCGCAGGAGATCATCGTGCCGAACTCGAGCTATCCGACGCAGGCGATCGAGAAGAACAGCCACGCGTTTCGTCCGCTCGGTCTCGGCTATGCCAACCTGGGCGCGCTGCTGATGGCGCGGGGGCTGCCCTACGACAGCGACGAGGGGCGGGCGTATGCGGCGGCGATCACCGCGGTGATGACCGGCGAGGCGTACGCGCAGTCGGCGCGGATTGCGCGCGACCATGGCGGTCCGTTCAGCGGGTACGAGAAGAACCGAGAGCCGTTCCTGCGCGTCATGAACAAGCACAGGGAGGCGGTCAGCGAGATCAATCAGAAATTCGTGCCGGCGGATCTCTACGCGGGCGCCAAGCAGGCGTGGGACGAGGCGGTGGAGCTCGGCGAGGACTTCGGCTACAGAAACGCCCAGGCGACCGTGCTGGCGCCGACCGGCACCATCGGCTTCATGATGGACTGCGACACGACCGGTGTTGAGCCGGACATCGCGCTCGTCAAGTACAAGAAGCTGGTTGGCGGCGGGCTGATGAAGATCGTCAACGGCACCGTGCCGATGGCGCTGGGCAAGCTCGGTTACACCAAGCCCGAGGTCGAAGCGATCATCCATTTCATCGACGAGCACGAGACGATCGAAGGGGCGCCGTTCCTCAAGGACGAGCACCTGCCGGTGTTCGACTGCGCCTTCAAGGCGTCGCAGGGCGAGCGGTCGATCCACTACATGGGGCACATCAAGATGATGGGCGCCACGCAGCCGTTCATCTCGGGCGCGATCAGCAAGACCGTGAACGTGCCGCGCGATGCGTCGGTGGAAGAGATTGAGAAGGCGTACCTCGAGTCGTGGCGGCTCGGCGCAAAGGCAATCTCTATTTATCGCGACGGCAGCAAGCGGACGCAGCCGCTCAACACGTCGAAGGCCGGCGTGACCGATACGCGGAACTTTGCGGGGTCGGCCTTCAACCAGCCGACCGAAATCGTGCGCGAGGTCATCAAGATCGTCGAGACGCCGAAGCGGCGGAAGCTGCCCGACGAGCGCAACGCGATCACGCACAAGTTCGACATCGCGGGGCACGAGGGGTACATCACCGTCGGCCTGTTCGAGGACGGGACGCCTGGCGAGATCTTCCTGGTGATGGCGAAGGAAGGCTCGACCATCTCCGGCTTTGCGGACGCGTTCGCGCAGGCGATCTCTTATGCACTGCAGTACGGCGTACCGCTGCAGGCGCTGGTGGACAAGTTCAGCCACGCGCGGTTCGAGCCGTCCGGGATAACGAAGAACCCCGAGATCCGGTTTGCGAAGTCGATCGTCGACTACATCTTCAGATGGCTCGCCACGAAGTTTCTCTCCGCCGAGGCTCAGTATCGGGCCGGGGTGAACATTGAGCAGCCGGCGGAGAACTCTGCAGAAGGGGTCAGGGGGAAGGGGGAAGGGGACAGGGCCGAGTCAGGCAGGAGGCCTGAGGCCAAAGTCGCTTTCTCCACGCCGAGCACGACCGACGCGCAGAGTCCCTCACGTAGAGGCGCACCTGCCGACGATCGTAGAGGCGGACCTGTCGACGATCGTAGAGGCGGACCCACCGACGATCGTAGAGGCGGACCTTCAGGTCCGCCTGAGACGAAAGGGGCCTCATTCGCGGCGATTCAGAACCAGGAAGACGCGCCGCCGTGCAGCACGTGCGGGTCGATCATGATCCGCAGTGGGAGCTGCTACAAGTGCAGCAACTGCGGTACGACTTCGGGTTGTGCGTAAGACTAGTCGACACATCGCGAGTCTGTTAAGACTCGCCACTGTCAATGCAAGGGCCGGCTTCTGCCGGCCCTTCGTGCATTAGTGCCGCACTCGAGTAGCTGCGGTGGCTCTAGGGACTGTGCGGGAGGTTGTCATTCGTTTCGTGCAATGCAGCAGACGTCTCAAAATACCGAGCCGGGCCGTTCAACGGGTCCGACAACGCGTTTTGCATATCACACGTCAAGTATCACAGGTCAGACTTCACGTTTAAGACTGGAGTAGCTCTGTACAAAACGGAAGCCGTCCGCTCACAAGCGTCACAGCCTTCGTAACAGCGAGGAAGTCGTCTGTACAGCGAGGAAGTCGTTCGCTCACACGCCGCAGTCGGTCCCTTCAACACGAAAGTCGCGCGCTCAAACACCGGAATCGTTTGCTCCGACGCGGGAGACGGGAGCTCGAACATCGAAGTCGCGTGTTCCAACGATAAAGTTGTTCGCTCGAAGGCCGCCTCGGTGTGCACCAACCCGGAAGTCGTTCGATCAAACATCGGAGTCGATTGCTCCAAAGCTGGAGGCGACCGCTCAAGCATCGGAGTCGCGCACGCCAACACCGCAGTCGCATGCTCCAACGCGCGAAACGTCCGCTCACCTTCAGATTCCGCATTGACTGCACCAACCTGACAATGGAGTTCCCCGGCGTCGCCGAGATAATCCCTGGACTAGGTCTGCATGACTGCGGGGTGTAGACTCCACCGCGAGGCAACGCCATGAACACAACGGCGACCGCAGCCGCCTGCTACGTTTTCTAGCCGCGTACAATTCGTGAGCGTTCTAGCATAGGCAAGGAGAAATCGCCCATGTTCCAGAGGCTCGTGTTCCTGCTCGTGTTGCTTGCGGCTGCGACCGCGTCTGCCCAGAACCAGATTGCTCCGAATCCCACAATCAGTGCGCCGGTGACCGGCCCGGGCGCGATGTTCCCGGGATTGCAGCGCGTTCCGGCAGGCACGGGCCTGGCGGATCAGAAGTACGTCGTCCAGGAGTACTTCGTATCGGGAACCGCGAGCGGCAAGTCCTACACCACGCGCATCCTTGTCCGCCAGCCGGAAGACCCGAATCGGTTCAGCGGCATCGTCGTGGCCGAGCCGATGCACGCGAGCGGTAATAGCTGGATGTTCTTCTTCACGCGGACCTACGTGATGCGCCACGGGCACATCTCCGTGGAGATCGCGCCGCAGAAGGCGGGGACAGAGGCCACGATCGTGGCGTCGAATCCGCAGCGCTATGCGCCCATCAACATACCGGACATGGGGCAGGCCAACGAGATCATGGCGCAGGTGGGCGCGCTGCTCAAAGGCAACGGACCCACGTCGCCATTGGCCGGCATGCGGGTGCAGCGCCTGATCATGATGGGCACGTCACAATCGGCGGGTACCCTGCGCGGGTATTTGCCGGCCCACGCCGCGTGGCGGATGCCCGACGGCAAGCCGATCTTCGACGGGTTCCTGGCGACCAGCACAGCCGGCATGCCGATACCCCCGGTAGACGTGCCGCTGATCCAGATTGCGACGCAGACCGAAGTCAATGGAGGCGCGAAGGGCGGCAGCATTTACCGGCGTGCCGACGGCGACGCGCCCGGCGACCAGTTCCGGCTGTATGAAATCGCGGGAATGCCGCACAACGATTCCCGCGAGAATCCGACCTACAATCCAGACCCGTGCAAGATGCCGGTCACGCAGTTTCCGGTGGGAGCGATGATGGCGCTGGGGCTGCACCACGCGATCGAGTGGGCGGACAAGGGCACGGTGCCGCCGCGCGCCGAACGCATCGTGGTCGAGAATGGCGCGCTCGCGCTCGACGCGAACGGAAACGCCAGGGGCGGCGTGCGGAGCACGTATGTGGACGTGCCAGTAGCGAAATACAGCGTTCCCAATAACGCGGATCCAAAGCCGGGCACGCGTGACGATTTCTACTGCAGCATCGCCGGAGCTGAGACGCCGCTGGCGGCAGATCAATTGCGTTCGCTCTATAGGTATGCCGAGGCGTATCGCAGCAAGGTAAAACAGAGACTTGACGAGCTGACGAAAGCCGGCTGGTTCCTTCCTGAGTATGCGGGACAGGTGACTGGCGACGCGGCGAAGGTCCAGATTCAGTAGCGAGTGCGGACAGAGGGAAAGGGGAATCCCATGAAGCTGCTCGGGGGTGCATGTGTTTGTGTGCTGCTCACCGCGGCGCTGGTGAGTGCGCAAAGCCAGAGCCGCGACGCGCTTCCGGACTGGACCGGTGTCTGGCAGATGATGGGTGGGACGGTGTTCGATCGAGCGACCGCCAAAAGCGAAGGGGGCGTGTTGACTCGCGGCCAGCGCGAGCAACCACCCTACAACGCCGAGTGGGAGACAATCTACCAGCGGAACCTGAAGCTCAGGGATGACAGCCGGCTTCCCGATCCCATCAACACTTGCGGGACGCCGGCCGGTTTCCCGAGGCTGATGAATCTTCCAGACACTTACGAGTTCGTGGTCCGGCCCGAGCAGACGTGGATCCTGACGGAGAATGGCCCCAACACCCTGAGGATCTACACCGACGGGCGCGCGCACCCGGCTCCCGAAGACCGATGGCCAACCTATACCGGAGATTCGGTCGGTCACTGGGAAGGCGATACGCTGGTCTTCGACACGGTTAGTATGCGGATGTCCCGGTATCCGGAGTCCGGCGACACGGTGCTCGACCGAACCGGGCTGGTGCTGAGCGATGCCGCGCACGTCGTCACGCGCCTTCGCAAGGTGAACGACGAACTGATGGAGGCGCGGATGGTGATCGAAGACGCCAAGGCGCTGACGGCGCCTTGGAACGTGACCAAGACCTACCGGCGGCTGCAGAAAGGCACGCGCGTCTACGACTATGCGTGCGCGGAGAACAACCGGAATCCCGTCGACGCCGCAACCGGCAGGACCTTGATCCTCGGCCCGGACGGAAAGCCGTTGGGCGACGTGAAATAGCAATGGTGTGGAGGTGACGGCATGAGATCAATCGAGCCCTCTGGCGTACGCGCGGTAAGACACTTGATCGTCGGGTTGCTCGTGACCTGTGGATTGCTCGCGGGTTCTCCGGCGCTCGTCGCTCATCACGCCGGCACGATGTTCAGTGAGGATCAGACGAAAGAGCTCACAGGGACGGTCAAGGAGTTCCAGTTTACGAATCCGCATTCCTGGATTCAGGTGCTGGTGGAGACGACGCCCGGTGCGCCGCCACAAGAGTGGAGCATCGAGTGGGGCAGCCCGAACCAACTGTCGCGCCAGGGCATTCGGCCGTCGACGTTCAAGTTCGGCACGAAGGTTACCGTGCGGGTCCGTCCGATGCGCGACGGGTCGCCCGCGGGGAGCTTCGTCGGCGCGAAGTTCGACGATGGAAAGACCGTCGGTCGCTGGGAGTAACCTTCTCGCTGCCGGCCGTCCAGCCTTCGCCGAAGGCTTCTCCGACTCGACTTCGCACCAGTGGTCGGCATCTCGAGCATCACGATCCTGGATCCTCAGGTTTCCAGTTGTCGCGACCTGACCGGAAACAAGCCCCGCGTCCGATGCGTTGCTAGCCTTCCTTCGGAACATGACGCTGCACGAGCGCCGCCATTTGCTTTGAGGTCGCATCGCCACGCTCATGGAGGCCCGCAATGGTCCCCAATTTGTCCGGGAGGGGCCTGTTCTGACTCGTCTTCCATTTCCCGACAAGTGTGCTGATGGGAATTTCGATTCCGATGATCGCCTTCAGCATCGAGTCGATGAAGTCAGGCGGTGCATCCGAAACGCTCCACGGCACCGCGCGATCTGACTCATGTAGATCGCTAAGCTCGGTGACGTGCTTCCGGAGCCACGCTCGATCGTCAATTGCGCGGGGCACACCGTGGGCGTGAACAACCGCGTAGTTCCAGGTCGGCACAACTTTTCCGTGCACCTGCTTGGAGGCGTACCAGGAGGGAGTGATGTACGTCTGGGGTCCCTGAAAAATCACCACGCATGCGCGTTCCTCGGTAAGGGACTTCCAGATGGGATTTGCGCGCGCGACATGGCCGATGAGCGTGCCGTATTCACCTCGCATCGAGTCAACCAGGAACGGGATGTGGTTAACGACGAGTCCCTCGCTGGCGTGTGTGACCCAGGCGCCCAGAGGATGGGATCTGATGAGCGCATGGAGGACCGTGACATCGCGCTCGTCGAAATGCTCAGGCGTGTACATAGCGCTCTCACTCAAAGGCTAACGATTTACGCGTCCGCGGATGCGACGTGCGACAAGCAGCGCCTTTATTTAGGTATTGTCGCGTAAAAAATATCGGCGATCGACCCTGTGCTCACGTCCGGCCGACTGCGAGCGACGTGATCACCGTCAGGGACTGAAACGCGGCGGAAGCTGACGCCAGCGTTTACCACGTCGTCGAGCCGGAGGCCGGGCGTGAGCACAGGGTCGATCGCTGCAACCGCCTACTGCTCGTCCCGTGCGAGAGCCTCCGCGCCGTCGTCTCACGGAAAAGAGGTGTAGACTCCGCCGCGAGGTGCTGCCATGACCACAGCGGCGACGAGAAGTGCCAGTGTTCCGTCGCGCGCGTTTCACGCCCGTCCAGGCGACCACCGCTTCTTCAGCGCCATGGCCATCGTCACGGCGGTCACAATCCTCGCCGGCTTCTCATCCACCTACGTGCCGAAACTCGTGGCGGGCGCACCGGGGCTCCCATGGATCATTCACCTTCACGCGGTGGTATTCACAAGCTGGCTGGTGTTCTACGTCACCCAGACAACGCTGGTGCTCACGGGCCGCACGGCGGTGCATCGGCGCCTGGGCGTCGCCGGCGTCGCGCTCGCGGCGCTCATGCTCTTCGTCGGCAGCGCGACAGCGATAACGGTGGCACGCCTGGGAGCCCGCGGCATTCCTGGAGTGGAATTTCCGGACGTTGAGGGCTTCCTGCTTTTGAACCTGACCGCGGTCAGCGTGTTCACCGTTCTCGTTGCGGCTGGATGGTATTTCCGCCGCAACGCGCAGGCGCACAAACGTCTGATGCTGATGGCGACGGCGAGCGGACTCGTCGGTCCTGGCGTGAGCCGGTTGCCGTTCGCAAGCGGGAACCCTCCGTTGATCGGCCTGCTGGTCCTGGTGTTTCTCTTCGCGGGGCCGGTATACGACCTCGTGACGCGCCGGCGCGTGCACCAGGCATACCTGTGGAGCGTGCCGCTCGCGTTTCTCGCAATTCCACCTGTGGTCCTGGCGTTGTCGGCGACAGCGACGTGGCACCGAATCGCGGCGATGTTGCTGCGCTGAGGATTCCTGGTTTGGTAGTGGTTCCGCTAACGCAGGAATGAGAAGGCTGACGCTTCTTACGTTGTTCATTTGCTCCTCGGGCTGCGGCGGCAACTACGCAACGCCGACGACGCCAACGCCGCCGCCTGCTCCACTGTCCGCCGCGTCAGCGCCCGTTGTCCCTTCGAACCGTCCGGCGACGAACTGGAAAGCCGACGCCATCGTCACGGCCGTCGTTCGCGGTGACGGCGGACCCTGTGGGTGGGGAACGTCTCCAGGCGAAACGAGAGTGGGCGTCGAGTGGAACATCAAGATCGACGGCGCAGCGATCTCGATGGACGAAGACATGCCGAACTGGCCGACCGACGACATTCCCTACAAGGGCACGCTGAGCGGAAACGAATTCACGGTCGCCGTTGATCTGGGGCCCGACTGGCTGAAGTGGGTATGTCAGTGGCGCGGCGCCACGCTGTCGGGTCGCTTCAGCGACGATCGCTCGACGTTCGAGGCCACAGAAAAAGTGTTCTGGGGCACCGTCGAGGGCGGCACTACGGTCACCCGCCGCTGGTCGGGCCGCGCGGTGCAATGACCGGCGAGTGGAACGCCGAATCCTATCACCGCGTCTCGAACCCGCACGTCAACTGGGGAGTCGCGGTGCTCGAGCAGTTGCCGCTGGCAGGCGACGAGGTCGTCGTCGATCTCGGGTGCGGCACCGGGCGGCTGACGGCGATGCTGCTCGAGCGCCTGCCTCGCGGCCGCGTCGTCGCCATCGATCGCTCCGCCACCATGACGCACGCGGCGCACGAATATCTGGGCCCGCTGTTTCCGTCCCGCGTCGACGTCGTGATGGCCGACGCGACGGCGGTGCCGGTGGCGGGTGCCGCAGACGCCGTTTTCAGCACCGCCACATTTCACTGGGTCCTCAGCCATGAGGCGCTGTTCGCCAGCATCTTCAGCGCGCTGAAACCCGGAGGACGGCTCGTCGCGCAGTGCGGAGGCGGCAGGAACCTCGAGCGCGTCCGCGAACGGTCCGATCGCCTCCTCGGCGCGCCGGAGTTCCGCGACTACTTCACGCAGTTCCAGAAGCCGTGGAACTATGCCGACTCGGACTCCACTGCCGCGCGGCTGACTGCGGCTGGTTTCGTGGATGTCTCGACCGGTCTCGAATCTTCTCCCGTGCGATTCGGAGATGCGGCCTCGTTCGCCGAGTTCGTCACGACCGTGATCTGCCGTCCGTACGTGGCGTGCCTGCCGGATGCGCGCACGCGCGACGCATTCATCGGCAGCCTTACGCGCGACGCGGCTGCGGACGATCCGCCGTTCGAACTGGACTACTGGCGTCTGAATATGCGGGCGCGGAAGCCGGGCGGGGTGTGAGATGACCGCTGCTGATTTTCGACGCATCGCCCTCAGCCTCGACGGCGCGGAAGAAGGGTCGCACATGGGCGCGGTCGATTTCCGTGTCGGCGGCCGCATCTTCGCGACCCTCGCGTCGGTGAAAGAGGGTTTCGGAAACCTGATGCTGACGCCCGAAGTCCAGGCCGAGTTCGTCGCCGATGCGCCCGGCGTCTTCCTGCCAGTGGCCGGTGGGTGGGGCCGGATGGGTGCCACGCACATCAGGCTCGCGAAAGCGAATCGCGACATCCTGACGGGCGCGCTGCGAACCGCATGGCAACTCCGCGTGGACCAGAACGCCGCGTCGAAGACGGCCAGACGCACGCGTCGCGGGCGCACTTAGGGTCGCTCGACGACGTCTCGCTCGACGATGCGGGAGTCGCCGACAAAGCGTTTGTAGTCGGCGTACGTCTGGCTCCTGCGGGTCGACTGCAGGCCGCCGCTGACGATGCTGACGGATTCGATGGATTCCGGAAGGAGCAGTGTTTCGTCAGGGTCGCTGAAAGAGACCGTCCGGTAACGAATCGTCGTGTCTTCCCGCATGATGGTCACGCGCATGCCGAGGTTGTGCCGCCGCTGAATCCCTAGCGGGACTCTCACGTCCTCCGGCCCGCCGACGCTTCGCTCGATGCGCAGCACGTCGTAGCTCGTCGTATCCACCCAGATGCGTCCCCTCGACGCGAGCGGTCCGGTCCAGTCGAAGCAGTCGTCGTGCCCGCCAGGATCTTCGATGAGTTCGAGGTTGCTTCTCCGATTGACGGACGCGAAATCGATGAGGAAGGCCGGCCGGTTCCTCTCCTTGGACAATCCCGCCGATTTGAATTGGTACTCTGAACGGTGCGCCGCGAGCAGAAACGCGAGCGGCTCGTCGGACAGCGGATTCGGGTCGGTGCACCCGTCGCGGTTCTTCTTGTCCTTGTCGCGTGGCACGCGACCGTTGACCTTCCTGATGTCCCGAACGACTCGTGCCTCGCCACCAGCCTCGCCGTCGGCTTCGACGCGCAGTTCCGACTCGACGATCCGGGCGAACCCCTGAGGCGACCGACTGAGATCGATCGGCTGCACTGTCGATTTCTCGATGCAGATGACGTGCTGCACCCGCTTGTAGAAGTCGGCGATTCTCTCGCCAACGCGCGCCAGCAGTTCGTCGATGCCCGGTGGCGTCTGCGCCCCGGCCGTGGCTGGCGCGACTTCAAGCGCAGCCAGCACCACGAGGCCGATCAGGAACCGCGAAGGGTGTTTCGCCATCAGCGTGGTTCCAGGAGCTCGATTCGATTCCCGAACGGATCCGCCACGTAGACGCGGTCGAATCCTTCGAGCGGCTCGTCGGTAGTCGGGGGAAAGCCGGCCGCGAGGCAGCGGGCGGCCAGTTCGGGTAACCCTTTCACGAGAAGCGCTGGATGCGCCTTCGTGGCAGGACGGAAATTCGGATCCACGCCCAGGTGGAGTCGAAG
>Ga0137455_1000407_pt1 | contig 11642 bp, 17 predicted proteins | sample EasRivERMGT600_2_FD_102334 | JGI IMG/M metagenome (GOLD analysis project Ga0137455, IMG submission 102334) | Soil microbial communities from meander-bound floodplain in the East River, Colorado, USA - East River MetaG ERMGT600_2 | ecosystem: Environmental > Terrestrial > Soil > Floodplain ... | reverse complement strand
CTCACCTATTTTACTTTCGAGAAGCGAAGTGCCATCATCAAGAAGTAACGCTTTGTCTTTGATATATTCAACACAATAGTACTCGGCGATACGAACCGTATCATCCGTTACCCATTGAGATTTGTTATCTACATTCCAACCTGAAATATCATCCTTAAGTCTTGGATATTCACGCTCGATGGTTTCTTTCCTCACATCCTCAAAGATGAATCCCCATTCAGCATCCGATTTATCAGGCTCAGTTGCATCTGGATCGATGTAAACCAAGAATGGGTTAGGAATGGATTTAATCTTAATGACTTGATTAAACGAAGTCGCAGATTCGTATTCAGTAAGAATACGCCAATATCCTTCACCACCATAAATAGCATGTTCAGCAGCTATATCATGGGCATAATCTGCATTACTGGTTGATTGGATATTTCGGATAAGTCCGGCCAGAATCTCAGCGGTCTTTTTGTCTGAGTAATCATCTGACGGCAGCACGCGGCACGATGGACGATTCTGCCTGATCTGATTGATAATCTGGTTACAGTGTTGAGCGGTTAGATTGATTGTCAGGCAAACGCGCTTATCCTCAATCCGCCCAGCAGATACTGCTTGCGGCCACTGCCACATATTATCACTGTCTCCCATAACGAATTGAGTGTCAGCAATTGCCAAGTCTCGGGTTCTTTTATAGGCTTCTTTGGCACGCTCGAAACGCTCATGCGCCTCTTCGATTATATTTCTATCGCTTGTGCCTTCAACTTCTACGCTATCTTCTTCCATCTTTAACCTCGGCGCTTCTCAGCGTTAGAATATTAGTGGATACTTATTTGCTCACAATATGGCTTTCTAATCATCAGAATAGGCGCATTCTGAATTGCTGTAAACCCAAAGCGCCCATAATACAGCGCCAGTTTTTCAGTATCGGCAATCAGGATTAGCAGAATCTTTTCATCATCAGCTTGTGTGCAAACATCCTTAAGCAATTCTGTTGCTTCGCCTTTACCTCTAAACTCTTCAGGCACAAACAATTCGGTAACCTCTCGGGAAAATCCACGGACGTTGCCAGGAACGATCTGCGGATAACCAATATGCAGTGAAGCATTCCCTAATTGGATTGTGCCTGTTTTCATTAGGCGCTCACAGCTTTGATAATTGCGAAGTTTATAACTATCGCCCCAGTTTCCGCAGTTGTAGAGGATTTATTGTCAATCGCAATATTGAACGAACCAGCGGCTACGGCCACAACATTTACAAACGTTGTGCCTGCGACTCCAGCAGCATTAGCTGAACCAGACCGGATTGAAACATTCACCACATCGCCAATAGCTACCGCGCTATTTGTAACCGCAAACACGGCACTTGCACCAGCCGCCAATGAGGTGTTGATAGTGGTAATCGCGCCAGTTACCGCGTTGATCGTCACGCCGGTAGAACGGTTGGTAAGCTGAGTTACTGCCGCCCCTGCTCCAGCCCCGTACCCGATACCAGTAGATGCCGATGTGGAGATGATGCCACCAAGGGTGGAAGTTGATTTAAGGTTGCCATTTACATCGGTTACTTGCCAAGAACCGCTATCGTTGTATGTCAGCACATCGTCAACTTGCAGCGTTACGTCTTGGAGTTGGAAAGAATTAGCCCCATCAATCAGCACAATCTGTACAGCCTTTGCAGCTGTATCACGATTATAAACTTGAATCTGATTAATCCAGCGTCGCGTATTACCAGAAGGAGAGAAACAAATATCTACTGCCGTAGTCCCATTGGTGCTTGATGTTTGTGAATCTGGACGAGATGACGACCCATCATAGTCCGTGTAATCACAAAGAACCGGCATGCTATTCGTTGTTACTGCCGTTGTTAGGTTAATCTGCAATCTACGTGAGCTATTTAGAATCATGTCTGTCTCCGGTGCCTTCGAGGCATTAGGTTGATAAATCTACATTTGCATCATTGTATTAGAACATTCTAATATGCGCAAGTTCATTTATCCAAGGCTTTACGCAATGATTCCATTACTGGAACCCATGCTGGAGTTTGAACTCCGTAATTTATAAATCTTTCAGCATCCTTGCGCAAGAGTTATTGTAGATATACATTTTACTTGCCTCAGCAGTTGCTCTATCAAAATCACGTTTCAATAATTCCATTTGTGCCGAATAGTCTGTTTCTGGCTTTTGTGAATTCCACGAAAGCAAGTGCCAGTAAATAGGTGACTGAATTGCTTTGTCACAAAATCTCACAGCATTGTTATCGCATATTTGCGCTTTGATTGTTCCATAATACAACGCATCCCCAACGAATACCGGCTTACCTTCAACTACGGATACTGGGAATTCGTAATCAACATCATGTCCTAAGTCAGGCTCTTTCCTAAACAGAACGCCATGCACTTTAAAAGCATAGTTAATTTCCGCCTCATCACACATACGCATCATTTTGGCAGCGGCTTCAAATAGATCAGCACGAGTTTTAATCATTTCATTTCCTTTCGTTTAAGATACCATATTCTAGCACATTTGCCGTTGCGCCTTGCAATCAGAGCGCATTTTTTCTCATTCTCCGCGCTTAATTAACCTGCGCATATATCTCATTCGATCACCTTTTGACCGGAGAATGTGCCTGCTTCTGCGTTTGTATCTGTTTTTCATACTAACCCATCCACGATTGCGGGTGAGCGTGCGGGTTTGATGTTGGCTTTTCTTTCTTCTCTTTCTTTGGCTCTTTAATGGCTACCGCAAAATATCTAAATGAGTCTGCGCCATGTGATGCCCAATTATGTAACGGGTCTTTGCTGTACTGCTTTGTCTCTTCGTCTACCTCGTAACAGTAGTTCCTGAGACACTGTATCCCATCTGCACATTTGTCATTATCGAACCAGCAGTTAGAGAATATAGAACGTGCGGCGTTGATTCCTACTGCAATACTGGTCTTAGGTGTTATCCTAACCTTAAACCCTGCCGCCCTGGCTTGCTGTGCAATAGTGCGCTCAGAAGCTAATAGTTCATTGTCTGCGTCATGAGGGAGCCATGTGTCACCATATACGTATGAGCGCGTTTGTAGGTGCTTTAGGTAGTGAGCAAGCGCATAGCCTTGGTTCTCGTAGTACTCAAGAATTCGGTATTCAAAGCCTACCTGCTGAACAAACCAAATAGCTGTCTTGTCGGCCCTCCCCAAGTCCCAGAATGTATGAACTGGCTTGCTTTCATCATAAGGAACCCGTGTAAACCGCTCACCAGTCGTTGAGGCTCTTATTTCATTGGCGTAGATAGCTCCGTCCAATGTCTGCTTACAATGCCCTTCCCACACTGTAAGATAAGAGTCGTAATCCTTTTCCTTTAGATCGTCCTTTTCCTGCCTCAAGACTTCAGGGAACCACGGGTTATCCGTCCAATTGATGCGCTTTACTATTGAATTTGTTGGTGGTTTTGCAACGAATCTCTGGTATGTCTCGTCATCCTCCAAAGATGGATTGAAGCTAATCCATATCTCGCTTCCATCTTTTCGGATTGTTGGGATTAGCGTATCCCATGAAGTCTTGCTTACTGTCTGAGCCTCTTCTACCCAGCAAATATCCGTGCCTTCTACAGACTTGATATTGGCAATGTTGTGCTTAAGTCCGTGGAACGTGAACTCTGTGCCGTTTTGGCCTTTGATGACATACTGCTGCACCTCATAGAACGATTCAAGCCCTAACGCGGTCACTTGGTCTTTTAGCAGCTTATGAACCGATTGAGCGATTGATGTCTGCATCTCGCGGGCGCAGAGTACTCGCAGCGGTTTCGATGTGCCAAGCATCAGCAATGCCCTGGCTATTCCCCATGATTTAGACCCTCCTCGACCGCCATACAGTATCTTATACCGCTTCGGCTCAAACAGACATTGAAGCGCATCAGGGAATTCAACCTTCGCCATTTTTTGGCTTTACGAACTCGATTGTATGATTCATCTCTATTGAGCCGTGATGGTCTATCTCAGACTTATCAACAATCAATCCAGCAGCTTTACCACGGGCTATTTCAGCCGATACGGCAGCAGAATATTTACCATCCTGCACGGCAAGCCTACGAAGCTCTAAAAGGTCTTCTAGGTGCGTCTCAAGGGTCATTTGAGCTTTTGTTACTATTGGTCTGCGCAACTCATCAACCCTTGCCCTTACGTGGCCCTTTGCCATAACAATAGATGCTTTGCTTGCAATAGTGGCATCAAGCATTGATCCTGCATTGTATGATCCTCGGTATGCGTCAGCCTGCGTCTTGCCGCTTGCCACAAGTTGGGCAAACTTTTCTTCCTTTGGGGTTAACTCTCTTTTGTTCATGGTATTTCACCGCGCATATTCATAATGCTGGACAAATTATATACCATATATTCATATCTTTGCTTTGTTGAACCAAATACATTTATTACCAATTTCCGCGTTGAGTCAGACATATCAGAAATCCAATCATCATATGTTTTCATCCTACCAAGCATTGTTTTTGCTTTGTCTTGCGAAGATACTCTTTCTCCGCCTCCTCCAGACATTATGTTTGTCAACCCATCATGCGAGGCAATAAAGCATTTTTCAGCCGAATATGCTTCTTTGTCGGTGTTGTATTCGCCTAATATTGAATATTGAACTGATCTTCCCATCCCAAGAATTGTTCTAATGCGATCGCACTTAGCGCCAGAAATCCCTCTACGGGCTTCCTTTTCATGAGCATAAAGACGATTGTTATTGCCCTTTCCTATATAAAATACCTCACCTGTTGTTGGGTCTGTAAGTGAATATACATAGGGTGTTTTTGGAATACGGAGAATATTCCGACTTTTTGTGGTGATTGCGTTTTTTTCTTTACTCATAATGTGTCATTTATACCACACATTGCCTAGGAAATGGCCTAGTCCGTTTTGTGCATCACTTTGCTTTAGGCTTCCGTCCGCGCTTCTTTGGTGCTGGTTTTGGTTCTTCTATGGGTGTACTTTCAACTAATCCATTATTAGTGAATATAAAATCTTCACCATATTTCACGCCAATATCGGGACTTGGAATGCTAAAATCCACGGATACTGATTTTACTGCCCTAGTTTTAGTCTCGACAGTTTGTTCTGGTTTTTCCGGATAAAACTCTTTTGCCTCTTCTAATGTGATTTCTTTGGTAAAGAGTATTTCTGGCTGTTCTATCTCTTCAAGAGGCTCAGCATTAACGGCTTTTGCGGCTTCAATTTCTTTCTCGGTAAATTGTGGCGATTCGTCAACTTTAACTTGCATTTCGTTTGCCTTTAGAAAAGCATCTTTTCGCACATCGTTAAACGCGGCCAAATTTTCTATCACGGAATCTATATTGCTTATCAGTCTGGTCATTTCAACTATGGAGCCGCCATTCTCTGTTGATAACGGCTCAACCCCACATCCGTAATGCTCAGAGATGGTAATGCGGGTGTAGTTCTTTTTGCAGAATGGGCAGGTGTATTGTTGGGTCATGATTATCGGCGCTGAAGCACCCACTCCTCGAATGTTGGGACGGTTTCTCCATTAGCTTCTGCTAATGCAGCATGGTTTCGGTATTCAGCCATCAAAACTCCTGTTGCGGCATTACTGGCTAGGCCGGTGCCAAGCATTCCAGGAGTCGGGCGAATTGGATGGGGTGGCTGCGCGTCTCGCTTGCCGAAAATGCTATTTGATAGGTTTGATAATGCGTTTGCCATGATTACTCCTAATTCGCCTCGAAGAGGGATTTTGCATATTGGTATATGAATACTACCACAATTCCGACAATTGCAATAAGGGCGCAGGCTTGGTTAGTGTCCATTTTTAACCTTTCATCGTTGAATTATTGATAAATCATAGATTGACAAGCATATACCGGGCTTACGATTGTCGTTGTGTAGCCAGTCCCTTGCCGCTTGGTGCTGTAATCATATAAATGAGAAAGGTTTTCATATAGGAATAGTTTTATTATGTTTTTGACCATATTTTTTTGATAAAAATATCTGCCCCTTGCCGGTAATCATGGTCGTGAATGTAGGATGGGCTTTCCCATTTCTATCTGTGTATGGCGTTTGCTCAATTACCACAAAGTATTCCTGATCTATGTATCGCTGATACGGCATATTGTCGCCCATCAATATTTCATCTTGGCGCAGTTTAGCAAATAGCTTGTTTTGACCAATCCCGATTACCTTCCCAAACTCGCCAATCTTGCAAGCGCCCTCCATGCGGCGCACAGCCATGGCGAATTCCACCTTTGGCGCGTCAGCCTCGATCTTGTATTCAAGGGCTGCATTGCGCTCTGCAAGGTCGGCAGCTAGGCGCAGGGCTTCGGGTAGGGTCTTAGGTATCTGCTGGTTTTCGAGTTCTTGCCAGCGGTCAACAAGGCGGGCAGTGAATTCAGGGGAAAGCTGGGCAACAATGATATAGCTGTCGCGCTTGTTGATAAGATACAGTTTTTCAACAACTCCATTTGCTGATTTTGCTCCATCCCCCATTGGGGGTTTGGAAATTATCGCATTACGTTTAACGGTTCCATCATCGTTGTACTGAATTGAGGATAGGCGTTCAATGCTTTGTTTTACCTTATCGTGACGAGATTCAACAAGATCAGCTATTTCCTTGCTGGTCATGACTTGATTGTGTTGCAGGCTTGGCAGGTTCATTTGGCATCCTTAACGATAAGTGAGTGAGTATGTCTGCCTTCGAGCGGTTAAGCGCCCGAAACTTGCGCGGTCTCCACCGACAGACAAAGGAATTATAGCTTATTTTTGGTGTGGTTGGCGAGATTCGAACCCGCACTGTACGGATTTTAAGTCCGTTGCCTCCTACCTATTGGGCTACAACCACATGGCGGAGAGCTGGCTATTCGAAAACCATCCCGTTGCTGGTTTCTACCATTGAAATACAGTCACACCAAAGTACATTACAAAACAAAACGCCCTGCGGAATTTCTTCTCACAGGGCGCTATTCATTCAGCTTGCTACTTTTCAACCCCGTGTTTCATCCTCCATCGAATGGCTTTGCTGTGGCAGAGAGGGGCTGAGATATTTGTTCATGGAGAGCATTTTAATATATGTTCCAGTTATCATCAAGCAGTTTTTAACTGCGCCTTCAAATCATCCATCGCCCGACGAATATACTCCGCATCCGGAACCTGGACGCGATCAATCGGCTGAATGTTCATTTTCAGCAATTCTTTATGTCTCTCTCGGTCAAATGGTAAATCAGGTAACAGATATTCCCAAATTGGCTTGGGGTTGGTAAATAGCTCGGCAAAATGGATTCTTTTTCCCTTTAACGCTTCATAGGCTGCAAATTCTTCATTACCCAATGGCTCTAGTCCCAATTCAACCAGCGAGGCGTTAATCTCGTTGTAATCGCGTTCTAGGATGAGTTTTTTAGCTGGGTGATTCTCAAACCAGTCTTTCCACATCCAAGCACCTGTACAGGATATTCCACGGTAACGCTTGGAGGATGGTTCAACGTCTAGTTCTTTAGGGAGTTCGCGGCCCGATGCGTCATGCCAGCAGATTGAATGTTCGGTTGTGAGCCAGTTACTTGACCACGTAGTACCGCTTCTTGGAAGTCCGACGATAATAAAATCTAATTTCATCTCTTCTATCCTAGAAAAATACCCAGCCTTGTTTAAGGGCTGGGGCAAAATAGCGCTCATTGCGCTTCCATCGGGAGATGGATGGTTTGCCGTTAGGCGAATGAGACACGTTATCCCTCGGGCTTAATTAGGCCGTCATCAGGAGCCAATCCAACAATGATGGAAACTACACGGCATTTTGGCTCTACTTGCCTGGTGCGGGACGCAATTTCCAATATTCTTGATGCGCCTACAGTTTATTTCTATTCCTGCTGATAATCAAGCATTTCCTGCTTCATCATCTGGGTCACGGTGTACCCATACTAACTCATCATCGTCAGCAGGATATGGTTTGCACCAGCAATCTACGCTTGATATGTGTTCGCGCCTTACATGGCTGTATGCTTGATTAAGTAATTGTTGCTGCGCATTCATTTCTTCTTTTGTAAGCGGAAAATAACATTTTTTGTTCATTTCGTCAGTTTATCCCAAGTCCATGTTTGAAGTTTTATGCTTATTCCAACCATCTGCACAGAAGTGGCAAACGCGGCTTTGTAGTCCTGTACGTTCAGTTCCTCGGCAAGCTGCTTGTTGAGTTGGTCTTGCTTTATGGTGAGTTCGGCCCAATCGGTCATTTTTTTCCCTTTATGATGGTCTGCATACCGATCCATGTGCAGTAGCTGGGCCTGATCTCACCCGCCTCCCAGCGCTGCACGGTGCGAATATTTGTGCGCCAGAGCTTGGAGGCTGCGTCTTGGGTCAAATCACCCCGCAATTCAACAACCATTTGCGGAGTAACCTGATATTTTTTATCTCTATTCGGATGATTCATTTTTTCCTTTTAGATCAAAAATCCCCTGCTTTGCATAAAATCAACTGGATGCTTTGTGTGTTTTTGGTTATTACACTTCTGGCGTAAAAGCTGGATATTGTTGTCTGTGTTCGTGCCGCCAAGAACAATAGGCATAATGTGATCCATGTGGTAATTTGCACCAAGCGGTAGATTACAACACGCGCATTTTCCTCTCTGCAACTTGTAAAGTTTATCCTTCAAGCCATTTGATAATCTTCCACCAACTGCGCGCTTTCTAGCCCACCTATTTTGTTTTCTGATTTGCCCAGCGTGGGGATTTTTTTCTTCCCACTTTTTTCTGCCTAGTTTTAATTTTTCTTTATTTTTTGAATAATATTCTGATCTGGCAATCTTTATTTGCTCACTATTGGCAGATTTGTATTTTAAGTTTGTCTCTTTAACTTTTTCTGGGTTGTTTTTTCTGTATTTTAAAGCATTCGAATTATGACATGCCTTACACCGTCCATTTTTTGTGCGCTCTGTATCGGTATTACATTTCTTGCAGAATTTAAGCATTTTGATACTCCCAATAGTAATTTGATAGTGTCGGTAATCGCCCCGATTGGGCGGGGGAAAAGCTGGCCAGCCCTGTCCCGACAGTTATCATTATACATTACTTTGGGCGATGATCTGCGCCGGGGTGATGGGGTTGTTGCGGTTTGGATGGGCGGTCATTTTGCAAAGTACAAGCCGTCATAGCCAAGGCAGAACAACCCTTTTCCACCGCCAACAAGCTCACGAAGTTGATATGGCTTTTCGATGGTCAAACCAAATTTACGGGCATCACGCATAACTTTCTTTGCATTTTTTCTGGCTGTTGTCTTTTCTCCGCGCGGAATATCTGATAAGTCCCCAGCCTCAATCGCCATCGCGTTCATCAGGCGCATTGCGCTCAAACCGATGAAACGGGCATTTGTAAGACCTTCAGCTTGGATACATGTTGTGTGATTGAGTTGTGTAATTTTCATCTCCATGCCCGTTTCATCGGTTAGGCGTTCCGTGTTTCAATGTTTGTTACTCGCCCAGCCCGCCCTGACTGCGCCGGGGTGGTGGGGTTGTTTCTGTTGGGATGGTTGCTCATGCTACCTCTTCAACCTTGAATGTCCAGCCGTTCACTGTGCTCCACTCATCATTTCCGAGATACGAATACGACCCGTCGCGCATCGGAATAATTCCTACAAGCATCAACGTGCTAACGTATTTCCCAAAAGCATCGGCGGCATCAATAAACTGTTTTGTCAAAACAACTTTGTTTTTTGCTGTATTTGTGATTTTGTAAGTTTTCATTTCCATCTCCATGCCCATTTACCCGGTTAGGCGTTCCGTGTTTCAATGTGTTCATTCTACCGACATTCTGCCGTAATGCAAGCTTTTTCAATGCTCTGGAACCCAATAGAATAGCGGTATCAGTGTTTACTTGTCGGGTATTATGGATATTTCCACTCGCCCTCCTTTGACAACTTCCCGGCGCTCTATTGTCAACCCGAACCGATTATCATCAACCCCTAGAGCATCCGCAACACCATCCAATGCGCTCTTGAGCCGAGATAATAGGCCGTCAAGGTCGAATCTGCGCTTGCTTGGCGGATAAAACAGGATGCGCAGGGCAATATGCCCATCACCAGTCACCGACGCGCCTGCGGCCTTTGTGGCCCATCCTGCCGCCTGTCTTGCGGCTTTCGCGGCCTTCGCCTTCTTGCTCCAATGGCAGCGGCTGTTTGGGGATAGGTCGGCTGATGGCCATGCGAGGATTATCACAAATACCCATCCAATAGCCACCATTTCAACGTCTTAACGTGTGCCGATTCGTGCATGGCCTGCATCTGATAGCGATCTAGCTTGCCGGTGCGCCCGTCGATCAGGCCGTGACAGGCATCGCAGACAATCGCGCCCTTCTGGTCGTGAGACTTAATGCCGCGCCCCTTTCCATCCTGGATTCGGTTCGAGTGCGCCAAGCATAGCTGATGCCCGTCATAGTTCAGTTTTCCGCAGGACATGCACTTCGGGCAAAGTTGTGCCGATGCGCGAAGCAATGATCCTTTGATGCGCGGTTCCTTCTGTGCTATTGGTCGCTGCGTCAGATTTGTCACTGAATCCCCCTTGCTTGTTCAATGTCATCTTCTGGGCTGGCGTTAATCTGGATTATTGCAGCAATCAATGCAGGATACTTTTCGTGGAATTCTCTAGATGCATTCTCATTCAGACATTTCACGCCATGCTCAAGATCGGATTGGAGCGCATCAGACAGCGCGTCTCCGCATTGTTCTTTCTGCCAGTCGCAGCAGGATTTGGCAAATGCTTCATAACACACTTCCTGCTCTGCGCAAAAACGCTCCAATGGCACGCGCAGTGCAGCTTCAATCATCAACCGCTTAACCGTTTCTTTGTCCATTTCACTCTTCATTAAAGTTGCGGTCTGCGCCAGTAGATAATCTTTCCATCTTTGCGTTTTGCGTACGCTATAAGTCGATCACTCAAACCGTATCTAGCGGTCGAATGGAAGAACTTAGGACGGGTCTTTTTTGCGCGCTTCATTCACTCTTCCTTTACTGGTGATTGGTTGCGGAGTTCTTCAAGTCGGCGAATCTCATGTGCCAAACCTTCCTTGCCTTCAGCATCCACAATTCGTAATGCGTTTGCGTACAATTCCGCCTGCTTCTCCCGTAGCCATTGGTTATCAGATTCGGAGGAAAGTGCGTCCGTTGCTGCCCATCGCATAGTCTCTGGGGCGGTGTCATCGCCATGCTCAATTGCTTTCAGTGCATCCACCAGCCACGCTACTCGCAGGTTGAGGGATTCGATTGTTGCTGTTGCTGCGAATAACTCATCAGTAACATGATTCAGCGCCTTGTTTGTATCCTCATAGCACTCTTTTTCTGCTTCAACGTCAAGTTCCGCTTCTGCAACCTTTTTTTTCAGTTCGGTAATAGTGTCAGCTTGCTCATTCGCGCGGTCATGCCAGAATCTAGCAACGAATTCACGATACTCTTTAATCAGCGCATCACGTTCTACAACATCACGCGATAGCTTCTCGCACAGCTTTGCTAGGCGATCTATTTCTTCTAGTGCGTCAGGTAGGTTCATAGTTGAGTAATCCTATAAGTTAGGTGCTTTTTCTGGTTTTGGGGTGTGCTTTGCGTTTTTAGGGTGTCTATTATTCGTTATACATTCATAAAACACAGCCAGTGGGTCTTTGCCGCTTTCCCTGATGGATGCCCAAATAGCGGCTTCCGTT
>Ga0137455_1000406_pt1 | contig 11647 bp, 4 predicted proteins | sample EasRivERMGT600_2_FD_102334 | JGI IMG/M metagenome (GOLD analysis project Ga0137455, IMG submission 102334) | Soil microbial communities from meander-bound floodplain in the East River, Colorado, USA - East River MetaG ERMGT600_2 | ecosystem: Environmental > Terrestrial > Soil > Floodplain ... | reverse complement strand
GGGACGGCAGCTCTACCTCCAGACCATCCGGTACACGACTTCCGGCGGCGACGCGGGGCTGTTCACGGTGCGCATGATCCGCAACGCCGACCTCGGCGAGCCCCGGCGCCCCGACGTCCTGATCGATGCCCGCGGCGGCTTCAAGGAGGTCACCTCCCAGCTGCTTCGGCGCATCGTCGTGGATCTCGGGGGAGCGACGATCCGCTCGTGGGATCTAGCCTACCGCCGCGGCGCCTTCGAAAAGACGTTGCTGGACTCGGTCACCCAGCGCGGGTCCGACGGCTCGGTCCTGGCCACCCACCGGTTCGCCTACTTCGACGACGTGAGGGACGGTGCCGCGTACACGGGCTTCGCGCCGACCGAGACCTGGAGCACCGGCGCCGACGGCGTTCGCTCTACCGCGGTGGACGAGGTCGCGTCGCTTTTCGGCTCCGACGCCGGGCGGGCGACCGCGTTGTCGGCCTTCACGACGACCCATGCGGGCGGCCACCTGTACGCCGGTTTCAACCCGGACGCGCCCCAAAAGCAGGGCTCGGCGGGCGGTAAGGTCGGGTTCAACGGCACGGTCTCGTCCGAAGGGCTGCTCGCCCTCGCCGATCTGAACGGCGACCACCTGCCGGACAAGGTCTTCAAGACGTCCTCGGGGATCTTCATCCGGCTCAACCGCTCGGGGCCGAACGGCACGACGGAGTTCGGCCCGTCGATCGCGGTCGCCAGCCTTCCGGCCATCTCCTCCGAGAGCACCGCGACGGTCTCGTTCGGTGCGGAGTCGTACTTCGGCGTGACCGCGATCGCCAACGAGTCGACCGGAATCACCACGGCGCTGACGTACATCACGGACGTCAACGGAGACGGGCTTTCCGACCTCGTGGACGGCGGCACCGTGCTGTTCAACCACCTGGACGCGGACGGTGTGCCGACGTTCGATCCGGACAGCTCGACCTCGCCTGCCCCGGTCGGGCCGGCGGCGGTGGACGCGGCGAGCCTGCTGCCCGATCTCGGCGCGCAGCTGGACCGCATCCGGGAGAACGCCCCATTGCAGGACACGCTGCGGCGGTGGGTCGCGCCCTACCCGGGGCACGTGCGCATTTCCGGGGACGCGAGCCTCACGGCCCCGGCGACGCCGGGCGTGCTCGACGATGGCGTGCGCGTCACGATCCAGCACAACGGCTCCGAGCTCTGGTCGCAGACGATCGCATCGGGCGACGCGACCGCGTATTCCCCCGCCGGCGTCGACTCCGTCGAAGTGGCCCCGGGGGACCGGATCTACTTCCGCGTCCAGTCCGGCGTCGAGGGGTCGCACGACGTGGTGAGCTGGGATCCCGAGATCACCTACGTCGGCGCGCCCAGCGTCGTCGATGCCAACGGGCTCGACCCCTACCGCTTCCGCGCCAGCGAGGACTTCGTCCTGGCCGGACGGCCGGGGATCCTCGTGAAGATCCCCTTCACGGGACGTGTCCGGCTGACCGGCGACCTGAACAAGACCGGCATGACCACCGACGCGATCGTGCTCCTGGTCCTCAAGAACGGCCAGCAAGTCTACGCCGACGTGCTCCAGGCGAACGAGACGGGATCGATGCCCCTCGGGATCTCCTTCGACGTCGCGCAGGACGACACGCTGCAGCTCCGCGTCCGCGCGGACTCCCCGATCGACCTGCGGAAGATCGAATGGGCGCCGTCGATGTTCTACGTCGCGCCGCCCGACGGGCCGGCGCCGACGCACACGATCGACGGGAACACGGTGACGATCGAGCGCGTCGTCGACGAGGCGGGGCATCCGCTCATCCAGCTCCACCCTCCCTATCACATCGACATGTATCCCGTGGACGGGCTCGCGACCCCGCAAAGCCCGTGGGTCGCCGACGACGACGAGACCGTCACCGTCAGCTCGCACCTCACGGCCTCTCCCGGGGCGACCGGCGTCGTGTTCATGACCGCGAAGCGCCGGGGCGAGCTCATCGCCAAGCGGACGATCTTCGTCACGAACGGCGTCGTCCAGAATCGGCAGGTGGACATCGACGTCGAGGACGGCGATCGGATCTTCTTCGACTACTCGTGTCTCGATCCCGACCTGGCGCCCTTCGTCGGGCACCGGGTCATCGAGGTCGATGGGGACGCCGTGCCGAGCGCGTTCCACACGTCGGCGCGGCAAGGCGCGTTCCCGCTGGCCTACCGCGGCTGGTCGGTGGCGGGCTACAACGGCAACCCGCCGCGTGACACGGACCCGATCGTCGAAGCCGATCTGGACCCTGCCTACGACGAGGACAGCGAGGTCGATCCGCGGACCGACAAGATCTACCTCTACACGCCGTTCCCGGAGGGCGGAACGTGGCGCGGACCCGAGGAGGAGACCTTCATCGCGGCCTCGACCGCGGCGAGTTCGCGCCTCGGGCCCAACGCGATCCCGAGCCCCTCGGCCCCGGGAGGGGCGACACGCGCACCCTTCCGGCTGAGCAGCTCGCTGCAGGTCGCGGGAGAGCTGGGCGTCGGACTGCTCTCGGGCTCGACCTCGGTCGGCAACGGGGGCTCGGACGTGGACTTTCTCGACATGAACGGGGATCAGTTCCCCGACGTCGTCGGCCGGAGCCGCGTCCAATACTCGCCCGCGGTCGGAGGCTTGGAGGCGGCCAGCCGCGACGTGGGAGGGTTCGAGGCACCCCGCAAGTCGGACAGCGCGGCGGGGAACATCGGCGTCGGCGGAAGCCCCGCCAGCTTCTCCGCGGGGGCCCGCGTCTGGCTGGCGGTGGTGTTCTGCGTCGGCGCGCCGAAGCAGAACACGACCGGAAGCCAGATGGTGTCCCTCGGGCTCAGCGGCGGGCTGGGGACCGGATCGTCCTCCGTCCCCTACGATCTGCTCGACGTCAACGGCGACGGGCTGCCCGATCGGGTCACGGTCTCAGGAGGCGCGCTCTCGGTCGGCTTCAACCTCGGCTACGGCTTCGCTCCTTCCGAGCCCTGGGGCGTCGGCGCCCTCAACGAGGGGTCGAGCGACAGCGCTTCGATCGGGACCAATCTCGGGTTCAACGGCGGGATCTACGACTATGCGGGCGGTGCCTCGCTGAGCCGGAACCTCTCTGAAACCTCCGCGATGCTCACCGACATCAACGGCGACGGCCTTCCGGACCGGATCACCCGAAACGGGAGCGCCCTCAGCGTCGGCTTCAACACCGGAAGCGGGTTCCTCGCCGACACCGCGTGGGGCGGCGCGCCGGACGGAGCGTTCGCGACGACCCGGGCCACCTCGATCGGCGGGGGCGCCTACTTCACGGTGGGTATCGGTCCCGTGTGCGTCGTCGAGTGCTGGATCATCCTCAATCCGGGCGTGGACGTCTCGACGAGCCTCGCGCGGCAGGAGTCGGCCCTGCTCGACGTGGACGGCGATGGCTACCCCGATCACGTGCAGAGCGGAGCCGAGGCCGCCATGACCGTCGCGCGCAACACAACGGGGCGAACGAACCTCTTGCGCTCGATCGCGCGTCCCTTGGGGGCGACGATCGAGCTCGACTACGCACGCGACGGGAACACGAGCGACCTACCGCAATCCCACTGGGATCTCGCTCGGGTCGCGGTGAGCGACGGCCTGCCGGGAGACGGCGCGGACGTGCAGCTGGCGACGTTCAAGTACGAGAAGGGGATGTGGGACCGCCTGGAGCGCGAGTTCTACGGGTACGGCCGGGTCATCGAGGAGGTCCGGGACGCTTCGCACGGCGAAGCGCTCGTCCGCACGATCACCCGCGACTTCGCGGTGGACTCGTTCTACACGAAGGGCCTGCTCCTTCGTGAACGTCTCGAAGACGCCCTCGGCCGGCCGTTCACAGAGACCGAGCACGCCTATTCCACGATCGACGTGGGGACGCAAGCGCCGCTTTCGGACTTGAAGAGCACGATCGCGACCGGGTTCCCGGGGCTCGTCCGCACGGACCGGCGGTTCTTCGAGGGCCAGGCCGCCCCCGGCAAGGCGACCTACTCCACGCAGGAGTTCGACGCCGTCGGGAACGTCGTGCGCACGGCCGATATCGGCGACGACGGCGCCGAGGACGACCTCGAAGCCACGCTGACGTACTCGAGCTGCTCCGGCACGCACATCGTCGGGACCCCGGTCGCGATCAGGGTGACGGGGAACGGGACCGAGCTCCGTCGTCGTGACGGTGTCGTCGATTGCGCCACGGGCGACGTGACCCTCATCACCGAACACCTCGCGGACGGTACCGGCGCCGAGACCGCCTTGGCGTACGACGCCCTCGGCAACCTCACCCGGCTGACCGGTCCTCCCAACAGGAACGGGCAGCGGTACGAGATGCACTACGAATACGACCCCGTCGTGAAGACCCACGTGACGCAGGTGACCGACAGCTTCGGCTACGCCTCGACCACGTCGTACGACGTGGCCCTCGGCAGCAAGGTCGGCACGCGGGACGTGGATGGGAGTCGGACGTCTTACGCCTACGACGTCCACGGGCGCCTGACCTCGATCCGCGGCCCGTACGAACAGACCGGCGCCAACCCGACGGTACGGTTCGAACACCACCCGGACGCGCCGGTGCCCTGGTCGCTCACGCGCCATCTCGACACCTATCGCAGTCCCTCCGATCCGATCGACGTCGTCCGCTTCGTCGACGGCTTGAAGCGCGACGTGCAGGAGAAGTCCGACGCCTCGGTCTTCACGTCGGCGGCCGGTGGCCCGACGGACGTGATGACGGTCTCGGGACGCGTCCTGTTCGATCCCCTCGGGCGCCTGACCGACCGCTTCCACCCCGTGGTCGAGCCGACGGGAACGCCTGGTGTCTTCCGGGCGACGTTCGACACCGTCGCCCCGACCCACACCACGTTCGACGTGCTCGACCGGCCGCTCGTCGTCACGCTGCCGGATGGGACCTCGACGACGGCCGCCTACGGCTTCGGGACGACGCGGGAAGGATCGTCTCAGATGGTCAAGCACGTCACCGACGCCAACGGGTCCGAGTCGGCGGCGTTTCGCAACGTCCGCGACCTGGTCACGGCCTCCCAGGAGATCCTCGCGGCGCAGCCGATCTGGACGAGCTACGCCTATGACGCCCTCGACCGGCTGACCCGGATCACCGACGACCACGCCAACGTCACGCGCGTGGTTTGGGACAATCTCGGACGGAAGACCGTGGTGGACAGCCCGGACGAGGGCCGCACCGAGGACGCGTACGACCTCGCGGGCAATCGCGTCTCGCGGGTCACCGCGAACCTGCGCGCACGGGGACGCCGGATCGACTACGACTACGAATTCAAGCGGCTCTCCCGCATGGTCTACCCGGACTTTCCCGGAAACAACGTGACGTATACGTACGGCGCCCCGGGCGCACCGCTGAACCGGGCGGGGCGCGTCTTCCGCATCGTGGATCAGTCCGGGACGCGCGAGCGCGCGTTCGGGAAGCTCGGCGAGACGGTCTCCGAGACCCGCACGATCGCCAGCACGATTCCGAGCGGCGTGCAGACCTACATGACGCAGTACACGCTCGACAGCTTCAATCGCATGCAGCAGCTCGTGTATCCGGACGGCGAGACGCTGACGCTGCGTTACGACGCGGGAGGCCGGCTCCGGAACATCACGGGTCGCAAGGGCGCCTTCGACTACGAGTACCTACGCCGCATGGAGTACGACAAGTTCGGGGAGCGGACCTTCATGGAGGGCGGAAACGGGACGAGGACGGCCTACGCGTACCGCCCCGACAACCGCAGGCTGTCGACGGTGCTCGCGACCCGCTCCGACGGCCGACCGTTCGTCGACATGGCGTACGCGTACGACGCCGTCGGCAACGTGCTCTCGCGCACGAATTCCGTGCCCGTGGCGACGGGGTCGGACTTCGGCGGCCCGTCCGTCCAGAGCTTCGCCTACGACGACCTCGACCGGATGACGTCGAGCCGCGGCTCCTACACCTACGCCCCGAACAAGACCGACCAGTACGTGGTCGCGTTCGACTACGACACGATCTACAACATGACCTCGCGCCATCAGCTCCACGAGATCGTGCAGCCCTCCGGCTCGACCGTGACGCAAGGAAAGACGACCTACGCGTTCACGTACGCCTACGGCGGGCCGCAGCCCCACGCCGCCACCCACGTCGGGGACCGCACCTTGGCCTATGACGCCGACGGGAACCAGGCGGGCTGGCAGGACGATCGCAACGGGACGCGCCGGAGCATCGTGTGGGACGAGGAGAACCGGATGCAGAGCCTGTTCGACAACGGGCACGAGTTCCGCTTCCTCTACGACGACGCGGGGGACCGCGTTATCAAGCGGGGTCCTCAGGGCGAAACGGTCTACGTGAATCCGTGGATGACGATGCGCAACGGAACGATCGGCACGAAGCACGTGTGGGCTGGGACGACGCGCATCGCGTCGAAGCTCATGAAGTCCCAGGCCTTCGAGAAGGACCGCTACTTCTACCACGCCGACCATTCCGGCTCGACGAACTTCGTGACGGATGCCACCGGACGACTGTACGAGCACCTCGAATACTTCCCCTTCGGCGAGACGTGGGTCCAGGAGTCGAGCAACACGCAGCGAACGCCTTACGCGTTCACCGGCAAGGAGCTCGACGAGGAGACGGGCCTCACCTATTTCGGCGCGCGGTTCCTCGATCCGCGGCTGGGAAGCTTCAACTCCGGTGAGCCGCTGCTCGTCGGGAGCCCGGAGAAGGGCAAGGACGACCCGCGGTTCCTGAGCGTGTACTCCTACGCCCACCAGAACCCGCAGCGCTTCGCCGACCCCGACGGCAAGGACGTGATCATCCTCGTCGGGCAGCCGGGGGATCAGAAATGGCGTGACAACCGTATCGTCAAGGAAGGCTTCCCCGCCGCTGCCAAGCTGCTCGCGGCGGAGCTGAAGTCGAAAGGCATCACGGCACACATCGTCGATCTCGGAACGTTCGGTGGCGACAGACCCTCCGCGACGGGGGCGCTGGCCCAGAAGGCGGGGTCCATCAAGAAGGTCGAAGGGGTCGTCTACATCGGTCACGGAGATCCATCGAACGGCCAGATGACGCCGTCCAACAAGGGGCCCAACGTCAGCGTGAAGGAGATGGTGGACGCCGCCCGGATCGTGAAGGACGGCTCGTTCGTCGCCTACGGATGCGAGGTGTCCGTCGGCAAGTCCCTGACCGACATACGGAGCAGGGGCGTCAACGTGTATACGACGATGGGGAAATGGACCTGGACGAGCGAGAAGGGACAGGCGGCGCTCGGCACGAGGGAGAAGACGCAGACACCCTACGGCAACATGTGGGATCTACGCCTGTTCAACATCACGAAGGGGGTGGACATGAACGCCAACGTCCCCATCGGCGAGGTCAACAGAACGATCCTGGAGAACCTCGTCGACGCGCACAACGCGACGAAGTGATCCCTCGATGCCTCAGTGCCCGTTGCAGGCGTCGGCGCAGGTGATGACCTTGGAGCCCGAGACGCAGAGCACGTCGCTCGGGCATCCGAGGTCCCGGCACTTGACCGAGGCGCACTTGGGAAGCTTGGCGGAGCCCGCCCAGACGGTCAGGGCGGAGAGCAGGACGGCGGCGGCGGTGACGATCAGGCGACGCTTCATGGATTGACCTCCTGGAGGACACTAGGTATACCGCAAAAATGAATCCGCGGTCCTGGCTGGGTCTCGACGCCGAGGCCGCCCCCGCCCACCGCCGCTACCACCTCGCCCGCTTCCTCATTCTCAGGTTGCTCGGCCTCATCTATCTGGTCGGCTTCGCCATCGTCCTCTTCCAGGGGCTTCCCCTCTTCGGCTCGCAGGGGCTCCTTCCGGTCGGCGCGTTCACGGCCCGGGTGGCCGGAGAGCTCGGCTCGTCCGGCGCCGCCTTCGCGCGGCTCCCCAGCTTGTTCTGGCTCGGGCACTCCGACGGCGCCTTGATGGCGGCCGCGTGGTGCGGCGCCGCGCTCTCGCTGCTGGTGCTTCTCGGCGTCACCAACGGCGTCGTCATGACCGCGCTGTGGGCGCTGTACATGTCGTTCGTCCACGTCGGGCAGGACTGGTACGGCTACGGGTGGGAGATCCAGCTCCTCGAGACGGGATTCCTCGCGATCTTCCTCTGCCCGGTCCGCACGATCGCGCCGTTCCCCGCGGCCCGCCCCGCACCGCTCGTGATCTGGCTCTTCCGATGGCTGATCTTCCGCATCATGGTCGGCGCGGGGCTCATCAAGCTGCGCGGGGATCCGTGCTGGCGCGACCTGACCTGCCTCGACTTCCATTACGAGACCCAGCCGAATCCCAACCCTTTCTCGCGCAACCTGCACTTCGCTCCTCACTCCTTCTCCGCGTTCGGCGTGCTCTTCAACCACTTCGTGGAGCTGGCGGTGCCCTGGTTGATGCTCCTGGGCCGCCACGCGGCGCGGATCGCCGGATGCTTCCTCGTCGTCTTCCAGGTCACGCTGATCGTCAGCGGGAATCTCTCCTTCCTGAATTGGCTGACGATCGTCCCGGCGCTCGCGTGCTTCGACGACGGCTTCCTCTCGCGCCTGCTCCCCCGCACCCTCGCGCATCGTGCCGAGGAGGCCGAGGCCGAGGCGGCACGGCGGGCGCCGGGCTGGCGCCCGCAGCTCGCCGGCGGGGCGGCGGCGGTGTGCGCCATCAGCGTGGCCTGGCTCTCGGTGCCGGTCGTGACGAACCTCTGCTCCGGCCACCAGGTGATGAACACGTCTTTCGGATCGTGGGACCTCGTCAACACCTACGGCGCCTTCGGCTCGGTCGGCCGCGAGCGCCGCGAGATCGTCTTCGAGGGGACGACCGACCCCTCCCCCGGGCCGGCGACCGACTGGCGCGAGTACGCGTTCAAGTGCGCGCCGTGCGATCCCGTGCGCCGGCCCTGCGTCATCACGCCTTACCACTACCGGCTCGATTGGCAGATGTGGTTCGCCGCGATGTCGTCCCCCAACCGGTACCCATGGACGCTTCACTTCGTCTGGAAGCTGCTCCACGCCGATCCGGGGACGCTCTCGCTCCTGGCCGGGAACCCGTTCCCGGGCACCGCGCCGCGATTCGTGCGTGCGCGCCTGTACGTCTACCGCTTCGCGCCGCCCGGCTCGGGACGCTGGTGGGACCGCACGCTCGTCGGCGATTGGATCCCGCCGCTGTCGACCGAGGATCCCCGCCTGCTCGAGGCCCTGCGGGCCTACCGCTGGCTCGAGCGCTAGTTCGCCCTCTGCGCGCGGCCGTCCTTGATCGCGCCTTCGAGGAACTCCGACAACGCGCGCTGGACCTCCACGAGCTCCCGGTTCATTCGCTCGCCGAGCTCCCGCTGCTTCTCGCCGAACTCGTCCTGGCGCCCACTCAGCTCCTGCATGCGCTGCGAGAGGACCTCCATCTGCTCGGCGAGACGCTTCCTGTCGCGATCGGCGTCGGCCGACGCCTTCTCGTGGGCCGTCTGCGCCTCTTCCTCCGCCGCCTGATGCTGGCGCTTCTGAACCTCGGTCGCGACCTCGTGCTGCCGCGCGAGATCCTCTTCCGCCTTCCGCATCGCCTCGGCCGCCTGACGGTAGCCCTCGTCGGCCTGCTGCGCCCCGATCTTGGCCTGCTCCATGCCGATTCGGGACTGCTCCATGCCGATCTCGGACTGCTGCTCTCCGATCAGGTCGATCGCCGCGAAGTAACGGCGTCCTTGGGCCACCGCCTCGGGATCCCGGATCACGAAGCTCTCGCTGCCGACACGGAACCAGATGACCTCCCCTCCCGCGCCGCGCGCGCCCATGGCCTCCCGCACGTCCGCGACGTCCCCGCACATCGTGTGCCTCTTGCCGTTCGTGATGACGTACGCGGTGTCGACGTTCTTTCCGATCTCGAGACAGCGCGTCTCCCCGGATTCCATGCCGGTTTCCGGCGACGCCGCATCGCGCAGGTCCACCGCGTTGACGAGCGTCGGATAGTTCCGGCGCATCGCCTCGACGAAGCCCCGCGGGTCGAACCCGCGAGCCTCGCTCGCCACGAGGCGGACGGGAACCAGGGCCAACGCGGCGACGGCGACGAACGCCCAACCCGCGCGGGCGAGCGGCACGCGGCGAACGACGGCTTCGATCATCTCGAGCCTCCTTCGGAGCATGGATGGGGGGGACATGGGAAGCGACGTGGACGCCGGAGCGCGCGTCGCGAAGCGCAAGAGGAGCTGGCCGTACAGGAACGCGTCCGCGCCCGGGCGCAGGACCGCTTCGTCGCACGCGGCCTCGCGCGCAAGCGCGTACTCGCGCTCGGCGAGCCAGGCCGCGGGGTGGAAGAAGAAGATGCGGCGGGCGAGCGCCGGAACGAGCCCCCACCACAGATCGCCGCGCGCGATGTGCGCCATCTCGTGCGCCAGGGCCATCTCGAGCTCCTCGGGTCGGAGGCGGCCGAGCATCGCGGCGGGAATGAGCACGCACGGGTGAAGAAGGCCGGTCACGAGCGGCCCGGGAAGCTCCGCCACGGCAAGCACGCGCGGCTCGCGGCGCAAGCCGACGCTGCGCGCGGCGCGCGCGACCGAAAGCGCGACGTCCCGATCGGCGATCGGCCGCCCCGACCGCCTCCAGTCGCGCGCCCGGAGCCACCCCGGTACCGCGCAAGCGAGCAGGATTCCCACCCCCGCGAGCCAGGCCCACATGCCCCATGCAAGCTCGATCGCGCGTGCCGGAGCCGCGACCGTCTCGCGAATCATGTCGACCGGCGCCGCCCCTGCGACCGCGGCGACGGCCGGCACGATCGGAGCGGAGGCGGGAAGTGCTGCGACGGTCAGCGCCGGAATCGGCAGGAGCCCGGCCAGCAGCTTCGCCGCCACGAGCCACCACAGCATCGCGCGGTGCGACGCGCGCATCCGCGGCACGAGCAGGCAGGCGGTCGCGACGAGGGCGGCCAAGGCAGCGCCCTCGAGACACGTGCGCAGCAGCGTCATGGTCAGCGCTCCTTCCGCTTCGACTTGAGTCGGTCCACCACGCGCTCCAGGTCGCGAAGCTCGTCCTCGGTAATACGCTCGCGGCCGGAGAGGTAGGCGACGAAGGGAGACAGCGAGCCGCCGAGCGCGTTCTCGACGAACCGGCCGACGATGCCGCTGAGCACGTCGCTCCCCTCGCGGGGCGCGTAGCGGAAGATCCCGTCCTGACGCTTGCGGACGAGGAACCCCTTGGCTCTGAGGCGCTCCATCATCGTGAGGACGGTGGAACGGGCGAGCCCTCGAGGCTCACCGAACCGGGCCTGGAGGTCGCCGACGGACCCGGGGCCGTTTTCCACTATCTCCCTGAGGATTTGAGTCTCTTGCTCGCCTAGCGTGCCTCGGGCCATGCACGGCTCCTTTGCGAACTACAACTGTAGTCACAAAGGAGCCTACGTCCAACTACACTTGTCGTCAAGCGGAATTCCCGAAGCTCAGGCTTGGGCGCGCTGCCGAATCCGGCCCATCACGCCGGCGACGACCCGATCGCATCGATCCTCCGGGAACGGATGGAGCTGGCGCATGTCCGCTCCTGCGTGGTCCTGGACGTGAGAGCGGAGCTGCGTGCGGGCGCGGTGGAGCCTCACGCGGACGTTGACGGTCGTGATGCCGAGGCAATCCGCGGTCTCGTCGGTGGCGAGGCCGTCGACGTCCCGGAGCACGAAGACGGTACGCAGCGTCGCCGGGAGGTGGTCGATCGCCTGCTCGAGCAGACCGTTGCCGTT
>Ga0137455_1000405_pt1 | contig 11647 bp, 6 predicted proteins | sample EasRivERMGT600_2_FD_102334 | JGI IMG/M metagenome (GOLD analysis project Ga0137455, IMG submission 102334) | Soil microbial communities from meander-bound floodplain in the East River, Colorado, USA - East River MetaG ERMGT600_2 | ecosystem: Environmental > Terrestrial > Soil > Floodplain ... | reverse complement strand
GTCGCGGCCAAGGACATCACGCACGCCGACGGCGGCACGCTCTACCGGATGACCGAGGAGAGGAGCCTCAATTTCGAGATCATCCGCAACGACACGCTCGGCATCGCGATGGGGGGCACTACCGGCGTCGAGATCCCGTTCTACCCGATCTACCTCTTCGACAAGGACGGCAAGGCGGTCAACACCATGGTGGCTGCGTACGCGGTGCATCATGACCGGTCGGTCAACATCGCCGACGCCTACACCGAGGAGGGCTTCGACTTCACCGGCACCAAGAACTTCGACAAGAAGACAGGCTATCGCTCCCGGTCGTTCCTCACCATGCCGATGAAGAACCATGAGGGGCAGATCATCGGCGTGCTGCAACTGATCAATTCCAAGGACCTGGTGAGCGGCGAGGTAGTCGCTTTTTCCGACACCGACCAGCACCTGGCCGAATCGCTGGCATCACAGGCGGCGATCGCGCTGACCAACCGCCTGCTGATCAACCACCTGGAGAACCTGTTCGAATCCTTCATCAGCCTGATGAACGCCGCGATCGATGACAAGTCGCCCTACACCGGCGGACACTGCCAGCGCGTGCCGATGCTCACCATGATGCTGGCCGAGGCGGTCGACAACTGCAAGGTCGGCCCGCTCCGGGATTTCGTCATGACGGAGCGCGACCGCTACGAGCTCAAGATCGCGGGATTGCTGCACGACTGCGGCAAGGTCACGACCCCCGTGCACGTCGTGGACAAGGCGACCAAGCTGCAGACCATCTTCGACCGCGTCGCCCTCATCGACACGCGCTTCGAGGTGGTCAAGCGCGATGCGGAGATCGCGCTGCTCAAGGCGCGCATGGAGAAACTCGGGCCGCGGCACACGGACGTGGTCGGCGATGCACAGCTGGTGGCAGGCATCCGCGAGATCGAGAGCGACCGCGATTTTCTGCGGCGCGTCAACATCGGCAGCGAGGCGATGAAGGACGAGGATGTCGCCCGGGTGCAGGCGATCGCCAGGCGCTACCGCTGGCGCAACGGCGACGGGGAGCGGAGCGATTTCCTGAGCGAGGATGAGATCCGGAACCTCACGATCCGCTCCGGCACGCTCACGTCGGACGAGCGGCAGATCATCAACCATCACATCGAGGTCACGATCCAGATGCTGGAGTCGCTGCCGTGGCCCAGGCATCTGAAGAACGTGCCCGAATACGCCGGCGGTCACCACGAACGCATGGATGGCAAGGGTTACCCGCGGGGGCTCAAGCGCGAGCAGATGTCGGTCCAGGCCCGCTGCATGGGCATTGCCGACATCTTCGAGGCGCTGACCGCCAAGGACCGGCCGTACAAGAAAGGCAAGACGCTCACCGAGTCGCTTACGATCCTCGGAAAATTCAAGTTGAACGGGCACATCGATCCCGATCTCTTCGACGTTTTCATGTGGGATAAGGTGTACGAGAAATACGCGCGGCAATTCCTCGACCCGGACCAGATCGACGAAGTGGACGTCACCAAGATCCCCGGTTATGTTCCGCCGCCCGTGGCATAGATTCGGACCCGCGCAGTCTCTCCTGGCAGTATCCGGCATGATGCATTTCCGGTGAGACGGGTTCATGGGAATCCTTGAATGGTTCGGGACTCGGGAGGTCGACGAGCTTGCGGCCGCGATTGCCGCGGAGCTGGTCAAGCGCGTCCCGCCTGCCGCGCTCGAGTCCCGCACCAGGAAGGCGGCGGAACGCCTGAGAAACACGCATGATGCGATCTTCGATCGCGCCGGCAAATTTGCGCGCACGCACCCGCTCAACATCTACAAGAGAGCTCGGCTGGGCAATCAGTTCCGGTGGGCGCTCAAAGAGGCGGGCTATCCGCCGGAGTTTGTCGAGTCCTGGACCTACGAGCTCGCCATCCTGATCACGCTCAATAACACTCCCCGCAAGGCGGCGGGTGACTAATCGAAGGCGGCTGCGTGAGCTTCGTGCGCGGCTGACCGCCGGATCTCCGTTGGTGTGATCCTGCGACCATGCCGCCGCGGGGCGGCCGTGTCATGTCATGTTGCGAAAACTGCTGAATCGCCTGCTATCCACGGGCCGCGCGCCTGCAGCGCGTGGCCCTTCCCCTGCTCCACGCGAGGAAGCCGCGGAACGGTTGATTGCCGAGGGCAATCGTGCCGAGGGCGCAGGCCGGGTGGAGGAGGCCTGCAAGCGCTATCGCGAAGCGGTGCAAGCAGCGCCGGGCTATGTCAAGGCGCATTTGAACCTCGGGATCGGGCTGGAGGCGGCCGGCGCGACCGAGTCGGCAATCCAGTCCTATGAGGCTGCGCTGGCGATCGATTCGTCAGACCCGTTCGCAGCCTACAACCTCGGAAGACTCCGGTATACGCACGGCCTGCCGGCGGAAGCCGAGCGGCTGCTGCGGCAGGCCTTACAGAACCGACCCCAGTTCCCGGAAGCGCAGGTCGTGCTGTCACGCGTCCTGGAATCTCAGGGAAACCTCAGCGCGGCCGCGGCGGCGCTGGAGACCGCGATGAGGCTGCGGCCGGATGACTTCGGTGCGCTCTACCTCTATGCAGGCGTGCTCTGGAAGCTGAACAGGCTGGACGAGGCGCAAGGCGCGCTCAAACGCGCGATCGCAATCGATCCCGAAAACGCCGACGCCAACTACACCCTCGCGACACTCCTCCTAGTGCGTGGCGAGCCCGCTGACGCCGAACGACTGCTGCGCGCAGTCTTGATGCGCGATCCCCATTCCGTGGACGCGCATGCACGGCTATTCGAGGTGTATGAATCGCGGGGTGACCTGCCGGCCGCCGCGGCGGAGATGGAGGCGGTGCTGAAAGAGCGTCCGGACTGGGCGGACGCGCTATACAACTACGGTTGCGTCCTGAAAAAGCTCGTGCGGCTCACGGACGCGGAATGCACCTTTCGCCGCGCGCTCGCGGCGGATCCGGGGCACTTCCGCGCCTACCGCATGCTGGGAAGCGTTCTGCTCGGGCAGTGCCGCACGGATGAGGCGCTCGCGCTTTACCGCACGGCCCGTGAGCGCTGCCCCGATGATTTCGATCTCGAATCGGCAGAGCTCTTTGCGCTCAACAGTTCCGAGCAGATTGTGGAGGACGCGCTTTTCGCGAGGCACGCGGCGTTCGGGACCCGCATCGAGCAGGCCTACCCACCGCGCTTCAAGCCGTTCCGGAACGTGAGGGACCCGGAGCGGCGCCTGCGCATCGGTTACGTATCCGGGGACTTCTGCTATCACGTCGTCACGTTGTTCACGCTTCCCGTGATCGAGCGGCACGATCGCTCGGCGTTCGAGGTGTATTGCTATTCGACCGGCAGCAGGGTGGACAATTACACGCGGCAGCTGTCCGCGCGCGCGGATGTCTGGCGGGAAATCTCCTCGCTGTCGGAATCCGGGTTGGGCGATGCGATCAACCGCGACAGCATCGACATCCTGGTTGACCTTGGCGGGCATTCGGGAATTCCGCAGCTTGCGGTTTTCGCGCAGCAACCGGCGCCGGTCCAGGCCACCTGGCTCGGCTACCTGAATACCACCGGCATGACGCGCATCCACTACCGCATTTCCGACAGCCATGCCGATCCGCCGGGGCTCACCGACCCGTACCATACCGAAACCCTGATCAGGCTGCCGCACAGCCAGTGGTGCTACCGCCCCTTCCTTTCGGTTGCGTGCGCGGAGACACCGCCGTTCATGCGGAACGGCTACGTCACCTTTGGGTCGTTCAACCAGGCGCTCAAGATCTCCCGCGCGGTGCGCCGCCGCTGGGCCGAGATTCTCCAGCGGCTACCCGGTTCCCGCCTGGTAATCCTCGGCGTCGAGGCAGGACGTGCTCAAGGCGACCTCGTGGCGGATCTCGCGGGTGCCACGGTCGACCGGGCGCGGATTACTGTCCATCCATACGTTTCGCTGGAGAACTATTTTCGCTCCTTCGACGCCGTGGACATCGCGCTGGATGCAATGCCCTACAGCGGCGGCACGACCACGTTCGATGCACTGTGGATGGGGGTCCCGGTGGTGACGGCCCCCGGATCCCGGCCCTCGTCGCGCAGCACGGCAAGCATCCTGTCGACCGCGGGACTCCCCGAGTGGATTGCCTCGAGTCCCGAGGATTACGTGCGGCTGGCCGCCGAATCTGCCCGCGACGAGGCGCGCCTCATCGGGCTGCGCAAGTCGTTACGCGAGAAGCTACGACGATCGCCGCTCATGGACGAGGAGCGATTCGTGCGCGACCTGGAAGCGGCCTACCGGCAGATGTGGCGCAGCTGGTGCGGCGGCACTCTGGCGTGAATGCAGGTGACGTTTTTTGTCACATTGTGACGGGAGCAGGGAACGCTTCTCTGTCGTCCATCGGGCAAGTCCGGTAACAATACCGGCTTCACTGTCCCTCTGCGGCAATTTATCACGGCTACCCAGATCATCAGGCATTGGCACATTACTTGCGTGCCCTAGGCTCGCGAGCAATGAAAATTGCTTGTCTTTTAGAGGGTTAACCGAGAAAGGAGCAATCATATGCGTTATCTTCAGAAGGGCTTCACGCTGATCGAACTGATGATCGTGGTCGCGATCATCGGCATTCTGGCGGCGGTCGCGCTGCCGGCGTACCAGGACTACACCGTTCGGGCGAAGATGTCCGAGGTAATCCTGGCGATGAGCGCATGTCGCACGACCATTACCGAGGTGTATCAGACCGGTGGCACGCCGCCTACGGCGAACCAGTGGGGCTGCGGCGAGTTGGGCAGCAAAACTCCCATTGTTACGAAGTACGTGGCGGGCCTGGACACCGATCCCGACGGCGTGATCAAGGCGACGATCCAAGGCATCAACACCGACGTCAACGGCACGTTCGTGACGCTGACCCCGCTGTCCGGCCCGGGCGCAGTTGCGACCACTGCGAAAAACATGGGTGCGGGCCTCTTCGGCTGGATATGCGGCAGCGTGGGCACCACCATGGACAAGAAATACTTGCCGGGATCCTGCCGCGGCATCTAATCAGAAGCAACTGACTGTAGAAAGAGGTACCCTTCGGGGTACCTCTTTTTTTCACTGTTACCATGCGCGCGGTCGCGAGCGCCTTGAGCCGGTTTCCAGTGCTGGTCGGCATCGGCGTCATCGTCGGCCTTGCCAGCGCCCTGTACCTGCCGTTCCTCGCCAACCCGCCGGTGTTCGATGATCTGGGCTTTTTCTCGGGACGGCTGCACTCATACTACGCGACGCACCCGTTCGGACTCGAGCTGAGGGTCCCGCCCTACTTCTCTCTCGCCGTCGTCCAGGTCATTTGGGGAACGATGGAGGCCCACCGCATCCTGGGCCTCACGTTCCATATTGCCTGCTCGCTGGCGCTCTATAAGCTGATCTTCGACTTCCAGCAGCAAGCGGCGCGGCGCGCCGGCGCGCCACCGGGGGTGGGCCTGGAAGCGCACACGCCGGCGTTCATCGCCGCGGCCGTATTCGCGATCCATCCCGTGGCCGTGTACGGCGCCGGCTACCTGATCCAGCGCATGTCGGTGTTCGCGACGCTGTTCTCTCTCATCTCGATCGTCCTGTACGTGCGCGGGCTCGCGCGCCGCAGCCACGCCGACGCGATTTCCGCCGCGCTGATCTACTCGGTGGCGGTGCTGTCCAGGGAAAACGCCGTCCTGCTGCCGGCGGCGGCGGTGGCCGCCGGGCTGATCGTGGCGGTGGAACGGCGTTTCGCGCTCCGCCATGCGGCCCTCTATCTCGCTTGCTGCGCGCCGGCCGCCGTGCTCGTGACATTGCTGGTCAAGGGGAAGATCGGCGCGGCCTACGAGCCGGATTTCGGGATCGTGTCGGCGCAGATCGCGAGGACCGGCGCGCCCGTGGTGCTGGATTCGCCCTGGCTAGAAAGCGCCGTGACGCAGGCGGGGCTGTTCTTCCGCTATCTCGCGCTGTGGATATTCCCTGATACCGGCGCCATGTCCATCGACCTTCGAGTCGATTTCGCCGGCGCCTGGTCGCCCGTGGTGGCGCTGCTCGCCGTGGCGGGATTTGTCGGCTATGGGGTACTTGGCCTGTATCTCATGCGCAGGGAAGGGCGGGCGCGCGTAGCGGGATTTGGCTTGCTATTTACGTGGATACTGTTCCTCACCGAGTTCGCGACGATCCGCTTCCAGGAGCCGTTCGTCCTCTACCGCAGCTACCTGTGGGCACCGGGCTTGATGGTGTTGCTCGCCTTCGGACTCGCCCGTGTGCCCACTCGCGTCGCCGTCGCGCTCGCGCTTCTGGCGCTGCCGCTCCTTTTCTACCAGGGCCATCACCGGTTGCGCACGTTTTCCAACAGCCTTGTGTTGTGGGAGGATGCCGTCGCGAAGCTGCCGCGGAAGGCCGTCCCCGGGGGCTCGCGAACGCTCTACAACTTGGGCCGGGAATATCTCTACAGGGGTCGCGCCGACCAGGCGATTGCAGTCGCCGAGCGGTGCCTTGCGGAATACCCCGCAACCTACGACTGCCATATGGCACGCGCCTCGATCCATCTGCACCAGGAGGAATACCGGCAGGCGATACCGCACCTCATTCGCGCGGGTCTCCTGCGCCCGGAATCCGGCACCGCGCGCCATCATCTCGGGGTCGCGCTGGAGAACCTGGGCTGCCTGGAGGAGGCGAAAGAACAGTACCGGCTCGCCACCAAGCTGCGATATCTGGGCGCTGTCCACCGCCTGAGCCGCCTCGACTCTCCCGGCAGCGGACTTCTGCCGCCGATCAAGCCGAAGCCCCGCACCGAAGCGTGCGGCCAGGCGTTGCCCGGAGGCGCGGCGCAGCCGGGGGGCTGAGCGGCGCCTCATCGGCGCCCGACTAGAGCGTCAGTTCAAATTGGCGACGTAAACCACGTGCGGGGGAATTACGCCCCCGGGGTAGAGCGCGTTGCTGTACGTGCGCCAGAGTCGCTGCGCTTCTGCGTGTTCGCCCGCGACCTGCGCACCGAGCGTTGCGGTGAGGAGGACAAAACGTCCCCAGTCGGTTCCGCCTTCAGCCGCTCCACCCTGCTCGAGCAACGCGCGTGCGCGTGCGAGCATGGCACCCGCGTCGCGCGCCGCGATCGCGGCGTAGAGCTCCAGCCGCTGGCGCACCCATGGCGCGAGCTTGCCGGGAGCGCAATCAACCCAGCGCCTCTCGACCCACAGCGCGCGCCGCAGCTCCGGCGCCAGCTTGGCGAGCGTCAGCTCGGCCGCGCGGTGCAGCTGCTCGATGGCCGTCTTGGGAACCGCGGCGCCGCACAGCGCGCCGGGCCGCTTCAGCGCGAGCAAGGTGGTGATCACCATGGGCTCCCCGGTGCCGAGTGGGTCTGCCGTGCGTTGGAGGAGTCCGCGCGCGAGCGCCAGCGCTGCGGACTGGGTCCGCAAGTTGAGGGACGGAACGTACGCGGGCACCGGCTCGCGCAGGTAGGTCACGGCCCTCCCGCCGGCCATCTCGAGGATCGGCAACGGCGACACCACAAGACCCGGAATAGCCGTTGCGATGCTGCCGTGGAAGCGTGCACGGGGCGCCTCGAGCTGCACGAACGGGCGGTAGTCCGAGTTGACCGGTGCGGCGAGCGGCGCGAATAACGGCGCGATATCGCGCTTGGTGCCGACGCTCAACGCAGAGATTTCCTCCGCGCGCGTGATGCCGAGGCGCTTCAACTGGTCCATGAACGCCGCTTCCTTGACCGGCAGCGGCCCGGGGCGCGAAACGCGGCCTTCGGCGACCGCGACCACGATGAGATCCACGCCGTTCATCTCGTAAATCTCGTAATCCGAGAAGTTCTCGCCCAGTGCCGCCAGTATGGAACCGAGCAGCCGGTCGTTGAACTCGTAGGTTTGCAGCCACTGCACCAGCAGGCCGCCCGGCGCGAGGTAGCGCCTCACGTCGCGGTACCACTCGGTTGTGAACAAGTTTGCCACGCCGTTGACCCACGGGTTCGAGGGCTCCGATATGATCACGTCGTAGCGCTTGCCGTGGCGCGCAAAAAAGCTCTTGGCATCCTCGATGACAATGTTGCTGCGCGGGTCGCGATAGGGCCGGATGACGCGTGGGATAAAGGAGCGCGCCCCAGACACCATCGCCGGCTCGATTTCGACCGTGTCGACCTCCCGCGGGCCGCTGTGCGAGAGCAGCGCCTCGGCCGTGAGGCCGGAGCCGAAGCCGATATTGGCGTAGCGCGTCGCGTCGGGCTTCATCAGCAAGGGCAGCGCGGCAGCGACGACCATCGTGTACTCGTCGCCGGTGGGCTGGCCGTTGGGATCCATCTGGATGGCCGCGTCCGGCTTGCCGTTGGTGATGATCCCGACCGAGTTGTTGGCATGGCGCCGCACGGCGACCGATGCCGTCTTGCCGTCGCGATAGAAGAAGACCTGGCTGTCCGCGTGTGTCGCGCGGCCGTAGCGGAACACGCCGGATGAAAGCCGGTCGGGGTCCAGCACGCCGGCGCGGGCGGTCGCGGTCGCGGCGAGCATGCCGACAATCAAGGCAGTAAAGGCGTGCACGCGGCGGAACGCTGCTTGCGAATAGCGCAGGAGCCAGGCCCCGAGAAGGATGTCCGCAGCGGCCCCGAGTACCAGCGCAAGCTTCATGCCGGCTTCCGGCACCAGGACATGCACGGCGAGCAAGACTCCCGCGATCGCGCCCAACGTGTTGGCGGAGTAGATCTGGCCGATTGCGCGCTCGCCGTGCCCGCCGCGCAGCAGAACATGGGTGAACAGCGGCAGCGTCATGCCGGCGAGAAAGGTCGCCGGCAGCATGACGGCAAACGCGATGGCGTGGCTGAAGAGGTTGAAGAGCGGATAGGCCTCCTCGCTGCGCTGGAGCACGTGCAGCACCCACGCCATCCAGTCGAATGTCTGGTGGTAGACGAAGATGGTGGCGAGCGCCGCCAGCCCCATGGCGAGTTGCACCATGCCCGCGAAGCGCACCGGGTCGGCGATGCGGTCGATGCGGCGGCGGATCCACAATCCGCCGAGCGCGAGCCCGGTGATGAACGCCGACAGCATCAGCTCGAAGGCCTGGAACGAGGAGCCGAGCACGAGCGAGAGCATCCTGATCCACGCGATCTCGTAGACGAAGGACGCCAGCCCGGTAACGAACGCCGCGGCGAGGAACAACCGTACCAGGTAGGTACTGGCGGGGACCGCGCCGGCGGCGGGCACTGCCGCGGGCGGCCGCGGCTCGCCCGCCCGCGCAAGCGTCAGCACAGCGGCGGCAAGAACAAGGTTCAACACTCCGGCCGCGCGCATGGTGCCCGGCATGCCGATCCAGCCGAGCAGCAGGAACGCCGCCGCGAGCGCGCCCGCAGCCGCGCCGATGGAATTGGTGAAATAGAGCATCGCGAGGTGATGGCCGCTCGCCTCGGGACTGCGCCGGATCACCGCGCCGCTCATGAGCGGGAAGGTCATGCCGAGCAGCACCGTCTGCGGGACGATGAGCAGACCGCACAGCGTGTACTTGTAGATTTCCACGGTGAGCGGTGAGCCGAGCCCCGGGATAACGTGATCGAGCGAAGCCTCGGTCAGCCACACGAACACCTCGTGGAACACCAGGGCGGCGAGGCCGATCCCCGCCTCGATCCAGCCGTAAATGGCAAGCAGGTTTACGATCCGCTTGGTTGCGCGGCTCGCGATCCAGGCACCGAGCGCCATGCCGCCCATGAACGCGGCCAGCACGAAGGACTGGGCGAATGCGGCGGCGCCGAGGAAGAGCTTCAGGTAGTGCGACCAGATGGATTCGTAGATGAGTCCGGTGAAGCCGGACAGCGTGAAAAGGGCGAACAGCAGCTGGACATTTCGGTTGGGCATGTTCCGTCTTATCGTCGAAAGACCGCAGTCTAACGTAGCGCAGCAAGTCCGGCTACGACATTCGGCGGGGCGTGCATGGGCATGTGATATCCTTCACGAAGAGACAATCGCACGACATGATCAACGTCTTCATCGGCTACGACCCGGACGAGGCGGTCGCATACAGCGTTCTCGCGTACAGCATCCAGGCCCGCGCGTCGCAGCCGGTTTCGATCGCGCCGCTGATGCTCTCGCAGTTGAGAGCCCTGTTCACGCGTGAACGCGATCCTCTCCAAAGCACGGCGTTTTCATTTTCCCGATTCCTCACGCCCTATCTTTCGGGTTACGAGGGATGGTCGGTGTTCATGGACTGCGACATGCTGATGCTGGACGACCTCGCCAACCCGTGGAAGCTGCGGGATGACCGCTACTCGGTGATGGTAGTCAAGCACAACCACGTGCCCAGGGAAACGGTGAAATTCCTGGGCAGGACGCAGAGCAAGTACGATAAGAAGAACTGGTCGAGCGTGATGCTGTTCAACAACACCCGGTGCCGGGCGCTGAGCCCCGAATACGTGAACCGTGCTTCGGGCCTCGAGCTGCACCAGTTCACGTGGCTGGGAAACGATGGTCTCATCGGAGCGCTGCCCGAGCGCTGGAACCATCTCGTGGGCTACAACCCGCCGCGCCAGGACGCCGCGCTCGTCCACTACACCATTGGCGGGCCGTACTTCGGCGCGTTCCGCGAGTGCGAGTACTCGAAGGAATGGTTCGCCGAGCGCGACGCGATGCTGCGCGTGACGAGCCGCGCGGTCGCCTAGGAAATGCCGGGGTTGCCCCGCACGCCGATCAATTGAGGGCGGTTGGGACTGACCGGGCGGACGATCTTCTTCGCGCGCAGGTAGCGCGCGATGACTTCCCATGCCGGCTCGCCGCTCGCGCCCTCCGCGACCGGCGCCCAGCTCGCCACCTTGTAGTGCTTTCCGGCCTCGATCGGCTTGCCGTTCAACGTCATGCCGCTGATGCGGCCCCCCATTCTCTGCGTCGGATCGCAGCGGTAATGCATTCCACCCACGCGCACCATGTCGCCGCCCTGCCGGTAATAGGGATCCGGATTGAACAGGTTGTCGCACACGTCCTCGAGGATATTCTTGATCGTTTCCCCGGACATGTCCGTGACGGTGGTGTAAGGGTAGGTTACGGCTGTCTGATCCATTACATGCTCCATCGTGATGGTCTCGCCGGGGAGTATCGTGGTGCCCCAGCGGAATCCCGGTGAGAAGGCGATCTCGGTTCCCTTCACCTCCATCAGCGCGTCCAGGATCAACTGGTCGATGGTGCCGGTGAAGTTCCCGCGCCGGTAGAGCAGCCCCTCGGTGACGGCGATCTTCTCGGACAGACGTTCAGCGTAGGGCGTTCGCACGCGGCGGATCAGCGCCGCCATCTCGGAGTCCGGCTTGATCAGATTGGCGAACACCGGCAGCAGCCGGTAGCGGCAGTCCCGCAGTTTGCCGCCCCGCACTTCCAGGTCGGCCACGGCGAGGAACTTGCCGTTCGATCCGGCGTTCGTGACGAGTGTTGTGCCGTTGCGGTTTGCGACGGATACCGGCTCGGGTACGGCGTCGTGCGTATGGCCGCCGAGTATGAGGTCGATACCGGTGACACGCGAGGCGAGCTTCACGTCCACGTCCATGCCGTTGTGCGACAGCAGCACCACCGCCTGCGCGCCCTTCGTTCGCACTGCATCGACTGTTTTCTGGAGATTCTCCTCCTGGATGCCGAAGGTCCATTCCGGCACGAAGTGGCGCGGATTGGCGATCGGGGTATAGGGAAACGCCTGGCCGATGATCGCGACCGGCACGCCATTCACTTCTCGGATCACGTGCG
>Ga0137455_1000404_pt1 | contig 11654 bp, 14 predicted proteins | sample EasRivERMGT600_2_FD_102334 | JGI IMG/M metagenome (GOLD analysis project Ga0137455, IMG submission 102334) | Soil microbial communities from meander-bound floodplain in the East River, Colorado, USA - East River MetaG ERMGT600_2 | ecosystem: Environmental > Terrestrial > Soil > Floodplain ... | reverse complement strand
GTGCCGTCCCGACCTCGTCGTGCTCTGCTTCGCACCCGATGACGACGAGGCGTGCCAGGTGCTGCAAATGCTGCAGCTCGATCCGGCCACCAAGCGCCTGCCGATCCTGACCTACGTCAATGGCGAGGCCTACGCTATAATCCCGAGCCAATGGCCTCGGACAAGCGGGATTCCGAGCGCGTCGAGTTCCTTGGAGCGCTGCACGGCGAGGTAATGGTTTTCCAGCCTGCTGGAATCCGCCAGATGAGTCATGGCGGAATGCAGGTCGAAACCAGTTTCCCGCTGCAATTGGATTCCCTGCACGACTTTCGTTTGACGCTCGGCGACCGCTCCGTGGTCGTCAAGGGGCGCATTGCCCATTCCCGCATCAGCGACGTGGATCAGGACATCATCACCTATCGCACGGGCGTCGAATTCATCGAGCCTTCCGAACGCGTCGCCGCCGCCATCCAGGTGTTCGTCGACGCGCTCGCTAAAGAAAAATCGCAGCAGTAAGACTAACGCGCGCTCAGGTGATCGAGATAGTCGCCTGAGGCGATGCGCTGCGCGCCCCCGAGCGGCGCGTTGTAGAAATACGCCCACGCTTTTTCGAGGCGTCCATCCTCCAGCGTCGCATCGACCAGCACGCGCAGGTAGAGGCTGCGATCGGGCTCGTTGGGACGATAGCCCTCGATCTCGTCGAGCGCGGCCAGCACCGCCGCGGGCTCGCTCGTCTCATACACCTCGCCCCACACCAGACTGTCGTCGTCCGCGGGAATCGCCGCGGGATAGATACCGAGATCGAACAGGGCGGCCCGGATGGTGCCGCGGCCTTGGTATGTGAGCTTGGGCGTGATGCGTTGACGGCCGGGCCGGTTGAATGGGGCCATCAACGTGCCATAGAAAAAAATATGATCGCCCACGACGCGGATATTAGCGTACGCAGAAAGGGCGGCACGAAAGTGCCGCCCTCCTGGAGTCACAACGGTATGAACGATTACTACTGCAGTTGCGGGGTGCGTCCCTTGGCCAGGGCCTCGAGCACGTCGAGCACTTCGCTCGGAATCGAGAACGCCAGGGCCACGGTGTTGCCTTCGCCCGAAATCACCAGCGAGTCGGCCAGCTGCTGCATGCCCGGCTTGTTGGCCGCCTGCATCTTCGCCATCGCCAGGAAGCCGCCCATGATGTCGCGCAGGTTCTTCGCGGTCGCCTCGTCCTTCGCTTCGGCCTTGAACGAACCGCTGATGCCGCCGTTGACGTGGCCGGCTGCTGAGAACCACGAGATGGCCGGCATCGCCGACGCGATTTCGTTCGGCAGGCCAACCTTGCTCGCAATCGCGTCGAACTTGCCTACCGCCCACGCGTTGGCGTTGTCGATCTCGTTCACCAGCTTCATCATGTCGTTGTTCGAGACGATGTTGCGGTTCGAGGCGCGCGCGTCAATCGCGGCTTTCACGGTTTCGATGCTGCCGAAGCCGACGAGATCGGCCTCGAGGAACCCGAACGCCATTTCATCCGGTGTCGGGTCGTTCGCATCGTCGTCGTGAACGGCGATGAGGCGCTTGCCGTTGTATTCACTGACCTGCCCGCCGTGCTCGATCGCGAGCGCTTCAAGACGCGAGGCCTGGTATCGGGCGCGGGCGAGGATGAGGAACGAACCGGCGGGGTTCTGCGCCATGCCGTCTTTCGGCATCACCGCAGCGACGATCGAGTCGACGTCCTGCTCGAGGTTGAGGCCGGTCTTCTCCTCGAACTCGTTCTTTTCGTCCTGCGACGGCTCGATGTCCTTGAACCGCTGGCGGAACTGGGAGCTCATCACCTCGCGCACGTTGGCATAGGCGACGACGGCCGCATCGGCCGGAACATACTGAAGTTCTTCAGGACCGGCGGCGCTCGAAAACACCGAAACCGGCAGGCCCATGTATGAGGCGACGAGGCCGGTCCCCAGCCCGACGGCGAGGATGGCGCCCATAACCGCCACGAAATAACGGGTCTTCTTGTTCGACATGCGGGTCTCCCTATAGCCAATTTACGGACCCCGGGGGCCCTAAGTTCCGCCCGCCCTAATATTTGTGGGGGCGGGCGCCCTGAGCGAGGCAGTCGGCGCAGGGCGCCGGCTGCCGGAGTCGAAGGGCTACTGCTCCAAAATGTACTCTTTACGCTCGACCACTCGGGTCGCCAGATACAAAAAACCGCCCAAAAATGCGAAAAGCCATGCAAGGCAGACCCAGGCCGGGGGGTTCTGCTGGAATAGGCCCTGGAGGATGCTGGTGACCCCCTCGGAGGGCATGGCGTGCGGCACCAGCCCCTGGAGGTAGTAGGCAATGGTGAACTGCTTCAGGGACCCCGGAATGAGCATGACGACCTGCTCCCAGCCGAAGGCGAAAATCAGCCCGATCACCAGCGGCCGCTTGAAAAACGAGCCGACCAAGGAGAACACCCCGCCGTAAGCCGCCAGCCCCAGCGCCAGCAAGCCCAGATCGATGAGCAGCTTCCCGAACGTGGCCGGCACCTGAGACAGCGGTACCAGCAGAAAGTAGACGACCATCACCGACGGCAGCACGACGAGGAATGTGCACGCAAGATAGGCGAGGAACTTGCCGACCAGCACCGCCCCGCGCGGGACTGGCCGCGTGAACAGATAGGTAATCGTCTTGTCCTCGACTTCATCCGCCATCAGCGCGGTGCCGTAGAAGACGCCGAGGACCGGCACGATGAAGCGCAGGAAGAGCGCCCAAATGATGACGCCGAAAATGCTGAAGCCCGCCATGCGCTGGTTGTTGACGCGCAGCGCCGCCATGCCGAACGATTCGATCACCTTGACGATCAGCGCAAGCAGCACAGGACCGCCGACGATCAACGCCATGAAGATGGTGCGGCGGGACCACAGCATCTCGCCCAGCGAAAGATCGAACACGCGGCGCGAGGCGTTGAAGAACGACATGCGACGGAAGGCCGGAAGCGGTGTGGCGTCGCCGGTCATTGTTTCACCAGGTACTTGAAGACGGCCTGCAGGTTGTCGTCGGGCGACTGCACTTCGTCGATCTGCCCGGCCTCGCCGCTGGCGGCCAGCTCGGTCAGCCGGGCATAGAAACTATCAGGGCGCGCCGTCTCGACGACCACGGCATCGTCCTCGAACTTCATGCTGAGGACATCGTCTTCGGTGAGGAACTGGCGCGCCAGCGCGCGGGGATTCGCGCCGCGCACGTAAACCGTGTGCGGATGCGTGTCGATCAGATCGCGAATCTGGTGGACGTTGCCTTCGGCGACGATGCGGCCGTTGTTGATCAAGAGGATGTTCGAGGTCATCGACTCGATCTCGTGCAGGATGTGGCTCGAGACGATGATGTGCTTGCCGGCGCGCGCCCAGTCCTTGATCAGGCGGATGGTCTTGCGCCGCATGATCGGATCCATGCCGGTCAGCGGCTCGTCGAGGATCAGCAGCTCGGGATCGTGCACGAGCGCCTGCGCCAGTTTGATTCGCTGCCTCATGCCCTTGCTGTAGGCGCCGATCTTCTTGTTCGCCGCCTCCATCAGGTCCACGCGATCGATGGCGCGCTTCGCGGCGGCATCGGCCTCAGCATCGTTCAGTCCGTTGAGGCGCACCAGCGCGGTGACCCATTCGAGGCCGGTCATGCGGTCGTAGAAGGCGTCCTGCTCCGGACAGAAGCCGATGCGCGCGAACACCTCCGGGTTGCCCCAGATCGGCTCGCCCAGCACGCGAATCGTGCCCTGGCTCGGCTTCAGCTGCCCGGTCATAAGCTTCATGAACGTCGACTTGCCGGCGCCGTTCGGTCCGAGCAGCCCGGTGACGCCGGGCGGAATCGACACGGTGACGTTGTTGAGGCCGCTGACCTGGCCGTACCACTTCGACACGCCGTCGGCGTGCACGAGGGCATTCCCGGTTCCCGGCTCCCGGTTCCCGGTTCCCGATTGGGTCGCGGGCATCATGTGACGATCTCCACGCCGCGGACGCGGCGCATGAGAATGACGATCGAACCGGCGATCAGCACGATCACGGCGAGGGCCGCGAGGGCCGGCGAGAGTTGATAGCGTGGTTGCAACCTGAAGATCACATCACCCAGTTGCTGCAAGGCCGCCGTCGGCGCCAGCCACGCAAACGCGCTGGTGCCGGTAATGCCGCGCAGCGCGTTGAAGAGCGCCAGCGTGAAGAAGAAGAGGCCGGCATACATCACCGCCACGAAGCGGCTGCTCTTCGACATCGACGACAGCGCCAGCATCGTCGTCGACGCCAGCAACACGAGCGCGGCCGAATACAGCGTGATGGCCGGCACCAGATAGATGTTGTTGCGAATGAAGGTCAGGTTGCCCGCCAGGATCGCCTGCGTGAGCAGCAACATCATGGCCGGGAGGAACGTGACACCCGTCAGAAAGATGCAGAGGATCGCCAGCTTGCCGGCGATGTACTCCGCGCTCGTCATCGGCTTGGACAAATACAACTGCATGGCGTTGGCGCGGCGGTCGTTGGCGATCAGGCCGGCGCCGACGTAAATGGTGACGAAGAAGACGAACAGCCCCTGCTGGTCGAGGAACTCGCGGAAGGTCTCGCCTTTTGCCGCGAGAAACGACGCCTGCGCAAACGCTTCCGAGACATAGATCTGCACGGCGCGGACGACGAACGGCGCCCACGCCCACAGCATCATGCCAATGAAGACGCGCTTGGTGATCACCGACATCACGCCGGCGCGTGTCATCACCTGCCACGAGCGCCCGATCGCCGATCGCGTGCCGAGGTAGCGTTGATAGCCCTGATCATGAATAGGCATCGCGCTAGACCTCGCGAGGCTTCGCCTCGACGCGCATAGCGAAGCCAACACGGCTCCGCCTCGCTCGAGCAGTGTTATCTTGCGCCGCTCCGCGGCGCGAGACGTCGTGAAGGACGTCCTGCATGTGAGTTTTGTCCTTCACTACGTCTCTCCTACCGCTCGCGCGAAGACGTCTTCGAGCGACGGAATGCTCGGCCGCAGATGCCGCACCTGGACGCGCTCGCGAGCCGCCAGCCCGAACAGGACCTTGGTGCTGTCATCCGTCGCGCCGGGGACGAAGACGCGCAGTACGTCTTCATCGGTGTCCTTGACCTCGTAGCCGGCGGCCTTCAACGTCTCGATGAACTTCGCCTGGTCGCCCTTGATACGCAGTTCGTAGACGCGGCCGTGCGAGCCCTTCAGCGCCTCGATCGGACCATGCGTCGCGACGGTGCCCTTGTCCATCACCACGACGTAGTCGCAGGTGTATTCGACGTCGGGCAGCAGGTGCGACGACAGGATCAGGTTGACGTTTTTCTTGTGGGCCAGGTCGTGGATCAGCTCGAGCATCTCGTCGCGGCCCTTGGGATCCATGCCGTTGGTCGGCTCGTCGAGAAACAGCAGATCGGGATCGTGCACGATCGCCTGCGCGAGCTTGATGCGCTGCTTCATGCCGGTCGAATAGGTTTCGATATTGCGATAGCGTGCCTCGCCGAGGCCGACGTAGTAGAGGACTTCGTGCGCGCGCTGCATCGCGTCGGTCGCCGGCAGGCCCGAGAGCTGGCCGCAATAGCCGACGAAGGTCACCGCGTTCATGCCGGGAATGTGGGCGTCGCTTTCCGGCATGTAGCCGATGCGCTCGCGAATCTCCAGCGGCGATTTCGCGACGTCTAGGTCGAGTACCTTCATCCAGCCCTTCTCGGGCACGAGGAAGCCAAGCAGGGACTTGAGCAGCGTGCTCTTGCCGGCGCCGTTGGGTCCGAGCAGGCCGACCGCGCCCGGCGGGAAGATCGCGGTGACGTCGTTCAGCGCGAGGTTCTTGCCGAAGCGGACGCTCAAGTGGTCGGCCTTGACCACCGGGCCGGTAAACCGGTCGGCGGGCGGAGCCTGGTCCTGAACGGCGGGATTCGGGGAAATGTCGGGCATCGGGAGCGGCTAGGAGTGTATACGCGGCAACGCGTTACAGCGTTCCCCGCAAACCAAGCGAATCGGCCTGCAACCGCATGAAATTAATCACGTTAGTGACGTGCTCCTCGAGCGGCAGGCCCACCAGCTCGGCGCCGCGAATCAGGTGATCGCGCGGTACCTGGCGGGCAAAGGCCTTGTCTTTCATGCGCTTGATCACGGACTTGGCCTCGAGATCGAGCACGCTCTTGCTCGGACGCACGAGCGAGGCCGCGGTGACGAAGCCGGCCAGCTCGTCGCACGCCACCAGCGCCTTCTCGACCGGCGATTCAGGCTGGATGCCGGTGATCTCCGACGCATGCGAAAGGATTGCGCGCATCACCCACTCCGGATACCCGAGCGAGCGCAGGTGGTCGCAACCCTTGTTCGGATGATCGCCGAGCGTCGGATAGCGCTCGTAGTCGAAGTCATGCAGCAGCGCCACGACGGCCCACTCTTCCTCGTTGGCGCCCTGCTGGCGCGCGTAGCCGCGCACGGCGGCTTCGACCGCGAGCGCGTGCTTGCGCAGGCTTTCGCCCTGCGTCCATTCGGTCAACAGCTGCCAGGCGGCGTCGCGGGAGAGCGTCATGCCTGTTGATGATAATTCAGCCCGCGCAGGATGACCGCTTTCGCGTGCGCGTTGATGCCGTAATCGTCGATCTCGGCGGCCGTGACCCAGGCGACACCGTCGGCGTCGGATCCCGGCACGGCGTCGCCGCCGTTCGCCCAGCACACGAAATCAACAATCACGAAGTGATAGCGGATCTTGCCGTGATCGTCACGGTGCACGCGATCGAACGTTTCGATGATCGGGCCGACGTCGATGTCGAGGCTGGTCTCCTCTTTGATCTCACGCCGGACCGCATCCTGAAGTGACTCGCCCAGTTCCAGCAGCCCGCCCGGCAGCGACCACTCGCCCTTGCGCGGCTCGTGCGCGCGCTTGATGACAAGCGCCCTGCCGTCCCGCACGACGACGGCGCCCACGCCAACGACCGGATGCGCAGGGTATTCTCTGGCCATGAAGTCTCACACAGAATATCTGACCTTCAATATCCCGTCGCGCGTCGGATTCGAGAACATCACGCCGAAAGTGGATGCGGCCGTACGGAAGAGCGGCGTAAGGGAAGGGCTCGTGCTCGTCAACGCGATGCACATCACCGCCTCGGTCTTTATCAACGACGATGAGAGCGGGCTGCACAAGGACTACGCGAAGTGGCTCGAGACACTGGCGCCCTTCGACGCGTCGCCGGAGCGCTACGCGCATAACCGGACCGGCGAAGACAACGCCGACGCGCACATGAAGCGGCAAATCATGGGCCGCGAAGTCGTGGTCGCGATTACCAAGGGACAATTGGACTTCGGCCCGTGGGAGCAAGTCTTCTACGGCGAATTCGACGGCAAGCGAAATAAGCGGGTCTTGATTAAAGTCATCGGCGATTGACTTTTCTAAATACCAAAGCTTCTAAGCAGCACTGGCGTTTAGCAAAGAGTTTCTCCGTGCCTCCGTGTCTCCGTGGCTAACGCACGTGATCACAGCGGCAGCGAAGCTGCCGCGTTCAGGTCCGCAGCCGCTACTTGGCCAGCAGCCAATTTACGCAGACCAGCGGCGGCGATCATCGCGGCGTTGTCGGTCGAGAGCGACAATCGCGGAATGTAAACCGGAATCTCGCTGCGCTCCGCTTTCGCGAGCGCGTCCGATCGCAAGCGCGAGTTCGCCGACACGCCGCCGGCGATACCGATGGATTTCGCGCCGTGCCAGCGCGCGGCGGCAAACGCGCGATCGATCAGCGTGTCGACCACCCGGCGTTGAAAGCTCGCGGCGAGATCGACGATCTCCTGATGCGGCAGATGGTCGACGCCCAATTCCGCCTGCCGTTGCCGCACGTGCCGCAACACCGCGGTCTTGAGGCCGCTGAAGCTGAAGTCGAAGCGCCCGTCGCGCTCGGGCGCGTTGCGATCGGGATTCGTCAAGCGCGTCCCCGGCCAGCGAATCGCGGTGTCGTTCCCTTCCTTCGACAGGCGATCGATGATCGGGCCACCCGGATAACCGAGGGAAAGCAGTTTGGCGACCTTGTCGTAGGCCTCACCCGCCGCATCGTCGCGGGTGCGGCCGATGAGCTGATACTCACCTTCCGTTCGAACCAGGTAGAGGCTCGTGTGTCCGCCGGACACCACGAGCACAATCGCCGGCAGCGCGATCGGCCCGTGCTCGAGCCAGATCGACTCGATGTGGCCGGCCAGGTGATTGACGGCCACGAGCGGCTTGTTGAGCGACCATGACGCCGCCTTCGCGAATGACACGCCCACCAGCAGCGATCCCACGAGGCCCGGGCCCTGCGTGACCGCTAACGCATCGACGTCCGGCCAGCCCGCGCCGCCGTCGGCAAGGGCGCGCTCGACCACGCCGCAGATGTCGCGCACGTGCTGGCGCGACGCCAGCTCGGGCACCACGCCGCCCCATTCGCGATGGATGTCCGCCTGAGACGCGACGATGTTCGATCGCAGGTGCCAGCGCCCGCTCAGATCTTCGACGAGAGCCGCCGCGGTCTCGTCACAGGAGGTTTCAATCCCGAGAATGAGCATTTCGGATCATTTCAACGATTCTTCGAACGGAGCTCGATAGATCCCCTTCTCGGTGATTATCGCCGTTATGTACTTGGCGGGAGTCACATCGAAGGACTGGTTCCGCACGTGCGCGCCATCGGGGGCGAGCTGGGTGCTGCCGACATGCGTGACCTCACGCGGCGGCCGCTCCTCGATCGGGATCGCGTCACCATTCTTCGTCGACAGGTCGATCGTCGACCACGGCGCGGCGACGTAGAACGGGATGCCGTGCTCCCTGGCGAGCACCGCAACAGTATAGGTGCCGATCTTGTTGGCGGTATCGCCGTTGGCGGCGATGCGATCAGCGCCGACGACCACGAGATCGATCTCGCCGGCCTTCATGATCGCGCCCGCCATGTTGTCGGGGATGACGGTCGTGTCGATGCCGTCTTTCATCAATTCCCACGCCGTGAGCCGCGCCCCCTGAAGAAACGGGCGCGTCTCGTCGGCGAGCACGCGCACTTTCCGTCCGGCTTCGACCGCGCCGCGGATCACGCCGAGGGCCGTGCCGTATCCGGCCGTGGCCAGCGCGCCGGCGTTGCAGTGCGTGAGGATCCGCGCCTCGGCGGGCACGAGCGACGCGCCGTGCGCGCCGATCGCCCGGCAATTCGCGATGTCCTCGTCGTGAAGCCGATCGGCTTCGGTTCGCAGTCGCGCTTTCAACTGATCGACAGACTCGCCGGACAACGCGCCCTCGGAAAACGCGCGCTTCATGCGCTCGATCGCCCAGAACAGGTTCACCGCGGTCGGCCGCGTCGCCGCCAGCAGCTCGCAGTTTTTCTGGAACTCGGTCGTGAACTGCTTGGTGCCGGTGGCCTTGCTGCGAAGCGCGCCGAGCGCCAGGCCCATGGCGGCGCACACCCCGATCGCCGGCGCACCGCGAATGACCATGTTCTTGATCGCTTTAGCGATGTCGTTGACGCTCTTGCAGGTCACGTAGATTTCGTCGGCCGGCAGCTTCCGCTGATCGACCATGACGATGTCGTCACCCTGCCACGCAATGGTTGGAAGCATGTCGATGTTAGATTTCGGATCTCGGATTGATGATCAATTGTAGATCTTCGCTTGCAGGATTCAGAGCAAACTCTTGTCGAAAGGCAGTGGCAGTAGATCCTTCATCCGCAGCGTGAGCTTCACCTCGGTGAGGTTCGCGATGATCACGTCGATGTCGCCGCAGAACTCCCAGATGATCTGGCGGCAGGCGCCGCACGGCGGCGTCGGCGACGGCGTGTCGGCCACGACCACGATGCGCGTGAAGGCACGCTTGCCCTCCGAGAGCGCCTTGAAAATCGCGACCCGCTCGGCGCAAATTGTCAGGCCGTAGCTCGCGTTCTCGATGTTGCAGCCGGTGATGATCTCACCGGTGTCGGTCTCGAGGGCCGCACCGACCTTGAAATGCGAGAAGTCCGCAATCGCGTGCGCGCGCGCCCGCCGTGCCGCGGCGACCAGCGCGTCAGAGCCGGCCAATGATCCCCTCGAGCAGCGCGATGAACTGCCCTTTTACCTGCTGCGCCGTCTCCATCACTTCCGAGTGGTGCAGCGGTTCCGGAAACACCCCGGCCGCGGCATTGGTGATGCACGAGATGCCGAGCACTTCCATCTGCATGTGGCGCGCCGCGATCGCTTCCGGGGCCGTCGACATGCCGACCGCGTCGGCGCCGAGCGTCCTGAACGCGCGGATTTCAGCCGGCGTTTCGTAACTCGGTCCGAGCACCGCGACGTAGACGCCATGTTGAATCGGCACGCCCGCCGCCGTCGCCGCGTCGTCGGCGATCGCGCGCAGGCGCGGCGAGTAGACGTTGGTCATGTCCGGAAAGCGCAAGCCGAATCGCTCGTCGTTCGGGCCGACGAGCGGGTTGTTGCCCATCAGGTTGATGTGATCGTCGATCACCATCAGCGCACCGCGCGAGCAGTTCGGCGAAATGCCGCCGGCGGCGTTGGTCAGGATGACGCGCGGCACACCGAGCCGCCCCAACGCGCGCATCGCGAAAGTCACGGTCTGCATGTCGTGCCCTTCGTAGTGATGGACGCGGCCGGACAGCGCCAGGACGCGCTTGCCCTTGACGATGCCGCAGACGAGCTTGCCGGCGTGGCCGATCACGCGCGACGCCGGCCAGTGCGGGATGTCGCCATACGGCAGTGTGAACGCGCCGTCGATGTGGTCCGCGAAGTCGCCGAGGCCCGATCCGAGAACGACGGCGACGTCCGCGTCGCCGCACTTATGTTGGCGCAGCCAGTCGGCTGCTTCAGTCGCCTGTTCGAATGCACTCACAACAAGAAGCCTACGATGATCGCCGTGACGAAATTCGCCAGCGTGCCGGCGAGCATCGCCCGCATACCCAGCCGCGCCAGGTCGCCGCGCCGCGTCGGCGCCAGCGCGCTGATGCCGCCGATCTGCATCCCGATGGACGCAAAGTTCGCGAAGCCGCACAACGCGAACGTCGCGATCGTCACCGAGCGCGGATCGAGCGTGTCCTTGATGCGGCCAAGCTCCGCGAACGCGAGGAACTCATTGAGCACCATTCGAGTGCCAAGCAGATTGCCGATCTCCGGCGCATCCTGCCACGGCACACCGAGGCTCCACGCCACCGGGGCGAACACCCACCCGAAAATCATCTGCAACGACAGGCCCATCTTTCCGAGGATCCCGTTGATCAAGTAGATGATCGACACAAACGAAATCAGCATCGCGCCGACATTCAGCGCCAGGTGAAGGCCCTCGGCCGTGCCACGGCCCGCGGCGTCGATGACGTTCACATCGGTCTTTTCGATCTCGAGCTTGACCGAGCCCCGCGTCTCGGGCGTCTCGGTTTCAGGCACGAACATCTTCGCCATCATCAGCGTGCCGGGCGCGGTCATGATCACGGCCGTCAGCAAGTGCTCAGCCCTGATGCCGAAAGCAATGTAAGCCGCCATGATGCCGCCGGAAATGTGCGCCATCCCCGACGTCATCACCGTCATCAGTTCCGACTGCGTCATCCGCGCGAGGAACGGGCGGATCGTCAGTGGCGCCTCGGTTTGCCCCATGAAGATGCTGGCGGCGACGTTCAGCGACTCGGCGCCGCTGGCGCCCATCACCTTGTTCATCACCACCGCGAACGCGCGCACGATCCACTGCATCACGCCGACGTAGTAGAGGAT
>Ga0137455_1000403_pt1 | contig 11664 bp, 10 predicted proteins | sample EasRivERMGT600_2_FD_102334 | JGI IMG/M metagenome (GOLD analysis project Ga0137455, IMG submission 102334) | Soil microbial communities from meander-bound floodplain in the East River, Colorado, USA - East River MetaG ERMGT600_2 | ecosystem: Environmental > Terrestrial > Soil > Floodplain ... | reverse complement strand
CCGCATCCGCTCCGGGTCGACCTCGAGCACGCGGTCCATGCGGTTGACCGAGAGCACGATGCCGCCGTGCTCCGCGGTGGCGCCACCGGCGAGCCCGGTGCCCGCGCCGCGCGGGGTGACCGGCAGGCCGCGCTCCGCGGCCCAGCGCACCACGGCCGCGACCTCGTCGGTCGAGCGCGGCAGGACGACGACGTCGGGCATGAACTTCTCGAGCGCCAGCGCGTCGGCCTCGTAGGTGAACCGCGCCGCCCGGCTCTCGAGCACGCCGTCCGACCCGAGCAGCGCGCGCAGCTCGTCGAGCCAGTCGCGATTCAGCTCCATGTGCCGCAGCCTAGCACGCGCGCCGTGAGGCGACGGCGCGCGATCGGAGGACGGATCGAGCGCTTCAGCCCACCGCGACCGGGCGGTCGGCGGCGAGCTTCGCGATCACCTCGGCGACCTGCTGGTAGCCCGTCTCCATCAGGAAGTGGGGCGTGCGACCGTAGGACTTGTGGCCGAGGATGTAGAAGTCCGGCTCCGGATTGGCCAGCACGTCGGCGCCGAAGGCCGGCGTCGTCGTGCATCCGGTCGAGCCCGAGAGCGCCGCGGCGAGCTTCATCGGGCCGCGCGAGGCGTAGCATTCGTGCACCTGGAGCTCGCGGTAGAGGGCGTTGTCGGGCCCGTAGCCGGTGAGCGCGATCACCTGATCGACCTCCTCGACCCGCGTCGCCTCCCCGTCGGTCAGCGCCACGCGGTAGCGATGGGTCGCCGAGTTGAACTCGAAGCCATCCACGCGCACGCCACCGATGTGCGTGACCGCGGGGTCGCCGCCGCGCGTGATGGCCCGCGCGCGATCCATCAACGCGCGCAGGCCCGGCAGCGTGGTCTCGTCGACCGAGACCGGGTAGAGCGCCTCGGCCTGCTTGCGCGTGGCCCAGGCGACCGAGGTCCCGGGTGTTTCGCCCGCGAGCTGCACGAGATCGGCCACCACCGTGGCCGCACTGTCGCCGCCGCCGATCACCAGCGTGCGGCGGCCCGCGTAGCGCTCGCGCCGCAGGTCGAGCACGTCATCGACGTGATACGACATCTGCGGCGCCAGATAGACCTCGTTGCGGGCCGGGATGCCGCCGTCACCCGCCCAGTTCGGCTGCCCGTAGACGCCCGAGGCGTCGATCACCGCGAACGCCTGGAGGAAGTTCTCGCGCCCGCCCGCGTCCCGCACCAGCAGGCGGAAGGGGTGGTCGCGCCGACCGAGCACCGTGCCGCCGGGGGAGTCCTTCTTGAGCAGGCCGCCGCGCGAGACGTGGACCACCTGGGCGTGGGTGTGGATGCGAGGCGCCAACTCGGGCAGCTTCGCCAGCGGCTCCAGGTATCCCTCCGCCAGCTCGCGGCCGGTCGAGAAGGCCTCGGGATCCGGCGCGGTCCAGCCCGCGGCGGCGAGCCGCGCGCGCCCGGCGGGGCCGAGGTTCATGCGCCAGGGCGTGAACAGCCGGACGTGCCCCCAGGCGATCTGGTGCGAGGCGACGACGCCGCGCTCGAACACGTGGACGTCGAAGCCGGCGTCGAGCCCGCGCACCGCGGCCTCGAGCCCGATCGGGCCGGCGCCGATGACGGCGAGCGTGTTGGGAGCGGGGGTGATCATCGCGCCGAGTCTAATGTGCGGCGGGCGATCGGCGAAACGGCGCGGGGCGCAGTGGCTCCCGAGGCGCGGCCGGCGCGCGCGCGGGGGGGCCGGCACGCGTCCCGGCTAACCGAAGAACTGCGCCACCAGCGGGGCGTGGTCCGACGCGAGTCCCGGTCCGTTGAGCCCGCGCACGGTGGCGCCGCGGCCGTCCTGCCAGCCGCGCGCGGCGAACCAGTCGAGCCGCAGCGCGGCGCGGCGCTCGACCCGGTTCAGCACCGGCCGGGTGATCAGCCCAGCCGAGCCGAGCAGGCCGCGCGCCTCGTCGAGCCGGTCGAAGCGCAGGCCGAGCGTGGGTTGGCGGTCGCCGAACCTTTGCCACTCGAAGTCCGCGTCGCTCAGCGCCTCGAACAGCGCCTCGCGGTGCCGGCCCTCGTCGGGATGGAGCAGCCGCCGCCGCAGCGGCGCCGTGGGCGTGAGCAGGAACGCCGTGCCCCCGACGAGCGGACTCCACCAGTGGCCGCGGTCGAAGGTGTGGGAGTTGAAGTCGCCCGCGAGCACGATCGGGCGCGTCTCCCTGCGCAACGCGTCGAGCAGGACGCGCATCTGGTCCGCGCGGTCGGCCCGCGTGCGGTGGACCTCGAGGTGCACCGTGACGGCGACGAACGGGGCGCCGGGCCGCTCGATCTCCGCCACCAGCCCGATGTGGCGCCCATACATCCGCTCGAGGTCGAACTGCTGGTACTCCGGGCTCGGCAGCTCGACGATGCGGGCATCGCCGATCGGCCAGCGCGAGAGGATGGCGAGCCCGAACAGCGATTCCTGGTTGTCACGTCCGGCCGCCATGCGCGGGTCATCGTCGCGCCCGGGCGTGGTCTCGAGGAAGAGCGGCGCCCACGCGCCGTGGAGGCCCAGCGCCGCCGCCAGGTCGGCGGCCACGTCGCGATTGCCGGCACGCGCCATGCCGAGATCGACCTCGTTGAGCAGCACCAGGTCCGCGCCGGCGAGCTGGACGTGGACCCGCAGCGCCTGCTCGACCTGCTCGTACCAGTTGCCGTGCTCGATGTTCCAGTGGACCGCGCGGACGATGCCGGGGTCATCGGCGGGCCGCGGCGGTTCGGCGGGGCGGTGGCGCCGGACGGTCGAGAGCAGGGCATGGAGGCGCGTCCGCAGCTCCGGCCAGTCGGGAGCGGCGCGCAGCGAGTCGAGATCGGCGTGGCCCTCGAGGGCGCGCTTCAACTCGGCGCACTCGCCGAGCAGCGAGCGATCGCGGGTCACGCGCGGAGCATAGCGCATCACCGGCAGCGTGCAGGGCGTGAGCGCGGGGGTGGAAACGGAACCGGTGACGCCGGCCCCGGCATCACAAGGCTCGCCGTGCCGGGTTTGCGCGGCTTTCCCGACACCCCCTAGACTTCCTGACTCGACCCGCCGATCCAGTCCCGCGAGGGCCGCCGGGGCCCGTCGGCCGCTGCTTTCGGAAGGAGAGCGTCCCCGCATGTCCCGACCCCGCACCCTTGGAGAGCTCGAGCGCTCGGACTACCGCGCCCGTTCCGTGAAGGACGAGATGCGCGCGAATCTGATCGCGCGCCTGAAGGGGGGCGTCGAGCTCTTCCCGGGCATCGTCGGCTACGACCACACCGTCGTGCCGCAGATCGTCAACGCGATCCTGTCGCGCCACGACTTCATCCTGCTCGGCCTGCGCGGCCAGGCCAAGACCCGGATATTGCGCGGGCTGTCGACCTTCCTCGACGAGTGGACTCCGGCGATCGAAGGCTGCCCGCTGCGCAGCGACCCGCTCCACCCGCTCACCCACCACGCCCGCCAGGCGGTGCGGGAGAAGGGCCCCGACACCCCGATCGAGTGGGTGCATCGCGACCAGCGTTACCAGGAGAAGCTCGCGACCCCGGACGTCACCATCGCGGACCTGATCGGCGACATCGACCCGATCAAGGCGGCCACGCTGCGCCTGGACTACTCCGACGAGCGGGTCATCCACTACGGCATCATCCCGCGCAGCAATCGCGGGATTTTCGCCATCAACGAGCTGCCGGACCTCCAGCCCCGCATCCAGGTCGGCCTGCTCAACATTCTCGAGGAGAAGGATTTCCAGATCCGCGGCTTCCCGGTGCGGATGCCGCTCGACGTGCTGATGGTGTTCTCGGCCAATCCCGAGGACTACACCAACCGCGGCAACATCATCACGCCGCTCCGCGACCGCATCAATTCGCAGATCATGACCCACTACCCGCAGTCGCGGGAGCACGGCATGGCGATCACGGCGCAGGAATCGTGGGTCCAGCGCGACGGCGCGGTCGAGGTGGTGATCCCGGAGTTCATCCGCGAGCTGATCGAGGAGGTCGCGATCCAGGCGCGCCAGAGCGAGTACGTCGACCAGAACTCCGGCGTCTCGGCGCGGCTGCCGATCGCGCTGATCGAGAACCTGGTGTCGAACGCCGAGCGCCGCGGGCTCCGCACCGGCGAGGGCCGCGTCGTGACCCGGATCTGCGACCTGGCGCACGCGGTGTCGGGCGTCAGCGGCAAGGTGGAGCTGGTGCTCGAGGGCGAGCAGGAGGGAGCGATGAACGTGGCGCGTGCACTGCTCGGGCGCGGCGTCAAGGCGCTCTTCTCCCAGCGCTTCCCGGACGCCTACAAGCCGCGTCGCAACCGCGGCGGGGCGACGGCCGCGCCGCCCTCCGACGAGCCGATGGCCGCCTCCGAATACCGCCCCATCCTCGAGTGGTTCGCGGGCGGCAATCACATCGAGATCTCGGACGACATCCCGCAGGAGGAGTACATGCGGCGGCTGTCGAGCGTGCGCGGCCTCGACAAGGTGGCGGTCAAGTACCTGGAGCCGGGAACGGCGGAGGAGGTGGCGGTGGCGATGGAGCTGGTACTCGAAGGCCTGCACCAGAACTCGATCCTGTCGCGCGAGCGCACCGACGGCGCCACCACCGCTTACAAGGACATGCTCAAGTCGATGCTCTCGGGACTCGGAGGCGACTGACCGTGAAGGGCGGGAGTCGAATGACGCGCGCGGTGGCGGTCGGCCTGGTCCTGGCGGCGGCGGTCGCGATCGCGGCGCCGGCCACGGCGGGCCCGTTATCAACAACAGCGTCTCGATCACCGGCGTTCTCTCACGCTGACCCCGCGGCATAGCGCGCATGCATTTCGACTACTCCAAATGGAAGGGCCCGCGGCCGGAGGATCTCCAGTTCATCCGGCAGATGATGGAGATCTACCGCAACCTGCTGCTCCAGACCGGCGGCGACGTCGACGAGGCGCTGCGCTGGATGGAGCACTTCGGCGAGCAGTACGGCTTCTTCGACGAGCACTTCGGCATCGCCGACTTCAAGAAGATGCTCGAGAAGAGCGGCGAGGCCGAGCGCACGCCGCAGGGCTTCAGGATCACGCCGCGGGGCGAGCGGCGCATCCGCCAGGACTCGCTCAACGAGATCTTCTCCACCCTGCAGGCCAGCGGTCGCGGCGACCACCGCACGCCGGTGGGGGGCAAGGGCGGCGAGCGGCTGTCGGAGACGCGGGCCTGGCAGTTCGGCGACAACCTCTCCGACCTCGACCCGCTCAGCTCGATGAGCAACGCGGTCAAGAACCACGGCATCGACGAGCTGCAGATCGACGAAGACGATCTCGAGGTGTTCGAGCAGGAGCACCTGTCGGCCTGTGCCACGGTGCTGATGGTCGACATCAGCCACAGCATGATCCTCTACGGCGAGGATCGCATCACCCCGGCGAAGAAGATCGCGCTCGCGCTCACCCAGCTGATCAAGACCCGCTATCCGCGCGACACGCTGGACGTGGTGCTGTTCGGTGACGACGCGATGCAGGTGCCGCTCAAGGACCTGATGAAGATCCAGGCCGGGCCCTACCACACCAACACCAAGGCCGGGCTGCAGATGGCGCAGCGCATCCTCGGCACGAGGAAGGGCGTCAACAAGCAGATCTTCATGATCACCGACGGCAAGCCGTCGGCGATTCGCGAGTACGGGCGGCTCTACAAGAATCCGTTCGGGCTCGATCCGAAGATCGTGAACAAGACGCTCGAGGAGGCGGCCTACTGCCGCAAGAAGCGGATCACCATCACCACCTTCATGCTGGCGACCGACTTCCCGCTGCTCGAGTTCGTGCGCAAGCTCTCCGCGCTCAACCACGGCCGCATCTACGAGACCGACCCCAACAATCTCGGTGCCTATGTGTTCCGCGACTTCGTACGGAACCGGAGACGACGGCTGCATTGAGGCGTCGGGCGCTTCCAGGAGACGCTGCTGCAGAGCCGCTGATCGGGGCCGGGGGCGGTTGCGCCCGCGCGGGCGTTGGGCGACATTGAGGTCTCCTTCACGCCGACCCCGTCCCGGAGCCCGTCATGCCCGACACCGCCGTCAGCACCTCGGTCCTCGAACGCTTCCTCCGCTACGTCAAGGTCGACACGCAGTCCGACGAGACCTCGAGCACGGTGCCGAGTACGGCGAAGCAGATCGTGCTGCTCGACATCCTGGTCGAAGAGCTGCATCAGCTCGGGCTGAAGGACGCGGCGCGCGACCCGTACGGCGTGGTGTTCGCGACCCTGCCGGCGACCTCGCGCAAGACCAACGTGCCGGTGATCGGTTTCATCGCCCACGTCGACACCTCGCCCGAGATGAGCGGCGCCGGGGTGAAGCCGATCGTCCATCGCGAGTGGGACGGCCGTGACCTGGTGCTGCCGGACGATCCGAGCGTGGTGCTGCGCGCCGCCGATCACGTCGAGCTGCGCGAGCGGATCGGCGACGACATCGTCACCGCCTCCGGCACCACGCTGCTCGGCTCCGACGACAAGGCGGGGGCGGCCGAGATCATGGCCGCGGTCGAGTACCTGCTCGCGCACCCGGAGATCCCTCACGGGCCGATCCGCATCGGCTTCACGACCGACGAGGAGATCGGCCGCGGCGCGGACCACTTCGACGTCGCGAAGTTCGGCGCCGCGATCGCCTACACCGTCGACGGGGCGGCGCGAGGCCAGGTGGACGCCGCGACCTTCTCGGCCGACTCGATGAAGGTGGTGTTCCAGGGCTTCAACACCCACCCCGGCTACGCCAAGGGCAAGATGGTCAACTCGATCAAGGTCGCGGCCGACTTCATCGCCCGTCTGTCACGCAACTCGCTGTCGCCGGAGACGACCGAGGGCCGCGAGGGCTTCGTCCATCCCAACACGATCGAGGCCGCGGTCGACCGCACCGCGGTGCGCTTCCTGATTCGCGACTTCACCCGCGAGGGCCTGGCCGAGAAGGAGCGCTTCCTCGAGCAGCTCGCCCGCGAGACCGTCACCGCGTGGCCCGGCGCCTCCGTGACCTGCGAGGTCCGGGAGTCGTACCGCAACCTCCGCGAGGTGCTCGACCGCCACCCCGAGGCGCTCGAGTACGCGTTCGAGGCCATCCGCCGCACCGGACTCGAGCCGACCGAGGAGGCGATCCGCGGCGGCACCGACGGCTCGCGGCTCAGCTTCATGGGCCTGCCGACGCCCAACCTGTTCACCGGCGGGCACGGCATCCACTCGCGCCACGAGTGGGTCTCGGTGCAGAGCATGGAGAAGGCGGTCGAGGTCATCGTCCACCTCTCGCGCATCTGGGAGGAGAAGGCGCCCGCGCGATGAGCGCAGGCGCCTCGTCACGCGCCCGCGCGATGAGCGCAGGCGCCTCGTCACGCGCCCGCGCGATGAGCGCGATCGTGCGGCGACAGGTAGGGTGCGCCATCCTTGCGATCGGGGCGCTCGGGCTGAGCGGCGCCTCGGCCGCCATCCTCGCCCGCGGGCCCGATCTCACCACGGCGACCGGCCGGCACCTGACGGCGGGCGCACTCGCGAACCTGGCGCTGGCTCTGGTGATGGCGCTGCTCGCGGCGATTCCGCTGCGACGCGGCGAGCGCTGGGCGCTGTGGGGCTACGTCGCGCCGCTGCTCGTCTACGGGGTGCCGATGCTGATCATCGACGCCACCCACGTGGCGCCCGCGCGGCTCGCGCGGACACTCGCGCCGCAGGTGCTCGGGCTCGCGTCGGTCGTGATCGGCCTCGCGCTGGTCGTCCCGACCCTGGGGCGCGGCGCCGGCCGCCCTATGCCACCGCCGTCGCGCTGACGGCGCCGCGCGCGCCACGCCGGCGCTTCGCGCCTCCCGCGACGCCTGAGCGCTCGAGGTCGAGCAGGCGCTGCTTGCGCCACAGGCCGCCGCCGTAGCCGGTGAGCTGGCCGTCGCTGCCGATCACGCGGTGACAGGGGATCACGATTGCGATCCGGTTGAGGCCATTGGCGCGGCCGACCGCGCGCACGGCGGCGGGGGCGCCGACCGCGCGCGCGATGTCGGCGTAGGAGCGCGTTGCGCCCGACGGGATCTCGCGCAGCGCGTCCCAGACCGCCTTCTGGAACGGCGTGCCGGCCGTCACGAGCGGCAGGTCGAAGGCCTCGCGGGCGCCGCGGAAGTACTCGCCGAGCTGCTTGCGCACCGCGTCGAGATGGCGGTTCCGGCCCGGCACGACAACGCGCTTCGTCGCGCGGCGCAGGAGCTGGATCTCACGCTCCAGCGCGCGCCGGTCGACGAACTCGAGCAGGTAGAGGCCCTCCTCGCCGGCAACCGCCACCATCGTGCCGAGGGGCGTGGCGATGCGGGTCGCGAGCAGGAGTTCGCCGGGGGCGACGCCGCGCGGTGGCGCGCCGAAGAGCTTGCCAAACGCCTTGCGGAAGCCACCGCTGGAGGCAAAGCCGCGCTTCGCGTGCACGCTGGCCACGGTGCCACCCTTGCCGAGGTCGCGGAGCGCGAGCCCCATGCGGCGCGCGCGCTGGTAGGCCTGGAACGTCATCCCGTACCAGCGGCGGAACTGCCGCCGCGCGGTCGACGGATCGACGCCGATGGCGGCGAGGTCCTTGTCGCCGAGCCGGGTCGTGGGATCGCGGTCGGCGCGCGCGAGCAGGCGCCGCACCAGCGCCGGCGGGCGGCGCTCCTTCTCGAGCGGGCGGCAGATGCGGCACGGGCGGAAGCCCGCGTGCAGCGCCTCGCCGGCGTTGGGGAAGAAGCGGACGTTGTCGGGGCGGGGCTTGCGCGCGCCGCAGGTGGGGCGGCAGAAGACGCCGGTGGTGACCACGCCGGCGTAGAACACGCCTTCGAAGGCCGGGTCGCGGTCGAGCAGGGCCCGGACCATGGCCGGGCGGCTGGGCATCGCGTTCATCGTATTCACCTCTTTCGAGACTGGCCGGACAGCGGGCGATCGGACATGATCCGCATTCTGTCCGCACGCCCGCGGTGGCGCAGCGGTCCGTTTCGCGCAGGGTATTCTGCGCGCGGCGGGCCCGCGGCGCCAGCCGGTCCGGTTCGCCCCACGAGGAGCGGATGATCATCGATCCCCAGGCCGTCTCGCACGGCTCGATGTATCACTTCATGAACTCGGTCGTGGTGCCGCGGCCGATCGCCTTCGTCTCGACGGTGGGGGAGAGCGGACGGTTCAACGTCGCGCCGTTCTCCTACTACAACGCGATCGCCAACCAGCCGCCGCTGGTCGGGATCTCGATCCTGCAGCGGCCCGACCGGCCCAAGGACACGCTGCGCAACATCCGTCTCACCCGCGACTTTGTCGTCAACGTGGTCGACGAGGCGCTGCACGACCGATCGGTTCAGGCGTCGGGCGACTGGCCGCAGGACGTGGACGAGTTCGGCATCACCGGATTGACCCCGGTGACCTCGGACCTGGTGCGATCGCCGCGCGTCGGCGAGTCGCCGGTGAGCCTCGAGTGCCGCCTGCATCGCGAGATCGAGCTCGGCAACGTGTCGCTGGTGGTCGGCGAGATCGTGCGGGCCCACGTCCGCGACGACGTCCTGACCGACGGCCGCGTCGACCCGGCCAAGCTGAAGCCGGTAGGCCGGCTCTCCGGCGACGGCTACGCCTACATGGGACGGCTGGTGAGCCTGGCGCGGCCGAAGGTCGAGCCGCCGGCACGCCCGTGAGCGAGCCCGCCGCCGGCGAGGTCCGCCGCATCCCGGTGCGCCGCGAGGACGTCTGGACGTTCACCCAGCGCAACGTGCCGCTGTGGGACATCCTCGAGTTCTTCCCGAGCGACGCGATCGGGGCGCGCGGCCCGAAGGATCCTCCGCGACCCTACGAGGTGCTCCCGATCACGATCGAGACCGACCTGGGCTTCGAGTTCGAGACCGACATCCAGTACGGCACCTGGATGTTCCGGCCGCGGTCGCCGAAGCAGCCCGGCATGATGCGCTGGTGCCGCGAGCGCGGCCTCGAGGAGGGCGACGCGCTGGTGTTCGAGCGTCTCGGGGAGCGCCGCTACCGGCTGTCGCTGGAGAAGGGCGTCGCGAAGGACGCGGGCACGGGGGCCGCGACGCGGTAGAGTAGCGCCACCCACGGAGGAATCCCCATGAGCAACTCGTCCGGCGGACGCACGATCGTCGCGATCGCCATCCTGGTCGCCGGGTTTCTGGTCGGGCGCGGCATCGAGCGCTTCCGCATCGCCGACCGCTCGGTCACGGTCAAGGGCGTCGCCGAGCGCGAGGTCAAGGCCGACGTCGCGCTGTGGCCGCTCTCCTTCGTCGCCGCCTCCGACGACCTCGGCGTCGCGCAACGCAAGGTGCAGTCGGATCGCCGCGCCGTGCTCGCCTTCCTCGCGCGCAACGGCATCGATTCGACGGCGACGGAGCTGATCGAGCTGCGCGTCACCGACACCACCGCGAACCCCTACGGCAGTCGAAACCCAGGAGCCAGCCGTTACGTCGTGCGGATGGGGGTGATGGTGCGCACCCACGACGTCGACCGGCTGCGCGACGCCAGCCAGCGGGTGGACCAGCTCCTCAACGCGGGCGTCGTGATCGCCGCCGGCGGCGAATACGGACCCTCGGGCCCGACCTACCTCTTCACCAAGCTCAACGACTTCAAGCCCGCGATGATCGCCGAGGCGACGAAGAACGCGCGCGAGGCGGCGCAGCAGTTCGCGCGCGAGTCGCGGGCACGCGTCGGCGCGATGCGCCGAGCGTCGCAGGGCATCTTCGAGATCCTGCCGCGCAACCCGGCGCCCGGGCTCGCCCAGGAGGGTCAGATCGCCAAGACCCTGCGCGTGGTGAGCACGGTGGAGTACCTGCTGAACTAGGCGGGCGGGCCCGCGGCGTCAGGCTGGGCGGGCCTGCGGGATCTGGTCGATGACCTCAGCGTCGTCGGGGAAACGGCCGGCCTGTTTCTTGGAGAAGAGCAGCTTGCCGTCGAGGACGACCTCGAACTGTCCCCCGCTTCCCTTGATGAGCGTGGCGTCGAGGCCGCGGCGCTGCTTGATCGTGGCCGCCAGACTGGTGGCCCGGGGCAGGTAGCTTCAGGAGACGCAGTAGGTGATCTCGAGCTTCATGGCTTGTCCCTCCCGGAGGGACGCCCATCAGGGCGTCGCAGCCCAATATATCCCCGACGCGGTCCATTTCCATAGGTCCAATGCGCTGGATTCGGGCGGGCCCCGCGCCGACAACAGGGGAGCCGTCCTTGACGCCCGCCGCCGCCATCGGCAACGCTGCCCCGAATCCTCCATGCCTGCACGCCCGATCCCGATCGAAGACCGCCTGCGCCAGGCGCTCGGCTCCGAACTCCTGACCCGGGAGCCGCTGCGGCATCACACGACATTCCGCATCGGCGGGCCCGCCGACTACTACTTCGCCGCCCGCACGCCCGACCAGCTGGTCATCGCGCTGCGCACCGCCCATGCGCTGGAGATCCCGGTCTTCCTGCTCGGCGGCGGCAGCAACCTGCTGGTTTCCGACGAGGGCTTCCGCGGCCTGGTGGTGCGCAACGCCTGCGAGGAGGTCGAGTTCGACGGCGACGCCGCGCAGGTGGGCTGCGGCGTCGACTTCCTCGAGCTGATCTATCGCTGCCGCGACCGCGGGCTCACCGGGCTGGAGTTCGCGGCCGGCATCCCCGGCTCGATCGGCGGCGCGCTCTACGGCAACGCCGGCTGCTACGGGCAGGACATCGGCACCTTCATCGTCGAGTGCACGATCGCGACGCCCGACGGCAGCGTGGTCGAGACGCGGCCGCGCGACTGGTT
>Ga0137455_1000401_pt1 | contig 11689 bp, 10 predicted proteins | sample EasRivERMGT600_2_FD_102334 | JGI IMG/M metagenome (GOLD analysis project Ga0137455, IMG submission 102334) | Soil microbial communities from meander-bound floodplain in the East River, Colorado, USA - East River MetaG ERMGT600_2 | ecosystem: Environmental > Terrestrial > Soil > Floodplain ... | reverse complement strand
TGGTCGATCATGTTGGCGGACCCCACGCGGGAGAACCACGGGTCCTGCGAGATGGACGCGAGCTGAGCGGTGTAGAGCAGTGTGATGAGCGAGCCGCCCACCAGGTGTGGGCGCGTTTCGGTTCCGGTGGTCACGTTCTCGATGCGCACGCCGGGCGGGACCTTGTCGGGCGCGCGGTGCTGATAGAAGGGGCTGGCGGCGATGCCGTTCGGATACCGCTTCATCACGAGGGGCCGATCGGCGAGTACCGGAAGAATCAGGGGCGCGACACGGACGTAATGGCGAAAGAGGTCACCCTTCGTCAGCTTTAGCTTCGGCCAGAACGGTTTTCCGAGATTCGAGACCTCGAGACGATCGCCGCCGGGTAGCTGCAGAACGCCGCCGCCTGCGCCCTGCTCGATCTCATCGAGCTGTTTCAGCAGCGATTGAACGGTGCTCCTGGTGGGCGCGCTCACGCTTGGCATCCGTCCTCAGTCCTTCGTAGGTGGGACGACGCAGCTTCCCGCCTTTCGTCCAGCCGGTGAATCGTACATCGACAACGAGCCTCGGCCTTACCCAGCGCGGTTGCCGGCTCGTGCGCGGGACGGTCGCAAACGGGCAGTTCTTTGTTTTCAGCGCGTGCAGCTGTTTCCACACGCGGCCCAGCTCCGCATCGGTAAATCCGGCGCCGGCCTGCCCGACATACTGCAGCCGCTGGTCCTTGTCGTAGACACCGAGCAGGAGCGAGCCGAAGAACGGGCGCGAACCGCGCGGGTCGGTCCATCCCCCGACAAGGCATTCGTATTTCATGTCATTCAAAAAATGCAAAATTCAACGTGCAAACACTACAAACTGCTCACACGACAAGGTGCCAACACTACACGATCCAGACGCGACACGCTGGCAGCGGCTGGGGTTGACAGCCATTGCGTTTTGCCATTTGAATTTTGCATTTCTGTCATGCGGCATGGGGCCGGTGCTTGCCGCGAGCGGAAGTTTTCTTCGTCCGCGCGGATCGCTTCGGAGCGGCGCTTCCAGCGCCTTGAAGCGATTGCCGCAGCCGCTCCATCAGGTCGACGACCTCGGCGTTCTGCGGTTCGACGTGCTCGACCAGATGCGGCCGCTTGCCCTTCATCTTCGCCTTGATAATCTTCATCAGGTTCTTGCGGTACTCGTCGGTGTACTGCGAGGGGTCCCACTGGTCGGCAAGGTTTTCGACGAGCGTGCGAGCCATCTGCAACTCGGGCTTCCGGATGTCCTTGACCGTGGGGAAGTGATATTCCCGGACATCGACGAGCTCCTCGGCGTAGCGCATTAACGTGAGCACCATCGCCTCGCCGACGACTTCCAGCGCCGCAAGATGCTGTGCGTCCCGGAGGACGATCGTGGCGATACCGGCGAGTCGGGTCTCCCTGATCGCTTCTCGCAGAAGCGCGTACGCACGCTCGCCACCCTTCGCGGGAACGAGGAAGTACGAGGTCTCGAAGAATCGATCGTCGATCTCTTCGGGCTTGACGAAGCTCCGGATGTCGACAGTCCGGCTCTTCTCGAGGGCCGCACTGCGGAAGTCCTCTTTCGAGAGGACGACGAAGCGACCCTTCTCGTATTCGTACCCCTTCACGAGCTCATCCCAGGCGACCGGCTTCCCCTCGCGTGCGCAGACCCGCTCGAATCGCACGGGGGACTTGTCCTCGGCGTGGAGCATGCGGAAGCGCGGGCGGGAATCGCGGACAGCGGTGTGGAGCTCGACGGGGATATTGACGAGTCCGAAGGCGATGGCGCCTTTCCAGAGAGCTCTAGCCATTCAGACCTGGCCTGCAAAGGGGAAGCCCAGGGATCTGGGATTTGGGGTTTTCCTAGCGCGAGCGACGCTCGCGCAGGTCGCGCTCAGCTTCGATCCAATCGTCGACATCACCACCGTCCTGGCCGCCGCGGCTCAGAAAGCGATGATAGGCAGCCTCGGCGATTTCGTCGTAGGCCGGATTGACCTGGTCGGCGCTCGCGGCCTGCATATCCGTCGCAGTATCGATCTGAGTGGCACTGTTGCTGCTCGACTGCACTCGCGATGACGATGCGCGCGATGACGATGCGGTTGTGGCCGGCCGTCGCTGCGCCGCGGGTTTCGCGGTTGCGCGAGTGCGGCTGCGATTCGAGCTGTTGCCGGGTTCTGAAGTGTTCTTGTTGGCCACGGCAGGTACTCCCAAGCGGCGAGAAAATTATTCTATTCGAACGGGCGCCCCGCCGAGGGACGCCCGGTTGATAGTTACGCTGACGACGTGTCAGCGGCGTGACGAAGTCGTTTCTTCCTCTTCCGTCTCCTCGGAGTCTTCAGCCTCATCGGCTACTTCGAATTCCGAGGCAATCGTCTTCAGTTTGTTGAGCGCCGCCTCCTCCTCCTGGAGGTTTTCCTCGAGCAGCTCAACAGCATCGGGCATGCTCAGCTTCTCGGCCATGTCGATGAGATTTTCGTACGCCGTAATCTCATATCGTTCGGCCTTCTGCCCAGCCCCGAGGTTGTAGAACTCGAGCAGCTCCTCGGTCGGCTTCTCGCGCATGAAGGCCTTCTTCTCTTTGATGAGCCCCTCGATGCCAGGGCACGTTTCGACTTCGGGCTTCCGGCCGAGCGCCTTGAAGATCTTCTCGAGCCGTTTGATCTGTCCCTGCGTCTCCTTGCGATGCTGCGTGTAGGCTTTCTTGATCTCCCGGTCAGAGCTCTCGCTCGCCATCTGCTCCAGCGCGTCGAGCAATGAGTGCTCAGCCCCCAGCATGTCTTTCAGTTCGTGCTCGTAGAGTTCCTCGATGCTCTCCATGGCCATGCGCGTCCTCCTGTGTCCGTCTGCGTGCTGAGTCGATGCGGCGCGGACCGCGGACGCGGGCCTTCAAGGCCCGCGCCGCCGTTATAAGACCCGCGCGCCTCGCGGGTCTGCAAGCCGGAGGCCTACACTACTGATCCGGTGGCGCGGACCCTTCGGGGTCCGCGGGCGGGCTTACGATGACCGCCCCGCAGTGACTCCCGATCGCAGCTGCAACATTCCCGCAAGTGGGATGTGGATCCACTCAGGGCGGTTGTTCAGCTCGTATCCGAGCTCGTACAGCGCCTTGTCGACGACGTAGGCTTGCAGAAGTGTTTCGAGTGTCTGCGGTTTTGATGGCAAGAAGGCGCCTCCATGTGTCGCGGCGAGATACCCGCGGAGGAACGCAGCTGACACCCACGTCTCCCAGAGAGTGGCCCACGGCGTCAGCCGCCGCGCGTCCTCCGGTCGCGTCTGCGTTGCCGCCCCGACCGCCGTCAACGCTGCGTAACTGAACGAGCGGAGCATGCCCGCCACGTCCCGCAATGGCGAACATTTCCGTCGCCGCTCGGCAAGCGGACGAGCCGGCTCGCCTTCGAAATCGAGGATCACTACGTCACCTTCGGTGACGAGCACCTGTCCAAGGTGATAGTCACCGTGACACCTGATGCGGGCGCCGCCGCCCGTCAACTGGCGCAGGTCATCGAATTGCCGCATAAAGACGTCACGCTGTTCCAACACCTGCACTGCAAGCTCGCGATGCGGGTTGTCGAGCCGCGGGAGGGACATCTCGAGCAGATTGAGTTGCTCGTTGGCGATTCGATACATCGCATCGGCGGTGGTCTTCGCGTCCGCCGCGGTATACGGCTCCGGCACGAACGCTGGACCGGTGCCGGCCGCCAGCTCCATGTGCAGCTCACCTGTTCGTCGTCCGAGGACACCCGCGATCGCCAGGTACGCGCGGATCGCCTCGGCGACCGTCGGCGGCGGCTCCGCCGTCTTCCCGAAGGCCCAATCGCGCGCGGCGTCAGGTGAGGCGTCGGGCGGCACGGGCATACTCGCCACGCGTTCGAAATAGCGTCCGAGCTCTTCGATGGTGACCTGCCATCCGTTGCCCTGGTTCCAGACGAACTCCTGCAGCATTGCGACCGCGGCAACCCGGATCCCGGATCCCGGATCCCGGATCCCGGAACTCCCATCCGCGGGCACATACGAGATCGTTCCAACCAGCGGCGGCACGCGGGTGAAATGGCGCCGGGTCAGGTACTCTCCGATCTCGACGTCAGGATTGGGACCGGATTCGATCCGCCGGAACAGTTTCAGGACCAGACGCTTACCGAACATCACCGACGTATTGCTCTGGTCCGAGGCAGACCGCGTGATCGGCGTCAGCGTGTCGACAGCCGCACCATGTAGTCCCGGATGAATGATGTCCGCTTCGACCGTCCCGTGCCGCGCGTGGAGCGTACGTTTCTCCTGGATTGAGGCGAGCAGAGTCGAGCATGTGGCGTCATCAAAAATTCCGTCGTACAGCACGCCTTTGCGCGCGCCTGTGATGCGCGCGAGCACGGCACCCGGATAATGCCGCTCGATCGCGTCCGCGTCAGTGCCGCTCGACATTGCGAGGGGCAACGCGTACCGCTCGCGTCCACCGTCGGTGTAGTCGGCTTCGACCACCGTCAGGAACGCCGGATGCTGGCCCCGCTGGAGTGTGGCCCAATCGACGAAGCGTGCCCGCGCCAGCTCGCGCGCTTTGCCGCCGAACCAGCGCTGGCGCCGCAGGAACGCGATGAGCGCCTGCTTCTCGATGATTATGCGCATGCTGCCGTCGAGGACCGAATCCCAGACGACACCCGCGAAAAGCGCGGGAACTGCCGCCGGCTCTTCAGGCAGTGGCACGGTCCGTGAGGTGATCGGTTTGACGACCTCCTGCAGCTGGAACCAGTAGAAGCCGTACGGTGCGAGCGTCACGAAATACGGGCTCTCCCCGATCCGCGGGAACTCTGTTTGTCCGAGCATCTCCACCGGCGTCAGCCCGTAGAACTCATGCAGCGGAATCTCAACCGGCTGAACCGTCCGCGCGAGGTTTGCGACGCAGAGGACGATGTCGTTGCCGTACCGGCGGACGTAGGTCAGCACCTTGCGATTCGCCGTGGAGACGAAGTCGAGGGACCCGCGCCCGAACACCGGGTGCTGCTTGCGCAGCGCGATCATCCGCTTCATCCAGTGGAGCAGGGAGAACGGTGCCCGTTCCTGCGCTTCAACGTTGATCGCGTCGTAGCCGTAGACCGGGTCCATGATCGCGGGTAGAAAGAGGCGTCCCGGATCGCAGCGCGAGAAGCCGCCATTGCGATCGCTGCTCCACTGCATCGGCGTGCGCACGCCGTTGCGATCGCCGAGATAGACGTTGTCGCCCATCGCGATTTCATCGCCGTAGTAGATCACGGGCGTCCCGGGCATCGAGAAGAGCAGACTGTTCATCAGCTCGATCCGCGGCCGGCTGTTCTCCATGAGCGGCGCGAGGCGGCGCCGGATGCCAAGGTTCAGCCGCATCTGCGGGTCGGCGGCGTACTGCGCGTACATGTAGTCGCGTTCTTCGTCGGTCACCATTTCGAGCGTCAGCTCGTCGTGGTTGCGGAGAAAAATCGCCCACTGGCAGGGTTCGGGGAGCTCCGGCGTCTGGTTCATGATCTCGACGATCGGATGACGCTCCTCCTGGCGAAGGCCCATGAACATGCGTGGCATGAGCGGGAAGTGGAACGCCATGTGGCACTCGTCGCCCTCCCCGAAGTAGGCGCGCACATCGGACGGCCACTGGTTGGCTTCCGCCAGCAGCACGCGTCCCTCGTACTGCGCATCCAGCTCGCGCCGGATCTGTTTCAGCACCGTGTGCGTTTCCGGAAGGTTTTCGTTGATCGTGCCTTCGCGCTCAATCAGGTACGGGATGGCGTCGAGGCGCAACGCGTCGACGCCGAGGTCGAGCCAGAACCGCATGACATCGATGACCGCCTCGAGGACCTCGGGGTTGTCGAGGTTCAGGTCGGGCTGATGCGAGAAGAACCGATGCCAGTAGAACTGCCCGGCGACCGGATCGAACGTCCAGTTGGAGTTCTCGGTGTCGATGAAGATGACCCGCGTGCCCGCGTATTTGTCTTCGGTGTCACTCCAGACGTACCAGTCTCGCTCGGGAGATCCCTTTGGTGCGTGCCGCGCGCGCTGAAACCAGGGATGCTGATCGGATGTGTGATTGATGACGAGCTCCGTGAGCACTCTGATGTGGCGCGCGTGCGCTTCGTCGATGAAGCGCCTGAAGTCGTCCAGCGATCCGTAGATCGGATTAATCGACGTGTAATCCGCAATGTCATACCCGTCGTCTTTGAGCGGCGATGGGTAGAAGGGGAGCAGCCACAGGCACGTGACGCCGAGGTCCTGAAGGTACGGAAGCTTCTGCCTCAGTCCCGCAAAATCGCCGACGCCGTCACCGTTGCTGTCGTAGAACGCACGGACGTGCACCTCGTAGATGAGGGCGTCTTTGTACCACTCCGGATCCATTGGTGATTCTTGATGTGCGATTTGTGATTTCGACCTTTCAGTCATGATTCACCAATCACCAATCGCGAATCACAAATATGTGCGCGACCCGCTCGCTTGGATCGAGCTTGACGTAGTTCCACTCGCCCCGCCACGTGTAGCGCCCGCCGTCGAGCAAGTCTTCGACCACGTAACGCTCGCGCCCCGTGATGCCCGTTTCCCAGATTGGCATTTGCACCCAGCCCTGCTGGGTCCAATGCGGGTCGGTACTCACGACGATAAACACGCGTGCGCCCGAACCCCTTGAACCCCCTGAACCCTCTGAACCTCCTGAACCCTGATTGGTCTTGCTGAAGAAGAGAAAGTGCGGATTATCGGTCGAATGAAACGCCAGCGTGGCGTTTTGCTGGAGCGCCGCGTAGTCGCGGCGGATCTGGTTGACACGCGCGATCAGCTCGCGAAGCGTTCCCGCCTGGTTCCAGTCGCGCGGTTTGATTTGGTACTTTTCCGAATCGAAATACTCTTCCGACCCCGGCTTGATGGGCGCGTTCTCGCACAGTTCAAAGCCGCTGTAGATCCCGTAATTGGCCGCGAGCGTAGCGGCCGTGATCAGCCTTACCTCGAATGCCGGCCGTCCGCCTGTCTGCAAGTACTCATGCAGGATGTCCGGGGTATTGGCGAAGAAGTTCGGACGCATGTACTCCTGCAGCTCGGTTCTGGTCAGTTCGGTCAGGTACTCACGCAGCTCATATGGGGAGTTGCGCCACGTGAAATATGTGTACGACTGCGTAAAGCCCGCTTTCGCGAGGTATCGCATGACCTTTGGCCGCGTAAACGCCTCCCCGAGGAAGATCGCGTCAGGCTGTTCGCGGCGAATCTCCGCAATTGCCCATTCCCAGAAGCGTAGCGCCTTCGTGTGGGGGTTATCGACGCGGAAGATGCGCACCCCGTGCGCAATCCAGAAACGGAGCACGTCCCGCAGCGCAGCCCACAGGGACTGCCAATCGGCATTTTCGAGATCGAACGGGTAGATGTCCTGGTATTTCTTTGGCGGATTCTCGGCGTACTTGATCGAGCCGTCGGGACGGTGCCTGAACCACGCAGGGTGCTCCTCGACCCACGGATGATCCGGCGATGCCTGGAACGCGATGTCGAGCGCGACCTCCAGACCAAGACGATTCGCAAGGTCGACGAACCGATCGAAATCGTCGATCGTCCCGAGTCCCGGGTCGATGGCCGTGTGCCCGCCGTCGCGCGATCCGATGGCCCAGGGGCTGCCAGGGTCGTCGGGCAGCGCGATCAGCGAGTTGTTTCGTCCCTTCCGATGCGTCGTGCCGATTGGATGCACTGGAGGCAGATAGACGACATCGAATCCCATCGCGGCGATGTCCGGCAGCCTCGACTCGGCTTCGCGGAATGTGCCACTCCGCCGCGGATCGCTGGTGCACGAGCGCGGAAACATCTCATACCACGCGCCGAACCTGGCGCGGATAGGATCGACGACGACGGTGAGCGCGCGCTCGTAGGTGGTTGACGCGCTGCGATCCGGCCGCGCGTCCATGAGTGCGCGCAACGACGGATTGCGAGCCACCTGGAGGCGCGCGAGCGGTGGCTGATTGCTGCGCAGAACGTCGGCGATTTCGAGCAGCCGCAGATTGTCTGCCGGCGGGTCCAAGACGACCTGCCCTACCGCGTCTGTTGCCCTGCTCGGTAGGCCGGGTTCTTTCGGACCCGGCGAAACGTGCCGGCCCACCGCCTGTTGAATCAGCTCCGCGCCCTCGAGCAGCTCGCTCGATACGTCCTGGCCGGCTTCGGCCTTCGCACCCAGTCCTTTCAGCCACGAGCCGAATCGATCGATCCACGCGTCGAGGGTGTACTCGTACGCGCCAAGCTCGGTGACCGTGAAGGCGCCCTCCCACCGATCGTTGTCGAGCGGCGTGAGCGGGGTTTCTTGCCACCCCGGCGGGTCCGAAAGGACCCGCCCTACGGTGTCCGGGTGTAGGCCGGGTCCTTTCGGACCCGGCGGAAGGTGCCGATACCGGACGACGCCCGCGATGAGATCGTGACCGTCGGCAAAGATGTCGGCGGTCACCGTGACGCGCTCGCCGACGGTGCGCTTGATCGGAAAACGGCCACCATCGATGTCGGGCCACACGCGCTCGACGATGACGCGGCCGGTATCGTGTGCGAGATCCGGGGCGCGCTCACGGGTCTTTTCGACAGCCGTCCGCGTTCCGTCCGTCATTGGATCACTTGCAGAGCCATATCGTCAGCCAAGTCGGCCTGGTCCGATGCGCGAACGTGGTGTGCGATTGAGAAGACGGCGAAGCTGACCCCAAGTCCAGGTCACACCAAGCGGGTACGGTTGACCTGACCATACGCGCATCACGGGGGCGCATCAAAAGGTTTGCCACGGTTCGCATAGGCGGGCATGGGAGGAGGAGGCCACGAAGCGCGCGCATGAGCTGGAAGGCGGCGGAGCGGCGCGTGAGCGCCGCACGGAACGAGACTAGCCGATTTCCTGACCGCGCCGGGCGGGGTCGACCTTCCGGAAACGGCTCCGTCCAAAGGAACGACTCAGACGCGGGAGGAAGGATATTACCGACGTGACGTGTAGGAACGCCTTATTCCGCGATACCGTGTCGCACCGCGTAGTGCGTAAGCTCTGCGTTCGTGCGCATCTTCATCTTCTCGAGGACACGCGCTCGGTAGGTGCTTACCGTCTTGACGCTTAATCCGAGCTCCGTCGCAATTTCCGACACCGTCTTGCCTCCCCCAATCATTCTCAACACCTGATACTCGCGATCCGACAAGCGCTCGTGCGGACGATCCTCGCGGTCCGGGTGCAGGCCGAGCGCCACGCGTTCCAGCACTTCAGGGCCGAAGTACTTGCCGCCACGCGCGAGGCGTGACACAGCCGTGACGAGCTCTGAATCCGCGGCGTCCTTGGTCAGGTAGCCGGACGCGCCCGCGGCGATCGCGCGGCGCGCGAACTGATCGGCGGCGTGCATGCTGAGAATCAGCACGGGCAGTCGCGGGCGAAGCTCGCGCACGCGCTTGAGCACATCGAGGCCGCTTCCGTCCGGCAGCGACAGATCGAGCACCATCACGTGCCACAGCTGCGAGTGAGTCAGTGCGATGGCGTCACGCCCGCACCCGACCTCGTGAATGACGGCGCCGGCAAACGCGTCGACGAGGATGTCGCGCAGGCCGCGGCGTACGATCGGATGGTCGTCCACCAGCATGATGCGCAGTGAGGAGGGCCGGGCGATCGTTGTTTCCGATTCGCGCCCGACCGGCTCCGCCTTGACCTCGCGGATCATCGCGAAGGCCTGGTGAGCGGCAGCACGAGGAGGACGCGGGTCCCGTGGCCCGACCGGCTGGTGACGCGCAATGTCCCATCCAGCTTACGCGCGCGTTCGCTCATCCCCAGCAGCCCGAGCGAGGGGCCGCGATTCAGGCGTGCCCGCGGAATGCCGACACCGTTGTCGCTGACGTACAGAATGAGGCGCTGGCGGGCTGTCGTGCCGACCGTCGTGGCAATGCACGTCGCTTTGGCGTGTCGCACCGCATTCGTCAGTGCCTCCTCGAACACGCGGAAGGCCACCGTCGCGACTTCGCTGTCGACCGCATGCGTGACGCGCGCGGCGACCGGCATGTCGACGCCGGCGATCGACGACATGCGTCGCGCCTCGTACTCGATCGCTCCGGCCAGGTCTCGGTGATCGAGTCCCGGAGGGCGCAGCCCGGTGGCGATGCGGCGCACCATCGCGATGCCGAGGTCGATTTGTCCAACTGCTGACTGCAGCCGATCGACGACGTCGCCCGGTGTCTTGAGCTCGCGCAGGCGCCTGACGGTCGCGACGAAATCGAGCTTGATGCAGGTGAGCAACTGGCCGAGCTCGTCGTGCAGCTCGCGCGAAATGCGCGTGCGTTCCTCCTCGCGGAGCTGCTCGAGGCGCTCAGAGAGTGCGCGCAGCGCCTCGGCGCTCACGCCGGCCTTTTCGAGACGGGAGAGCTCGGCTTCGAGGTCCATGCTGGGGGACAGGGGCGCGTCCAAGCTCCTACACGTTTAGCACGATGTGCAGCTCAAGTCTCCGGTTGTAGGTCTTTGTCTGACATCGTGACGGTTCGATACCGACAGCGTTGCCCAACATCCAACCACATAATGATGACGTAGCAAAAAATTGTGTGCAGACATGCCCGCCCGTGGATCGATAACGCTCGACCCGGCGGCGATTCATCGATTGAGCAATCATCTAATGGTCATCCTCGGCTTCATCGAACTGATGCTCGCCGACACGCCGCCCGATGATCCGCATCGCAGCGACCTGATCGAAGTCCGATCGGCCGTCGTTGCGGCGGCGAAGCTGATCGGTCACAGCGACCGCACTCCCTAGCGGGCCACGAGGGCCACAAAGACTCGTCTTCGTGGCCCTCGTAACCCGAGGTGGCACAATAGCCTCACATGAACAGAATCGTTGTCGTGACCGGCGCGAGCGCAGGCATCGGCGAAGCCATTGCGGTAGAGCTGGGACGTCGCGGAGATTCCCTTGTCCTCGCCGCGCGTACGGCTGATGCGCTCGAGCGCGTGGCGAGCCAGGTGGGCACGCGGACGCAGATCGTGACGGCCGACATGACCCGCCGCGCCGATGTGGAGAGGATTCGCGACGAGGCGATTCGCGCCTTCGGCCGTGTCGACGTCTGGATCAACAACGCCGGCAAGGGAATCGTTCGCCCGGTGCTCGAGCTCACCGATGACGACCTGGACGAAATGATCGACGTCAACGTCAAGTCGGCGTTGTACGGAATGCAGGCCATTGCTCCTCATTTCATGGCGCGCGGGACCGGCCACATCGTGAACATCTCATCCTTTCTGGCGCGCGTGCCGGTGGCGACGCCGCGCTCGGCGTACAGCGCGGCGAAAGCCGCGCTCAACACGCTGACCGCCAACCTGCGCGTCGACCTGCAGCGCACGCATCCCGGCATTCATGTCACGGTGGTCATGCCGGGACTCGTGACGACCGACTTTGCGCGCCACGCCCGCGGAAGCGTGAGCGCGACGCCCGCCGGCCCGATCGGATCGCCCATGAAACCGCAAACACCTGGGGAAGTTGCGGCAATCGTCGCCGATCTGCTCGATCGGCCGGTGGCGGAGGTGTACACGAACCCCGCAAGCCGCGCGCTCGCCGCCCGCTACTTCGACGACGTCGAGCGGTTCGAAATCGAAAGCCGAGTGTCAGGATAAGCGCAAGCTCGGCTGCATCGCGTTTCGGCACCCGGTCACCAGTTAAGATCGCGATGTGTGACCGACGACATCTTCCCCCAGTCCCTGCCCATTCAATCGCTGTTCGCCGCGATCGTCAGGTCGTCCGACGACGCGATCA
>Ga0137455_1000400_pt1 | contig 11702 bp, 11 predicted proteins | sample EasRivERMGT600_2_FD_102334 | JGI IMG/M metagenome (GOLD analysis project Ga0137455, IMG submission 102334) | Soil microbial communities from meander-bound floodplain in the East River, Colorado, USA - East River MetaG ERMGT600_2 | ecosystem: Environmental > Terrestrial > Soil > Floodplain ... | reverse complement strand
GGTCGCTGCGCCCCGCGCCGTAGAACGCCGCGAGCGCGCAGGCGAGCACCCGCACGTCGGCGACCGCGAGGTTCAGGCCCTTGGCCCCGGTCGGCGGCACGATGTGCGCGGCGTCACCGGCGAGGTAGAGCCTGCCGTAGCGCATCGGCTCGACGACGAAGCTGCGCATCTCCGTGATGCCCTTCAGCAGCACGGGTCCCTCGACGGGCTGCCACCCATCGTCGGTCGCGAGCCGGATCCTCAGTTCACGCCAGATCCGCTCGTCGGGCCAGTTTGCGACGTCCTCGTCGGGCGCGACCTGGAGGAAATGCCGGGTGAGCGCCGGCGAGCGCCGGTTGAAGAAGCCGAAGCCACGCTCGTTCCAGGCATAGACCATCTCTTGTTCCGGTGTGACGGCCTCGACCAGGATGCCGAGCCAGCCGAAGGGGTAAACGCGCTCGAAAACGCTCAGCGCGCCCGCCGGGATGGACGGGCGGCACACGCCGTGAAAGCCATCGCAGCCGGCGATGAAATCGCACTGCAGCTCGACTTCCGCGCCGTCCTTGCGGAAACGGATGCGCGGCGCCGCCGTATCGAAGTCGTGCACGCTCACGCCGTCGGCCTCGAACAGGATCCGGCCGTTCGCGGCGAGCCGGGCGTGGACCAGGTCCTTCACGATTTCCTGCTGGGCGTACACCGTGTAGGCACGCCCGCCGGAGAGCTCCCGGAGATTGAGGGGATGGCGGCGCCCGCCGAACCGCAGCTCGATGCCGTCGCGCACGATGGCCTCGCGCCGCAGCCGCTCGCCGACGCCCGACTCCGTCAGCAGGTCCACCGTGCCCTGCTCGAGCACGCCCGCCCGCACCCGTTGCTCGATGTAGTCTCGGCTTCGGTTCTCGATGACGACGGACTCGACGCCCTGCAGGTGGAGCAGATGCGAGAGCAGCAGCCCCGCCGGGCCGGCACCGACGATTCCGACCTGCGTGCGCATGCGCGCGACCGGTCGCCGTCCTGCCTACTCCAACTTGATTCCGGCGCTGCGGATCACGCGGCCCCAGCGCTGCGTGTCCGCGGCGACGAACTCCCCCAGCGCTTCGGGCGTGCCGAGCGGCAGCGTCGCTCCCTGCGACACGAACCGCTCCCGCGCTTCCGGGTCGGTGAACACGCGGCGCGTTTCCCGGTTCCACCAGTCGATGACCGTCCGCGGGGTTCGCGCCGGCGCGAACAACGCGAACCACGCCCCGCCTTCCACGCCCCTCAGGCCTGCTTCCGCCATGGTGGGAAGGTCGGGGATGACCGCGAGCCGCTCGCTGGTTGCAACCGCGAGCGCGCGAACCTTGCCGGCGCGCACGTTGGGCAGGGCAAACGTCGTGATGTCGAACATCATCATGACGTGGCCGCCTATCAGGTCCTGGATCGCGGGCGCGGCGCCCTTGTAAGGCACGTGCACGATGTCCGTCTGGGTGGTCATGCGGAAGAGCTCCCCCGCGATGTGGCCCGAGCTGCCGACGCCCTGGGAGGCGTAGGTCAGGTCGCCGCGCCTCGCCCTGGCCAGCGCGACCAGCTCCTTCACCGATTTCACCGGAAGGGCGGGGTGCACCACCAGCACGTTCGGCACGGTCGCCATCAGGATGACCGGGTCGAAGTCCTTCACCGGGTCGTACGGCAACTTGGCGTAGAGGTGCGGAAGGATCGCCTGTGTCGCGTGAAATCCCGTAAAGAGCGTGTAGCCGTCGGGCGCCGTCTTCGCGGCAATCTCGGCGCCGATCATGCCTCCCGCGCCGGTGCGGTTGTCCACAATCACCGTCGCCGTCGTCTTCTGCGCGACGACGCGGGCAAGCTGGTCGGCGAGACCCCCGGGGGCAAGCGGAACGATGATCCGGACCGGCTTCGCCGGATACTCCTGGCTGCGAGCCGGTGCGACGGCGTCAAGCCATAGCGCGCCCGCGACCGGGCCTACGAGCAGCATGGCGCTGCTCATTGCCTTGCGCATGGTTCTCCTTTCCTAAGTCGTTCCCCAGACCTCTTGCGCCACCTCAAGGGCGAGCACGAGCTTGCGCCGCTGGTCGTCCAGCGTGAGCTTGTTGCCGTGGTGCGTGCTCGAGAAGCCGCATTGCGGGCTCAAGCACAGGTTCTCGAGCGGCACGAACTTTGCCGCGGCCTCGATGCGGTGCTTGAGATCGTCCTTTTTTTCGAGCGCCGGAAACTTCGAGCTGATCAGCCCGAGCACGACCTTCTTTCCCTTGGGCACGTAGCGCAGCGGCTCGAAACCGCCGGCGCGATCGGTATCGTACTCGAGGAAGAACCCGTCCACCTCGAGCCGCGTGAACGCGGTCTCGGCGACGAAATCGTAGCTTCCGCTCGCAAGCCAGGTGCTCATGAAATTGCCGCGGCAGGTGTGGATGGCGACGGTCATGTCGTCCGGCACGTCCCGGATCGCCGCATTCACCGCCTCGGCGTACATTTCCGTGTCCTTCCTCGGCTCGTCCCCCAGCTTGCGGAACTGCTCCTGGACTTTCGGGTCGCCCATCATGGCGATCGTCGTGTCGTCGATCTGCAGGTAGCGGCAGCCGGCCTGGTAGAGGTCGCGGATCTCCTCGCGGTAGGCCTGCGTGAGATCGGCCCAGAACTCACTGAGGTGGGGATAGGTCTTGCGCAGCGCCTCGCGGTCGCCCCGAGCGTGCAGCATCGCCGGCGACGGCATGCAGAATTTCGGGGTGCGGCTGGTAACCGACTTCAGGAATTTGAAGTGATCGAGCATGCTGGGCCGGGTGCGCCGGATCTTGCTCGTCACTCTCATCAGCGGCGGCTGCTCGTTGGCGCCCTGGAAATGCACGCCGAAGGTCGCGCCCTGGACCGTCTGCACGCCGTCGAAGCCGCGCAGGAAGTCGATGTGCCACCAGTCGCGCCGGAACTCGCCGTCGGTGATGCTCTGGAGCCCCACCGATTCCTGGAACGCGACCACGTCGCGGATGCACTTGTCCTCGACCTTGCGCAGCGCTTCCGGGCTGATCTTGTCCCGCTTCGCGCGGTCGCGCGCCTCCTTCAGCTCAGGGGGGCGCAGCAGGCTGCCGACGTGGTCGGCGCGGAACGGTGGACGGGGTGCGGCTTGAGCCATGGGGGTCTCCTCCTGATATCAATATTCTATGGCAACGCCAGCGGCTGATGGAATTCAAGGATGAAGGATGAGGGATGAAGGATGACCCCCGCAGTGCGGGAGCAAAGACCATGTCATCCTTCCGCCTTCCACGCTCATCCTTCAGGCGCAGCCGTCGTTAGGTCATCCTTCCGCCTTCATCCTTCGAGTCATCCCTCATCCTTCGGCCCCCCTCATCCCTCACCCCTAGGTAATGGCCTCCGCGCGCCGGACGCTGGCGATCATGCTGGAGACGAGCAGGAAATTGCGCGAGCCCTCCACCGTGGACGCGGCCTGCCGCAGCTCATCGAAATTCCTGCGGCGTTCCGCCTCGGTCCTGGCCGTCAGGCGCTTCAGGTTCTTGACCGAAAACTCCTGCACGTATTCGAGGTTCACCGTGCGGCGCTGGCGCACGTAGAGATCGAGCAGCCGCTCGTCGGCTTCGCCGCGGCAGACGTTGCCGAGCTTCCCGGCAAGATTGATCGCGTCGTGGATGCCGCCATTCAGCCCGAACGCGCCGATCGGGTTGTTCAAATGGGCAGCGTCCCCGGCGAGCAGCGCGCGGCCGACGCGAAAATCACTCGCGACGCGCTGGTGCACCTTGTAGATGCTCTGGTACTCGATGGCGTAACGCCCCGCCTTCGGCTGGAAGCCCTGCATGAGCCGCTCGATGTTTTCCCCCGAGAGCGCCGCCGCCTCGTCCTCCTCGGGCGCAACCGGAAACAGGACGCGCCACAGCCCCGGCGGCCCGTCCCCGGGCATCTTGAACATCGCGTTCCAGTCCACCGGATCGGCAACGTAGGTGTTCAACCGGAAGCCATGCGGCTCGTAATCGTAGCGGGTGCTCGCCACCAGGAAGCGCTCGGGCCACGTGTAGCCCTCGAATCCGACGCCCATGACTTTGCGCACGGTGCTGCGGCCGCCGTCCGCTCCGACCAGCCACTGCGCTTCGAACTTTTCGATGCCGGCTGGCGTTTGCGCGGTGACGGTGACCCCGTCGGCGCTTTGCGAGAAATCGGTTACCTCGTGCGAAAACCGCACCTCGGCGTTCGGGCACTCCCTGAGCTTCGCGTGAATGATGGGCGTGAGCCGGTGCTGTTCCAGATGCAGGCGGTAGGGATAGGGCGTCAGGTCCTTGATCAGCGAAACGTCCCACTCGACGATGACGCCCTCCCTCCGGTCGCGGATCTGCCAGCGCGGCACCTGGATCGCGGTCTTGAGCATGTCGGCGGTGATGCCGTACGGCGCCATCATCTCGAGGGAAGGCGGGTGGTAGGTGCCCGCGCGCAGGTCCACGGTCAGGCCGGGCTCGGCCTCGAGCACCAGCACAGGGACATCCTGTTTCGCGAGCGCGAGCGCGGCAAGCAGTCCCACCGGGCCCGCGCCGGCGACGATCACTTGTGGCTTCCTGGCCATGTTGCCCCGCCGCTCCCTCCGTCACGCGGTACGCATGGAGAAGGCCAGCAGGACCGCCGTAACAGCCAGCAGCAGCACAGCGCTCAGCGCGAGCGACCAGTGTATCCCGATCAGGGCGCCCAGCAAGCCCACGGTGATGCCGCTGAAGGCACGCAGCCCGTTGTTCGACATCTGGTAGAGACCGATCAGGCGGCCGCGCAGGTGGGCCGGCGCCTCGAGTTGAACCATCGCCTGGGCCATGGAGCTGAAGGCGAGGTAGAGGAACCCGGCCACGAACATGAGGACAACGGCGAGGTGATAATTGGTGGCGGCGGCAAAGCCGGCGACGCTGAAGCACCAGAGGAGGGTGAGGACGATCGCGGTCAACGGGGTGGCGCGCAAGAACCCTCTAGCCTCGAGTACCATGCCGCCCGCGAACGCCCCTGCGGCGTTGGCGGCGAGCAGCACGGCATAGGAAAAGTCCGCCTTCTCCGTGCCGAGGTCGTGCGCGTACTCGGGCATTTGCGCGAGGAACGCATTTCCAACCAGCAGCGAGGACACGCCCGCGAGCAGGATCATCGACAGGATGGTGCGGTTGCCCGCGACCTCGCGCATGACCTTGACGGCATCGGCGAAGCCGCCGCCAATCGCCGGCGCGCCCTCGCGGCGGCGGTTTGCGCCGTACGGCACCTTCCACAGCCACCAGGCAAGCGGCAGATAAATGAGCACGTTCACGACGAGGCCGGCCGCCGGGCCCAGAGCCAGCATGAGCCCGCCGCCGACCGCCGGCCCCAGGAACACTCCAAACTGGCGGCCGGTCGCATTCAGCCGCACCGCGCTCACCAGGCTGTCGCGGCCGACGATGTCGTGGATCAGCACCTGGCTCGCGGGCGCCCACAGCACTCCGGCCATACCGTGCACGACGAGCAGCACGGCGGCGTGCCACACCTGGATCGTCTCCGTGTAGAACAGAATGGCCCACGCCAGCGACACGCCCATGTACAGGAGCATCGCGGCCTGGATGATGCGCCGGCAGTCGAAACGGTCGGCCAGCGCCCCGAAGTACACCGAAAGAAACAGGAACGGCAGCCAGTGAGAGAGCACCGCGAACCCCGCCAGGGCCGGCGAGCGGAACAACTCGAACATGACCCAGTAGCTGATCACATGCTCGATGTTGTCCGCCATCATCGCGACCGACGTCGCCACCAGATAGACGCGGAAATCGCCGTGACGGAGCGCGGCGAACGAAGGCTTTGCGCCGCCGGGCGCGCGGGGCGGGCCCGCCGGCTGCAAGGCGGGCTCGGTCATTTTGCCGCAGGCACGACGGCGATGACGTCCATCTCCACCAGCATGCCGGGGCGGGCGAGGCCGCTGATGGCGAGGAAGGTGTGCACCGGCAGCGGGCCGCCCTTGAAGGCCGCCGCGCGGCACTTGTTCATCACGTCCCGGTCGCGGATATCGACGACGTAGGTCACGAGCTTCACCACGTCCGCCATCGTCGCGCCGTGCGCCGCCAGCAGCTTCCCGATCTTCTCGTAAGCGTAGTGGCATTGCGCCGCGAAGTCCCCGAAGTGGAGGATGCTACCGTCCTTCTCCGCCTCGGCCCCGACGCCCGCGAGGAAAACCCATTTTCCGGGGCCGGTCACGGTGACCACTTCGGAGAAGCGCCCCTTGGTCCATTCGTTGTGGTGATAGCTCTTCTTCTCGAACTCCTGCGCGAAGGCAGGCACGTTGAGTGCGACGACAGCCAACAGCGTGGCGGCATGGATGATCGCTTTCAGCATGGCTAGATCTCCCTCATGGCTGGAATAGAAACGAGATCACGCGTGAATCTTGACGCCTCGAATTGTAACAACGCCGTTACAGGGTTAACACCTTGTTTCAAATCGGCGTGCACGGCCGCCGGTGCACCGGCGTTCTAGGGAACAGGCAACCTTGAAAGGAGGACGCCATGAACGCACGGAAGACAATTCTCACGTTGGCAGCAGGCACGCTTCTCGCGGCGGGACCCGCCTTCGCGGATCACCCCCGCTTCCCGCCGTCGCACGGCCAGCGTCACAATCAGGTGGTCGTGGTGAAGCACCGTCACGATCACCGGCCCGCGGTGCGCCAGGTGGTGGTGGTCAGGCAGCCGGTCGTCGTGAGGCGGACGGTGATCGTGGATCGCCCGGTATATGTAGAGCGCCCGGTGTATGTCGAGCGGCCCGTGCACTACGGCGTGCCGCACACCTATCCTTCACCGGTCTACGCCCAGCCCGACCCCCATCACGTGCTGAGCACGCTCGGCGGGGCGATCATCGGCGCCGCGATCGGCAGCCAGATCGGCCATGGCAACGGCCGCCCCGCAGCGACCGCGATTGGCGCAGTAGTCGGCGGCATGATCGGCAGCGGCATGTAGCCGCAGTCCGGCGCTGCATCAAGCACAGGGCGGCCTCGGCCGCCCTGTGCTACGTACGGGTCGACACGCCCGCCGGTCACACATCGATGAAGCGTAAATGGTACGGCGCGACGCACTACAGCTTGACGCGACAGTGCGCGCCATTCACCGGTCTCGGTTGGACGGTCTATAATTTCCCGAAGGCCATCGCCGGTGGGGCTGTCTGGGGGGGCACATGAAAATCGCACGCGTTGAGTCGCTCGTCTACGGGGTCGAGGACGTGGATGCCGGCATCCGCTACTACGAGGACTGGGGCCTCGCCTGCGTCGAGCGCGGCGCCCGCGGCGCGGAGTTCAGGATGCCGTCGGGACAGTCCATCCTCATCCGGCCGGCGACGGATCCGTCGTTGCCGGTCGCGCCGGACGGCGGCTCGACGCTGCGCGAAGCGATCTGGGGTGTGGATGACGCCGCCTCGCTCGAAGCCATCGGCGCGGAGCTTGCCCGCGACCGCGACGTCAAGACGGATGCCCGGGGCGGGCTCCATGCGCGTGACGAGGCCGGCTTTGCCATCGGGTTCCGCCACACGTCAAAGGCGGTGAAGTCGGGTGCCGCGGAGGCCTCGCGCATGAACTGTCCGTTCGATCCGGAGCGCCGCGCGCGGCCGACGAGGCTGGGGCACATCGTCTACAACGCCCCCAAGAAGGACCTCGACAAAGTGCTCGGTTTTTACATCGAGCGGCTGAAATTCCGGCTGACCGACCGCGCCCTCGACACCGGCGCCTTCATGCGCTGCGCCGGCTCGACCGATCATCACAATCTCTTCTTCGCGACCCGCTACGACCAGCCATCGTTCAACCACGCGGCGTTCGAGGTGCGCGACATCGACGAGATCATCCTCGGCGGCAAGTACATGAAGAGCCGCGGCTGGCAGGCCAACACGCCGGTGGGCAGGCATATACTCGGCTCCAACCTTTTCTGGTACTTCAACAACCCGTGCGGCGGCAGGACCGAGTACTACGCCGACATGGACCAGATGGACGACAACTGGAAGCCGCGCATCTGGGAGAAGAACCCGGGCTTTGCGATGTGGATGCTCGACAAGGCGGACTCACCGGAGTTGACGCGAATCTAGAAGCCGTGAGTCGTGATTCGCGGCCCGAGCGGGGCTGCAAAGCATTTCGGCTCTATCCCCCCTTTTACCTTTATCCGAACCATCTCCAAAGACGATCTGGCGAACCTGCCCATCCGCCGCTACGAGGGCGAGGTGTCCCTGGTGGCGACGCTGCGGGAGCTGGAGCAGGCGCGGGCGGACATCCGCCAGGAACGCGTCGTCGGCCTCGATACCGAGACGCGGCCCTCTTTCAGGAAGGGAGAGAGCCATCTGCCCTGCCTCGTCCAGGCCGCCACCGCCCGGGGGGTGTATCTGTTCCAGTTGAGCCGCCTGGATGTTTTCCCCGCTCTGGTGGAGCTGTTGGCGCAACCCGGTATCGTCAAGGCCGGCGTCGGGCTGGCGCACGATCTGCGCCAGCTCAAGCTGGTATTTCCGTTCACGGTGGAGAATGTGCTCGACCTGGGTGTGGTCGCGCGCCGCCGCGGCCTCGGCCAGACCGGCGTGCGCAACCTCGCGGGAATGCTCCTGGGATTCCGGATTCCCAAAGGCAGCCGCACATCGAACTGGGCCGTGCCGCGCCTTTCCCCGGCGCAGATCACCTACGCTGCCACGGATGCCTGGGCCTGCCGCGAGCTGTACTTGCGCTTCGAGAGCCTCGGACTGCTGTCCGCGCAGGAACGGTGACGAAATCCCCCCTACCCCCCTTTGTCAAAGGGGGGAGACATGAATATGTCGGGGGGGATTTCCTGCCCCCCTTTGTCAAAGGGGGGAGACATGAATATGTCGGGGGGATTTCCTGCCCCCCCTTTGTCAAAGGGGGGAGACATGAATATGTCGGGGGGATTCCTACTTGACATCCACGCCGGAGGCTTTGACCAGTTCGCTGATCCGTTTCCTTTCCGAGCGCCGGAACGCATCGAGATCCGCGCGCGTGCCCCCGACGACATCGGTTCCCAATACCCTGAGCTGTTCGCCGAATTCAGGCTCCTTGACCACCCTGACCACTTCGGTGCTCGCCTTGGCCAGCACTGCGACGGGCGTGCCAGTGGGTGCCACCAGGCTGTACCAGCCAATCATCGCGTAGCCGGGCACCACTTCAGAGATCGACGGCACGTCGGGAAGCGATAGAGAACGCTTCGGGCTGGTGACGCCCAGCGCCCTCAGCCGTCCGCTCTGGATTTGCGGCAGCGCGGCCGGCAGTACCGCGTAGGTGAGCTGCACCTCTCCCGCGATGGTGTCAAGAATGGCCTGAGGGATGCCCTTGTAGGGCACATGCAGCATGTCAGTGCCCGTCAAGCGCGTGAACATGACGCCGGAAAGATGCTCGGAGGCGCCCGCGCCTGCCGAGCCATACCGGAGCTTCCCCGGGGACTTTTTCGCGAGCTCGATCAGCTCGCGAATCGACTTCGCCGGCACTTGCGGGTTGACCATCTGAACGAACGGTACCGTTCCGATCAGGCTGATCGAGGCGAAATCCTTGTCCAGGTTGAACTTGAGATCGGGATAGACCGAGGTTGCGACAAACAGCTGCGAGGTCAACATCATCCACGTGTAACCATCGGGGTTTGCGCGCAAGGCCAGCTCGGCGCTGAGGATGCCGGCCACACCGGGACGGGAATCCACGACGACCCGCTGGCCCCATGCCTTGTACAATCGCTCGGCCACGACCCGCGAGATGATGTCGGGACCCGAGCCCGGCGCGCTGCCGATGATGAGCCGGATCGGTTTTTCCGGGTAGGCCGGCTGCGCGGCGTGCGCCGCCGGCACCGCCCACATCGCCAACGCCATGACCGCCCAGTTGCTCAACCTCGCGCGCATATGGCCTCCTCGCTCTTTTATTCACGAATAGTTGGAACGGCACTAGCTTACACCACCACGCCAGTTTCTTAGGGGACAAACCACTTGGAGGTTGCGCGAAAGAAAACCGTGAATCGCGGTTCGCGATGCCCACGTAATGCTCTCCTCCCGCCCGAGGGTGAGCCGGGATACTCCCCTCTCCTGCCTGAGGGTGAGCCGGGGTTTCGAAAAACGTGCCTGCGCACGTTTGAGCCGGCGAACGCCCGACGCGATGCAGCGCGACGGGCCGGGCGGGGTGCCCGCGCAGCGGGCGGGGTGGTGGGAGAACGTGTCTGCGCACGTTTCAGCCGGCGACTCCATCGCCAATTGCCGGGGGGGCGGCCCCGGTGCCGGTGACTTTCTTTGCTCCCCCAAAGAAAGTCACCAGGCCCCGCGAGGGGACTGTACCGCTCCGCTTAGGGATGAAAGATGAGGGATGAGGGATGACCTGGCGCTTTGCTGGAAGGATGAAGGATGAGGGATGACCAAAGTCCGATGGGCCAAACGTGGTTGAAGGAGCCGGAATTACCGGCGCGCGTGCAATGCTTTGACGGTGGTCTGCGGCTCTATCGCAACGATGTGAAGCAGTGCAGCAGCGGGGCCTGTCGGGGAGCGGCGCTTCTGCTCCCAGTTCTGCAGCGTCTTGACGCTCACGCGTATCATGCCGGCAAACTCGGATTGGGAAAGCCCCGTCTTCCTGCGGATCGCCCGAACGTCGGGCTCGGGAAACTCAAACACGCGCGAAGCGCTTGCCTCGCCGCGCAAGTGCTTGCCCATCCAGCGGACGCTCTCCGCGAGCTCCTGGAATGCTTTTTTATCCATCACGCACCTCTCGTTGCATCAATCCCGCCAATATCTTGACCTGCTCGCGCGTCAAATCACCCTTCGCGCTCTTGGAATACGCATACAGCAAGTAGATCCGGCTCTTGACCACCCAGTAGTAATAAATCATCCGCGCCCCGCCCCGCTTGCCGCGCCCGGGAAGCGCCCAGCGGACTTTTCGCAATCCGCCTGACCCCACTATGATGGCGCCAGCCTCAGGGTTCTCCAGCAACACAGCCTGCAGCAGCCGGTACCCATCATCATCCATGAGCTCCGTGATGGCTCGGGTAAACTGCGGCGATTCGACGAAAATCATTATACGCCAATGGCGTATAGAACGCCAGCTCCTACGCTAGATTGATATACAACGCCGGACAGACAAATGCGTTGACCTGCTCACCGGCATGCAGAGATGAGGGAGATCCCGAGGGATGAGGGAAGAGGAATGAGGAACTAAGGCAGAAGGCAGAAGGATGAAGGCAACACTACTTGCTTGCCGAGCACGATTTCTTTGATGCGCCGCGGCGGCACGCCAATCCGCGGTTTCACTCTAATCGACCTTGGCGCCGGAGATCCTGACGACCTTCGCGTATTTTTCCATGTCCCGGCGGACGAAGGCGGCGAATTCCACGGGGCTGTTGCCCACGGCGTCGGCTCCCAGCGCCGCAAACTGCGACTGGATTTCCGGCGAGCGCACGACCTTCACCACGGCCTCGTTCAGGCGCGCGATGATGCGTTGCGGCGTCTTCGCAGGCGCGAACATTCCGAACCAGTTTTCAGCTTCAACGCCCGGCACCCCTGCCTCCCTGATCGTCGGCACCTCGGGCACCTGTGGCGAGCGCTTCGCGCTTGCGATGCCGAGCACCCGCACCCGCCCCGCCTTAATGTGCCCCACGAGCGGCGCGATCGAGTTGAACATCATGTTCATGTGCCCCGCCAGCACGTCGGTCACCGCCTGCGGCGCCCCCTTGTACGGCACGTGCGTGATATCGACGCCCGCCATCTGCTTGAACAGTTCCATCGCCAAGTGGTTGGCGACGCCGCTC
>Ga0137455_1000396_pt1 | contig 11780 bp, 11 predicted proteins | sample EasRivERMGT600_2_FD_102334 | JGI IMG/M metagenome (GOLD analysis project Ga0137455, IMG submission 102334) | Soil microbial communities from meander-bound floodplain in the East River, Colorado, USA - East River MetaG ERMGT600_2 | ecosystem: Environmental > Terrestrial > Soil > Floodplain ... | reverse complement strand
CGTCGCCCTCCGCGATGCAGGGTATGCCGTCGATCACGCTGCCGACGGCGAGCGGGGCGAGTTCCTGGGGCGAACCGAGGGCTACGACGCCGTGATTCTCGATCTCGGGTTGCCGAAGATGGACGGCCTCACCGTGCTTCGGCAGTGGCGCGAGTCGGGTATCGCGATGCCCGTGCTCGTGCTGACCGCGCGCGGCAGCTGGCACGAGAAGGTCCAGGGCATCGACGGCGGCGCCGACGATTACGTCGCCAAGCCATTCCAGATCGAAGAAGTGCTGGCGCGCCTGCGCGCGTTGATTCGCCGATCATCGGGACAGGTCACGCCGGAATTGCGCGCCGGCGGCGTCGTGCTCGATCCGCGTGGCGCGCGCGTCACCGTTGACGGCGCGCCCGTGAAGCTGACGAGCCACGAGTTCCGCGTGTTGTCGTACCTGATGCACCATCGCGGCCGCATCGTCTCGCAGTCGGAGCTCACCGAGCACATCTACTCGCAGGGATTCGATCGCGATTCAAACACCGTTGAAGTGTTCATCGCGCGATTGCGGCGCAAGCTTGGCGGCACGCTGATCGAGACCGTGCGCGGGATGGGCTATCGCATCGAGGCGGAGCCGAGTCAGCAAGAGAGGCAGCGATGAAGGGCCTGTCGCTGCGCTCGCGCATCTTCTTCGGTGCCGTGCTGTGGAGCGCCGGCCTGTTCCTGCTGAGCGGCCTGGTCCTCACGCACTACATGCTTTATGTGCCCAGCGCACCCGGAATCTTCCACGGCGTGTTCGTGCATTACATGATCATCGTCGCCGTCGCGATGGTCGCGAGCATTGTGGTTGGATTCGTGCAGGTCAAGCGCGGCCTGGCCTCGTTCAACGATTTGCGCACCAACCTGACCGGCGTCCGCGAAGGGCGCGATGCGCGGCTGGGCGGCGAGTATCCCTCCGAAGTCCAGCCGCTCGTCAGTGAGTTGAATGAGTTGCTGAGCGATCGCGAACAACGGGTGACGCGTGCGCTGACGAAAGCCGGCGATCTCGCGCACGGGTTGAAGACGCCGCTGACGCTCCTCAATCAACAGGCGGAGCGGGCGAAATCTGAAGGGCAGATCGCGCTCGCCTCCGCGATCATGCAGCAGGTCGAGCGCATGCGCCGGCAGGTCGACTATCACCTCGCGCATGCGCGGGCATCGGCGTCGGGCGGCAATCCCGCCGCCCGTTGCCACGTGCTGACGTCGGCCGATGCACTCGCCCGCACGATGTTGACCATTCACGCCGAGCGGCATCTCGCGATCGACGTGCACGTTCCGCACGATCACTTCGTGCCCCTGCAGAGAGAGGATTTCGAGGAGATGCTCGGCAATCTCGTCGACAACGCGTGCAAGTGGGCAAAGACGCGCGTCGAGGTGCGATCGTCGCTGGATGAGGGACAGATCGTGACGACCGTGGACGATGACGGGCCCGGGCTCGATCCGTCGCTGCGAGAAACGGTGCTGCGGCGAGGCGTTCGCGCCGACGAAGCCGCGCCGGGATCGGGTCTTGGCCTGGCGATCGTCGCCGATCTCGTCGAGTTGTACGGCGGCTCGATTGCGCTCGGCTCGTCACCGCTCGGCGGATTGCGCGCGACGCTGAGGCTACCCGCCGCCTAGACGAATCGACGATAATGCCCTGCTTGGGGGAAGCTCAATGAAACTCATTCGATTGTCTTTCGTGGCCCTGCTGATCATCGGCACCGCGCCGGTGATGGCGGCAGACCATTTCAAACTCCTGGAACCGGCATCACGGCTCGTCGAAGATCAGCGCGGCGATCCGCAGAAGCTCGGACCGTGCGGCGGCACGTCCGCCAACGCCGGCACGCCAACCGGCACGGTCAGCCAGGCCGTCGGCGGATCGAAGCTGCACATCAAGGTGCAGGAAACGATTTATCACCCGGGTTTCTATCGCGTGGCGCTCGCGGTGAAGTCGCTCGACGAGCTGCCGCCGGATCCGGCGGCGGTGACGCGCGAAACACCGAAGGGACCGTGGTCGATCTCCGGCGCCATCCAGAGCAATCCGCAGATGCCGGTGATCGCCGATGGACTGTTCTCGCACCGCACCCGTCCGACCGGGCCGATGGATCCGAACGAGACGGACGTGCAGCTGCCGAACATCAACTGCGAGAAGTGCACGCTGCAGATCGTGCAGTTCATGGAAGATCACGGCTACAACAAGGACGGCGGCTATACGTATCACCACTGCGCCGACATCAAGATCACCGCTGATCCCGCCAAGCCGATCGACAAGGCGTGGCCAGGACAGAGCTAGGCGCTGATTTACGGCAGAGGTAGCGCAAAACAGGCGCGTACCATCGAAGAAGTCCGTCGAGAGGAAGATAGTTTGCTACACTGTCGGCTCCTCTCAGTAGAAACGGATCTCTTCGCCCATGACCATTGGGGTGGTACTGCTTCTGTGGCTGTCACCTCTGCGTTCCGGAGACCTGCCGACCATGTCGGCGATGGAACCGATCGCGGAGAAGTCGACGATCGTGTCGCTGCAGGATCTGACTGACGATCTGCGCGGACGCCTCCACATCACCGAACGCGTGCACGTGACGCTCGTCGATCACAATCCGCTGGTGATGTCGGTCGAAACGCTCGCAGGGCGCACCGGACCGTTTGTGATCTCGGTCGATCGCGAATTCATCCAGGAGTTGAATCAGCCCGAAGTCGAAGCGGCGATTGCCCACGAGCTCGGCCACGTGTGGATCTACACGCACGCGCCGTATCTGCAGACTGAAAGACTGGCCAACGACGTTGCGATGCGCGTCGTCAACCGATCCGCGTTCGAGCCGGTTTACGAAAAGGTGTGGGCGCGAACCGGCATCAAGGGGAACCTGATCGAGTTTATCGGCCCGCCTTCGCAGGACTGAAGCGTTCTCCTGCTTCGGCGGGGCAAGTCCGCTTACTGTTTCGCAGCTTTCCCGAACACTTCAACGATCGTCGCGGTGACGGTGCCCGTGTTCTTGAACGTGTGCATCGCGCCGCCCTTGAGCTCGAGCACGTCGCCGGCCTTCACGTCTACATGTTCCTGTCCTTCAACCGTCAGCGTCAGCTGACCGGTCAGCAGCGTGAACACGTGATAGGTCGCGTCGGCATGATTGTGCATGCGGCGCACGGCGCCGGGCTCGGCCCAATCGCGCAGCACGCGGAAGTCGGGCCGATCCATCACCACCATCGACGAAATGCCGGGATCGCCCGTGACGGGCCGGCCCTTTTCGGGCCCGCCGATCGCCTGCGCTTCGGCGTGCGATGACATCACCAGCGTGATCGCGGCAGCAAGAATCAGGGTGCGAATCATCGGCGCAGTATACGTCGTCAACGACATGGGATAGCCTTCCGCCTATGCGGTTTCTTGCGGGCATCGCGCTGGCAACCCTGCTACAGGGACCTGTCCTGAGCGAGGGATTGATGGCTCGCCATCAATCCCGAGTCGAAGGGCCGGCCCGGACTCCTGATATTCATTTCTCGCCGACACGCCACAACATCGCCGACGCGATGCTCAAGCTGGCCAACGTCACGGGTGATGACGTGGTCTACGACCTCGGATCGGGCGACGGGCGCCTGCCGATCATCGCGGCGCAGAAGTATGGCGCGAGGGGCGTCGGCATCGAGATCGATCCGCGGCTGGTCGAGATCTCCTGGCGCATCGCGAATGAAGCGGAAGTCGCCAATCGAGTCTCGTTCATCGTCGGCGACCTGTTTGAAGCCGACCTGAGCAAGGCGACCGTGGTCACGATGTATCTGTCGCCGAGCATCATGAAGATTCTCGAACCGCGGCTGAGGGCGTTGAAGCCGGGCACGCGCATCGTGTCGCACCAATTCAGCATGCCGGGCTGGATTCCGGATCGGCGGATCCAGGTCGACGAATCTGAATTGCTGTTGTGGGTCGTTAAGTAAAGGCAGAAGGCAGAAGGCAAGAGGCAGCAGGCAGAACGATGGCGCTCGAGTTCAGAAAAACTGTCAGGGCTGATTATCCCGACGTCATCACCGATGACGCCGTGCGCGTGATGGAGGCGCTGTCGCGCTTCGACACTGCGGGTAAACAGCTCATGGCCGCGCGGATCGCGCGGCGGGTCGATCGCGCGCGCAAGCGGGAGCGCATCGGCTTTCTCGATCCGAACAGCGTCATCGGCCGCACGTCGATCACGGTCAAGGATGCGCGCGAGGGCAATTTCGTCGGTGCTGAGATTCCCCGCGATCTGAAACGGCAATGGATCCAGGGCACGGGCCCCGCGGCGCGCCCCGGAGCGTCGGTCGAGGTCGGACTTCGCAATGTTGCCTACGCGCTGCTGAGCGGCGCCGACGGCTGGATGTTCGACGGCGAGGACGCGCTCGGCCAGGTGTTGACGATGTCGCTCGATAACCAGCGCAACCTGAAGCTGGCGATTCACCGCGATCCGCGATTCATGGCAGTGGCCGAACAGGTCGCGGCGGAGATGAACAAGTGGGCGGCAGGCTTCTTCGGCAAACCCGTCGTCACCGACTGGCGCAAGCAGCTCGACTTCACGACCAAGATTTTTCGCGCCCGCGGACTGCATCTCGACGATCGCCACGTGCGCAACGCGGATGGCTCGGGCTTCTCGGCATCGATCGTCGACGCCACGCTCTACATCGTCAACAACCACAAGCGGCTGATCGAATCCGGCGCGTCGATCGTCTTGTATCTGCCGAAGATCCAGACCGCGGAAGAAGCGGCGTTGTGGAACGACATCATGACCTCGCTCGAGCAACAGCTCGGCATCGCCACCGGTACGATCAAGGCCTACGTCCTCATCGAGCAGGTCGAGGCGTCCTACCAGTTGATGGAGATCCGCGCCGCCCTCGGACTGCATTTCGCCGGGTTCAACACGGGGCGCTGGGACTACATCAACAGCGTGTCGGATGCGGTGGCGTGGGATCCGGGCTTCATCAATCCCAACATCGATGCGATCACGATGACGTATGGCTACATGCGCACCTACGAGGATCGCGTGCGCCGCGCCGTCAACACGCCGGATCTCAAGGGCCAGTTCGCGCTCTGGCAGGGCGGCATGGAGCCGAACATCCCGGTTGGATCCGAAGCCGGGGTGACGGCCGGCATGAAGCGCGCGACCGCCGGCGCCGAGCGCGAGCAGCGTGAGGGCGCGAGCGGCAAGTGGGTCGCCCACTGGAAGATGGTCCACATCGTCCGGCCGGTCTGGGAGAGAGTCGGCGACGCGAATCAGCTCGGTCGATCGTTTCCGAAACTCACCTACACGGGCAAGGATGCCGCCGATCTCACGCAGCTCGAACCGGCGCCGCGCACGATTCGCGGCGCGCGCGATCTGATGAGCGTAGCGATTCAGTACGGCAACGCGTTCGGCCAGGGCCTGCAGGCCGCGGCGCTCAAGCCCGCGGACTTCTTCGGCAATGAAGACGTGCTTTACCTGATGGAGGACATGGCCACCGGCGAGATCAGGTTGAGCATCCTGTGGGAATGGCTGCACAAGAGCGCGAAGCTGACCGCCGCCGACGCAGAGACCGGCGTGAAGGAAGGCGACACCTTCTCACGCGAACTCTGCATGCGCCTGTTGCGCGAGGAATACGACAAGCTGTTGAAGGCGGGCAACCGCGACGTGCACGACGACTCGAAAACGACGACGCTGCCCATCGCGCGCGAGATCGTCGAGACCTATCTGCTCGATGAAACCAAGCTGCCGTGGTACATCGATCTGCTCAACATCACGCTGGGCAACCACGATCTCAACGAAGCCAAGCGCCGCATCAAGAAGCTAGCCGACGCATTTCGCGCGAACGGTACGCGAATAACGGAAAACCTGGACTTCTAAACTGCGCAGGAACTGCAACAAAACCGCCACAGATGGGGACAGTCCCCATCTGTGGCAAGAACGTGGCGGTTATTGCGGAGGCAAGAGCAGGGCGTTGCCGACGTATTCGGTGATCGACAAGCGGCACGAGTTGTCGCCGATGTAGCGCGTGGCGTGCCAGGTGTTGGCCGGCACGTAGACGACATCGCCCTCGCTGGCGATGAACGGTTCCTGGCCCTCGAACGCGTAGCGAATCTTTCCGGAGAACACCAGCCACATCTCGGCGCTCTCGGCGTGGAAGTGGCCTTTGTCGGCGGGATCGAGCGGCGGCATGTTTTTCTCGTGGCCGTAGAGCACGAGCATCTCCGACTTGTCGTCGCGAACGAATCGCCCGCCCGCATATTTCTCGTCCTTCGCGGCGGCGGCGTGAATGTTCACGTGCGGCTGGTTGAATTCGTCGTAGCGGCCCGGCGTTCGATTGATTCTCACTTCCGTCCACGCGGTGCCCGCGGCGGCCGGCGGCGGATCGCTCTCTTTCGGATACACGGTCTTCGCGCCGGAGACGTTCAACGTGAATCGCAGGCTCGGCGCCGTGCCGATCGTCTCGAGCGAGTAGATCGTCTGCCGCGGAATGTTCACCAGCGATCCGCGCGTCGCGGTGAACGGCTCTTGCCCTTCGATCTCAACGCGCACCTGGCCTTCGACGATTGCAAACCATTCGCGCGTGTCGGGATGAAAACCTTTTGCGACCTTCGTTCCCGGCGCGGCGGAAAAATATTCGGCTTTCAACCGGCCATCGTCGACGATCACCTCATGCCAGTTAGCCTCGCGCTCGTGCCTCCCTTTGAGTTCCGCGAGCTTCACCCACGGCTTCAATCCCGCTCCGTACGCCGGCGTCTTGAGCGGCTTCGCGGCCCACACCGTTGTCGGTACCGGCCTCGGCGGTTGCTGAGCTTCGATCAAGACGCTGCCGCTGTTGATGAGACAGGCGATTGCGAAAATGCGGGTGATGCTCATGAGCTTCATTGGCCTCGACCGGGAATCTTATCCGCGACCATGTAAAAAGTCCGGAGATCAAGAGGCGAAAACTGTGAGTTCCCTAATGAAATTCTCGGTACGAATCTTGGAGTGTAGCGGCCATGACGGAGGGACGAAAGATGAAGACGAGAACCTCAGCCGCGACGCTTGGCCTGGTCGGTGGCATTGTGCTCGGCGCCTGGATCGGGTCGGAACTGACGACGAGCCGTTTAGAAACGGCGCCCGCGCCCGCCGCAGTGATCACGCAGGCAGTTGACGAGCCCGCGGCGACGACGGCGATCGCCAAACGCAAGCGCGCGACCTCTGTAGCCAGGGCAGCCTACGGCGCCCGTGTCGCTCGCGCTGAAACCGGCGTCGCCGTCGACGCGCCGGCACCGGAAGCCGCACCCAAGCTGGTGATGACGATTCCGGTGTCGGCGCCTGAACTCCATGCGCGCATGAAGCCCGTGCTGGCGCGCGGCACGAAGCTGCCGATCGCGGCCGAAGGCTTCTCGGACGCCGCGCAGTTCGCCGCGCTCGCGCACGCGGCGCGCAACACTCAGGTGCCGTTCATCCTGCTCAAGCATCGCGTGTTGACACAGCGCCAGTCGCTGGAAGAAGCGATTCGCGCCTCGCGGCCCGATCTCGATGCGCGCGTTGAAGCGTTGAAGGCGAAGGGTGAAGCGAGGGCGGATATCCTGTCGCTGACGATGAACAGTTCCGCCGGTAACTAGAGCTACTGGCTTACGGGCTACGGGCTTACGGATTGAATCCGTGAGCCCGTAACTTTGTACCCGGAAGCCCGTCGACCGAAAGCCCGTCGACCGAAAGCCCGCAAGACCTCTTTAGCGATCGTTAATACGAACCGAGTTTACGACCCGATCGAATGCCTGAGCGTACGTCCCACCTTCACGTTCAGGAACCACCGTCAGTAGGTAGAACAAGTCGCCGTTGTTCAGCATCGTCGTGTGCACGTCGACACGTTCATTGCCGCCAAGCGCCGAGCGACCCACGAGCGGCGTGACGATCGCGTTGCGGCCCGACAACCGGAAGTACTCTTCGGCGCCGACCTGGCGCATGCCGTCGTTGCCGCGCACGAAGCTGTCGATCAGCGTCTGCGTCGCCTGAGCGAGATCGCGCGATGCGGCGCGCGCCACGCCAACCTCGACGCCGTGCGTCATCGTCGTCTCACCGCGGTAGTCGCCATAGGCGTTCAGCGGCACGTACTTGATCGCGTTGTTCGTCGTCAGCGGCTGCCAGTTGGACGGCACGCTCACCGTGAACAGCTGTCCGCCCTGGACGGTTCGATACTGGCGCGACGGCGCCGGCACCGCTTCGCCGACACGTCCCACCGAGCCGCCGCCGTCCGATCGGCTGTTGCCGCCGCCGCCCATGCCGCCGCTGCGCTCGAGCTCCGCCATCGTCCGCGCGGGAGGCATCGACGCGAAGCGCTGCTTCGCCTGCTGGAACCCTGAGTCGTTTGGACGCGGGGCGATTTTCAGCTGCGCCGCTTCCTGCGCGATGTACTGCGTGCGGTTGCCGGGATTAGGATGGCTGCTCAACCACTCCGGTCCGCCGTTACCGCCCTGCTTCTGGATCGTCTCGAACATGCGCGCGAGATCGCGCGGGTCGTATCCGGCGCGCGCCATGATCTGCGCGCCGATGAGGTCGGCCTGGCGCTCGTACTCGCGACCGTACTTCATCAGCCACGTGCCGAGGCCGAACTGCGAGCCCTGCTGAATCACCTGGCCCCAGCCGCCGCCGATCACCGCGCCGGCGATCGCGCCGGCGAGTGCGCCGACCTGGAAGCCCTGCGCCTTGGTGGCGTTCGCGGTGCCGTGACGCAGCAGCACGTGCGCGAGCTCGTGGGCCATCACGCCGGCGACCTCGCCTTCCGTAGACGCCGCTTCGATCATGCCGCGGTTGACGAACATCGGGCCGCCGGGCAGCGCGAACGCGTTGATGTCCTTGAGATTGACCGGTGAGAACGAATACTCGAACACCGGGTTGTTCAGCTCGCGCGGCGCGGCTTCGACCAGCCGATCGCCGAGACGCTCGAGATAGCCGCTGATCTGTGAATCGTTGATCACCGGATATTCCTTGCGCACTTCAGCAGCGGCCTCGCGGCCGATCTGCACGTCCTGCTGGGGCGTGTATTTGTTCTTCGGTGGCGTCACCTTGGTCTGCGCGACCACGCTCGTCGCGGTCAGCGTAATGACGAGCACCAGGCGGCTCAGCAATCTCATAGTCGTATCCTCACACGAGTTCCCTTTTCAAAAACTGCGCCGACTGTTTCCGTCCTCTGTGGGCGATCCACTCCACAGAAAGGGTAGACGGACGAGGTGGATCCTGCGGCAGAGCTCGTTTAGCGACATTTTTCCACGGCACGACACTTGCTCCCTAACGGTACGCCGGCCTCCGCTCGCGGAATCACGCGAGCTTTGGCGCGGTTGGGGGTGAAAGATGAAATTCGGATTGACCTTAGGCGCCATTCTGCTCGTATCGAACGTGGCTTTCGCGCAGGTGGCGATCGACATGCCGACGCTGGAGCGGAAGGTCGAAGACGCACAGGCGGCATACGACCGGAACCCGGTAAGCGCTGATCGGCAGGAGATCAGGGACATTCGCGACGAGCTTGGCTACCTGCGCGTGAAGCAGCGCCTCGGTCAGGCAGTGACGCGCACCGAGCGGATGCGCTTGAACGATCGCGTCGATCGGTACCTGCAGCGCAACGCTCGCGCTTCGAGCGGCGTTTACGACCGGACCACGCGCGAAGACGGCAGGAACCGTACGAGCCAGGGCCGAACCGGCCTCGAGATTCCGAGCGGCAGCGAAGTTGACGTCCGTCTGCTGACGGCGCTCACCTCCGATACCGCACAGGTCGAGGATCGCGTCGAAGCGACGACGATGATCGATCTCTATCGCGGCAATGAACTGCTAGTCCCGGCGGGATCGACGCTCACCGGCTGGGTGACCTCGGTCGATCGCGCGAGCCGCACTGATCGCAAGGGCAGCCTGACGATCGAATTCAACCGGCTTCGCGTCAACAACCGCAACTACGACGTCAAGGCCTACGTGACACAGGCGCTCGAGAGCGAAGGCATCAAGGGCGAAACGGCTCGCATCGGCGCAGGCTCGGCAGTCGGCGCCATCATCGGCGGTATTCTCGGCGGCGTGAAGGGCGCGGTCGCCGGCATCCTGATTGGCGGCGGCGGCGTGATTGCGGCGACCGAAGGCAAAGACGTTCACCTCCCCGAAGGTACGGTGCTTCGTGTTCGCTTTGACAGTCCCGTTCCCTTGGGTCACTGATACTGAGGTCCATGAAGCCGGGGTCCGACGCCACCCCACCTCGCACAGTCCGCGGGGTGGGGGCCCCGGCGAACCCGGCTTCGTCGCCGACTTCTCGATGGCTGCTACCCCTACTGCGCTTCTTACCACTCGGCTCCGCAGTCAATTGCTCGTGGAATCGACCCGCCGCAAGCCGGCGCAGGTCGTGTCCTGGCTCTGCGCGATGCAGGCGCAGGAATTCCCCGCGGCCAAGTGGGCGATCGGTTCGCGCGCGCCCGGCTGCCAGGACGGCGACGTCGAGCAGGCCTTCAACGACGGCCTGATCCTGCGCACGCACGTGCTGCGGCCGACGTGGCACTTCGTCACGCCCGAGGACATCCGCTGGCTGCTGAAGCTCAGCGCGCCGCGGATTCACGCGCAGAACGCCTACTACTACCGCCAGTCCGAGCTCGATGAGAAAACGTTCGCCAAGAGCTGCGCGATGATCCACCGCACGCTCGAGGGCGGCAAGACGATGACGCGCGCGGAGCTCGCGGTGTATCTCAAGCGCGCGAAGATTCCGGCCGACGGCCTGAAGCTCGCGTACGTGATGATGCACGCCGAGCTCGAAGGCGTGGTCTGCAGCGGGCCGCGCCGCGGCAAGCAGTTCACCTACGCATTGCTCGACGAGCGCGTGCCGAAGACGACGAAGGTGTTCGAGCGCGATGAAGCGCTGGCGGAGCTCGCGAAGCGATACTTCTCGAGCCATGGCCCAGCCACGATCCGTGATTTCGCGTGGTGGTCGGGACTGCCGGCCAAGGACGCGCAGACGGCCGCGGAGTCTGCCGACGCGCTGGAGTCGACAACCGTCGACGGCACCGTGCATTGGGGCGCGAAGCATGGCAACGCGACGCCGTTCAAGAACGCCGGCGCCTGGTTGTTGCCGAACTACGACGAGTATTTGATCGCGTACAAAGATCGCGCGCCGTTCATTGATGCGACGCGCGCCGCCAACGTCGTGGCGCGCAGCAACGGCGCGTTCGCGAATCACCTGGTGATCGACGGCTGCCTGGCCGGCAGCTGGTCGCGCACGCTCAACGCGCACTCGGTGCTGGTCGAGGTTGCGCCGTACAAGAAGCTCACGCCCGCACAGTCGAGAGCCGTCGCCAACGCCGTCGAATCCTACGGCGAATTCTTCGGCCTGCCCGCTACATTGTCGGTCGTATAGAATTTAGGGTCTATGAGACCCAGGTTCTTCGTGACCATCATCGCGCTCGCGAGCACGGCCGTGTTCGCCGCCGCCTTCGCCGAGGCTTCCACCTCCGCCGAGGCTACGGCGGACAAGTCGGCGGGCCAGGCACAGACGCAAACGCAAGCGCCCGCCGATCCGCGCCCGGCGAATAATCCCGCACAACAGCCTGCGTTTGCCGGGCAGACCGATGCGCCTGACCAGAAGCTCGGCGTCGCCTTCGACGTCGTGACCGTCGCCGAGGGCCTGCAGAATCCGTGGGGCATGGCGTTCCTGCCGAACGGCAAGATGCTGGTCACCGAGCGTCCGGGCCGCCTGCGCGTCGTCAGCGCGGACGGCAAGCTGTCGGAGCCCGTCGCGGGCCTTCCCGCGGTGTTCGCGCGAGGGCAGGGCGGACTGCTCGACGTCGCACTCGATCCGGCGTTCGCGAAGAACAACCTGAT
>Ga0137455_1000394_pt1 | contig 11806 bp, 10 predicted proteins | sample EasRivERMGT600_2_FD_102334 | JGI IMG/M metagenome (GOLD analysis project Ga0137455, IMG submission 102334) | Soil microbial communities from meander-bound floodplain in the East River, Colorado, USA - East River MetaG ERMGT600_2 | ecosystem: Environmental > Terrestrial > Soil > Floodplain ... | reverse complement strand
TAACTGTCCCGCAGGTTGGCCTGGCCTTCGCGAATGCCTTTCACTTCCGTGCCCAGCAACGCGATGCCGGCCTCGAACGTTTCGAGGATGTGGTAGTCGTGAAACGCCTTGCGGTTGTCGGCGATCGGCTGAGTGGATTCTTTTTCCTCCGCCGTCTTCTCTTTCTTCGCGCTCATGGCCGCGCCCTGGCCGACGCCATTTCCGCCGCGAGCTTGACCGCCGCAATCATGCTGCCCGCGTTGGCGACGCCCTTGCCGGCGATGTCGAACGCGGTGCCGTGATCGACGGAGGTGCGGATGATCGGCAACCCGATGGTGACGTTGACAGCGTTGCCGAATGACAGCAGCTTGACCGGGATCAACCCCTGATCGTGATAGCACGCGATTACGCAGTCGTATTCGCCGCGCGCGGCCCGCACGAACACCGTGTCGCCGGGAATCGGGCCCTCGATGTTCACGCGGCGCGCTCGAGCGCGCCTGACGGCCGGCACGAGCACTTTATCCTCCTCGTCACCCAGCACACCGTTTTCTCCGGCGTGGGGATTGAGTCCCGCGAGGGCCAGGCGCGGTTTTGGCGTTCCGAACATCTTCATCGCCTCGGCGGTGAGGCTGATCGTCTGATCGACGAGCGCCGGCGTCAGGTACTTCGACACCGACTTGAGCGGCACGTGCACGGTGATCAGCACGACCTTGAGCGTGGGCGAATGAAACATCATCGCCACGCGCTTGCTGTCGCACAGGTGCGCGATCAGGTCGGTGTGGCCTTTCCATTTGAGCCCGGCCTTGGCGAAGGCGAGCTTGTTGATGGGCGCGGTCACGATCGCGTCGACGTCGCCGCGCTTCGCGAAATCGACGGCGCGGACGATGGTGGCATAGGCGGCGCGGCCCGCCGCCGCGGACACGATGCCCGTGCGCACGGCCGCTTCAGGCGGCGTCGAGAACACGACCGGCCTGCACACCGCGAGCACGCCGGGATCGGCCGCGGCCTTGGCGACAATCTCGGGACCGATACCCGCGGGATCTCCGACTGTGAGGGCGATCTTCGGCAGGCCCATCTAATGGAGCGTATCAGCGAAAACGCTGGTATTGAACATCTTCGCTCATCGAAGCCGCAGGGGCCGTTCCGTAGGAACGGCCCGCTCTAGATATCGAATGTGCACGCCATTAAACCTGCACGGCCAGCCACTCGGTGACGACCTTGGTGCCGGCGTTGCGGTCGAGCGCGGTGAGGGCGCGATCGACGGCGCCGAAGGCGGCGCGGGCGCGATCGCCGGCGTAGGCGCGCGCCAGCGCTTCGAGATCGCCCATCAACAGCGGATTGGCGAGCACCGCGCGGTCGGCGCCGCCGTTAATCACCTCTACGTCGCGCAGCATCGACGCCATCAGTCGAAGGACGATCGCCACGTCCTCGCGCGTGCGTTCTTTTTTCGATGATCCGGTATGCAGCGCGCTCGCGGCCTGCACGCGCGATTGGGTGTCGGCGCGTCCGGCGGTCTGTTGGAGCAATCCCATCGCCAGCTCGCGGAACATCGACAGATCGTTGTCGACGAGCGCCAGTGCCTGGCCGATGCTGCCGTCGGCGATCGGCGCGGTCTGCTTCGCATCGACGTCGCTGTAGTCGTGATCGCGAATCAACGCGGCGGCGATCTCCGCCGTCGTCAGCCGCCCGAATCGCAGCCGCATGCAGCGCGATCGCACCGTCGGCAGCAACGCGCCCGGCACCGCGGACGTCAGGATGAACATCGTCCCCGGCGGCGGTTCTTCGAGCGACTTCAGCAGCGCGTTCTGCGACGCCGGCTCGAGCGAGTCGGCCTCTCGAATCAAGACGACGCGCTTGCGGCCTTCGAAGGGGCGGAACCCGGTCTGGCTCAGCACGTCGCGGATGACTTCGATCTTGATCGAGGCGCGATCGTCAGGCTCGATCTCGATGACATCGACGTGGACGCCGCGCGCGACGCGATCGCAGGCGCGGCACTGGCCGCACGCATCGGTCGCGAGATCGGTGGCGGTGGGCCTCACTCGCTCGAGGCAATTCACCGCCTGCGCCGCAGCCCGGGCCACCGCCCATTTGCCGACGCCGGACGGCCCCGCAAACAACAGCGTTGGCGGCAGCGAGTCCCGGTCAATCGCGCGCGCGATGAGCGTCGTCAACCGCCGATGGCCGATGATCTCGCGAAGTGTCATTGCTGCCTGAAGATGATATCGCGAGGACGGGACTCGAACTGATTTGCGAACGCCGAAGGCGTTCGCGGTCTGATCTGGACGGGACTCGAACATTCTGGCGCGCGCGCAGCGCGCGACGAATGAACTGGAGACCGGACACCCCGGCATCGACCGAACGAAGTGAGGGAGATGGCGGGGTGGACGGGACTCGAACCCGCGGCCTCTGCCGTGACAGGGCAGCGTTCTAACCAACTGAACTACCACCCCTTTTGGGGATTTCAGATCGCGGATTTCAGATCTCGGATTGAAGGCTGTCACCGCTCTTCAACCGAATACCGATCATCAATCCGTTGCCACACCGCAAGAATCTTGGTGGGCGGTAAGGGACTCGAACCCCTGACAGCCGGCGTGTAAAGCCGGTGCTCTACCAACTGAGCTAACCGCCCGACACCCGGCAAACGTCAGATTGTACTCAGAAATCGAGGTGTGCGGCAAGGAGCATCAATCGGCCGTCATAGAGGCGTATACTTTCGACCGCAGGAAGCGATTTCCTTCCTGGTGCCGTCAATTTTGTGAAGGAGCGACCCATGGGTTCGAAACGACCTGATCGACGCGGATTCATAAAGAGCGGCGCCGCGTTGGCCGGCGGTCTCACCTTCGGAGCTGCAGCACCCGCGATCGGCCAGGACCAGGAACATCACGGCCCATCGATGATCAAGGAGGGCAAGGATCAGATCGCCTACGGCGATCGCTCCAAGCATGTCACCTCCGTGCGCATCGCCCACGGCGGCAGGCCCTCACCCGATAACTGGGGGCTCACGTTTCATATCGCGGCCCCGCTGCAGGATTCGGTCGGCGTCATCACGCCGTCCTCGCTTCACTACATCGGCACGACGCGTGGCTCATTTCTCCCGGACATCGATCCGAAAGAGCACCGTCTGATGATTCACGGCCTGGTGGACCGTCCGCTGACGTTCACCATGGATGACTTGAAGCGCTTCCCGTCCGTGACACGTTTGCATTTCATCGAGTGCGCGGGGAACCGATCGTCGCGCCGGGCGAAGAACGTTCAAGAAACGCACGGCATGACGAGTTGCGCCGAATGGACCGGCGTGCTGCTGTCGACGCTGCTCAAGGAGTGCGGCCTCAAAGGCAGTGCCACGTGGTTCGTCGCCGAAGGCTCTGAGGAAGTGAAGGGCGCATCGAGCATGCCGATTGCCAAGGCGATGGAAGACTGCCTCATCGCCTACGGCATGAACGGTGAAGCCGTGCGCCCGCAGCAGGGGTTTCCGCTGCGGCTGATGGTGCCCGGCTTCGAAGGAATTTTTCACACCAAGTGGCTGCGGCGCATCAAGGTCGTGGATCGCTACTACATCAACTACAACGACTTCGGTCATCTCGACCAGGATGCAAAGGTCGCTGCACTGGATTACCAGATCGGGCCCAAGTCCGTGATCACGTTCCCTTCCGCTGGACAACAGCTGCCCGGCAAAGGCTTCTACGAGATCAGCGGCCTGGCCTGGTCCGGTGGCGGCGCGATCAAGTTGGTGGAAATCTCCACCGACGGCGGCAAGCGTTGGAACAAAGCCGAGATCAAGGGAACCGCGCAGCGCATGGCGCACGCGCGGTTTGGCTTGATGTGGAACTGGGACGGAAAAGAGACCGAGCTCCTGTCACGCTGCACGGACGAGATCGGCCAGATTCAACCGTCGAGGGAACAGATCGCGAAGTACTGGAACAAACCCTACGACCAGACGTTCAGCGTGCCTGGTCTCGACAACAGCATTCAGCCGTGGAAGATCGCCAGCGACGGGAGCGTCACCAATGGCTTCGCTTAGAGTGCTCGCGGTTGCGTTGCTGATGGGCGCCACCGCGCTGGCGCAGCAGGCGACCCAACTTCGCGCGGACGCTTCGTCGGGGCAAGCGTATGGCGTGGGACGCACGCCGACCGCGGAGGAAATCAAGGCGTGGGATATCTCGATCGGTCCGACAGGAGAGGAACTGCCTGAGGGGAAGGGCACTGTCAGAGAGGGCGCGCAGCTGTATCGTTCGAAGGGCTGCGCGGGATGCCATGGAGCGTCAGCCGTCGACGGCAAGGCGCCGATTCTGAAAAGCAAAGCTCCTCCTAACGTTGACGTCTGGGCCCGTGGACGAATCCTGCCGCTTCGCGCGCCACACGCGACCACGGTCTGGGATTACATCAATCGCGGGATGCCTCTCAACAGAGAGGGAACGTTGACACCCGATGAGGTCTACTCGCTGACCGCGTACTTACTGTTCATCAACGACGTCATCAAGGAAGACGAAGTCCTCGACGCCACAACCTTACCGAAGGTGAAGATGCCGATCGGTACTGACTACGCGTCGCTGCCAGACTGGAAGCCGAAGACGCCGAGGCTGAAGGGTTACCTCGCTGAGGTTGCCCCGAAACCAAAGCAACAGTAGTCGCGTCTAATGCGGGCGAGCAAATCGCTTGCGATTTGCTCCAGAGAATATGAGCCGATGGATCACGGCCACTGAGATTCGTCTCGCGCTGCGACTCATCGCCAAGCAGCCCGTCCTGTCGGTGACGATCGTCGTGGCGCTCGCGACCGGTGTGTGCCTCGCCACCATTGGCTTCACCCTTCGTGAAGCCGTTCTCAACAGCTCGCTGCCATTCACCAACGGCGATCGCTTCGTCCGGCTGGTGATGCATTCCGACGCCGAAGACAACGTCGAAGTTGATCTCGACGGGTATCACGCGATTCGCGATACGTCGAAGACGTTCGTGCATCTCGGCGCCGAGGGCGGGGGGGAGTTCGCGCTTGAAAACCCGGACGGCACCGTCGAGCCAATGAGCGTCGGCTTGATCACACCGCGATCGTTCCAGTTTCTCCCAGCGGTGCCGATGCTCGGCCGCGTCCTCACCGCCGCGGACGGCGAGTCCGGCGCCGAGCCCGTCGTCGTGCTGCGCGAAAGCGTGTGGCGCCGGCGATTCGGGGCGAGTCCGTCAATCGTCGGCCAGTCCATTCAACTCTCTGGTCTGACTCGCACCGTTGTCGGCGTGCTTCCCGATACGTTCAAGTTTCCCGCCGGCGGTGACATCTGGGTGCCCCTTGATGAAGCGACACTCGCCGGACGAGCGAGCTCGCTCACGGTGTTTGGCATCCTCCGCGACGGACTCACGATTGAAGGCGCCGACGCGGAGCTGAGCGCGCACTCGCGTCCCGAGCGGCCGCGACGGCCGGGCACGGCGATCTCTGTTCTCGCGCTGCCGTTCACAGGCGACGACGACCTTATCAACACGGTGATGTCCGGACTGGTCGCGGTCCTCGTGCTGGCACTGATGGTGGTGGCCTCGAACATCGCCTCGCTGGTGTTCGCGCGTACGTGGTCGCGATCGTCCGAACTGGCGGTGCGCACCGCGATTGGCGCCGGCCGCTCGCGCGTGGTCGGCCAGTTGTTTGCGGAGGTCGCGATTCTCTGTGCGATCGCGTCGGTGATGGGACTCGCGCTCGCTCAGGTGTCGCTCAGATTCCTCGTCGGCATGATGACCGACATCCCGTTCTGGATGACATTCGAACCGACGCTGCGCACGATGGCGTTCGTCGTCGCGCTGTCGTTCGTGATCAGCGTGGTCAGCGGGCTTGTACCCGCGCTCCAGGTGACTCGCGCGAATCTCATCGGCGCGCTGCACGCGCAGGGGCGCGGACTCACGCCGACGGGTTTCGGCAGCGTCGGCCGCGTGCTCGTCATCGAAGTGGCGTTATCGGTGGCGCTGTTGAACGGTGCGCTGGTCATGGCTCGCGCATACGCGTCGTACCTCGACGACATCCCCGCGCTGCCGAAAGGCGAGGTATTGACGGCGCGGTTGAGCGGCGATCAATCGAAGGACGTGCGCGATCGCGTGCTGGCCGCGATCCGCGCGTTGCCCGCTGTCGTGTCGGCCGGCGCGGCGAGCCACCTGCCTCGGCAACAGCCCATCGCAGGGCCGATGGAGATCGAATCAATCGACGGACGGTCGCCGTCGCTGATCGGCCGGGCGCCGGCACTCACAGCGAGTGAGGGTTTCCTCGAGACCATCGGCGGCCGGCCGCTGACGGGCCGTGTGTTCACGGCCAACGATTACCTGGCCGGCGCCGCACCGGTCGTGGTCGTCAATCAGCCGTTCGTCGACAGTTGGTTCGGCGGTGGATCGCCGCTTGGCCGGCGCATCAAACTGCTGTCAGCCGATTCAAACGAGCCGGCAAAGTGGCGCGAGATCATCGGCGTGGTGCCGGACCTCGGGTTCAGCCCGGGCGATCGAACGAACGCCGAGGGCGTGTACATTCCGTTGCCCGATCAAACAGAGAGTCTTTTTGTCGCCATTCGAAGCGCGAGCAATCCCGGCACCACCGCCGGTCCGCTTCGCAAGATTGTGGCGGAAATCAATCCCAAGACGGACGTGCGCAGCATCCGGCTGCTCGAGGACGCCGGCCGCGAACAGACGTCGTTCCTCACCGGGATGACCTCGGCGATGACAGCGCTCGGCATGATGGCGCTGCTGATGTCTGTCGTGTCGATTTACGCGCTGTTGTCGTTCGTGGTCACGCGCCGCACGCGCGAGATCGGCATTCGAGTGGCGCTCGGCGCGCGCAGCTCGCAGGTGTTGGCCACCGTTGCCGGCAGCACGTTCGCGTTGATGGGACTCGGCGCCGCCATTGGCACGCCCATCGGCGTGTATCTCGCGGGCTTCCAGTCCGTTATCCTGGTCAGCATGCCGGACGCCGGCGTGATGACGCCGGCGATCGTGCTCGGCACGCTGGCGGCGTCGAGCATCGCCGCCGCGTGGCTGCCGACGCGGCGCGCGCTGGGCATTCGACCGGCCGAGGCCCTGAACAGCGACTAGCCAAGTGTGACGCGCACGCGTGCGAGCCCCGTCCACCGCGCCACCTTCACTCGCTTTGCTCGGTCTCATTCCAGACGTATAGGAATGTGTCATCGCTCGCCGTGGCGACTTGACGACCGCCTTTGCGAGTTGCGCGATTCAGTGCCGAACGGACCTTTTCCTTGCTCTCCGAAAGCTGCGCGAGCGGCACCTTCAACGCAACACCCATCTGAACCTGATCGAGGTCCGACAGGATTCTCGTGACGATTGCCTTGTGTTTGCCGTTGCGGCCTTGCGGCACGTCGGCCTGCGGCATGCCCTTGAAGTTCATCGCCACTTTGGGGCTGCGGGCACTCATGACGGCGTCCTCCTGAAGTCGGTACAGTTACTAACGTTAAACTAACGTTAAACTAACGTTAAACTAACGTTACGTAAACATATCCTCTCACTACAATACTCGTCAAGTATGGATCCGTGGCGTAAACGGCGTGAGCGGCATCGGGACGGCCCGCAGCGGACAACTGCCGCTAGGCCCGGCGCATTTTCTGACCAAAGTCACGCCGTTCGTCGGCCAAAAGAGGTCACCCGTAGCCGGGCCGGCCCGCTACTGTTCCTCTATGAAAAAGACGGCGCGTCCGCCGCGAAAGTCGCCGACTTACTTTGAGCAGGTTCCCGTCGCGGTAGTACGGAAGATCGCCGTCGCCGCTACTTTGAAACCGTCCCCGCACGGCGGAAGCAAGCCGGCGGTTCATGACTTACCTGAGAAAGCAGACAAATGACGCAACCCGATTTGGCCACTCGTGTGGACCGCTCGCAAGACGGACCACCTCACTGTCCGTCTTGCCTGAAGGGCTCTGGCAGGCTGTTCAACGTCGCGCTCAAAGGGTCAGTGAGAACCCTGACGTATCAATGCACAAACTGCCAACAGCAGTGGCCCATTGACGACTACTGCCCCGGCCCGAACGATCCGCCTTCCCGGGCCCAAAGCATCGAATAACTCAGCAAGTACGGCGCGACTGATGTGTGACCGGAGGGCTTGTAGGAATCACTCATGATGGATGCTCACCTTCCTTCGGGCGCGACAACGAATAGCCGACGGCCAGCAGTAGCAACCAGGGTCCGCCGGCCACCAGCGTCGACTTCAGATCCGGCACCCACCACGTGGACAGCAGGATCCCGCCGACTAACGCGGCGCCCGCGACCGATGTCCACGGCAACGACGATCTGCGGAACGCAATGTGCGTGACGAAGATCATCAACCAGACGAACAGCGCGCCGAAGAGCGCCACGCCAAAAAACCACACGTAAGCCGAATCGGGCCAAAGCGCGCGCACCAGCACGGCGGCGCCAAGTCCGAGGCCCGACACCAGCAGCGCCGCCACCGGCGCACCGCGATGATTGACCTCTCCCAATCGCGCCGGCACGAACCCCGCGCGTGCCAGCGAGAATAGGGTGCGCGCGATGAGATAGAGGTTGGCGTTCGAGCTCGACAGCGCCGCGCTCAAGACCACGAAGTTCATGACGCCGGCCGCGCCGGGAATGCCAAGGCGACGAAGGACGCTCACAAACGGGCTCTCGCCGACACCCAACTGGCTCCACGGCGTCAGCATCAGCAAGAGCGCGATCGTCACCACGTAGATCGTCGAGAGGCCGATGACAATGCGCCGCACGGCGCGCGGAATGGTCTGTGCTGGATCCGACGCTTCGCCGGACGTGACGCCGACGATCTCGACGCCGATGAACGAGTAGATCACGAAACAGCAACCGAGCCAGATCCCGCTCACACCAAACGGCATGAATCCGCGATCGGCCGTGAGGTTGCCGGTGCCGATCGCCGGCTCGCCCGACCACCCGATGACCACGACGTATGCGGCGATCACCACGAACAGCACGATCGCCACCACCTTGATCATCACCAGCCAGTATTCGATGCTGCCGAGACGGCCAACCGTGCGCGAGTTCACATAGAGCAAGGCGAGGGCAAAGACGAGCACCCACGCGGCGCCGGGAACACCGGGGAACCAATACGCCATGTAGATCGACGCGGCGACGAGTTGCCCGCCGGTCGCGATCACCTGCATCAGCCAGTAGCTCACCCTGACCGCATAGCCGGCGAAGGGCGACACGTACATGCCCGCGTAGACGCCAAACGCGCCCGCGGTGGGATGCGCCACCGCCATTTCGGTCAACGCGCGGCCGAGAAGCAATGAAATCGCGGCGACGACCACGTAGGACAGGATCACCGCGGGACCGGCGACGTTGACGGCAAGACCGCTGGCGAGAAACAGGCCGGTCCCGATCGCTCCGCCCAGCGCCATCATCGTCTGCTGCGCCGTCGAGAGTTGCCGGGCGAGTCCCTGCTCCCGCCGAATGGCGTCGTCTAGACGGCTTGAAGGGCGGGAATCCATGCTCTTTGAGTCCAGTTTCTCATTCGCCGTTCAAGCCGTCTCGCCGCGCGGAGCGCGGCAAAGGCAACGCTGTCACGGTGAGGTATCTTACGGCGACGTTCATCGTGCCGATCACCATTGACAGCTTCCGCGCGCGTTTTCCGATTCTCGCCAGCCGGGTCTACGTCAACAGCTGTTCGCAGGGCGCGTTATCGCTCGACGTCGAGGCGGCGTTCAGGGCCTTCACCGAGTCGTGGCACGCGGGCGGATCGCCGTGGGATGGCTGGGTGGAGGAAGTCGAGCGGCTGCGCGGCCTGTTTGCGGCCTCGATCGGCGCGGCCGTTGATGAAATCGCGGTGATGCCGAGTGCGTCCACAGCAATTGCCGCGATCGCAACCGCGCTGCACTTTGATATCCCACGGTCGCAAGTCGTGCTCGGCGAGTTCGAGTTTCCCACCTCCGCGCACGTCTGGCTCGCGCAGCAGAGGCGTGGAGCGTCGGTGGTGTGGGCCAAGGCTCACGGCGACACGCTCCCGATCGATGCCTACGCCGCGCTGGTCGACGATCGCACGTTGATGGTTCCGGCGACGCAGGTCTGTTTTCGCAATGGCTATCGCGTCGACATTCCCGCGCTGGTGAAGCTCTGTCACGAGCGCGGTGCGTGGTGCCTGGTCGACGACTATCAGCGCACCGGCAGCGGTCCGATCGATGTTCACGAGCTCGGCGTCGATTTCCTCGTGACCGGCGCGCTCAAATACCAACTCGGCGCGGCTGGCATCGCCTACTTGTATGTACGGCGCGAGCTCATCGAGCGGCTCGAACCGCTGGTCACCGGCTGGTTCGGCCGCGTCGAGCCGTTCGCCTTCGACATCAAGCGGCTCGACTGGGCGCCGAGCGCGCGCCGATTCGAAGCCGGCACGCCACCGGTGCCCAATGCCTACGCCGCGGCTGCCGGCATTGAGCTGTTGCAATCAGTGGGCCTCGAGACGATCGAGCGACAGATCGCCGCACTCGTCGAGCGGTTCGTGTCCGGCGCCCGCGCGCGCGGCCTCGACGTGGCGACGCCCGCTGATCCGACGCGGCGCGGACCCCTCGTCGTGATCCGGGTGCGCGACGCCGCCGCACTGGTCGCGCGACTCTCGGCGCGAGGGATCATCGCTTCGTCCCGCGACAACGGGCTGCGAGTGTCGTTCCACGGCTACAATTCCACCGACGATTGCGACGCCGTGCTGGCGGCGCTCGACGCGGAGGGCATCCGATGAGCGATTCCGAACTGACGCGAGCGGTGGAAGGTCGTGACGGCATCTTCGTCATTCGCGGCGGCGGGAACGTGCGCGGGTGGAACGGGATTCAATACAAGGCGGGCCTCTCGGCCAAGAACGTGCCCGCGAGGCAATTGTCGATGAACGTCGCCACGATTCCGCCTGGCGGCGTCGCCGCGGCGCACATCCACGTCGACTTCGAGGTGATGCTCTACATCCTGCAGGGCCGCGTGCGCCACGAATTCGGACCCGCGCTTGAACACGTAATCGAAAACGAAGCCGGCGATTTCATTTTCATCGAGCCCGGCATCCCGCACGAAGTGTTCAACGTCAGCGACACCGAGCCGGTCGTGGCGGTGGTGGCGCGATCCGACGCGAGTGAATGGGAACACATCATCCCATTCACTCGGCCTCCTGCTTCTAGGACTTCTTGACGGCCGTGCCGTCCACCTGAAACTGGCCGGCGGCGAAATCGAAGTTCGCCTTCCACTTGTCGCCGTCGGGGATGAGAGTGATCACCGTCGGGATCGACATGCCCTGGAAGTCGAGCATGTATCTCAGCACCAGCTTGCTGCCGTCTTTCGTAATGTCCGTAATCTGTGTCACGCCTGGCATCATCGGCTCGGCGCTGATCGATCCGGCGACCTTGCCGGCCTCGTCCTTGATCGTCAGATCCATGCTCACCGAACCCTGAGGGGTGTCGAGACCGAGCGTCCATCCACCCATGAAACCAGCCGCGTCGGCGGCGGTGAGCGCCGACTGTGCGGATGCCAGCCGCGGAAGCATCAGGCCCACCAGCACCAACACCATCAACATCGATCTCGAATAAGTTCGCATCAGCCTCTCCTGCTTAGTTGATCTTATCTGACACTGTTACTGCTTCGGCGGTGGCGTCGGCAGATTCTTGAGCAACAGCGGATACACGTAACCCGAGGGCAGTGCTCGCTCGGGATCCGGCCGCACGCTCAGATACGTCACATGGTCCTTGATCTGGCTCCACCCGTGCGCGACCATCGTCGGGATGATGATGATGTCGCCCTCGACGACCACGCGGCTGTAGGCACCCGCGCCTGCCGTTCCGCCGCCGCTCGGCCCATTCATCACGTTGGGCACGCCGGTGCTCGCACGCATGTTTTCGATCACACCGCC
>Ga0137455_1000393_pt1 | contig 11809 bp, 11 predicted proteins | sample EasRivERMGT600_2_FD_102334 | JGI IMG/M metagenome (GOLD analysis project Ga0137455, IMG submission 102334) | Soil microbial communities from meander-bound floodplain in the East River, Colorado, USA - East River MetaG ERMGT600_2 | ecosystem: Environmental > Terrestrial > Soil > Floodplain ... | reverse complement strand
CGCCGTGCCGCTCGCGATCAGCGCGGCGACGCGGGGACTGCAGGAACGATGGCCGGAGATGCGCAAGCTGACGGCCGCGGCGGTGCTCGTGATCGCCGTGTGGGCGGCGTGGCAGTTGCTGGCGCGCACGCAACTGCACTACACGACTGGCCCGACCTATTCCGCTGATGTCACCACCGGAGGCTATGTCGTGTTCTGGTTGCTGACGCTGAGCACGACGCTGGTGATCACGCTCGTCACCATGGTGCTGGGCGGCCTGTGGCTCCTCTGGCCGGCGGGACTCTACTGGGGACCGCGCGAGCTGCGCCAGCTCACGTTCGCATCCGTGCCGGCGCTGCTGGTGTTCAACGCGTTGCAACAACCGGATCGCGCCTTGTGGAATTTCGCGTTTCTGGTGATGCCCGCCGTGGCGATCGTCCTCGACCGCGCGCCGTCGAGCCTCGGCTGGATCCTGGTCGTCGCGCAGGGATTGCTGAATGCGCGCTTCGGTGCGCAGTTGTCGCAGGTTCCCGCAGCGCGCCTGTCGCTCGCGATTGCAGCGCTGGTTGCCGCGGCGATCGTCTGGCGCGCGCGAATCGTGGCGATCGTCCCCGCTGAAACGGCATGAAGAAAAAGCAACGTCCCGACTTCAAGGAACGATCGTTCGGCATCTCGGTGGGCGGCGTGCTGCTGCTGATCGCCGCGATCCTGTGGTGGCGCGGCCGCATGACCAACGCCGAGATTCTGGGCGGGGTTGGCGCGGTGCTCCTGGTCCTGGGCCTGACCGCGCCGCGCCTCCTGAAGTATCCGAGCTGGGTCTGGTGGAAATTCGCGATGATCCTCGGCTACGTCAACGCGCGGATCATCCTGTCGATCGCGTTCCTGCTGGTGCTGACGCCGCTGTCGCTGGTGTGGCGGCTGATCGGGCGCGATCCGCTTGCCATCAAGAAACAGCACTGGCCCGGCTGGTCACCGTATCCTGCGCGCTACCGCGACAAGGATCACTTCCTGAAGATGTATTGAGGCCGGCCACAGAAGGCATAGAAAGCACAGAAAGAGCAAATTATGGCCAAGAGTCGCGTGCTCTCCGAATTCATCCAGTTCCTGCGGCAGGAAAAGAAGTACTGGCTGCTGCCGATCGTGATTGTGTTCGTGCTGTTCGGACTATTGATCGTGTTCTCGCAGTCGAGCGCGGTCGCGCCGTTCATCTACACCCTCTTCTAAACCTTGGCAACGTCCGTCCTCGGCATCTCCGCCTACTACCACGACTCGGCCGCGTGCCTGGTCGTGGACGGCCGCATCGTGGCCGCAGCGCAGGAAGAGCGTTTCACGCGAAAGAAGCACGATGCCGCGTTTCCCACGCACGCCGTCGCGTACTGCCTGAAGGAAGCGGGCCTCACCGCTCCGCAGCTGAATCACGTCGCTTTCTACGAGAAGCCGCTGGTGAAGTTCGAGCGCCTGCTCGAAACCTACTCCTCGCTCGCGCCCCGTGGCTGGCGGTCGTATCTCATGGCGATGCCGACCTGGCTTGGCGAGAAGCTGTGGATGTCGGACGACATCGCCGATCGGCTCGAGGGCTTCGAGGGACAGATCCTGTTCGGCGAGCATCACGAATCGCACGCCGCCTCGGCGTTCTATCCGTCGCCCTTCGAGGAGGCCGCCGTCGTCACGATGGACGGCGTCGGCGAATGGGCGACCTCGTCGATCGGTGTGGGCCGCGGCAGCGATCTCGAGATCATTCGCGAGCTGCGCTTCCCGCACTCGCTCGGCCTGCTGTATTCCGCCTTCACCTACTTCGCCGGCTTCAAGGTCAACTCGGGCGAGTACAAGGTGATGGGCCTCGCGCCGTACGGCGAGCCAAAGTACGTCGACCTGATCAAGGAGCACCTCGTCGAGATTCGTGACGACGGCAGCCTGTGGATGAACCAGGAGTACTTCACCTACGCGCACGGCCTGACGATGACTGGTTCGAAGCTCGAGGCGCTGATCGGCGGGCCGGCGCGCAAGCCCGAGTCGCTTCTGACGCAGCGCGAGATGGATCTCGCGCGATCGATCCAGGAAATCACCGAAGAAGTGATGCTGAAAATGACGGGGTTCGCGCACGAGGAAACCGGCATGCGCGACCTGTGCCTGGCCGGCGGCGTCGCGCTCAACTGCGTCGGCAACGGCCGCGTCCTGCGTGAAGGTCCGTTCGAGCAGATCTGGATTCAACCGGCGGCCGGTGATGCGGGCGGCGCGCTCGGCGTCGCGATGAGCATCTGGCACCGGCATTTGCAGAAGCCGCGTCAGAGCGCGGAGTCGCTTGGCACGTGGCAACGTCCGACATCATCGACCGTCACACCAAAATACGCGGACGGCATGAGCGGCTCGTATCTCGGTCCGAAATTCAGCGAAGCCGAGATCGCGGCCGCGATCGAGGAAGGCGGATGGATAGCGACGCGCGTTGAGCCCGATCAGGTGGCCGACATCGTCGGCGAACATCTCGCGTCTGAAAAAGTCGTCGGGCTGATGCAGGGCCGCATGGAGTTCGGCCCGCGCGCGCTCGGCGGCCGTTCGATCCTCGGTGACGCCCGCTCGCCGAAGATGCAGGCGGTGATGAACCTCAAGATCAAGTTCCGCGAGTCGTTCCGGCCGTTTGCGCCGGCGGTGCTGCGCGAGCACGTCGCGGAATGGTTCGAGCTGAACGGCGAGAGCCCATACATGCTGCTGGTCGCGGATGTGAAGACGGATCGACGGCTACCGGTGCCCGCCGAAGCCGAGAAGCTGTGGGGCATCGAGAAGCTGAACGTGCCGCGCTCCACCGTGCCGGCAATCACGCACGTCGATTACTCGGCGCGCATTCAGACGGTCCGCCGCGAGACCAACCCGCTTTATTACGACATCATGGCGGCCTTCAACCGCCGCACCGGCTGCCCGGTCATCGTCAATACCTCGTTCAACGTCCGCGGCGAGCCGATCGTGTGCTCGCCGCAGGACGCCTATCGTTGCTTCATGCGCACCAACATGGACGTGCTGGTGCTCGAAAACTTCATCCTCGAACGTACCGCGCAGCCGAAGCGCGACGAGGATGAAAAGTGGAAGACCGAATTCGTCCTGGATTGATGTCGTCCAAACAACTCAGCGACAAGCCCGAGCGCATTTCGATCGGCGCGTACTTCGAGCTGTTCATGAACCTGACGCGCCGCGAGGTGAAGGGCCGCTACAGCCAGTCGCTGTTCGGCGCCGGCTGGGCCATCGCGCAGCCGCTGGCGACGATGGCGGTGTTCACGCTGGTGTTCGCGCGACTCGGGAAGATGCCGTCGGGAGGCGCGCCGTATCCGTTGTTCGCCTATGCGGCGCTGGTGCCGTGGTTCTTCTTCTCGAACTCGGTGATGTCGGGAACGATGAGCCTGGTCACGTATCGCAACATCGTGACGAAGACATATTTCCCTCGCGAGATCGTGCCGCTGGCGCAGGTCGGATCGCGCCTCGTCGATATCACCGCCGCCTCCGGCCTCTATGTCCTGCTGATGGTGTATTACCAGCTCGCGGTGACGCCGTGGGCGGCGCTGATTCCACTCTTCATGCTGATGCTGGTGCTGTTCACGGTGGGTGTGACGCTGGCGACGTCGGCGATCAACGTGTTTTACCGCGACGTCAATCCCGTCGTGCAGATCGGCTTGCAGCTGTGGCTGTATCTGACGCCCGTCGCGTACCCGCTCGAAGCGGTGGAGAACTATCGATGGTTCTTCCTGCTCAACCCGCTGACAGGCGTCGTCGAAGGCCTTCGCGCGGTGCTGGTGTTCGGCCGCGAGCCCGAGTGGGGCGTGGTCGCGATCTCGGCGGGCTTGATCGTCTCGATCTTCATCGGTGCGCTGATCCTCTTCAAGAGCACCGACAAATATTTTGCGGACGTGATCTAACTGTGTCGATCGCCATCCAACTCGAAAACGTCACCAAGCGGTATCGCACCGGCCGCTCGCGCACCATCGTCGACCTCGTGGCGTCGAGCGTCGCCGACATGCGCGGCCAGACCACCGAGGTGCACAGCGCCACGCGCGGCAAGATCGACGCGACGATTCACGCGCTTCGCGACGTGTCGTTCGAAGTTAAGGAAGGCGCCGGCCTCGGCATCATCGGCCGCAATGGCGCCGGCAAGACGACGCTTCTGAAGATGATCTCGCGCGTGACCTGGCCGACGAGCGGCACGGTGCGGGTCGCCGGCCACGTCGTGTCGCTGATCGAGCTCGGCGCCGGTTTCCATCCCGAGCTCACCGGCCGCGAGAACGTCTATCTCGGCGCCGGCCTCTTTGGGTTGACGCGCAAGGAAATCGATCGCCAGTTCGACGCCATCGTCAGCTTTGCCGACGTCGAGCGGTTGATCGATACGCCGATGAAGCGGTATTCGTCCGGCCTGTACGCGCGCCTCGGCTTCAGCGTCGCGATCCACAGCAACCCCGACATCGTGCTCGTCGACGAAGTGCTGTCCGTTGGTGACGCGTCGTTCCGCCGCCGCGCCATGGAAGCGCTGCGCAGCCTGATCTCCTCCGGCAAGACGGTGCTCTTCATCTCCCATGACATGTGGAACGTTCGCCGCCTGTGCAGCGACATCCTGTGGATGGAAAACGGCAGCGTGCGCGCTTATGGTGAGGCCGGTGCGATCGCCGAAACCTACATGAACGAGGTCAACCTGCAGGCGATGCAGAACCAGGCGACCTCGCTTCAGAGCCACCGCGGCGGCACCGGGGAAGTCCGCTTCGAGCACGTCGATCTCTACAACGCGAATGGCGCGCCGTCGGCGACATTCGCGCAGAACGACACGCTGGTGATTCGCGGCTCCTACATGGCCTCGAAGGCGGTCGAGTCTCCGGTCTTCCAGGTCGCGATCGTCGACATCGACACCGGCGTGGTGGTGACGACGGCGAGCACGGCGGGCCGGAATGCAGCCACAACGGTGCAGGGACCGGGCGAGATCGAGATTCGATTTGCGCAACTGCCGCTTCGCCCGCGACAGTACGTCTTGCGACTGTCGATCACCGATGCCTTCCAACTGGCGTCGTACGACGTCGTCACCGCGGGTCCGCGCTTTGCGATCACCGGACAGGGCGCCGGCGTCGACAGCCTCGCCGATGAACAGGACGGCCTGGTGACGCTGCCGTTCGACGTGGCTCACCGGCCACCGATTAAACACCGATTAAGCACCGATTAACATCGTGAGCCGCACAGTTTTCATTTCGGTACCTCACGGCACGAGCGCCGGCAACATGCTGCGCTCGGGCGGCCTGCTCGATCGCATCCTCGAATCCGATTCGTCGCTGCACGTCGTGCTGCTGTCGCCGATGTCGAAGGATCCGCAGTTCGTACGCGAGTTCGAGCGGACGCGCGTGACGTTCGTCGATGAGCCGGCGCACGTGCCGAGTGGTCTCGAAGCGCGCTTGCTGGCGATCATCCAGGCGAGTTACCTGAGCCAGGGGCAGACCGAGTCCGTACGGATCCGCCTGGCCGAGGCCCGCGCCAACGGCATCATTCGCTGGCTCGGGATCAAGGGATTGATCGGCCACGTGCTGGTGCAGCCGTTCACGCGCAATGGTTCTCGCTATGCGATCTCGGATCGATTGGTGTCGCATCCGGCGATGGAGAAGCTGTTCGATCAATACCAGCCGGTGCTGGTGATTGCTGCCAATCCCGGTCTCGTCTTCTCCGAAGTGCCGCTCCTCCGGACGGCGAAGCGGCGCGGTGTCCGCAGCATGGCCATCGATCCGAGCTGGGACAACTTCACCAACAAGCTGATCCCGGTCCGGCAGGTCGATCGATTGGTTGTCTGGAACGAGATCATGAAGGAGCAGGCGGTCAGCCTGCACGGCTACGATCCGTCCGCGATCAGCGTGGCTGGCGCGCCGCAATTCGATCCGCACTTCCGGGCGCGCACACCGCGGGCCGAGTTCTTCGCGCGCATCGGCGCCGATCCAGGCCGCAAGCTGATCGCGCTGACGACGACGCCGCGATCGCTGTATAGCCATCACGATCATGTCCTGCGCGAGCTGGTGACGGCGATGAACGGCGGCGCGCTCACCAACGCGCAGGTGCTGGTGCGGCTGCATCCACGCGACGAGTTCGATGCCTACAAGGAATTCGCCAACACGCCGCACGTGATCATCGAGAAGCCGTTCCGCGACACCGTCAAGGTGGCAGACGGGCTCGCCATCGACGTGATGCCGGAGAACCAGAAGCATCTCGGCGACACCCTCTATCACGCCGACCTCGTCATCAACGTGGCGTCGACGATCACCATCGAGGCGTGCATCTTCGACACGCCGGTCGTGAACATCAACTTCGACGGCCCCGATGCCAGTCCCTACGTGAAATCGGCGCGCAGGTATTACTCGTTCACGCATTACGTGAACATCACGTCGCGCGGCGCCGTTCGTGTGGCCACGTCGCCAGAGGAAATGGTGCGTGACGCGGCCGCGTATCTGGCAGATCCGTCGCGCGACGCCGCCGGCCGCAAGCAGGTCGTGCTCGATCAATGCCAGTTCACCGACGGGCGATCGGCGGAGCGCGTGGTTCGCCTCGTCCTCGACGAGCTGGGCGCCGCTGCCGCGCGTGCGGCCGCATGAAGATCTGTCATGTCGCACCAGAGCTGTTGCCCGTCCCGCCGACCAAAGGCGGGGCCATCGAGCGGTGGATTCGCGATGCCGCCACGATGCTGGCGGCGCGCGGGCACGATGTCCACGTCATGTCGCGCGATCACGGCGACGACCGCACCGGCGAGACGATCGACGGCGTCCGCTATCACTACGTGCGCGTCCCGCCGGCGATCGATCGAGGATTGCCCGCCGTCATGCTGCGCGGCCTGTGGCACTACGAAGGCGCCCGTCGCGTGCTCGCCGCGATCGGGCCGGACATCGTGCATCACCATAGCCGGCCCGGGGGATTGTGGCTGAGCAAGGGCGGTGCGCCGCAAGCAAAGCACGTGATCTCACTCCACAGCATGGAATACGGCTGGGCGTTCGGCTATGCCGGCTGGGATCGGCGCGTCTTCAACTGGGGCTTTGATGCGGCGACGCGCGTGCTCGGCGTCTCGAACTTCATTCGCGCCCACGCCGAAGAACGGTATCCGCGCATTCGATCGAAGTCGAAGACGGTCTACAACGGCGTCGATGTCAAATTGTTCCGGCCACCGAATGATCCACCGATTAACACCGATTTCCCAATTCTTTACGTCGGGCGCGTCGAAGAGCGCAAAGGCGTTCACGTCCTTGTCGACGCTTTCGAGCAGGTGATCAGCACGCAGCGGCCGAACGCGCGACTTCGCATCGTTGGTCCTCATTCGTACTGGCACGCGAAGCCGTCGCCGTATTACCAGGCGCTCGCCGAGCGCTGCAAGAACAATCCACGGATCGAATTGCTTGGACCGACCTACGACGATCAGGCGCTTGCCGCGATCTATCGCGAGTCGGCGTGCACGGTGGTGCCGTCGGTATTTCCCGAAGCGCTCGGGTTGACGGCGCTCGAAGCGCAAGCGTCGGGCGTTCCCGTGGTGGTCTCGAATGCGGGCGGCTTGCCCGAGACCGTGTCGGCGGGGAAGAGCGGCCTGGTGTTCGACAACGGCAATGCGAACCAATTGGCGGAGGCGGTCGTGTCGATCATCGGCAATCCCGATCGCCGGCGCTCGATGGGCGCCGCGGCGCGAGAGTGGGTGATGGCGACCTTCTCCTGGGACGTGATCGCATCCGAGCTCGAGCGCACATATGTCGAGGCGATGCCGGCATGAAGGTCGCGTTGAGAGACGACGACACGTCGTATTTCACCGAGCCGGGGCGGCTCGAGTCGGTCTATCACGACGTGTGGGATCGCATTCCGGTGGGCCTCGCCGTGATTCCGCAGGCGGCGGGCTTTGCCGACAAGGCGATTCCAGAAAAGTACTGGGACGCCGGCCGCGCCTTTCCGCTCGAAGAGAATCCGGCGCTCGTCGAATCGCTTCGCACGCTGGTGAAGGACGGGCGCATCACCATCTCGCAACACGGCTACACGCACGAGGACTATCCCGATGGCCATGAGTTCCAGGCGGCGCCGGATCTGGAGAGCCGCCTCGCGCGCGGTCAGGCGTATCTCGAGCGGAGCCTCGACACGCGCATCCGCGTGTTTGTGCCGCCGCACAACGCGTTGTCGAAGCGCGGCCTCAAGGCGATCGATGCCGCCGGCTTGAATCTCCTGGGATCGTTCCTGTCGTTCCGTCCGTCGCTGCGGCCATGGGATCTGCGCACGCCCGGCAACTGGTGGCGCATCAAGCAGTACCGCGGCCAGACCAGCCGCACGAAGGCCGATCGCTTCGTCTATCCGCACGTGCTGCGCTATCGCAATCACGGCGAGTTCGGGTGCTACGGATTGATTCCGAACACGACCTTCGAGGATGTGAAGCGGAGTTTTGACGAGGCGCGCGCGGCCGGCGGCGATTTCTGCCTGGCCACGCACTACTGGGAAGTCGACGCCACCCTGAAGCGTGTCCTCGTCGAGTTCCTCGACTACGCCGCCGGCAGCAACGGCGTGCGATTCGTGCCCGTCGAAGAGTTGTTTCACTCGAATTGATGATGGAAACAGGCGAATCGAAAGGTCCGTGGGCGCGCAAGGCCGAGGCGCTCTATGACGATGCGTATGCGCGCAAGTACCGCGATCGCGACGAGGCGCTGCTGGAGGAACGGTCGCACCAGAACCTGATCTCCTGGCTGCAGCAGGTGTGCGGCCGGTTTCACCATCGGATCGACGTGCTCGATCTCGGCTGCGGCACCGGCCGCTATTTCTGGGGCGTGGACAACGCCCGCTCGCTCGTGGGCTTCGACGCGTCGGCGGCAATGCTGGCTCGAGCGCGTCATCCGGTCCGCGCCGATCGCATCACCGCGCGCGAGCTTCGACTCGAGCAGGGCGATCTGGCCACGCACGAGTTCCCGGATGCCAGTTTCGATCTTGTCTATTCGATCGGGGTGCTTGCCGAGCACGTGCCGCTCGATGCGGCGATCGTCGAGCGCGTCTGGCGCTGGTTGAAACCCGAAGGCCGGTTTGCTTTCACGACCGTCGATCCCAAATCGCCCGACGTGCCGAGAACCTGGCAGCGAAGCCTGGCCGCCCTGTTGCTGCCGCTGGCGCCCGGCAGTCTCGGCCGCGCGCTGCACCGGCGGTTGATGGCGGACGGGATGTACGGCGACGAGCGATGGATTCGTGAGGTGCTTGCCCAGCCTTCGCGGAACGCTTCGGCGGGGCAAGCCGGGGCCTTTGTGATCGAGTCGCTCGAGCAGTTCCGCTCCGACGTGCATCTGCACGGCCGCTGCGTGGCGCGCAAGGTGAGCACATGACAGGTCGTCAGGCTGTCGGGCAGTCAGGCCGTCAGGAAATGCGCGATGCCAAAGTGCTGGTCATCGGTGGTCTCGGCTTCATTGGGGTGAACCTGACGCAGAAGCTCGTCGAGCGTGGCGCGCGGGTCGCGGCGCTCACGCCGGACCGCTCGACGCACGCCGGCGAGGCCGCGACGCTCGAGCGAAGCGGCGTCGAGATCGTCGAGGGCGATGTGCGCGATCTGCGGCTGATGGAGAAGCACGTCGCCGGCCGGCAGCTGGTGGTCAATCTCTCGGGACAGTCCGGCGCCGTTCGCAGCATGGAAGATCCGTGGACGGATCTGGACGTCAACCTGCGCGGCAACCTGGTGCTGCTCGAAGCGCTCCGCGCGCGCAATCGTGAGGCCAAGGTCGTGTTTGCCGGTTCGCGTCTCCAGTACGGCCACGTCGATCGGCTTCCGGTCGCTGAGGACGCGCCGCAGGAGGCACTGTGCCTGCATGCCGTTCACAAACAGGCGGTGGAGCAGTATCTCGGTCTCTACCGCCGCCTCTTCGGCATTCGCTACAGCATTGCGCGCATCACCAATCCGTACGGGCCGGGACAGCCGTCATCACGGACGGCGTACGGCGTGATCAACCGGATGATTCATCTCGCGATCGCCGACCGCGCCTTGACGATCTACGGCGACGGCCATCAGCTGCGTGATTACGTGCACGTGGAAGACGTGGTGTCTGCGCTGCTGAAAATGGCGGAATCATCCGAGGCCGATGGGCGCGCGTATAACGTTGGCAGCGGCACGGGCACGAAGATGGTCGATCTGGCGGAGCAGGTGATTGCGATCGCCGGCGGCGGCCGCATCGAGCACGTGGCGTGGCCTCCGCTCGCTCAGCAGGTGGAGACCGGCGATTTCATGGCCGACATCAGCCGCATCATGCGCGAGCTCGAGTGGAAACCGTCGATCGAGCTGCGCGACGGCCTCGAGCGGACGGTCGCGTTCTACCGGCGCGCGGGCGTGGTCTGATGGCGCTTGCCCACCGTAGCCTTGGCGAAGGTGGGACGCGAGTGCTGTATCTCTCGCATGCATTCATGGTTGGCGGCGCCGAAGAAATGGTGCTGAATCTCGTGCGACACCTGCCGCCGCGATTCGAGCCCGCGGTCGCGTGCATTCACGAGGCCGGGCCGATCGGTGAAGAGATTCGCCGCACCGGCGTGCCGTTTTCCGTGTTGGGATTGACGCCAGGCTTGTCGCGGCCGCTTGACGTGCTGCGGCTGCGCGACGCGCTGCAGGCGTTGTCCCCGGTCATCGTGCACACCTTTCTCCTGACCGGCAGCCTCTATGGCCGCTTCGCCGCGATGATGGCCGGCGTGCCGATCGTGATCGGCACCGAAGTCAACATCTACGAGAAGAAACGGCCGCTCCACGCGCGCCTGGAGCGGTGGCTGATGAACGGCACCGACGCGGTCGTGGCCTCGGCCGAGTCGGTCAAAGAGCACTACATCGCGCAGGTCGCCGCCGATCCTGACAAAGTGGAAGTGATCTACAACGCTGTCGACTTCGCTCAGCTCGAGTCGACGATGACGCGTGATGCGTTTCGCGCGTCGATTGGCGTGCCGCTCGATGTACCGGTGGCCGGCATCATCGCCCGCCTCACCGAGCAGAAGGCGCATCGCGTCCTGTTCGAGGCGATGACCGGCGCCGAGCTGTCGGCGCTGCACCTGGTGGTGGTCGGGGATGGCGAGCTGCGCGACGACCTGCGATCGCGCGCCGAATCGCTCGGCATTGCCGGCCGCGTGCATTTCCTCGGCGCCCGCCGCGATCTCGGCAACATCCTGGCCGCGATCGACATCTTCGCGATGCCGTCGTACTGGGAGGGACTGCCGCTCTCGATGGTGCTCGCCATGGGCGCCGGACTGCCGGTCGTGGCGTCACGCGTCGCCGGCATTCCGGAAGTGGTGAAGGACGGCGTCAGCGGCGTGCTGGTCGATGCCGGTGACAGTAATCAATTGGCGCGCGCGCTCGTGACGCTCGTGAACGACAGCCAACTTCGGGCGCGGCTCGGCGCCACGGCGAAGGCGTTCGTGCTGCCGCGCTTTGGGATCGATGGCTACGTCGCCTCGATCGCCACGCTGTACGATCACCTGCTGGCGGCGAAGGGGATGTCCACCTTCGCGAAAGCTTCCGCCTACGCCAAGGCTACGGCGGACAAGACGGTGGACAGGCAGTGACGCTCGGCATCCTTTATCACATGCCGTTCTGGCAGACCGCCGACGGCGCGCTGTGGGAAGCGGAAGGATCGTTCGCGCGCTACGTCGATTCGATCGCGCCGTACTTCGATCGCGTCATCCTCTCGGTGCCGGTGTTCGACACGCCGCCGGCGTCGGGATCGCGCGTGCGCGCGACCAACGTCACGCTCGCGCCGCTGCCGTACTTCCCCGGCCCACGTCAGTTTTATCCGAAGCTGCTGTCGATGCGCTCGCGGCTGCGACAGTGGGTCGATCAGTGCGACGTGATTCACCTGCG
>Ga0137455_1000391_pt1 | contig 11812 bp, 16 predicted proteins | sample EasRivERMGT600_2_FD_102334 | JGI IMG/M metagenome (GOLD analysis project Ga0137455, IMG submission 102334) | Soil microbial communities from meander-bound floodplain in the East River, Colorado, USA - East River MetaG ERMGT600_2 | ecosystem: Environmental > Terrestrial > Soil > Floodplain ... | reverse complement strand
GGTTGCGGATCTCCTCCGCACCGACGCGGGTGTCGGCGCTGGCCAGGATTCGGATGGTGCGGTCGGCGGTGAGTTTGTCGAGCTTCTTCACTGCCCGCTGATATGCGGCGTCATTGACCTCCGGGGCGAGGTTGACCTTGAAGGACTTCCCCGTCAGGGAAGCCATCGCGGTCTGGTCGAGGCTGATATCGACCTTCACGGTGCGATCCCGGGTCAGCCTGGCGAGGGCAGTGGTTGCTGCGGTGTCGTCGAGGTCGGCGAGGATCTTCACCCGGCGGTCCGTGGTGAGCCTCGCCAGGCCCGCAACGGCGGCCGTGTCGTCCAGGCCGACGGTGAGCTTGACCGCCTTCGACTGGCCGAGCTTCAGTAGCGACGCGACCGCGGCCTTCGCGTCCAGGTCGACGCCGACCTTCATCCGGCGCGCCTTGACCAGGGCCGCGATGCGCGTGTTCGCCGTAGCAACATCAAGGTCCGCGCGGACGCGGATACGGATGTCCTGCTGCTTCAGTCGTGCGATGTCCGCGTCGAGCTTCGTGCGGTCCATGCGCGCCTCGACATAAGCGCCCGCCAGCCGGAACTCGCCCACCGCCTACACCGCCCTCACTAGCTCGATCTCGTCCGGATGCCTGGCCGCGAGCGCGGCCGCCGACTGGTGCTGGGCCCTCGGTTCACTGCTCGCCGTGCGGGTCTCCTGCCTGGCTTGCTGGTCGGGCTGTTCGGTCCGGGCTTCTATGCGGGCGGCCATGACGCCCTGGTAGGCGGGGGTGCGGTGGCAGAGGGCGAAGTAGCGGGGGCCGTCGATGTCCTGCTCCTGGAGGTCGATGCCGTAGAGGGCGAGGAAGTCGGCGTCCAGGTCGCGCTGGTAGCCGGGGATCCAGGCGATCTGTTCGGTGCGTTCCCGCCACCACGCATCGGTCAGCGGCCCTTTCCCCCCGCGTCCTCGACTGCCCCGAGGGCGCCGTCGCGGAGCTGGGTCATGATGCGGTCGAGGTCCTCGTCACCGAGGCCGTCGCAGTCCATGAGGGCCTGGTAGCCGTCCTCGCCGATCAGGATCTCCAGCAGTTCCTGCGCTGCGAGGGCCTCGCCCTGCTTGCGGGCCGTCTGCAGATAGCGCAGCCCGTGATTGCGTCCGATCTTCTTGGGGATGGAGTAGGCCGCGTCGTCGACGTAGAAGAGGACGACGCGGGCCGCCTCGACTGCCGGCTTCGAGGTGAGGCGTACCGGCTCGAAGCCGCCGTCGGCCGAGGGCTCGGGGGCGGGCTTGGGCTTGCGTGCGGCGGCGCGCTTGGTGGCGGTGTGGGCGTTGGCGGCCATGGCGTTGCTCCTTCTGTGGAGGGGGACTTGTGGAGGGTGGCCGGGCCCGCCTCCCTCCACGGCGGCGGGCCCGGCCTGCAGGGGGGTTACGCAGTACCGTCGATGATCTTGTACGGCTTGATGGCGGAGCTGACGTAGTGGCCGGTCAGCTTCACCTTCAGGACCGTCTGCTTGTCCTTGGTGTAGGCCAGCTCCGCCGAGTCCGTGGACAGCACCTTGCGGACGATGATCCGGCGCCGGTAACTGCCCGGGGCCCACCCGTCGAACAGCACCGCCGAATAACTCGGCTGCGTCGCGCTGTCGGCGGCGTTCGGCTCGTAGGTCTTGTAACCCGACCCGGATGCGGCCGTGCCGCCGTTGAGGGCGTAGGCCAGGTTCTCCAGGGTGACCTCGGCCATGTTCGTCTGGACCGTCGTCGCGCGCTTCGTCAGCCTCGACCCCACCAGCTCCACGACCTGGTCGACTTCCAGCTCGCCGTACGTGTTCTCGATGGACAGCGTCACACCGTCCGTGGTGCCGCCGACATCGGACCACGCGGAGGCGGCCGGGGTCGCGTTGAGGGCCGCGCTGGTGTCGGCGGGCTCGGTCGCACCAAACACGCCGCGGTACAGCGTTGCAGGTCCTTGAATCAAATTGTCCGGAGTTACGCTAATTTGGATCACATCCTCTGAGGGGCGGGCCGGTGGCCGGCGGTCTTGGCGCGGGCAACGGTCATTAGCGGAACTCGTCTCGGCGCAACGGCCACGTCACTCCGTCGAAGCCGGGGTGAAAACGCAGTGGGATCGTCTGCTCGGGCGAGATACTCCGGGGGCAGTCCACGATCCGGGCCCCTGAGATCAGGAACTCCAACTCCGGGCGGGAGTCGTGGACGATGACTTTCCCGCCCCAGGTGAGGAGGTCGCGAGTGCGGGCGCCCTCAAGCGCCCAGCGGGTCGCAGTCACGTGCCCACCTCGATCCAGTGAAATTGGACGGCGAGGATGATCCGCGCCCACGAACCGAGGTCCGCGGACGACTCGCCACCGCCGGACACGACCGGGCGCTTGGGGTCCTGCACGACATGCGCGGACAGAACCCGGGCCCCCGGATACCCGGTGGGCAGGGCGAGGAGCCGGGGAGTCCCCCGGTGGTCGTGGCAGCCAGCGACGATCGCCTCGGCGAGCGCGGACGCCTTGGCGAAGGGCGGCTTGACGCTGTCCGTGGCGGCCCACCAGCAGTCGATGAGGACGACGGGCTCCCGTACGGGCACGTACATGTTGGAACTGCCGCCGCTGGCGTGGACGGTCACGAACCCGGACGCTGCGACGGTGTCGTTGCGGGGCACGGTGGTGGCGACGATGTCCCCGACCAGGCCCTTGAGCCAGGCGACGGCGACAAGGTCGGTAGTGGCGCGCTTCGCGATCGTCGGCATCACGCCTCCCGCTTGGTGAACAACGCGGGGCGCAGGAACGGCTGGGCCCGGGTGCCGGGATGATTGACGAGCGCGTAGGGGTGCTCGGCGCCCTCCCAGAACAGGGCCTTCCCGTTTTTCGGCCGGATGACGTGCGGCGCGGTGCCCTCTTCAACCCACGCGGTGCGGTCGAGGTCGGAGCCGACACGGAACACCCCGTCGTTGACCTCATGGCGAATCGACGCGGCGAGCTTGCCGGTCCTCTTCGGCGCCATGTTCCTCGCGTCGTCCTCCACGAGGCCGCCGAGATGGTCCATCAGGTGGTCGATGGCCGCGCCGAGGTGCGCTTCCAGGTCTGCATTGTCGATGTCCATTCGCCCGCTCCTCTCCGGCGCAGGTCGTACGCGGTGGTCTGCGGCGCCCGGTCTCCCCGGGCGTTGGCCCGCAGGCCGGTAGGTCAGGTGACGCGCTTCAGGTCCAGTCGCACATCCGGGACGCGCCCGACGCCGGTCTCCGCGGTCACGGCGGTGATCGCGTAGACGGTGCCGGTGATGTCGTCTCGGAGCCGGTCCTCCGCGCCCACGGGGGTGCCGGCGGGGAGCCGGGCGACGTGGGTGCGGATGACGCGGGGGGTGGGCTGCTCGGGGGTGGTGATGGTCTTGCCCCGCTCGATCAGCGATGCGGGGATGCCACGCTGTGCGGGGTTACTGCTGGGGGTGGTGCTGTCGACGGTGTCGCCCCAGCTGTCAGTGGTGGTGCCGGTGAGGATGCTGACGCGGGTGTTCGCGATGGCCTGCATCACGCACCACCCATCGGGGTCCAGGGCAGGGATTCGTCGGCGTCGTCCGAGAGGGCGTTGCCGATCGGACCCGCGCCTTCGATGGGCGCCCGCACGTGGATCGTGCGGGACCGCATCCACGACACGCGCTTGAGGGCCCGTGCCGCCATGGGTGCGAGGACCAAGCCGTCGCCCTTGAGCGTGGTCGACGTGCCGTCCTGCTGGGTTTGCGAGGCATCCAGTCGCGTCTCCAGCCCGAACTGACCTGCCAGCCACGCCGCCTGACGGGCGACGGCCCGGCCCAGCCAGTAGAGATCCCGCGCCCGGATCCGCGGCGTGTCGGGGTAGATACGGCCGCTGAAGATCTCGATGTCGGCCTGCGCCTGGGCAAGCTGCTGCTCCGTCACCGACACGCCCGTGGCGTCGATGACGTCGTCCGCGTTCGCCCAGGCCACGGCCATCAGGGTCAGCTACCGGAGTTGTTTTCGAGAATGGAGCCCCCGGCGGGATGTCCATAGGACCATCCGCGGCGGGACCGCATCTTCAGCAGGCTCTCGTCGGTGAGCGCGCCGACGCCGTCGCGGCCGTCGATGAACACCGACTCGGGGCCGGACCGCTTGCCCAGCAGCATCAGCGAGGGGTGGACCCAGCACAGCAGCGGGTTCCCGGTCGGGGCGGACTTCGCGGTGGCGGAGGTGCGGGCACCCAGCGACCAGCGCACGACGTGCCCGAACAGGGTGTCCGGTGTGCCCGCCAGGCCCTTCACGAAGATCGGGTCGTCGTTGTCGTCCTTGATCCCGCGGAACTTCATACGGAACGACGGGTGCGCGATCGCGAGGAGCTCGGCCGGGTCGAAGTAGTCACCGGACTCGATGTCACCCAGCGAGGAGGACAGGTTGTCGTAGGTGACGCCGCCCGATCCGGTCTGGGTGAGGTTGTCGTTCGCGGTGTAGCCGAGACCGCTGGCCGTGGTGCCCAGCAGCTTGTACAGCGACGTGAACGGCACGCCGGTGCCGACTGCCGCGGTGACGGCGAGCGTGGAGTTGTCGAGGATCTTGGCGTAGGAGGTGGCCCAGTCCTTCATCTTCACGGCGAGGATGTCGGCGAGGGAGTCGTTGATGTCCTCTTCGGCGATGCGGATCGCCTTGCCGAACTTCTTGGCGGTCAGCGTGACGTCGTCGTTGGCCGACCCGTCCTCGCCGTACGTGCCGCCCTTGTCGACGAGGTCGACTTCCATGCCCGCGCTGCGCGGGGTGGTCCGGGAGTTGGACGCCATGGGGATCGACGAGGCGATCGACTCGACCACGGAGTTTTGCATGATCCGCTGGATGACGTCGGAGGAGTCCTCCTCCGGGATCCAGTCTTCGAAGGTTGCGCGTGTCACTGGGCCCTCCTGCGGGCGGCGTGATGGGGAAGCTGGTGGGCTCGGGCCCCATCACGGGCGCCTTCGCAAGAAAGGTGTACATCCGATCCGATCACCGAATCGGTTGCTACATGATGAATATACCTTCGATTGTCAAGATCTGCCCAGCACTCGGGCCGCGTGCGCCTCCGCGGAGCTCTTCGGCCTGGCCTCCGCCGCCGGACGCGGCGCCCCCGTCGGACGCGCCTTCGGCTTCGGCTTGTCCTGCGGGAGCAACTCCGGGTACTCGGCCTTCATCCGGTCGACCTCGGAATCCACACCACTGAGGTCGCCGTCGTCATCGACCGTCACCGCGTCCCAGTCCACGAGCTTCAGGAGCCGGTCCGGGCTGCCGAACCCGGCCTCGGCCAGCGCCGCCTTCACGCCGGCGCGCTTCATCGGCTCACGGAACCGCTTCTCGCCCTCCTCGCGGGCCTCACGCAGCGCCTTCTCGTGATCGGACTCGTCGGCGCGCCCCTGATCCTCCAGCTCCCGGTTGCGGAGCCGGTGCTTCTTCGCCTCGTCGTTGGCCTTCTTCAGCGCCGCCTGCGTGCGCGCCCATTCCGCCCGCGACGGCGGCACGTAGTCGTCGTCGCCCGGCTTCGGTTCGCCCTTCTTCGCCGGGGCCTTCGGCTTCGGCTGGTCGTCCGGCTCAACGTCGTCCGTGGTGTCGTCGTCCTCGGCGCCGTCGTCGATCTCAACGTCCGTGTCGGTGTCGTCGCCCTCGACGTCGCTGACGGTGGGGTGGATGCCCATGGTGTCTCCCATCACGGGGTTGTGGTGTCACGGCGGCCCGTCACGGGCGCCGGGGTTCGGGGGGGCCATGCCGCTACCGGGAAGCGGCCGGTGCGCAGCGCGGTGCGGGCGCTCGCTTCGACGGCGGGCAGCAGGTCGGGTTCGGCGCGCAGCAGTTCGCGGACGGCACGCAGGCGGGTGGCGCGGGACTCCGACGGGCGGCCGGCGCCGTAGGCGATGGAGCGGTGCGCCTCACGCCGCAACGCCAGCGGGAACGGGACACCGTCAGCGCGCCACCGGGGCGACCAAGCTACGGTCCGGCACCGGCAGTGCGGGTGTGCCGGGGGTCCGTCGATGTTCGCGGCGCCGATGGTGCGCAGCCGCGGATCCCAGGACAGGCCACCGGGGAAACCCTGGCCCGGCTGCGCGATCAGGCCGGTGTACGCGAGGCAACGCACGCAGGCATCCGCCTCGGCGATCCACAGTCGAGCCAGTCCTGCGGCCCTGGCGCCCGCGTCGAGCCCAGCGTTGACGGCTCGCCCGATCAACCATGCTGCGTGTGCGCGGACCGCGGCGCCGACCGAGCGCGCGGCGCCGATGGAGTGCAGCAGATCAGACCAGCGGGTGACGTGCTCCCGGCCGAGGAGGGCCAGGGCCCGGTCTCTGCGGTCGGCCACCAGCTCGGTGATGCGCGCGGCCTCGTCCCGCAGAGTCCGCGGCACCCGGAGCGTGAGGGCGGCGTGGCGACGGCCGGACGCGGCCCGTAGGAACTCCGCGCCCTGCTGGACACCGAGGGTCAGCGCGCTGGGCAGCGCGTCCCGGATTGCGCGGAGGGCGCGGGGCCCCAACCGGTCGAGGAGGCGGCGCACCGCGGCGCGGACAGCCGCCGTGATCTGATCCAGGGCGGCGCCGGTCGTGGCCACTGCGGCGGGACCGCCGAACAGGCGGGTCCACGCCCCCAGTGTGACGCGGGCCAGCGTGTCGAGCTGCCCGTCCAGGTCGCCGACCGCCGTCGCCATGGTGCGGCCCTCCAGCTCCCGTACGGCGTCGGTGTGGTCGCCTCGCACCAGGTGCATCAAGTCATCGGAGCGGTACCCCATCAGGCCGTCTCCTCCGCGGGCTGGCCGAGGAGCTCGATGTCCGACACCGTCCCGGCCAGCACCTCCGTCACCTGCTCCGGGGTGAGGACGCCGAGCGTCACCGCCGCGCCCAGGTTCTGCGCGGCTGTCGCGAACGTGGCGAGAATCCCCACGCGGCGGGCAAGTTCCGCCTCATCGGACTCCGCCAGCCACGCCTCGACCTGCTCCTGCCGGTACCCGGCCTCCATGAGGGCCTGGGCGACCGGCACGCCGGCGGCGATCTTCGCGGCCACCACTTGCCAGCCCTGCAGGTCATCAACCGTCGAGGCCGGCGCCCAGCGAACGTCCACGACCGGGTCCTCGAAGCCGAGGAGCCGCAGGGCGAACATGAACGCCTCGGTCCACGTGGCGCCGAACAGCTTCTGCCGGTCCTCGACCTTGGCGACCAGCGGGGCTTCCTTGCGGCGCAGTGACTCGCCGGACGGGGTGTCGCCGGTGATGTCGAACAGGTGCGCCGGGGTGTCCGTGACGTGGGCCAGGGCGCGGACGTACCAATCGGCAGGGTCGAGGAAAGCCTTCGGATCGGCGGCATCGAACTGCCCGACGGACTTGAACCCGCGGAGCAGCCACACCCCTCCCGGGTCGGACTTCAGAGAGCTGTCGTCTCCGGCGTCCTTCGGTCCGGTGGCGTTGGCGTCCTCGGGGAAGTCGTCGTCGTCCCAGTCGCCCGGTTCGAGGTCGGACGTGTCGGTGTTGGCGGCCTCGGTGAGGGCGTACCGCTGCGGCGCTCCCGTGTAGTCGACCGTCCCCATGTGGGTGGTCGTCAGCTTCGTGATGGCGTTCTGCGACCCGTAGGCCGCGAAGTGCTCCGGCACCCCGTAGGGGCGGGCAGTCCGGAAGTGGAACGCGGGGTTCTGTGGAAACTCCCACGAGTGCGGGATGGTCCACGACTCGGGGTCATCCGGGTCGGCCGGCCAAGGTTTCCAGTCGCGGACCTGGTCGCCCTTCGAGCCTTTCTCCGTGGTCCACCGCTCGGTGTGCTCGTCATCCAGCACCTCGGCGCGGAGAAATCCTCTCTCGGACCAGCGCTTGATCGTGAAGTCGATCTCGCGGGGCCGGTCCTCGCGGTAGATCACCCGGACGGTCAGCGGCGAGTTGTAGTACATCTCGACGCCGGTGACGTTGTCCTGATCGTCCTCGACAGGCAGGACCATCAGGTATCCGTCGCCCAGCTCGCACGTCTTGGTGTGCAGGTCGGGCGCCTCGATCGCGAGCTGGTTGGCTTTCCACAGCCCGGCGAGGGCCTCATCTTGCGCGGGGTCGGGACTGCTGACCGCTGTGATCTTCAGGCGGCGGGCGACCGCGGTGACGGGCGTCCGGGCGAAGTTGATGCGGAAGTCCACATCCTTGCTGGCAAGGATGTGGCGCAGGCGGGCGCTGGAGAAGATCTCCTGCACGGTGCCCTGGAAGTACGCGGCGGCCTTGTCGTAGCCATGCCTGCTCGCGCCGAGGGCTTCGATCCCGCGCATGAGGTCGGCGCGCTCCACGTCTTCCAATGCGACCTCCCGCGTTGACCTTCGAATCGAAGAATAGTCGCATGGGTGGGGTGCAGGTAGTCACACCACGAACCGAGCCACCCCTGCGAATCGCAGGAACGGGGCACGTCAAACGTAGCTCGCTTGCTTAGCGCTCGGCGCCGGGGGCTTCTTCGCCACCGGAATGAACCGGCGCACGGCACTCCCCACCGCATCGACCATGTCGTCGTTGGGCCCCTTGGGGAACACGCACATCTGCTGCTCCAGGTCCACCAGCCGCCGCGCGTGGATCACCCGGCCCCGCTGGTAGTGGTTCAGCACGCCCTCGGCTCGGGTGAACTTCGGCTCCACCTGCGAGACGGGCTTCACCTTCACCGGCATGTGGTGCAGCACCGACTTCCACGTGTCGTGGCCCTGGTTGACCTCAAGGAGGATGAGGCCGATCTGCGGGAATTCGTCCAGCAGCGCCAGCACCCGCTCCCGTAGTAGCGGGCCGGGCGGCACGCGCAAGGCCGCCGCAGCATGGACGGTGCAGCGCTGCTTCTGTGCGGACCACGAGACGACGGCGAGGCCGGTGAAGTCCGAGCCCTTCTTCGCCGTGACCGCCGGGTCGATGCTCAGCATCATGTGCGTGATTGGGTCCGGCTCTTCACCGGGCGCGGGATGACGGAAGTCCTCCGGCTGCCACAGCCCCCCGTCGGCGCCCATGGGATCGTTCGCCATATTCTTCGCGTAAGACCTGGTATGCCTGATATCGATCAGGTACGACAGTGGCCACTTCGCCGGCCACATCGACCGCTCCGTACCGTCCGACCGTTCCACGATCGGCGCCGAGTAGTGGGCGCGGATGCCTTCTTCGCGGATCCAGTTGGCCGTCTCGACGCCGCGGGCATGCTTCACCAGAGCGTGGATGACACTCCCCGGCATGGTTACGGTCCCGCAGATGACCACGCGGGCGTAGATGTTCAGCGGCAGGATCGCGTCGAGCAGCGTCGTCCTCCGCTTCGCCGCCAATTCGGGTGAATAGCTACTTTCGTCCGGTTCTATGTCGTCCAGCAGGATAAGGTCCGGACGCTGCTCGCCGACCTTCATGCCGAGGCTGGAACTGTCGATCCCCCTGGCCGCAAAGACGAAGCCGTTCTTCGCCACGTACATCGACTGAGTGTCGGCGACGCTGTTGCCTGACGGGCGTTTCGCCGGAGTGCAGAACCCGGGATAGTCGAGGCGCAGCCGCTCGTTGCGGTCGATCTCACCCTTGGCCGTGGCGAGATGCGTCTCGGCCTGCGTCGCTGACGCGGCAAAGGCTGCGGCGAACTTCACATGCCCATGCGCTGCCGCCCACAACGGGAGGATCAGGAACCACCACGTGCTCTTTCCCGTGTTGCGTGGCGCGATCCAGGCATCCCTCTCCTCCGCCGGCCCCGAGACCGGCTTCACCCACTCATGCCCGGCGCGACACCAGTCGAGGTGGGCGTCGCCGAAGGTGAGTTCCCCATCGGAGCCCTTGAGGTGATGCCTCAGGTAGACGAGGGCGAACAGCAGCGGGTCGAGGCGGGTGAGGGTCCGACGCCCCTCGGGGTCGGCGAGGAGTTCGGCGTCCTGTTCGGCGAGATAGGCGTCGAGGTCGAACGACTCGGCGTCCAGGCCGGCAAGGTATCCGGCCACCCGCTACGCCTCGTCGTCGCCGGCGGGGAGGCGGCGCTCCTTCTCGGCGACGCGCTCCTTCGCCATGTGGGTGCGCTCTTGGAGTTCGGCATCCTGCGGGACGGCGGTGTTGATGTTCTCGGTCTTGGTGGCGGCGTCGAGGCCGAGGAGTTTACGGCGGGACTCGGAGGCCCGGACGACGGCCGCGACGGCTTGGAGGGCGGGCCCGTCGTCGAGGATCGGGTTACCGTCGCTGTCCTCGACGATGCGGCCGTGGGAGACGGTGATGTGGTCGCGTCCCATGATGGCGGCGGCAACGTCGTGGGCTGCTTCGAGGCGGGCCAGTTCGACAGCGCGGGCCTGCTCGGCGGGCTCGGCGAGGGTGTCGCGGAACGCGCGGGCGACGGCCTGGTGGGCGCTGGAGACGGACACCCCGAGCTCGGCGGCGATGGCCCGGTACGACAGTCCCCGGCCGCGGAGCTGGGCGGCGCGAGCGTCGTGGTCGGCTTGTTCGGGCGTGCGGATGAAGTTGCCCTGGCTGTTACGGGTGGGCTCGGTCAAGGTGATACTCCTTCCTGGGTGTCGATCGTCGCACGCGGGCGACAGGTGTAGCGGATTTCGGTCGCGGGATGGGTGCTGGTGGTCATGGAACAGCCCCCGGAGTCGAGTGCCTCCGGGGGCGCGGCGCACTCGGGGGCGGGTCAGCCGACAGCGGCCGTTCCGTACCGCTCGACCCGGTGTCCGCAGGTGCACTTGGGGTCGTCGCAGTGCTGGTCGCGGGGCGCGCGGGCATCGGCGGCGGTGGCGCAGGGCGGGCAGATCACGGGGTGGGCTCCTTCGGGGTGTCGGTCGTGGGGTGCGGGGTGGCGGTCACTGTGCGCCTTGCTTCGTCTCGTTGCGGGCCTTCAGGGCTTGGGAGATGGCGCCGGTGCTGGGGTTCTTGCCCTTGTTGGCCCCCTCCGCAATGCGGAGATGAGGCTGGATCTGTCGGATGCTGAAGCCCTTTTCTCGTAGGGCCACCGCCTGGACCATCAGGGCCTCGGTCATCACCGGGCGGCGCCCGCCGACGCGGCCGCGTTTGCGGGCTGCTTCGAGGCCGTCCTTGGTCTTCTTGACGATGTCGCGGCGCCGCTCGGAGGCGAGAACCAGGGCGAGCTCCAGGAGGAGGTTCATCTCCTTGTGTTCACCGGCGCCCACGCCCGCGAGGACCTTGACGGCGATGTTGCGGTTGAAGAGTTCGGCGAGGGTCACCAGTCCGGTGAGGGTGTCGCGGCCGAGGCGGTCGACTTCCTGGACGCAGAGCATGTCGCCGTCGCGGAGGTATTCCAGGGCGGCGCTGAGGCCGGGGCGTTCGGCGACGGTGAGCTTGCCGGAGACCTTCTCTTCGAAGACCTTGGCGCAGATGGGGTCGAGTGCGTCGTGCTGGCGGTCGACGTTCTGCTTGTCGGTGGATACGCGGACGAGTCCGATGAGTGCCATGCCATCTCGTATTCATCAAAGGAGAGTTGGGGTGTTCCTGAACGATACCAGTTGATGAATCGTTTGGTGAACGGTTCGGGTGCCCAAAAGGCCGCCCGGGCCCGGTCGTTCGCCGATCCCATCTAACGACCGATTGATGAACGGCCGCCACGGGCAACTCACTCCCCGAACAGCCCGTCCTGCTCGACCTCGAACCGCCCGACTCCGGGCGCGGTCCGCATGCCGAACTTCGCGGCGCAGTCCCCGCCCACACCGAGCATGCGCGCGCCCCGCCCCTCCAACGGCCTGCCACACACCCGGCAGCGGACAACACGCCGCCCCGCCACCAGCTCCTCGTCGAGGCCGGGCAGCGGGGCGGAGCGGTCGGTCAATCCTCCGCGTCGGCACCGACAGGCGGCCAGACCAGGTCGGGCGGGATTTCAATCCAAGTCGTGCCGTCGCCGTGCGAGAACGGGCAG